>Ga0255182_1001130_pt1 | contig 14779 bp, 11 predicted proteins | sample Atl_UVDOM_RepA_8_FD_188420 | JGI IMG/M metagenome (GOLD analysis project Ga0255182, IMG submission 188420) | Freshwater microbial communities from Altamaha River, Georgia, United States - Atl_UVDOM_RepA_8d | ecosystem: Environmental > Aquatic > Freshwater > River | place: USA: Georgia...
CCCGTCGTTACCAGGCGGGGCTTTACGCCAAGGTTCCCTTTGGTGAAAAGCGTCAGACGGCACCGGCGGAAGAGGTTTCTGAGCTGTTGGCCAACCGCGTGGAAATGCGGCGGGCCCGCAGCCGGCTTTCCAGCCTGACCTGGTTTGTCGGACAGCTCTCCGAGTCGACCGCCCGCAACTGCAACCGCGAAGACCAAACCCGTGGCCGGTTCTGGGAGGGGCGTTATCACTGCCTTCCACTGCTCGACGTGCAGGCCACCGCCTCCGCGATCGGGCATGTCGATCTCGAACCGCTGATCGCGGGCGAGGCGACCACCCTGGCCGGCTGCAAGTTCAGCTCGGCCAGGCTCCGGAATCCAACGGGCAAGTCGGGGTTCCTGGCGCCCGTTACCCTCGGCAGCTCAAAGCAAAAAGATCTCCCCAACCTGCTCGTCGTCTCCGATGGTGAGCTGACCAAGGTGCTCGAATGGTCGTCGCGCCAGTCCAAGCGGCTCAATGGCTCGTCGCTGACCGACGAAATCACGGCGATCTTTGAGAAGCTGAAGATTCGTCCGGCGGCGTGGCTGGTTCTGGTGCGTGAGTTCCGCGATCTGTTCCACCGGGCTGCCGGGACTGAAGAATCACTCGACAAGATCCGCAAGAAACGGGGCCTGCAGCACCTGCATGGCCTGGCGGCAAGCCGCGAACTCTTCACCTGAGTCGCACTCGTTACCCGCAGCAGTCACGCCCGGAGTCGTCCGTCCGACTCCGGGCGTCTTGCTGCGCGGGGGCCCGGGACCGGTCACCGCTGGGGGGCCCCGGTGTGGGCCGGGCCCCATGGCGGCCGTTGTTTCCCCTCCGGCCCACTCCTCACACCGGCACTTTCCGGGCTGTCTCCCCCCCGCGGGTGTCGATAGACTTTCCTGGCGAAGTACGCCGCTGGTTTTGAGACCAGTCTCACGTGCGAGTGGCCTGTTCCCCGGGGAATTGTCTGCATGGCTCGTCAATCTCCACTGCCGGTCTGCCAGGGGCCCCTCCGTCGGCGGGAAGTGCTGCAGGCAGGGCTGCTGGCGATGTCGGGGCTTTCCCAGGCCGACGTCCTGGCGGCCCGGGCAGCCGCTGGTGAGACCTCGCATGACACCTCGGTGATCGTCCTCTACCTGCACGGAGGGCCGTCGCAACTCGAGACGTACGATCTCAAGCCCCTGGCCCCGGTCGAATACCGCAGCGTGTTCGCCCCGATCGAGACCCGCGTGCCAGGGATTCAGATCTGCGAACACTTCCCCCGGCAGGCCGGGCTGGCCGACAAGATCGCCCTCGTCCGCTCGGTCCATCACACGATGAGCAGCCACAGCGACGGGGGCATCGAGGTCCTCACGGGGAAAACCCCGGTCCGGCCCGATCCGGCGTCGCAATCGAAGAGCGAGCATCCCTGCCTGGGAGCGGTCGCCAGCCGGCTGTTGGGGCCGCACCCGGAGGCACTTCCCCGGTATGTCGCGATTCCCCAGCAGCTCTACATGATTCGGCCCGCATACCTCGGCCTGCACCATGGCCCGCTGGCGGTCGGCGACCCGGCAGCGGCCGATTTCCGCCCCCCGGTGCTGCAGATCGCCGGAGGAACGGGGGGCCAAAACCTCGCCGACCGGGCCGGTTTGATCCGCCAGTTCGACCGCCTGCGCGGAAGTCTCGACCAGCGCGGCAGTTTTGAGGGGACCGATGCCTTCCGCGATCTGGCCGTCTCGATGCTGACCGGACCGCAGGTGGCGGCCGCCTTCGATCTCTCCCGCGAACCCGACGAACTGCGTGACCTTTACGGCCGCACTCATTGGGGGCAGTCATGCCTGCTGGCTCGCCGGCTGTGTGAGGCGGGGGTCAGTGTGGTGACCCTCTACATCGACGCCGCCAAATCGGGCCCCGACTTCACCAACTGGGACGACCACATCATGAACGCCGGTCGCCCGGGGCACTTCGCCTTCTACATGCAGAACCGGCTTCCCTGGCTCGACCAGGCGCTGTCGGCCCTGATTGCCGACATCCACAACCGCGGTGTCGACCGGCGCATTCTCGTTGCGGCGTTTGGGGAGTTCGGCCGGACCCCCCGGCTCAGTCACAATGCCAATGGCACCGGCCGCGATCACTGGCCCGACGCCCAGTCGGTGCTGCTGGCGGGCGGGGGACTCAAGACCGGTCAGGTGATTGGGGCCACCAACTCCCGGGCCGAGTTCCCCACCGAACGCCCGCTGACCCCCAAAGACATCCTCGCGACCCTCTATCGCCACCTGGGGATCGACCGCCACCACGCCTTTCCCGATTTCGCCGGTCGGCCCGTCCCCGTCCTCGGGGAAGGGGCCCCGATCGCCGAATTGATCTGAGCGGGCGTTTCGGTCCACCCGTCACGGGGCGGCTCACCGTGATAACCGCGGCGACAGCAGTCGCGAGACCCTGGCAGCCGGGCAGGGATCTGCGGTTGGTTGCAGTCCCACCCGATACGCCGCCTGGCCGATCACATCGTCGGCCGAGAGCCCGCGCTCACGCAGTTCGGTCAGGGGAGGGGCCCCCTCGCTTTTCGAGAGCTTCCGTCCATCGCTCCCCACGATCAGTGGGTGATGCCGCCAGAAGGCCGGTGCCGTCCCCCCCAGCAGCCGGGCCAGAATGATCTGCCGTCCCGTCGAGGCGAGCAGGTCTTCCCCCCGGATCACCCAGTCGATGTGGTCGAGCAGATCATCCACGACGACGGCGAACTGATAGGTGTATTGCCCGTGCCGGTCACGAATCACGAAGTCGCCGCACTGGCGCGCGGGGGTCTGCTCTTGCCTCCCCCGCTGATCGTCATGAAAGACCACCGTCTCATCGGGCAGCCGCACCCGCAGGGCTGTGTCGGGGCCGGCTGGCCAGTTCGCCTCCCGGCAGGTTCCCGGGTAGCACACCTCGCCCCCCGACTGTGCTGCCGGAAGGCTCTTGCGGCTGCACCGGCAGGCATAAACCAGCCCCGCCTGCTGCAGCTGGTGGAGGGCGGCGTCATATCGCCCGGTCTGGTGAGACTGGATGCGCAGACGGCCCCCCCGCAGTGGGGTGAATCCCAGCCAGTCGAGGTCGGCCAGCAGTCGGGTGGTGTACTCGGGCCGGCACCGTTGGCGGTCGTGATCTTCAATGCGCACATCGACGGTGGCGTTTTCCAGGTCGGCCCAGCCCCAGACATGGATCATGGCCGCGACATGCCCCAGATGCAGCTCTCCCGTCGGGCTCGGGGCAAACCGCGTGTGGCGTCGAACCAGAGCGGGCAGGGCGTCCATCGGCGGGCGAGAACTGGGGGCACACCCCGGAAAAAGCGGGACCGTGAAGAGATGGGGCCGGCGATTACGCGAGGATCTCGCGGATCGCCGCCCCGTCACCAAACAGGCTGAGGGGTCGGCCCAGGTGATCGGTGACGTGAGTTTCGGGTCCGATGCCGCAAAGTGTGTAGGTGGTGGCCAGCAGGTCGACCGGCTTGACGGGGCTCTCGGCCACATACGAACCGGTGGCGTCGGAACGCCCATGCACGGCCCCCGGTGTGATCCCGGCACCGGCGAACAGTGCCGGGTAGGTTCCCACCCAGTGATCGCGCCCCGCCCGGCTGTTGATCTTGGGTGTCCGGCCCATTTCGCTCAGCACCACCACGAGTGTCTCGTCGAACAATCCCCGGTCGACCAGGTCGTCGAGCAGGGCCGAGAGAGCCAGGTCAAACCCGGGCAGCAGCCATCCTTCGCACGCCTGGAAGTGATCCCAGTGGGTGTCCCAACTCAGGCCGGTGATGTCGGGCCCTTCGAGGGTACAGTCCCAGATGGCGGTCACCAGGGGAACCCCCGCCTCGACCAGACGGCGGGCCGACAGCACGCTCTGGCCAAACAGGTTCCAGCCATAACGGTCGCGGGTGGATGCCGGTTCCTGCGCGAGGTCGAGGGCGGCGCGAAAGCGGGTCGAGGTCAACAGATCCAGCGACTGCTGGTGCGACTGCGACCACGAGTCGGTCCGTTTCGACCGCAGCAGGTCGCCACGGGCGGCATCCAGTTGCTGCAGCAGACTGGTGCGCTGGGCCAGGGTGTCGAGTGTCATCTGCGGACCAAGAGCCGCACCCGCCGGGGTGAACGAGAGCGATCCCGCCTCGACCCCCCGCGGTTGAAACAGCTTCTGGCCGTTCTGGCCAAACTGGGTGCAGACCGGGTCGAATCGCGAACCCAGGAACCCGCCATAAGGCCCGGTGCGCCAGTAACCCTCGAGTCGACCCAGGCGATTGGGAAGGCAGAGATTGTTGGGCAGGCCGGCGGCCGGATCGGGCAGCCGCGGGGCCTCGAGCGACTGCAGGGCCGACATGAAGAACGGCCAGTCAAACGGAATGCCGGTGTTGAACCCCTTCGTGGCGGTTCCCCCGTTGACGGCCTGACGGCCCGTCAGAATGAGGCTGGTGTTGTGGTTGGCATCGTCACTGGTGACGCTGCGAACCAGGGCCAGGCGGTGCATCTGCCGGGCGAGCCGGGGTAGATGCTCGCAGACCGACACGCCCGGCACTGTCGACGGAATGGCCTGGTACGGACCGCGAATCTCGACCGGTGCCTCGGGCTTGGGGTCGAACGTCTCGTATTGGCTCCATCCGCCGAAGAGAAACAGGCAGATGACCGACTTGGCCCTGGGGGCGATGCGGGCGAGAGAGTCGGCCGCGAGGGCACTGGTTGACAGCGCACCGGTCGACAGCGATGACACCCCCGCACCCAGCATGCCGGCCAGCAGCAGATCACGCCGGCTCACGCCGGTGCAGGTGGTCTTGGAATGGCCCAGAAGTCGCAGCATGGCAGGTCAGGAACGCCGTTCGCAAAGGGAAGGACCAGGCCGCGTCGTGCCCCGCCAAGGCTCAGTCTTCCTGGCTGATCCGCTCGTTGCCGTTGCGGGTGGCGAAGGCCATCATCAGGGCGGCATCGACGTTCTTGGCGATTGGACGGCACGATCCGTCGGCAAACGCGAAGTGCACCACTTCGTCATGCCAGCTGCCAAAACCGAACAGCAGGTACGTCCCGCCACTCGCCTTGCGTTCGTCACTCACCCAGTCGAATGCTGACCGGTTGTCGGCCGGGACCGGTGTGCGGGCACAGCAGCCGAGCGCATCACCCCAGAAGCCGAACTGCGATTCGCCGAAGAGAATGGTGTTGCCCATTCCATCACGAATGTCCCGGTCGCTGATCTTGCTGTTGCAGAAGATCGTTCCATTGGTGGCGGTCGTTCCGGTCGAGCCGCGGTACGTGCTGTAGCCAAGTCCCCCGGGGCGGTTGGCCGACAGGGAAGCGCTCGGGCATTCGTACGGCTTGATCCGCAACTGGATGCCGGCCCAGTTCGAGGCGTTGTTCTTGGGAAGGCGGTAGTCGAGATTGACGGTGGTCTGGTCCATCTGCGAGAGCATGAACGCCTGCCAGCCCCACAGATCGGAGATCACCCAGGTCAGCGGGGGATTGATCTCGACCATGCTGTTGTCGGGCTGCTTGAACTTCAGTTGATCCATGACATCCACAGGCAGGGTTGCCCGTGGGAGGCCGATGTCACAGCTCCCCAGGTTGGGATTGCAGACCCATCCCGAGGGAAAGGTGCGGTGTGAGTCGAGGTAGTTGTGGGCCGCCAGGTTGATCTGGCGGATGTTGTTCAGGCATTCCTTGCGGCGGGCTGCTTCGCGGGCCTGTTGGACCGCCGGCAAGAGCAGGGCGGCCAGGATCCCGATGATCGCCATCACCACCAGCAGTTCGATCAGGGTAAAACCCAGGCGAAGCGCCAGGCGGGTACCGGTGTGTGACAGCGAGACCGGTGACAAACCCCGGTCGGAGGGGGGGGCAGATGAAAGGCGCTGCATGGACCGGGAAACTCCTGTGAAGGCCGGCACCGTGCGGGGCCGGCCGAGGGCCGCGGATGGAACAGGCAAGGGTACCAGTCAGATTTTCGAGAATCAACCGGGGTTTTCTGGGGGATCTGGGAAACTCGTCCCAGCCGGTGGTCCGGTTTTTTCCGGAAAATCGGACGAACCGGCAGGAATGCTGAAGTCTCCCCAGGCGGCCTGCCGAAACTTATTGGCACGACGGTTGAGTCCAGCCAGGAAGGCCAGACCAGACTGTCCCCCGATTTCACCCCCCTCACTGCACACAACAACCACCGGATCGGTGTTTTCCTGTTCAGAGATCAGGAATCACCCCCGGGGAACGACAGGGAAGTCGACCGCATGCAATCTCGTCTCAAGCTGTACACCGGCGAAGAAACCCGCGACACCCAGGTCACCGAGAACAAGGTGACGATCAGCCTGGGAGAGCTGGTTTCGGTTCTGACCGATGCGACTCAGAGCCGGCGGGCCTGGTTGCGGGACTTCCGCAGCGACGAAGTGCAGATCTCGGCCGACCTCTACGACGTCCTGTCGACCTACTGGAACATGCGTCGCGGTGCGTAGTCTGGGAGGTCTGGGAGACAGGAAGAGCTTTTTGGTTTGGCGGTTGGAAATCGAGGCTCCGACCACCTGGCGGCCTTCCGGTCCCGGAACCCCTCCCGAGTCCATCCCCCCCCCGCGTTGCGGAGTGGGACAATGGACGGCATGGCGATGCGATCAAACAGCAGCAGGCAGCCGGTTTCTCAGGGAAATCGGCTGCCTGCTGGCGTTTGGGGAAGTCCACAGCGGTCTTGTCACCGTGGAAGCCCGGCTGGCCGGGGGAGTTTCCCGGTCATTGGGGCACGCCTGGGCTCCACGATCGATCGGAGGCAACCCGGGCGAGTCGGTTGTTACCGCCCCGGCGTCCAGCGGCTTGTCGATTCGAGACTGTGCAGAGGATTGGTGGCAGCCTCGATCCACTCAGACATCATGACTGCAAAGTCACCGACCGAACCCAGGGTCGCCTCGACCCAGACTGTCGGGCATTCTTCCAGTGGAAATCCCGGAAGACAATTCGATGGGGAGTTCCCTGGGTCGATCGCAAATTGATGGAAGGACGTTGTGTAGAACAAAAGTCGAAAGCGATCGTTGCCATCGAGGGGACCCAGGATCGGATCAAATGTGTTTTCCACGACCCGGGTCTCATGAACGCCTGGCGCGGGCTGAGCGGCCGAGTCAGATTCGGCCGTCGTTGCTGCCGGCTCCGCCGGGAGGTCAATGGCGATTTCCCGCGCGGAAGGGCTCACCACAACACCAGCGATCGACAGGAACGCAGAGTTTTGGGGGCCAACGACCTCAATCTGTCCGGCCCAGCCGGTCGAACAAACCCCGGCCATCAACAGACACAAGATGTGCATCTTGAATGTCATGGTGTCCCTCTGTGCGGTTGAAACGAAATCCGTCGGCATCCGGTTGTCGCCTGGATCTTCAACGACAGCCTGTTGGCAGCATCGAACCCATCCCCCTCCGTCGGGTCCTTACAGAACTATGGGGAATTGCCGTACGATTGTCAGTGCTGTATTACCAAAAATAGGGGATTGATCACCTTCGCAGAGATGGCTGGCCCTACAACCGGTATTGACTGCCAGGTCGCTCGATGGAGGGTGGCCCATAACAGCCGTTTTGTTGCCGTCGGTGCAGAAAATGAATTTTGTCGTGGATAGAGAATTGCCTGGTTGATTCAGGTCGGTCGATTGGATCGGAAACGGCTGATGCTTTGCGGAAACCGGGGTCGTGCCGGTGCCCTGGGCGGGAAACGGGGACGGTCACAACAACGGTGTTGGCTTCCCGTCTTCAGTGGGCACACCGAATCGGAGTTGATCTCCGGTGTCGGTCGTCGGCTGGCGCGCCTGACCTCAAAAAGCAACCGGCAGCCGGTCTCGGGAGAAACGGGCTGCCGGTTGATGTGGGTCGCTCGCGTCTCACCGGGGAGTTGTCCCGGTGAATGCGATTCTGCTCAGACCTGCGCCTGGCGGCGGCGCACCTGCCACACGAGTCCGCAGGCCCCCAGACCCGCAAGAATCATTGACGATGGCTCGGGAACCGCGGTGGTCATGTACCAATCCACGAAGGAGACGCCCAATCCGTAGCCGTAACTCCCGTCTGGTACGGTGAAAAACAGACTGAAGCTTCCGGGAGTCGGGAGAAGGCCGCCCCCGTTCAGAGTGCCAAGAGTGCGCATTTCCCACCGGTCCACACCTCCTGCGTAGGAATAGAACATCTCGGCTTCCACAGAATCAAAGGTGAAACTGCCGCCCGAAGTGGTGAAGCTGAGCAGTGAGGAGACAGCCAGCGGGGAACGCAGATTGCCGACGCTGATACTGAGTGTAAGGCCAGCGAATTGGATAGTGTCAGTGGCCGACAACCCGGTATTTCCAATAACTCCGAGGATCGTCAAGGTTCCCGACGGAAATGTAAAGTCGGCAACCTGATTGCTTTCAATGTAAGTCACGTTGGCAGCGTTCGTCTCGCCCACAGCGGTCAGTGAAATGTTTCCCGCCCATGACGTCGAAGCGGAGGATGCCACCAGTACGGCTGAAAGCATCATTATCCCCTTCACAAGCCTCATCTCAGTTCCCCTCGAGTGTGAAAACAACTCTTCACCGGAGCCCGACAGGGGGTTCCAGAAATGGTGTTGTTGATCCGAAAACAAGGCGTCGTAATGGAACAACTCTTCCGGCTCTAGAGTGTTCCACAGACGGCGCACGAGTGCAGAAGACTTCGCTGCAGCGATTTGCAAGGTCGCTGATCAAGCGGTCGATCGACGTCAAACTCGGGATAACAAACTGAAAAACACATTCCATCATGGTCCGCCGCGGGACTGTACCGCGAAGGATCCCCGTTGCGACTCAGGCCGGCCCGCAAACCAAGACCACGTTGACTTCCGTCCCCAAACTCAGGCGGGGCCGGTGACCGCGAGCGCGGGGGCCGGAATCTCCAGCAGCTTCCGGGCCTGGGCCGCCGACGTGTCGACCACGAGGCTTACGCGGAAGTGCACCGACCCGGTCGCCGGGGCTTCGAACTCCCAGTGGGGCACGATGGCCGTGCTCTGGAAGACCGCCTCGTAGCCCCCTTCGCTCTGGCTGATGGTCTCGATCGGCAACGCCCAGACCCGGGCCGGTTGCGAGAACTCAAGCCCCACATCCAGTCCCAGCCATTCATCCACCACCCCCACCCGCTCCATTCCCTGCAGGTCGAGCGCACTCTCCAGCGGTCCGCGGGTCGCCCCCCGGGTGTCGTAGAAATAACGGTCGGCAGCCCCGGCCGCCAAACCGGCCAGGTTGAACTCGATACCAAAGTGCAAAGGCACTCCCCGGGGCAGTTCGTCGAGCCAGTAATCAAACTCGAGCCGCGAGCCTCCCGCCTTCAGGCAGACCGACTTCGTCACCGTGCAGCGATACGGACCGACATTCCCCTGACGGTGCATCCGCACTTCACAGCGGTCCGCCTGCTGGCGAATCGTCGCCGCGTACGCCCCGAGGGTGAAATCCCCAATCGATCCCTCCCCCTGGCGGAACCGGTCGAGTGTCAGCCCCGGCTGCAGGAAGTGATCGACACACCCCTTGCGCGGCCAGCGGTCATAGACCAGCCGGCGATGCAGGTCGGGCTGCTTGCAGATCGCCTGATGATGGATGCTGCGGGCCCCCCCCGCCTCGTCGTGTGACACCTGCCCGTCGGCCGAAGTCTGTGCCGCCAGGTCGACAATCGCCTGATGATACAACTCGGGACGGCGATTGAGCGTCGCCAGCAGGTTGTGCGCAATCGACCGCACATCGAGTTCGTACAGGTGCCCGCCACGTGCCGGGATGAAGTACGCCACCAGGCGGTCACCGGCCAGCCGCACCTCTTTGCGCCCGTCGAGGTTGTAGTCGTGGGCATCGACCGCACACCACGACCGGCCCCGACCCGCCACACGTTCAAGTCTCGTCTCAGCCTCAATCAGGTTCCGGTACACCGCGTTCCGCAGGTGGGGCAGATACAGCCCGCCAAACGCACCGTGCCAGTACGGGCAGTTGCACTGGGCGCGATAGAGTTCTTGCCGGGCCCGGTCGAGGTCCCGCTGCTGGTTGGCGTCGGGCTCCTGCTGCTCCAGCTCGGCCAGGCGGGCCGAGACCTGCAGCATTCGCGCCGTCATCTCGTTGCTCTCGGGATATTTCACCCGGAAATTGCGCCAGAAGCCTCCCCGCGCGAACCGTCGGGCGAGGTCCGTGTCTCCCCCGGCACCAGCCGACCAGGAGGCCGAGAGCCGGTGGTACTCTTCCTGCCGGGGAAGCGGGAGTGACCACTCGGTCATCTCGCGGTAACTGCCATCGGGAATGTAGACCTTTCCCGCCGGGGGAACCTGGTCGATCACGTCCGACAGCCGGCAGGGAATGAGCCAGTCGCCATGTTGCCGCAGTGCTTCGAAAAACCGCCGCAGCCAGCCCCCTGCATAGACCGGCCCGTGTGTTCCGGGCCAGGTGCCGAACTTCTCGCCGTCGTCACCAAACGTGACGACGGCATCCGGGCAGCGCTCGCCCACCTGACGCAGGTAATCGATCGTCTCCGAGGGGTCGGCAAACGGAATCGTGTACCGCAACCGCTCGCTCCCCGGAAAGACCCGCAGCAGCCGGCCTTCATCTTCGGTCAGGTAATAGCCGTGCAGTTCGTCGTCGACCAGCCCGGCCGACCGAAAGTGGTGGTCATCGAGAATCGTCGCCTCAATCCCGGCCTGGGTGACATCTCCCACGAACGACTGTTCCCAGACCCGCTCGGGGACCCACATCCCGCGGACGGGACGGCGGAACAGTTCTTCCAGCCGGGCCGAGTATTCGAGAATCTGCCCCAGGCGATCACGCCGGGGAATCGACGCGAGAATCGGCTCGTAATACGGGCCCCCGAGGATCTCAATCTGCCCCCGGTCGACCAGCGTCGCCACTCGGTCGATGTACTCGGGATGGTGTTCGACCAGCCAGTCGAGCAGGCACCCCGACAGATGCAACGAGATGACGATCTCGGGGAACTCGGCCAGCACATCAAGAAACGGGCGATAGCTGTCCTGGTAGGCGGCTTCGCAGACGCCGTCGAAATTGCCGATCGGCTGGTGATTGTGCAGCGCCAGCACCAGGCGCACGCGGTTGGCCATCGAAGTCACCCAGGAATCCGGTCTGCGGTTCGTGACCGTCCCCGGCACGACCCGCGTCGTACCAGTCTCCAGTCACAGCAGAGCGCTCTCCTTCTTCGTATCGGCAGGCAGCCTGCGCAAAGTCTAACGGATCTTCCGGAAAGACCGGCCCCGGGCCTCCTGGGCTTGACCGGCTTGCCCGATCCCTCTGTTTTCTTCTCCAGCTTCCCTATCCTCACGGCTCTCTGAACGGGCCCGTTGCCTCAGGTTGGTTTCCCGTCCTCCCAGTTCATGGCCGAACATGACCCGACCGAACATCTGCCTGCTGACCGACAGCTACAAGGTCAGTCATTACCTGCAGTACCCGCCCCACTCCCGCCGGGTCTACTCGTATTTCGAATCGCGGACGGGAAGTGTGCATCCCCAGACGGTCTTCTTCGGGCTGCAGTACTGGCTGCACAAGTACCTGGCCGGGCCGGTCGTCACCCGTGAGGGAATCGACGAGGCTGACGAGATCTGCCGGCTGCATTTCGGACAGCCGGTTTTCAACCGCGCGGGGTGGGAATACATCCTGACCGCGCACGGCGGGCGATTGCCGGTGGAGATCCGGGCGGTTCCCGAAGGGACGGTCGTCGATGCCTCGAACGTGCTGATGACCGTCGAGAACACCGACGACCGGGTCTACTGGCTGACCAACTATCTCGAGACGCTGCTGGTGCAGACGTGGTATCCCTCGACAGTGGCCACGCAGAGCCGGGCGATGAAGCAGGTGATTGCCCGCGCCCTGGCCCGTTCGGGAGACCTGTCGCAGATCGGGTTCAAGCTGCATGATTTCGGATTTCGCGGGGTGACCTGTCCCGAGCAGGCTGGGCTGGGGGGGCTCGCCCATCTCACCAGTTTCCTGGGGACCGACACCCTCGCCGCCCTGCAGTTTGGCCGGCGCTACTACCACGCCCCGATGGCCGGGTTCTCGATACCGGCAGCCGAGCACAGCACCATCACCTCGTGGGGACGGGCGGGGGAAGTCGATGCCTGCCGGAACATGCTGCGGCAATACCCCACGGGGCTCGTGGCGGTCGTCAGCGACAGCTACGACATCTTCCACTGTTGTGCCGAGATCTGGGGAGGTGTGCTGAAGGCCGAAGTCCTCGCCCGCGACGGCACACTGGTGATCCGCCCCGACTCGGGAGATCCACCGACGATGGTGGTGCGGGTGCTGGAGATCCTGGGAGAGAAATTCGGCAGCGCGAAGAATGCCCTGGGCTATCGGGTGCTGCCGCCGCAGGTGCGGGTCATCCAGGGGGATGGCATCGACTTTGTGATGCTGGGGAAGATTCTCGACGCAGTGCTGGCAGCGGGCTGGTCCGCCGACAACATCGCGTTTGGCTCGGGCGGGGGCCTGCTGCAGAAGCTGAATCGAGACACCCAGCGGTTCGCCTTCAAGTGTTCGTCAATTCTCGTGGGGAACGAAGAACGGGACGTTTACAAGCAGCCGGTGACCGACTCGGGAAAGGTCTCGAAGAAAGGCCGGCTCAAGCTGGTGCGGGTGTCGAACGACCCGGACAGCCGGTTCGAAACCGTGCCGGTTTCCGATCCCCGCCCCGATCGGCTGCAGCCGGTCTTCCGGAACGGGACCATTCTCGAAGAGGTGACGCTCGACGAGGTGCGGGCCCGGTGTGCCGTGGGAGTCCTGCCTGACTGACAGGGGGACAGTTGTGATCGGGGCGCCCCCAACAGAAAACCTCCCGGAACAGGCCCGCTGCCCGACAGCCCGGCAGCGACCCATCCGCGGGAGGTGATCTTGGAAATGTCGGCCGGAGAGATCGGGCCGGGATGAGGCAGCGTGCCTCACCCAGGCACGATTCTCAGCCGGCTCACTCAGGCGACAGGACGACGACGACGGACCTGCCACACCAGCCCGAGGGCCGCGCAGCCTGCCAGAACCAGGGTGGACGGCTCGGGGGTCGGGGAGTAGTTCTGAGTGAACATCCCAAATGCCGGGGTGCCAAATGTGCCATTCATATTGACGAAATACGCCATGACCCCCGGGGTGGTCGCGAAGCCGGTGGCCGAGAAGTTTCCATACACAATCGCCACGGCTTGGCTGCTGGAGAACTGGGTGTCGTTGTTTGTCACTTCCACCATCAACCCATCGAAGGTGACCGTGGTTCCCCCGGATGTTGTAAAACTCGCCAGGCCTGGAAGGGGGTAAGGCTGCTGCACGGAGATTTGCGAAGAGACGGTTGCCCCGGCCATCGTCACAGTGTCCCCCGATTGCAGGCCCACATTGTTGGGGTAGGGCACCTGCACGGTCAGAGTGGCCGGGGTAAATACTGCGGTGGCGTAGCCGTTGTTGGGATTGAACGACCAGTTGAAACTGGTCGAACTGGTTGATCCCAGGCCGGCCAGGCTGATGGCCGGGATCTGGCCGGCGTGTGCCGTGGCCGCCACGACCGATGAAAAGACCGCCAACGCCAGACAGACACGCCGCGACAACCGGGTCACACTGTGCAAACTCAACATCGTTGCTCCTCAAGAGGCAAAACCAGGGCTGGTGGAGGAGGGCCGACCCCACAGGGAATCCTGCCGCAGGATGGCTCCTGACGCCCCGCGCCATGGTTCCAGAGCCGTGCCGGTCAGGCCACGATCCACCGCGGGCAACCAAAACGGTGCTTCGCACTGAAGAATTGGGGACGCCAAGCCTCTCGATGACGCGAATTTTTCAAAATTCCGGATTCGCCCGATTGTCTGAACAATTCACCACTGGAGATTCAGCCGTACGTTCTACCGCCGGCATCCGTCATTGTCTGGTGCCAGCCATCGAAGCCCTGGAAACCTGCACAGGCAGAAGGCTCTGCGATCGGCCGATCCGCGGTGCGATTCGGAAGAGTCCGGGTTCGGATGCCGGTCAGGGACGGCTGGTCTGCCTCAGGATCGGCTCGAGTTCTTCGACGAAGTCGTTGACGTCCTGGAACTCGCGGTAGACCGAGGCAAAGCGGACGAAGGCGACCTGGTCGACTTCGCGCAGGGCATTGAACACCAGTTCGCCAATCGACCGTGACGGAACTTCACCCTCGAAGTTCTGATAGATCTCGCTTTCGACCTGCGAGACGAGGCGGTCGATCTGCTCGGAGCTGACCGGGCGCTTGTAACACGCCATCTCAACCCCCCGGAAGATCTTGCTGCGGTCGAACGGCACGCGGGTGCCATCCTTTTTGACCACCTTGAGGGGGGTTTCTTCGATTTTTTCGTAGGTGGTGAAGCGCTTGCCGCACTTCAGATTCAGGCATTCCCGCCGTCGTCGAATCGCAAAATCCTCGCTCGCGCGAGAATCAATCACGCGGGTCTCACTCTTGCGGCAGAATGGACACAACATGCAGTCAACGTTCCCACGAATGGACACACCCGGAAATGAATGTTAACCCGCGCCCCCTGGGAATTCCAGACGGTTCCCCTTCCATCTTGCGTTTTGTCCCCCCGGGGCTGACAATCGACGAAGATTGACGAAGATTTTCGCCCGGTTTCGTGGTGGTTTCCCGCTACCGCGAAGTTTCATCCCGGCACTGTCTCTTCCCGGCCGCGCGTGACCTGAGGTTGTGATGCACCCCAAGCCCTTCCCCCACAGCCTGTCCCGCGATCGCCAGTTCCCATTCGCCGCGTACGGGTGGCGTCTCCCCGGCCTGCTGCTGATCACCCTCCTGGCTGGCACCTGCATCACCGCCGCCCGAGCCGACGACGACCCCATCGCCGCCGAGCGAAAAGTGGTG
>Ga0255182_1001131_pt1 | contig 14776 bp, 9 predicted proteins | sample Atl_UVDOM_RepA_8_FD_188420 | JGI IMG/M metagenome (GOLD analysis project Ga0255182, IMG submission 188420) | Freshwater microbial communities from Altamaha River, Georgia, United States - Atl_UVDOM_RepA_8d | ecosystem: Environmental > Aquatic > Freshwater > River | place: USA: Georgia | collected...
GTAGGCTCGCCACCATTGGCCCTGGTCGTCGCGGTACTCGTACTCGAAACACACGGCGATGCGGTGGCCGCTGAAGGCGAACAGGCGCTTCTTGAGGCGGTAGTCGTGTTCCTTGGCCCACTTGCGTTGCAAGAAGGCCTTGATGGCGTCGCGGCCTTCGAAGAACTCGCTGCGGTTGCGCCACCAGCTGTCTTCGGTGTAGGCCAGTGCGCAGCGCTCGGGGTCCTTGCTGTTCCAGGCGTCTTCGGCCATCTGCACCTTCAGCCGGGCGGTCTCTTCGGTGAAGGGCGGCAGGGGCGGTCGCAGCAGCGGGGGCGGGGTGTCGGTGCTCATGGGGGGCTCCTCGGCGATACTTGGGGGTCAGGCGGCCTGCGTGGCGGCTGCCAGGGTCGTGGCGTCGGCAGCGGGGCGCACCTCGGGCGGGATCTCGGGCGCGCGGCCGTGGCTCAGGTCCTTGGCGCGGCTCACCAGGAAGTCGACCAGGTGGTTGCGCAGCGGGTAGAAGCCCGGGTCGTGGTGCAGGCCGGCGCGGGTGCGGTCGCGTGGCAGGGTGTTGACGACGATCTCGGCGATGCGGGCGCGCGGGCCGTTGCTCATCAGCAAGATGCGATCGGCCAGCAGGATGGCTTCGTCCACATCGTGCGTGATCATGAACACCGTCTGGCGCGTTTCGGCACAGATGCGCAGCAGCTCGTCCTGGATGGTGCCGCGCGTCAGCGCATCGAGGGCTCCGAAGGGCTCGTCGAGCAGCAGCATCTTGGGCTCGATGGCAAAAGCGCGTGCAATGCCCACGCGCTGCTTCATGCCACCCGACAGCTGCGAGGGCTTCTTGTCGAGCGCGTGGCTCAGGCCCACCAGCTGCACGTACTTCTCGACGTGCTCGCGCACCTGGGCGCGGGCGCGATCGGGCCACTTGGAGCGCACCGCAAACGCGATGTTGTCGCGCACGCTTAGCCAGGGCATGAGCGCGTGGCCCTGGAACACCACGCCGCGCTCCAGCCCGGGGGCGTCGACCTCGCGGCCGTCCATGAAGATGTGACCGCTGCTGGCGCGCTCCAGGCCGGCCAGGGCGTTGAGGATGGTGGTCTTGCCGCAGCCGGAATGGCCGATGATGCAGACGAACTCGCCGCGCCGGATGCCGAAGTTCACGCCTTCGAACACCGGCTCGGGCGCACCGGGGTAGACCTTGCCCAGCTGCTCGACCTGCAGGTAGGGGCGCTCGTTCGTCACGGTGTCAGTCGACATAGCTCACGGCCTTTTGCAGGCGGCCGAAGGCCGCGTCCAACACCATGCCCACCACGCCGATCGTCAGGATGGCGAAGATCACGTTGGGCAGCGACAGGTTGTTCCACTCGTTCCACACGAAGTAGCCCACGCCGGTGCCGCCCACCAGCATCTCGGCGGCCACGATCACCAGCCAGGCAATGCCCATGCTGATGCGCATGCCCGTGAGGATGGTGGGCGCAGCGGCCGGCAGGATCACTTCGAAGGCCGTGCGCCAGGGCGACACCTCCAGCGTGCGCGCCACGTTGAGCCATTCCCGGCGCACGCTGGCCACGCCAAAGGCGGTGTTGATCAGCATGGGCCAGATCGAGCAGATGAAGATCACGAAGATGCCCGAAGTGGTCGAATCCTTGATGGTGTAGAGCGCCAGCGGCATCCAGGCCAGGGGCGAGATCGGCTTGAGCACCTGGATGAACGGGTCGAGCGCCCGGTAGATCAGCGGCGACATGCCGATCACGAAGCCCAGGGGGATCGCGATCAGGGCTGCGATCAGGTAGCCCAGTCCGACACGGCCCAGTGAGTAGGCCAGCTGGATGCCGATGCCCTTGTCGTTGGGCCCGTTGTCATAGAAGGGGTCGGTGAGGTGCTGCCACACCACCTGCCCCATTTGCGCCAGCGTCGGGAAGCCCGACGAGCTGCCCCCCGAGCCGTCGCCCGCCGCGGTGGGGTCCTTGCCCATCAGCTTGAGGTATTCGATCTGTTCGGGTGTGAGGGTGACGGCCGGTGCGGCCTTGGGCAGCGTGGCCAGGTGCCACACGCCCAACAGCACGGCCAGGATCAGCAGCGACAGCAGGGCGGCCTTGGCGCGTTCGCCGCGCCACCATGGGGTGGGGGTCATGGCGGGGGCTCAGGTGCGCTTGATGGCAAAGCCGTTGATGTAGGCGTCGGGCTTGGTGGGGTCGAAGGCCTTGCCCATCACCTTGAAGCCCGGGTAGGCCGTGCCGGTTGGGGGCGTCTCGCCCAGGGCCTTCATGTGCTTTTTCGCGTCGGTCAGCAGGAACACCTTTTCGGCCAAGTCCTTGTAGTTCACCTCGCCCTTCACGTAGCCCCAGCGCTTCATCTGCGTGAGCATCCACACCGCCATCGACTGCCAGGGGATGGGGTTGAAGTCGGCCCGGTCGGGCACGTTCTTGACGTTGCCCAGCCCGTCGGCAAAACGGCCGGTGAGCACTTGCGTCAGCACGGCTTCGGGCTGGTTGAGGTATTCGCGCGGCGAGATCACCTTGGCGATGAGCTCGCGGTTCTTGGCCTGGCGGGCCATGGCGGCGGCGGTGAGCACGGCCCGGTACAAAGCCGCGAAGGTGTTGGGGTTCTGCTGGATGAACTCGCCGCTGGTGCCAAAGGCGCAGCACGGGTGACCGTCCCAGAGGTCCTTGGTCAGCAGGTGGATGAAGCCCACCTCGTCGAACACCGCGCGCTGGTTGAAGGGGTCGGGGCCCAGGTAGCCGTCGATGTTGCCCGCGCGCAGGTTGGCCACCATCTCGGGCGGCGGCACCACGCGGATCTGGATGTCCTTGTCGGGGTCCAGCCCGTGCTCGGCCACGTAGTAGCGCAGCAGGAAGTTGTGCATCGAGTACTCGAAGGGCACGGCGAACTTGAAGCCCTTCCAGTCCTTGGGATCGCGCTTGTCCTTGTGCTTGACGTGCAGCGTGATGGCCTGGCCGTTGGTGTTCTGGATGGTGGCCACGTGCATGGGCTTGGCCGTGGACCCCAGCCCCATGGTGATGGACAGCGGCATGGGCGACAGGAAGTGCGTGGCGTCGTACTCCTTGTTGAGCATCTTGTCGCGGATCAGGGCCCAGCCGGCGGTCTTGACCACGCTGACGTCCAGCCCCTGCTTGCGATAAAAGCCCAGCGGGTGGGCCATGATCAGGGGCGTGGCGCAGGTGATGGGGATGAAGCCGATCTTGAGCTCCTTCTTTTCGAGCGGGCCGGTTTCCTGGGCCATGGCCTGCAGGCTGGCGGTGGGCAGCACGCTGGAGATGGCAGCCATGGCCGTGCCCTTGCCCACGGCCCGCAAAAAGCGCCGTCGAACTGCATCTTGCGGGAACAGGGCCTTGACCAGGCTGGCTTCGATGAAGTCGCGCGAATACGCTTCGAAGTCTTCGGTCTCGCTGCGCTCGCGCAGGGTCTGCACGGCCTGATCGCGCGACGCGTGCGCGTCGTGCTCGTCAGGGGCGTGGTCCTGGCCGCAGCTGCAGCGCAGGCGCAGCGGGCGATCGGCATCGAAGGGGTCGAAGAAGCGAGACATCGTGGGCTCCTGCACGGGGGCGATGTCTCACTGTAAGAAGGCAGGCGTCGGCGCGCCATCACGGCATTCGTGATTCGCGTGTAGGGCTGGCCCTACACGCGGTTCACGTACAGGCCCGATCAGAAGGCCGTGCGGATGTGGCGCAGGGCCTCGATCACCGCGGGGGCCCAGGTGTGGGCGGGGTCGGTGGCCATCTCGAGCACGAAGTCGATGTGGTCTTCGACCGAGGCGCGCTCGCGCGGGCTGGCGCCCCGCGCCATGGCGGCCGCATAGCGGTCGGCCGCCTGTCGCCCCAGCTCGGCGCACAGGCGCGGCGTGCGGGCGCTGGCCAGCAGCTGCGACACCAACAGGTCGGCCACGCCGCAGGCCTTCCAGAAGTCCGGGTCGGCCTCGCAGGCCCGCTGCAGCGGCTCGATCTGGCTCTGCAGCAGGGCGGGCAGCTCCTGGGTGTGCGCCTGGATCTGCGGGTGGCGGGCCCAGGCCGGGTCCAGGGACGCCAGCAGCAGGTGCGAGGCCGCCCAGTTGCTGAAGGCGTAGGCCGTCTTGGCACCGCCCAGGTCGAAGGCCTGGCGGTAGTGCGTCACCATGTGTCGCAGCGATTCGATGCGGGCCGCGCCACCTTCAATCCAGGCCAGACGGCGGTGGGCGCCCCCCAGCAGCAGGTGGCGCTCCTGGGTGGGGGCGCGGTTGAGCAGGGCGTCGAACTCGGTGATGGCCGTGCGGATGTCGGCCGTGAGCGCCTGGCGCTCGGCATCGCGGGCCGCTTGCGCCTTCTTGCCATGCGGTCGGGGCATGGCCAGCAGGCGACGCCAGGCCACCACGGCCTGGCGCACGCGGAAGTTGGCGCACTGCTCGGCCACCCGCACCGGGCAATCGCCCTGGGGCGACGTCAGCGCGCGGTCGAACCACTCGATGGCCCGGTCGAACAGCAGCGCCTCGCCCAGGGCAAAGCCCACAGCGGCGGCCACATCGGCCCGCTCGGCCCAGGGGGTCGGACCCCCGGCGCCCGCGGCGGGCGCGCGCGCCAGCAGGGCGTCGATGCGCTGGCCGACGTCGCGCTGCAGGGCCTCGTCGTCGTGCGTCGATTCCTTGGAGCGCATGCGCACCGATTCGGCCAGGTTGCGCAGGTCCGTCAGCAGCTCCTGCACGGCCAGGTAGGGCCTGGGCCGGCCGCTGCTGGCGGGGTGGCGGTCGCGCACGAGCCGGTAGCCCGGGTCGCCGTAGCACTGGTAGGCGCCCCAGGTGTTGCTGCCCGGGAACTGCTGCCAGGTGCGCAGGCGTGCGGCTTTGACAGCCTCGCCGAAGGTCAGCCCGGCCAGCATCTGCTCGTAGAAGGTGTCGGCAAACGTGGTGGCGGCGGCGTCGTCGACGGCCCAGCCGGCACACACCACGGCGCGCACGCCCATGCGAATGAAGGCCACGCCCAGGTTGGCCGCCAGCCGGTGGTGCTGGTGCGTGCCCCGGCCCGTCTGGCCCAGGTGGCAGCAGTTGATGAAGACGAGTTCGGGCACGAAGCGCAGCTGTTCGATGTCACCCGGCGTGAGCAGCAGGTCGCGCCCGATGACCATGCCCGACACGGTGCGCTGGTCGGCCAGTTTGAAGTCGTGCTCGCCGTGGCCGGCCAGGTGCAGCACCCGCCAGGGCTGGCGGTGCAGGCCATCGAGGATGGGGGCGAACGGCGTGCCGATGGCCTCGTGGGCCAGGAAGCCCGATTGCGACAGGCGCTGGTGCACGCGCTCGGCCTCCATGCGGGCGCCGGGCAGTTCGCAGAAGCGCTCCCAGCCGCCCAGGTCGGGGTCGCCGACCACATAGGCCGTGTCGGCGGCGGCCATCTGGGGCTGGCTGCGGAACTGGTGCGTCTTGAGCTGGCGCACCATCCCGCCGGCGATCGACAGGGGTTGCTGGCGGCGGCCCCAGCGGTCCTCGATGAGCTCCCAGGGGAAGCGCGCCGAGGTCTCGTCCAGCAGCAGCACCACGTCCCGCTGGTCGGGGGTGCTGTCCTTCATGCGCTGGGGCAGCAGGAGCTCGAACAGGGTCTTGGACAGGTCCGGCTGGGCCTGGGCCGTGCCCACGGCCTGCGCGATGAAGGGGTCGATCAGTGCCAGCTGGCCGTGTGCCTGCGAGGCCTCGGCCCGGGCGCGCGTGGAGATCTCGACGAAGTGCAGGCTCTGGCGCTCGGTGTCTTCGGTGATTTCGATGCGCTGCCACCAGCTGGGGTCGCTCTGGAAGCGCGAGCGCACATGGCGGCCCTCGCCGTCGATGACGACCCGTTCGGGCCAGTGCAGCCGGCCGGCCAGGTCGGGCGCATCCACCAGCGAAGCCAGCTCGCGGGCCGCGTCGATGGCGATGTCCTCGTAGAGCTCGACGAACTCGAGCGCCTGCAGGATGACGCGGTGGTCCTGGCGGGCTTCTTCGAGCTTGCGATTGGCGGCCAGGGCGCCGCGCACCACGGCTTCGACCGAGTCTCGCACCCGAAAGCCGCCCACGCCGCTGCCGATGAGCAAGGCGCTCACGCCCAGGCTCAGGCGCTCGCCGCGCTGCGTGCGATCGCAGTCGCGCTGCAGGCTTTGCAGGGCGTAGTGCAGCAGCACGTCGCAGGTGGCCGCTTCGAGTCGGCCGGGCGTCAGGCTGCCCACCTGGTCCAGCCCGATCACCAGGGCGCCGGTGGGCTGGTGGCCCGGGTGTTCGTTGAAGAACACGGCGTGCGTGCCGTGAGGCCCGGGGTACAGGCCCAGATCGCGGCGCCGGCTCAGCGGGCCCTGGCGTTCGTTGCCGGCCAGGCGCTGGTCGATCACGGCTTCGGCGCTGACGATGGCGTCGCCCATGTAGTGGCCCACGAGCACGGGGTGGCAGGCGTAGCGCAGGTCGCCGTGCCGCACCGACACGGTCAGCGGGCTGCCGGTCTGGCGCTGGGCGCGGCGGCGCTGGCGCAGGCCGCCCAGACCTGCGCCGCGCAACTCGTCCGGCCCAGGAATGGCGTCGGCCGCCGGCAGCGGCGGCAGGGTGAAGGTGGCGGGGGGCGCGTCGGCCGCGCGGCGGCGCTGGCCGGGCGGCTGCTGCGGCAGCTGGTCCGTGGCCCCGGTGAACAGCAGGTCGCAGTAGCCGCGGAAGATGCGCCGGTCATCTTCGTTGGCGCACAGTTCGTCGTGGGCGGTGTCGGGGGCGTACCAGGTGTGGCTGTCGGGCACGACCTTGGACGACCAGGGCACCGTGCCGTCGCCCTCGGCCGTGGCCTGCCACACCAGCTGCGGGCCTTCACCCGGGTCGATGACGGCATGGTCCACCACGGTGGCGGGCTGGCAGCCGGCCACATAGACCATGTGGGCCGTGTCGATGGGGGCCTGTCGCAGCCGTGCCCAGGTGTCGCGGGCTTGCGTGAGCGTGGTGTCGTCGGTGAGCGGCCAGCCGGCGCCCAGCGCGGCCTTGAGTCGCTTCCAGGTGGCCAGCTGGCCCCAGGGGCTGGGGTCGTCGGCAAAGGGCAGCAGCTCGGCCAGCCCGGGGAAGCGGCGCACCACGTCGATCACGCCATGCGCACCACGGGTGAAGTCCAGCAGGATCAGCTTGGCTTGCGTGGGGTTCTGGCCCACCAGCCAGCGCACCGCCTCGTGCGAGCCCCGGTTGGGGGTGCCCAGCATCAGGAGCCGGCTGCGCGGCAGGGCCGTGACGCGTCGCCAGACGTCGGCGCCTGGCCCCTGGTCGGCGATCATGGCGCGGCACACCAGGCCGCCCATGGAGTGCGCCACGAGGTGCACGGGCTGGCCCTGGCGCTCCTGCTCGGGCAGCCATTGCGCCAGGTGGGTGGCCAGGTCGGCCGCGGCGTCGCGCACCGATCGGCGCCAGTCGTAGGGGAAGACCTCGACGCGGTGGGTGCGCGACAGGTGCTCGATCAGGGGCCCGTAGAAGTCGTCGAGCAGCTCGGTGGCGCGCACATCCGGCGCGTCGATGGTGATGTCCCCCATGCCACCCTTGAGCAGGGCCAGGTAATGCAGCCAGATGCCGCGGTCGGCGGCATCGAGGCCGCTGCCCATGGTGCCCGGGATCACCACGGCGAGCGGGCGCGGCCCCGTGGCTGACGTGCCGCTGCGCAGGGCTGCGCGCACCCGCGAGGGGCGGCTGTCGGGGCCGGTGGGCAGGGGCAGGAAGCCGGCGTCCTGGCCGTCGGGCCGGGTCAGTGCGTCGACCAGCCATTGCAGGCTGCTGCGGTTGCGAAAATAGTTGAAGTGCGTGACGAGCTCGCCGGCATCGCGGCGGTAGCGGGCACCACCGGGCGGCCGGGCCAGCCCGCCGAGCATCGAGCCGGTGTTGACGACCAGGTCGTGGTCGGCAGAGAAGAACCAGTCGGCCACCAGCATCTTGGCGCGCCCCCAGACGCCGCGACCCTGGGCGTCGCCGGCGATCACCGACAGGTCGGCGCGGGTGCGCAGGCTGGGGTGCTGCAGCAAGCGGGTCAGCGCGCTGTCGGGCAGCATGGCCGCCAGCCCGGGCAGGCTGCGCGGGTCGGTGCGCTCCTTGACGACGGCGAGCATGAAATCGAGCGCATCGCCCAGCAGCGGGATCGGGCTGAGCAGCTGCAGCATCGACAGCCAGCGGTCGAGCCGGCCCGAGGCCAGGGTGGTGCCGCGCGCCGGGCAGGCCACCCGCACGAAGCGCTCGATGCGCGGGGCCGCCCGGTCCAGGGCCTTGAGCAGGTCACGGAACGCCGGGCCTTCGTCGCGGCTGAACAGCAGGTCGACGATGCCGGTGTCCAGCGGGTCGGGTGTGCGTTCGCGCTCGGCCAGGCACATCAGCTCGCCCACCAGGCCACCGCGCGAGTGGCTGACCAGGTGCACGCGGCTGTGGCCCTGCAGCCAGCGGCACAGCCCGGTCGCGTTGGCCACAGGGCTGACGCCCAGCGTGGCGTGTTCATATGCGTAGATGTGCTCGCCAAAGCGCGCCTGCAGCGCCGCCCGGGTGCCGGCCGCGGCGCCGGACGGGTCGCCCGCGGCCACCAGCCCGCCAAAGCTGCCCTGGAAGTTCGACAGCGTGCCGTGGATAAAGACCACGATGGGCTGTGTGCGGCTGGCCGCCGCCAGCGGGGGCTTGACCGGGGTGAGCGCGCCGGTGTCCAGGTTGACCCGGTACAGGCCCTCGGTGCGCCCCTCCAACCGCTGGGCATCGACGGCCGCGCCGATCTGGCGGGCCGCGCCTGGGGCGACGTCGACACCGAAGAACTCCAGCGCCTGGATGCCCAGCCCCACCACGCCGCGATCGGCCTGGGTGGCATCGGCCTGCATCAGGCGGGCGCCTTGCGACGCGGCCTGCAGCGTCCACAGCGAGCCCCCGCCCGAGCGTTCGGCCACGGGGTCGCCGTGCTCGCGCAGCAGGTCGTCGGCACGGCTCCAGATCACCAGACCGTCGCCCAGGTCCACGCGCACGAGTTCGTCGTCGGCGATGTCGATGGCGGACGTGGCTCCCTGGGCGTCACGGGTGCCGGGCGCGGCCAGCGTGACGCGCCGTGCCGAGCGCACCTGCACCCGTCCCGAAGGCAAGGTCAGCGGGGCCGGGGTCCCTGCCAGTTGGGCGCGAAGGGCGTGTCGGGGGGGCACCGGGGTGCCCGGAGCGGTGGGGGTGCGTTTGGCCATATGGCGAAATTCTCGCCCGCGCGGCCGGTCCCGGCCAGGGCGGCGACCCCGTCAAACTAGGGGTGACCGTGGCCCGAAGAGGTCAGACCGTCACCAGGTGTTGACGCACCGCATACAGCGCGAGCTCGACATCGTTGCGCGTGCCGGTTTTTTCGAGGATGCGGGCCCGGTAGGTCGACACGGTGTTGGGTGACAGGTGGAGCGCCTGTGCGATCTGGCCCACGCTCTGGCCTTCGGCCAGCCGCTGGAACACCTGGTGTTCGCGCTGCGACAGGGTCTCATGGGCCGGTCGGTCGCGCACCTCGCTGATGGACGAGGCCAGAGCCTCGGCCACGCTGGCGGTGAGGTACACGCCGCCCTGGGCGGCCTTGCGCAGGGCCCGCACCATCTCGTCGGGGTCGGCGCTCTTGTTGAGGTAGCCGCTGGCCCCCGCACGCAGGCTGCGCACGGCAAACTGCTTGTCGGGATAGGTTGACAGCATCACCACGGCCAGCCGGGGGTGTTCGGCCTTGAGTTGCCTGAGCACCTCCAGGCCGTCGCGACCGGGCATGGCGATGTCCAGCAGCACCGCGTCCAGGCCGTGGCCCTGGGCCGGGTCGAGGTGCTGGCGCACCAGACGCACGGCCTCCAACCCGTCGGCGGCTTCGCCCACCACGCACAGATCGGGCACATCGCCCAGCACCTGGCGCAGGCCCTGGCGCACGATCAGGTGGTCATCGACGATCAGCACGCGCAGGGCGGTCATGGTGACTCTGTGACCGTGCTGTCGGCACCGACGCGTGCACCGGGCTGGTACAGCGGCATGGTCAGGATCACCGTGGTGCCCTGCCCCATCTGGCTGTCGATGTGCAGCCAGCCCCCGAAATGCCCGGCCCGTTCGCGCATGCCCATCACGCCGTAGGCACTGTGGCTGTCGAAGGCGCTGGGCGGCGCGCCCTTGCCGTCGTCCTTGACCACCACCGTGATGTCGCTGGCGTGGGCGCTGATGCGGATCTCGACCCGGCTGGCCTGCGCGTGACGCGCCACGTTGGTGAGCATTTCCTGGAAGATGCGGAACACGGCGGTGGCCATGGCCCCCTCGGGGGCCGCCAGCCCCGGGGCGATGTCCATGCTCCAGCGGCAGTCCAGGTCGCAGGTGTCGATGAACTCCTGCGCCTGCCATTCCAGGGCCGCCCACAGGCCCTGGTGGTCCAGGACCGAGGGGCGGAGGTCGGTGATGATGCGTCCCACGTTGTCCACCGCGTTGTCGATCAGGCCTCGCATGCCGTGGCACTTGCACTGCAGTGCGGGCTGGCCGTCGAGGCGTCGCTCCAGCCAGCTCAGGTCCATCTTCAGGCCCACCAGCAGGCTGCCCAGTTCGTCGTGGATCTCGCGCGCGATGCGGGTGCGTTCGGCTTCACGCACACGTTCGATGTGGGCCTGCAGTTCACGCAGCTGCGACAGCGCCTGGGTGAGCGCCTGGGTGCGCTCGGTCACCCGCTGTTCCAGCCGGTCGTGGGCGTGGCGCAGCAGCTCCTGCTGGCGGCGGCGGTCGGTGATGTCGACAAAAGTGACCACGGCCCCCTGCACGGTGCCGCCATCGAGGATGGGGTAGGACGAGTATTCGGCCGGGAACGACGAGCCGTCGCGGCGCCACAGCACCTCGCTGTCGATGCGACAGGGCACGCCGGCGCGAAAGGCGTTGTAGATGGGGCACTCGTCCACCGGGTAGTGGTGGCCGTCCGGGTGGCTGTGGTGCATCAGGTCGTGCATGTTGTGGCCCAGCACCTCGTCGGGGTGGTAGCCCAGCATGTCGGCCCCGGCGCGGTTGATGAAGGTGCAACGGCCGTCCATGTCGACGCCGAACACCCCTTCTCCGGTGGATTCGAGCAGCAGGCCCAGCCGGTCGCGCCAGACGGACGCCAGGCGCGAGCCCGTGGCCAGCGGCGCCGGGGTCTGGACCGGCGTGGTGCTGGCGGCGAGCAGGGCGGGCGATGGCAGGGCACTCATGGCGTGGCAACAGGGTGTGCCACGGGCTCAGCAAGGTGCGTGCCTGATCGCCCCCGGGGGCGGGTTTGTCCGGGGTCAGTCCAACAGGGCGCGGCGCACGGCCTGGGCCAGGGCGCCGTGGGCCTGACCGGCTTCCGGCAGGAAGCGCCCCATGTTGATGAAGTCATGCACCGTGCCGGGCCAGACGGTGAGTTCGGTGTCGACCCCGGCCTCACGCAGCCGCTCTGCATAGCGGTGGCCTTCGTCGGTGAGCGGATCGCACTCGGCCAGGCCGATCCAGGCGGGCGCCACGCCCTGGTGCGACGGGGCGTGCAGGGGTTCGCGGTGCCAGTCGTGGGCCAGGGGCCCGCGCGTCTGCGCCTCGAACCACGCCATCAGGTCCTGGGTGAGCAGCAGGCCGGCGTGGGCGAAGGTGCGGAACGAATCGGTGGTCTCGCGGGTCTGCACCGAGGGGTAGAACAGCGCCTGCAGGCGCAGTGGCAGGCCGGCGTCCCGCGCCAGCAGGGCGGCCGTGGCCGACAGGGTGCCCCCGGCCGAATCGCCGCCGATGGCGATGCGCTGCCCGTCCAGCCCCATCTGGGCCCCGTCACGGTGCAGCCACTGCAGGGCCTGCCAGGTGTCGTCCAGCGACACGTGGAACTTGTGTTCGGGCGCCAGGCGGTAGTCGATGGCCACCACGGCCACGTCCGATTGCGCCGCCACGGCGCGGCACAGGGCCTCGCAGGTGTCGATGCCCCCGATCACGAAGCCGCCGCCATGCAGGTAGAGCAGCACCGGCTGGCCGGGGTGGTGGTGGTTGGACCACAGCCGCGCCGGGATGGCGTGGCCGTCGCGCCCGGGGATGGTGAAGTCCTCGATGCGGGCCACGGCCGCCCGCGGGCCCTCGCTCGCCCCCACACCCATGCGGTAGGACTGCCGCGCCAGCGCCGGGGGCAGGGTGTGCAGCGGCGGAAAGCCCGCACGCTGGATGTTCTCGATCAGGGCGCGGGTGACGGTGTTGAGTGTGTCGAGCGGCATGGCAGACGTGGGCCTGGGGCCACAGTGGGGTCGGTGATGGATCTTAAGGTCAAGGGCGAGTTTTCAAGGCCGTCGCACGCGGACCTGCAGCTCGAAAGCCTCGTCGCGGCGGCTGTCGCCGCTCGACCAGGTGCCGCGTTGCTGCGCCCGGCTGGGGCTGGCGTTGCGGGCAATCGGCGTCCAGGTGTCCAGCGGCACGCTGAGCGTGGTGCGCACACGGGCGCTGCGCGCCACCACCTGGCCGTCGGGGTCGTAGGCGCTGCTTGGCAGGCCAGCGGGTTCGACCTCGGCGTCCAGTTCCAGCTCGACCGGCGCCCGGCCGCCCGGCCAGCGCGGCCGCACGCTCAGGCCCTGACCCCGATCGATCCAGTGGGTGTCGGGCACCCAGGTGAGCTGCACGCCCGGCGACAGGCTCGAACGGCTGGACGGCACGCTGGCTGGCGATGAGGCCGATGACGTGGCCGCGGCCGGGTCGACGCTGGCCAGCCAGCGCCAGTGGGTGATGGCGGCGGTGCGTCGCAGGCTCAGGCCGGCCCGGCTGCCGTTGAGCACGGTCACCTGCCCGTCCAGCTGCTGGTCGGCTTCGCGCGCCTGCCGCCCCCAGGTGACGCTGGCCTGGCCCGACACGCCGCCCCGGGTGTCGACCTGCCAGCTGCCGCTGCGCACGCCGGAGGTGCGCGCGTCGTCGCTGGCGGTCGACACGGCGCGCCACTCCACGACCAGGTTCACCGCGGGCGGTGCCGCCGAGACGCCGGTGGCCACAGCGACCAGCAAGGTCGTCAGCAGGGCCCTCAGCAGGGCGCGTGGTCTCTTCATGGTGAAGTCCTCCAGAGGGGCACAACGGGGTGTACACCCGGCCCGTTCGTGACAGGGTTCACAACTGGCCAGTGCACACCCTTCATTTCCACCGCTTGAAAAGTCGCCATTCTGAGAAGCTCAAGTCGTGCCCCGGCAGGTCGATACACAGTGAACTCTGCCACGCCTTGCCGGGGGGTGCGCAGTGTTCGGTTCCATCGCCCCAGGAGGCAGATTCATGCAGCTCGACGCCCTCTTCAAGCAACCCCAGGCCCTCCCGGCCGTTCCCAAGATCGTCCATGAACTGATCGACAGCTTCAACAACGAAGACGTGTCGATCGACGAGGTCACTAAAAAGATCGCCAGCGACCCGGTGCTGTCGGCGCGACTGCTGCGCCTGGCCAACTCGGCGTACTACCACGTGTCTCGCACCGTGGGCACGGTGGACGACGCCGTGATGATGCTGGGCTTTGTCACCGTGCGCACGCTGGTGATCAGCTCGGGCCTGACCAGCGGCTTCAAGTCCATGCCCGGCATGGACCTCAAGAAGTTCTGGAAGTACAGCATGCACACGGCGGCCGTGTCGCGCTGGCTGGCCAAGTCGACCCACAACAACATCGACCAGGCTTTCACCGTGGGGCTGATGCACGCCATCGGCCAGTTGGTGATGCATGCCGGCATGCCCGAGGCCATGCTGCACCTCGACAAACTGGCCGGGCCCATGGACCCGCGCCGCTTCGACATGGAGCGCACCTCCTTTGGCTATCACTTCGCCAACGTGGGGGCCGAACTGGCCCGCCAGTGGAAGTTCCCCATCGCCTTCGGCGACGCCATCGACCAGTTCCCCGAGCCGCTGGCCCACAGCCCGGTCAATGCCACCGCGGCCATCATCCACCTGGCGGCCTGGCGCGCCCGCGCCGAGCACAACGGGTTGAGCCCGGAGGAGCTGGCCGCCACGGTGCCTACCGAGGTGTGTCAGGCCATCAAGATCGATCCCAACACCTTCGTCAAGGAGCTGCCGCCCATCAAGGAGCTGTGCGAAGGTCTGGAAGCCCTGATCGACTGAGGTTGAGGCGGTCTCAGATCGCCAGCGGGTCGACATCCACCGCCCAGCGGACCAAGCCCGCTGGGCGGTGGCTTTGGCCGATCGACAGCCAGGCGTCGGTGCAGCGGCCCAGCAGGCGTTGCAGTGCGGGGCGGCTGTCGGCTTCGATCAGCATCTGCGCGCGTTCGATGTTGGCCACGCGCTGCACGGCCGTGGGCACCGGCGGGTAGATCAGGATGCCGCCCAGTTCGGCGGCCAGGGGCTCGGCCACGTCGGCCGCGGCATTGAGAAAGCCCTGTGCCGCCTCCTGCGTGCGGCCCTCGGCGCGCAGCATGGCCAGATGTGCAAAGGGCGGCAGGCCGGCGATGCGGCGCTCCTCGAGCTGCTTGCGCGCGAAGGCCTCGAAGTCGTAGCGGCGCAGGCACTGGTAGAGCGGGTGATCGGGGTGCCAGGTCTGGATCCACATCTCGCTGCCCTCGGCCACGTCGGCGTCACGCCCGGCGCGGCCCGCTGCCTGCAGCAGCAGGGCGAACTGGCGTTCGGCGGCGCGAAAGTCGCTGGCAAACAGGGCCGAGTCCGGGTTCACGGCGGCCACCAGGGTGATGCGCCGAAAGTCGTGGCCCTTGGCCACCATCTGGGTGCCCACCAGCACGTCCACCTCGCCGGCATGCACGCTGGCGAGCTTTTCTTCCAGAGCGCCCTTGAGCCGCGTCACGTCGGCGTCGATGCGGCCGATGCGCAGACCCGGCAAGGCGGCGGCCAACTGCTCTTCCA
>Ga0255182_1001133_pt1 | contig 14748 bp, 20 predicted proteins | sample Atl_UVDOM_RepA_8_FD_188420 | JGI IMG/M metagenome (GOLD analysis project Ga0255182, IMG submission 188420) | Freshwater microbial communities from Altamaha River, Georgia, United States - Atl_UVDOM_RepA_8d | ecosystem: Environmental > Aquatic > Freshwater > River | place: USA: Georgia...
ACCACCAAAAAAGCCAATTGATAAATGGTAGAATACAAGGTCAAAATCAAACAGGCGAAATAGCTGGAGGTAATATATTTAATTACCAGAGTTCTGGAATGTAACAATCTAAAGACGGTCTTTAATTTAAAAAATGATAGAAGAGATTGAGAATTCATATGTTGTTTTTATAGAGACAAATAATGAGAAAAATCAGACATGGTACACATTTATAAGAAAAGATGGAAATGAGAATTCACTTTTAAAACTACAGATACAATTATCTCAAATAGACTGGTATTCTCTGAAAGATTTAAGTATTTTTAAACTTGATTTGGATAATACTGTGTCTGAGAAAACTGCAAGAGAAATGTGCTCTATAAATCTAAATCTATGGATGTTTCACAAAAAATTTGACGGAGAAATGAAAGATATAGATTTTGCCTTTAAAAAGTCCGATTCTAACGAGAAAAGAATAGAAAAAGTATTTGATACATTAGGTTATGGGCAAATTCAGGAATATCTAAGTAATGAAGAAGTTTGTGATATTAAAATTAGTGAAAATTACTTATCATCTTGTATTTTTTCAGATGACAGTACAAACAGTGATATTGACGAAAATATCTATACACAAATTCTCGGTATTTTAGAACAAAATTAGTATATGTAATATATTACATATTTAAATGATACTCTCTTTCTGTTTTTAAAAGGTTTATTTTGCCGCTGCCTTTTTCTTTGGAGAAGCCTTCTTTGCCCCCTTTCTCTTTGGAGACGCCTTCTTCTTGGATGCCTTTGCTGGAGAAGGAGAACGAGCCTTTGCTGGAGAAGGAGAACGAGCCTTTGCTGGAGAAGGAGAACGAGCCTTTGCTGGAGAAGCCTTCTTTGTTGTCTTTCTCTTGGTAGTTGCCTTCTTGGCAGCTGGAGAAGGAGAACGAGCCTTTGCTGGAGAAGGAGAACGACGTGCCTTTGCTGGAGAAGGAGAACGACGTGCCTTTGCTGGAGAAGGAGAACGACGTGCCTTTGCTGGAGAAGGAGCTCTCTGCTGTTTTCTCTCTCGTATTTCAGCTTTCCATTGTTCATGCATTTCATCTTTTTCATTTACATTACAAACATGACGTAAATCGGTTGGGAATAAAGTTCTTCGCCCTGAAACTTCCATGACATGAACAGCATTAGTGAATGCTCGTGTCATTTCTGTCTCACACATTGCTTGTAATACAGACACAACTTCTGATGCAAATCTATCAATAGGTGCAAAATTATCGATATTTTGTCCACCATATTTTAGAAATGATTTGAATGTCGATTTAGGCACCAGTAAACAATCAGAAAATTCACCAGTCTGGAACTTTCGTATCATTTTTTGTCTACCAAGCTCTTTTTGTTTATCTACGTCTCCTCCTTTTCCTCCTGCCAAAGCATGTTTAGGAAAATTCTTACAGACATTTGTCAGTCCAAATTCATAGTTATTATGTGACTTTCTACCTGGATACCATTGTTTCATATATACTTCAAGTACTTTTTTAGTCAATGTCTTGGACTTTAACTGCGCCATAATAGAGGCCATTTCTTGTAAATGTTTTATGACAATTGCTGCAAAACATTCACAAAACACTTGGGTAAAACTTAATGTCTTTTTACCATTCGCAATTTCAGGTTTTACTCTGTAAACACCTCCTTTAAGAGCGAATCTTTTAATTACTCCTTTTGAAATCCAAGAAGAGTCTAGAACATATACTTGACGATGTTTTGTTGACATTTATATTATACAAATAAAATAAATATTTTTATTTAATTTTATCATCTAGAAATGTCAAGACTAACTATAACAATTATAGTATTTATAGCGGCTTTTATTATTTGCTATATGACAATATACCTTTTCGAGCCAAAGTTTACACATGGAAAAAATATTGTTAATATTTTAATATCATCTTCTTTAGCTTCTATGTTTTCTCTGAGCTATATCTTAATTTCTAACGATACTTTTGAAAATTCAGAACCTGTCTCAAAAGTTCCTGTTATTCCAAATATCGATTATACACCTATACCGATCGAAATAGCTGAATTGTATAAATAAAATGAAAATATTTATTCTGAATAATTCGATACAATAAAGTATGAAAAGAATATCGATAACAGAGAGAGTCACATTAGAACCAATATATTTAAACAAAAATTATAAAAATTATTTAAAACAAGAAATAGTCAAGAAATCACAGGGAAAATGTACTAAGGAAAATGGCTATATAATAAATATATGTGATATATTGACAATAAAAGAATGTGAATCACAGTCTGGTATAGTTTTTGCCGTTACTTATACTGCTGATTCTTTTTTACCTAAAATTGACGATATCATAGAAACAAAAGTATGTTTATGCTTTGCTAGCGGCATACTAGCTATATACAAAGATGTACACAAAATACTTATTCCAGCAAATAAACTGACTAACTATACATTTACTAATAATTCGTATGTGAGTAAAAATAATAAAATACAGGTCAACACTGAAATTAGTATAAAAATAACTAGTGTTAAGTTTAGCGAAGGTGTATTTCAAAGTACTGGTGTTTTAAATGAATAAAATACCTCTATTTATATAATAAATTAACCATAATAAATATGCCAGAATATATTTATCTGTTACAAGAGAGAGAGTTTATCAAGACTGAAGAATCTATCTATAAAATTGGTAAGTCTAAACAAGAAAATCTTAAAAGAATCACAAATTATCCAAACGGTACAATGCTCATATTTCAAATTCTGTGTAATGACTGTGATTCTCTGGAAAAAAAGTTACTTGCGATTTTTAGGCAAAAATATGAACCGATGAAAGAAATTGGATCTGAGTATTTTAGAGGTGACTATAATTTAATGATAAAAGATATATATGATATAACTTTTAATAAAAAGACTGACGTTGTATACATAACAACTCTTGATGAATATCTGAAATATTCAAGTATCAATGATATAATACTAACAAATATAGATACATGTACCGGATATTTCAGACTCAAGAATGAGATATGGAGAAACTTTTCGGATAACTTAATTTCCATTCTTAAATGTTACTGTACGATAGACTCTGAAAATGAGTCTAAAATCGACTATGAAAAAATACTGAACGATATATACTCAAAATGTTATATATCAAAAATAGACACATATTTATTAAAATATCACGAATTTATCTGTAAAGTTGAGAACAATATAGTAATATTAAATACAAGTCTGCAGAATATACTAGATTATGACACAAAAAGTGGTATTATAGAAAATTCCATGCTGAGTAACAGAAATATCACGCTCAAGAAAGATGTCTTGTTTACAGCTAACACACAAATAATTTACGAGATATTAAATTTCTTAGTTTCATCAGAAAATATTCAATTATACAAGAAATTTTGTAGAAATATACTTGTTCAACAAAAAGACCCTATTATTTTCTCTGATTATACAGAAAATAATCTGTTGACAAAATGGATTAAAGACATGGTTTACACAATTTGCTCTAGCAATGATATATATGGGTATTTTCTGGAATTTAATAATTTCAAAAGAGAAACATATAAAAAGAATGGTATTAAAGCTAGATTAATCATAATAAGTCAAATATACACTATTTCATTAGATAATTACGGGATTTATACAGAAAGTGAAATACAGGAACAGATTTCTTTTATACAAAAAGAACTCAAAGTCACCAGTAATATATGTGTTAAATACAAAAAAGATATATTTCAGCATTCCGAATATAATAATTTTGTCTCTTTTTTGATACAGAAGTTTGGAAATAGACAAATATACAGTAAATTAGATGTTTATAATATATTTTACTCACAAGACTTACTTTTTAATAATTTCTTGAAATGGATTATAGAAAGTTAGAGAGTATACACATAATTATGTATCATTACCATCTATGATATCTATTATACGTCTAGCAATAACTTCAATTTCCACCAGTTCAGAATCAGAAACACCGTATGAATTTCTGTATCTTTGTTTACATATCTGTATACCAGACAATATTTTGAACATATCCTGTTTAGTTTTATCGAGACGTTCTCGAAAATCTTTTGACATATTTAATGTTGACATTTCTCAATACAAAAATATTATATTTTACACAAATAAATGGGTGGAGGAAATTCAACATCAAATACAACAAAAAATATCAATAGTATAGTGACTAATCTTACTATAAATAGTGTTCAAAAAGTAAGTACCCAAATAAACCAAGAACAACTATTAAATATTGACTGTACTCAATTTCAAGAAATAAAGGCTAAATTTCTCTCTGATTGTAGAAAAGATATGTTATCTTTATTAGAAAAAGGTAAAATAACATCAGATGAGATGCAGAAATATTGTACCGACCCTTTTGGTAGTTGTGGAGCTAAAGGTGTAAAAGTATCAGGTATTTTACAGGCAAACTTGAGTAGCGAACAAATTTCTCAGATTCAAACAGAAATAGAAAATAGTCTCACCGTGGATATAGAAAATGAGGCAAAACAAAAGAATGGAATTTTTGAGTTTAGTAATACTACAAAAAATACTGTTTATAATGAGACAAATGCTATTTCAAATATTATAAAGAATTTTCTTCAGGAAGATTTGACAGAAATAAAAGGTAAACAAACTATAGCTGTCAAAGATGGATATGTTGATACTATTAATCAAGAACTATTTTCTAACACATTAACAAAAAGATTACAGTCTAATGTTGAGTACACAAAGGCTGTAAGTAATATAGCTGCAGCTATAAGGTCTCAAGCATCTCAGGATTCTGGAATGTCTGGAGACTTATTCAGAAATATTATGATAATTATAGCAGTTATAGTTATTATTATGATATGTTTGGGTGTTTTACTTTGGTTTCTAAAGAAAACAAGAAACTCTGATAAAAAAGCTTCTGTCATTATTCAGAATAAACCCAGTACAGCATGAAAGTTCTTGAGTGAAATATCATATTCTGACAGAAACTTCTAAATAAAATGAAATAATTAATATAAAATATTCGTAATAATTATAAATGAAAATAATAATCGTATTTAACAATATCGATAAGTCAAAAATACTAAACACCATAAAAACATACATTTCTATTTGGCCAAAGAGTACCTTTTGGTCTGAATATGAAGGTATACAAGATTTAGATAACTATGATTATACCTTTATTCTACATCAACAAGGAAACATAGAAAATCTAAAGAAAGAGATACTTTCTATTCTACCAAATGATTATCCAGCTAAATATATCAATATATCACCAGAAATTAACTTACGTATGAAATTTTGGAGAGATATAACAGATATTGTTGTCATTGGAAAGCCAAATGTACCAATTAATGAACTTTGTAATTTTAGTACAAAATTAATACACATTTCAGAATGATTAAAGTTGTCATGTATACCTATACATGAAAAGAATTTTGAGTACCAAAATTGGCTGAAATTAGACATGGTAAAAGTATGAACTTTTTGATTTGGTATCATATCTATTTTCATCAGAACAACGCTATCTTCTAACAAAGTCTTATATAGTAAAATAGGTTAAAAGAATATATTTATCTCAAAAAATATGAATACAAGCCATGTTATATTTTTAAATAGCGAAACATCAAAAAATTGTCATAAAATTAGGGAACTAATTAAACAATATGGAATTTCTGTGTCAAAAGTAGATATAGATAATGAAAAAATAAGAGAACAAGTATTAAATTCAAAAACTATGAGTGTTAAACAGGTGCCATGTATACTTGTCGTGTTCTCTAATGGTACAGTAGAGAAATATGAGGCTAATGATGCCTTTAATTGGGTAATAAAGAAAGGGAATGAACTTATCTCTGCAAGACAACCTTTACAAATAGCTCAACCATATGTACCTTCTCAGATAATAGACCAAAATAATTATAAAGTTCAAAATATACAGCAAAATATACAGCAACATATACAGCAACAACCAGATGAATTTCAGGAAAATATCGATTTAGAAGAGGAAGAGGAACAAATAATTCCTATTCAGGAAAAACCGGATAAACCACAAAAACCAAAAAAGAAATATGTACCTCAGTCTGTCATAAAAAAGAAAAGCACAAAACAGACTGATACCCTAATAAATATAGAAGACCTTTCTAGTGAAGATGAGCAAGGGTCCGTTTTTAGTAATAGTCAAGAGGATGATTCAGATAAAAAGGTAAAAAATAGCGCTATAATGGCTGCTGCCGCAGCTTTACAAAAAGATAGAGAAGAAAGTTAATCTATAAATATATGCTTAATATAAAAATGTCTTTTTATATTGATTGTAAATCTGGAACTTTAATACTCACTGACCCTTCTTATCAAAAACATATATCCACTGATACTTCTCTGTCATTTCCTCTATCTTTTCTGTTACCAGAGTCTAAAGTAGGTAAATGGTTTTCTATTCTTACAGAAGAAAATATATTTAATCTAGGATTAAGAGTTAAACATATAAGATTTTATCACGAACATAACCTAGACGATTTTCAAATCAAGAAATCACATGAGATTATAGTTCCTGTTGACTCTGGGCAATTATCACTATTTGATTCTTCTAAATATCCATCAAATAGTGATGAACATACTAAATTATATGAAAGATGCTGTGAAATTTCGTTTGATAATAATTATGGATATATAGATGACATAGGATTTGTCACACGTACAGGTGTTGGAGATGGTTATTACAATGCTGTTATTAATAAAGACGAAAATGACAAGACTATAAGCATATTTGTAAGTTTTGTAAATGAAAACTATAACAGATACAAGACAAGAAGTCTAACTGAGTAGAATAAAAAAAGTTGTCATGTATACCTATACATGAAATGATTTTTGAGTACCAAAATTGCCTCAAACTAGACTGGACAAAAGTATGGAAATTTAATTCTCGATAAAACTTTTTATATTACTCCATGGAATTTCAGGATTATAGTGAGAACCATCCATACATATATGCATGTCTGAATTACGCTGTAAATTTCCAGTTAAAATATAGGGTGAGACTTCATCAGTTCTACAGTGTAGACTTAGTATTTTACCTGTATAATCCTTTATATCATTGTATATATTAAAGTCATTCACGAAAAATACTGAAAGAAATGAAAGAAATCGATACTTTATTTTTATATATTCAGCCATATTAATAATGGTAGATTCTAGAATAAGTTTTGGTATACTGTATCTTTTTGAAATAAAAGCAGCAACAGACGCACCTGTTGATTCTCCATAAATTATAATATTTTCTTTGTTAAAAGTCTGTAATAAAATAGATAACATACATGTAGCATCAACTTTCATCTGTTCTTCAGACGGAACGCCCTTACTTTTTCCAAATCCTGAATAATCAAACAAAAGAACAGAATATCCCATATTTTTAAGGGTCATCGCCTTGTTCATTCTCTTAGAGAGATTTCCTCTATTACCGTTACATAACAGAACAACCTTGTTATTCTGACCTTCTAAATATCGACCATATAAATTTCTATATTTTATTACTCTGTATAAGCAGTCTGTATCCTCGTAATTATTAGAAGTTACAAAATAGATAAATCTCTTGACTATTAAAATAACTATAATTAAACATGAAATTATTATAACTAATAATTTAATAATAAATTCACTAGACTTTTTCATAGTTTATTGTTATGAACTTTTTTTTAAATATAAAGATTTTATCTCATATTTTTCATAGTTACTATTAATCTTTCATATTTAATGTAAATCCTCCTTGTTTATTGATGGATTTTAAATCTTCTTTGAACTTAGTCTTGTCTATACCTACTTGAGAAAGAGTATCTTCTAATGTTTTTTCTCTAACAATCTTACTAGAACGAGCCATTTGTGTGGATGCTATCTTTGTTCTAAGTTTTTCTCTCAATTCATCAAGATTTGCTTTGTTTGTAGTTTCGCTTGTCGCTTTACTGGTATTGTCGCTGTTATTAGTTTTTTTACTTTTCTTCGTCATTATTTAGTGTTAAAATTAGTAGTTTTTAGATGGTTAAAATATATTAATATTTTAGTACATTTACTGTTAAAGTCTGATATTTAAAGATGTATATTTATAATTAAACTATGATAAAATCAAAAGTTGCTTTTATAACAGGAATAACAGGTCAGGACGGTTCATATTTATGCGAACTTTTGCTGGAAAAAGGATATATTGTACATGGATTAGTCAGAAGAAGTAGTTTAATTAATACTCATCGTATAGACCATTTATACGTGGATTCTCACAATCCAAATGCAAGACTATTTTTACACTACGGGGATATGACAGATACTCTATCTCTGTTTAGAATACTAAATGAGATAGAACCTGATGAAGTATATAATCTGGCAGCAATGTCACATGTAAGAGTTTCGTTTGAAACTCCAGAAATAACAGCTAATGTTGATGCTCTTGGAGTTCTGAGAATTCTTGACATATGTAAATCTTTAAAAAAGCCTGTAAAATTCTATCAAGCTGGTACATCTGAACTATACGGAGGAATTTATGATGAAGCACATACAGAAATGACTCCGTTTAATCCAAGGTCGCCATATGCTGTTTCAAAACTTTTTGGTCATTGGATAACAAAAAATTACAGAGAATCGTATGGTATGTTTGCTGTAAACGGAATATTACATAATCATACGAGTCCTCGAAGAGGAGAGACTTTTGTTGAGCAAAAAATAGTTAAGGCAGCTATTGCTATTAAACATGGTCTACAAGATTGTCTTTATTTAGGCAATATATATACATTTAGAGATATTGGTCATTCTAAAGATTTTGTGAGAGCGATTTGGCTCATGTTACAACAAGAAAATCCGATAGACTATGTCATAGCATCTGGAGAGAAGATAATGATAAAAGATATAGTAGACTTTGTGTTTTCTTATTTAGGTATGAAACTTGTCTGGAATGGAATAGGTATAGATGAGACTGCGTCTTATAATGGAAAAGTTATTATAAAAATTAATAGTCGATATTATAGACCTTCGGAAGTAGATTCTCTTTTAGGTGATTCTACTAAAGCCCGTAAAGAACTTGGATGGATGCCGGAATATACTCTAAAAGATACTCTTATCGAAATGATAGAAGTAGAAAGAACAAGGAGTTTAAAAGATAACTAATCATATATAACAAATATATGAAAATTCAAGCTGTTGCTCTAAATAAGACTGTCGTATTTGAGACTCCTCTCGCAGAAGAGGAGGATGTTTTTGTAAGAACTGGTGTTCTAAAAAGTAAATATCCTATACTTCACTGTATACTACATGCAACATTGAAGGAATATGTAGAAATGGAACAAGATGATAGAGAAAATTATGCCAATGGTATATTAAATAGTATGCATCAGGGAATTAGTATGGATGCTTGGAGCAAATTAAACAATGGTTTAGATGCAAGGGTATCATTTGAAAATATGCTAACATCTAGTGTAAAATCTCTGTATAGTTTTATTTCTAAAGAAGAAGAAAAATATTTAACAGTAAAACCAGCCAGAACTATAGTTTCTAAATTTATAGGCCGTGACCCAGCTAGTTCTTCTTATAAAAATAATATGTATATATATAATATTATTTTTGACATACTTACTGTGAAAGATTTGACAGATATAATATTACCATCTGTTTTTAAGGAAGTTTTGAGCATAAAAGAGTATAAAGAGAAAATTATTTCAAAAGTACAGAAATTTCTGAGTAAAAACGATATACTCAATAGTGCAAACAGAGAAAAAGCTGAAAGCTTTAAAAAGAAGATAATAGATTTCATGACTGAACTTATTGATCAATCTGAGAAAGAAGCGTATAACGAGTATAACCTATTAAAAAGAAATAAAACTGAGATAGTTTCTAAGCAAACATTGGAAACTTATTCTAACTATTTTAAGAAAAATATTTTCATATTAGACTCTATAAACAGAATGCCTAATATTTCACTATGTACAAGTATCGATAATAAAAAGTATAAATCTATCATACTTCTACAGATTAATGACTCTATTTTCGAGGTTGTTGGAAAATTAGAGGTAGGAAATAGAATAAGAAGAGAATTTGATTATGATGATATCTTATCAGAAACTTTACGATTAAACAGTGTTGATGATAATGATACAGAAGCTTCTTCATATGATGACTCTGATTAATACTCATATGTATGTTATACATATTTAGTATAGATTTAGTATAGATTTATGCAGAAAAAAGATTGAACAATTTTGTTCTGCGTTTTATTCTGCATAGAATTGTCTCAGCCGATTTCATATCATTATTCATAGTATTTAGTTTTGTGTTTGTTTTGGCTATTTTTGCCTTTTGCTCTTGAAGAGATTTTAGTATGTCCTGTGCGATTTCAGTCATCTCATTTAGATTTCTCTTATTTTCATTCATCTTTGATAAAACTTTTTATTAAAAAATATTTATTGCTTTTTTCATTTTTCAGTATAAAAAAGAAAAAAATCTCGTGACAAATAAATGATTAGCAACAAGATTCTATATGTTGTTATTGCTGCTGTAGTAGTGGCAGTAGCTATTTATGTATTTACCAAACAAAGTTCAACTATTAAAGAAGGATTTGGAAGTTTTAGTTTGGCTGTTAAACCTCAAGTAGTATCTATGCAGATGGATGGACCGTCTAAAGGCACCTTTTATTCTACACCAGGTTTTCAAGCAGTTCCTCCTCCCAGATTTGATTCGAATGGTTATGGAGCGTATATTAACTATAAGATGCCTCCAAGAGACATGCAAGGAGTTCCTGTTGACCCTATTTCACAGGGAAATATTAGCGGGTCTGCAACTATTAAGGAAAAGTTTAGTTGTGGTTGTGGTTCTGGATGTTCAGAATCATCTTGTCCTTCTCCTCAATATGTACCCGGTCCTGTAACAAAACCTAACTATGTAGCAGGAAATTATAATGAGTTAGCTGACCAAATATATAAAAATTCAGAATATCCAGAAGTTTCTTCAATGCTTCCAGTAGGAGATATGACTAGTACAGATGCTTTGGGAGATTCTGTACAAACAGTTACTTTTAACAATTTTACTTATGCTAATCCAAAATCAAGATTGAGAGCATTGGGTGATAAAATCAGAGGAGATATTCCTATTTGTGATAAAGATGGTCGTCTCACAGGAACATTATGGAGACCTGCTGTTAATGTTGCGTTAGATTTAGAACCGGGTGCTTTGGCAGTGATGGCTGGTCCTAATAATGATACAAATAATGAGCTTATCGCATATATGGCTGCTTCATCTGGAGGTGCACAAACACTGTTTGGCGGAGTTGATATGACTTCACAGTTAAAGACAGAGCTAGGTGCTGGATTTACAGATGTTAATGTCACTTCTTTTCCATAAAGATTCTGATAAATATGTATATTTTGAAATACATATTATTTCTAGGATATTTTTAGTATCTACGATTTCGCAAAGTTGCAACACTGTTAGCAGAAGGAGAAGGTTGGTCACTTGGTACAGGTGCTGGAGGTGCTGGTGCAACTTCTGGAGCAGGAAGTGGCTGTGAAGGTTCAGGGTAACTTGGTCTCATCTTATTCTTGACCTCAACAGCAACAGAATCCATCAATTCTGCAAGAAGTTCCTGTCCTTCCTTTTGAATAAACATCGACATGACTGCGCCATAGATAAAGTAATTAACAGTTGGTACTAAAACTGCAAATCCAAGAATACCGCTTGTCCATTGTCTTCCTGTTTGTCCAGCCTTTCCACAGAGAAGATTGAAAATTATCACATTTATCACAAATGACAGCATCGAAGAAACTAAAGATGCCAAAAATGCCTTTATAAGAACAGACTTTACACGTGAACGTCTATTTTCAGCAATATTTTGGGATACCTTTCTTATCATTACAAAAAGAATGGCAAATTGTACAATAAGCCCAATCAAACTTATCGCAAACAAAATAACGTAAATTTTAGTAGGCAAGCAATTTGCAGGCCAAATATGTTTTAGGAGATTGTTCTTCATTTCTTCTATAATAGAAAAAATAAACTTTAAAAATAAATATGAATCAAAATATATATTGCGGAAATAATCTTCTTCATGAAAATCTTGTAAATGGTACTTCTGTACTAGGAACTAGATACTCTTGTATGAGAAAAGGAATAGGAAGAGCTTTATTTGAACCTGCTGACTCAGCTTATCTTAACAATTATCAGCCTATAGACAATAGAAAAATTTACTGTGGAAATAATCAAGAACTGCCTGTTAATTATGATTATATGGGTAATTTACCTATGTGTTTACAGAAAGGTATAGGTATTGGAAAAAGGCTAAAAGCTCAAAGAGGAGATACTTCACAAATAACGACCACTGTATATATCTATATAATTTTAGGTATAATAGGTACACTTATTATAGCGTACGTAATATACAGAGAAATACAGAGAAGAAAAGAAGAGAAGAGAAAATTAAAGAGAAAATAGATTATGTATCGTTATACATAAATTAAACAAGCATATTTATCTGTTGCTGTGTCATATTAATTAATGGATGGTCACTGTCTATTTCAAATAACCAAAGAGCTCTTATTGGATGCCAAGTTATATAGAGAAGTTCCTGTTCAGAATTTTCCATAAATGTTTTAACTAATTTTTTCTTGTAAAAACCAGTGTGGTCATATGTACCAAAATGTCTCGGTGCTACAATAAAAGAGCGCCAATCCCAGTTAATATGCATATTATTTATGACTATGTCATATGTTATATTTGGATTTTTTGAAAACGCTCTATAATTCCATGGTTTATCAGGATTTGCTTGTATAATGTTCCATGTTATATTTGAATTCTGAGATAGCTGATTCCAATTCCAAGGTTTTGTAGGATTACTTTCAACAATATCAAAAGTAATATTTTCATTGAAAGAAATAGCTCGCCATAAAGAATCATTATACCATACATCATTATATTGAGGAATAGTCTTGAAAGTTTTCCATGTTATGTTTGGATTTTTACAAAGAGATAGTAAGTTCCAAGGTTTATCAGGATACATACTTACTATTTCGTCAGATGTAATGTCTGGATTTTCGGATATTACACACCAATCCCACGGTTTCTCTGGATTAGACATAACAATCTCAGTTGTGATGTTGATATTTTTTGATATACTAGACCAATTCCATGGAATAGATGGATTTTCTTTAATTATGTCCCATGTAATAATTAAATTATTTGATATTTCACCCCAATCCCAAGGTTTCTCTGAATATTTTTTTATAAACTTCCAAGTAAGCCCTGCTTTCTCTGATAAAAATGTCCAGTTCCATGAATGATGAGGATTCTTATCAATAATTTCCCATGTAATATTAGGATTTTCTGTAAGACCGAGCCATCCATTTTTAAAGTCATATGAGTCATTATAAAAGTCACTGAATAAGACCTCTTCATTGAATATTTCCCATGTTATACATGGATTTTTCATGACCCATAGTCTATTCCAAAATATGTTTGGATTCTTATTAACAATTTCCCATCTAATATTTGGATTAAATGTAAACATGTTTATCTCCCAAGGAAAAGACGGATTTGCTTCAATAATTTCCCATGTAATATTAGGATTTCCCGAGACCATTTTCCAATTCCAAGGAAGAGAAGGATTAGTATTGATTATTTCCCAAGTAATCTTGGGGTCGACAGATATACATTCCCAAGACCATGGTAAATCTATATTTTCTTTGATAATTTCTATAGTCAAATCGGATTTCATGCTTATATTCTGCCATTCCCAAGAATATATATTATCAGTTAATCTGACCAAATTAATAATCTCTGTTATTTTCATAGTATGTTTCTATATTATTAGAATAAAAAAGTTTATTCATTTTATATTTTTGTATAATAAATGTCAAATAATACAGGATTATATGCTTTATGCGAAAATAAAAAAGACTTATCTCAGTCAGATACTCGACATAGAGTAGAATGCTGCATGAGTTATTGTTTACATCCTAAAAACTGTAAAAGTTTGTGTGACAAAGTCACTAATGATACAAAATCTTTAGCATCTTGTATTGCATCATGCGACGAACAGAGTTTAATGTGTTTAGACATGTGTGGAGCTGGTGCTTTAATGACAGTTGAACTCAATCCATACTTAGAATGCGTATCTAAGACTGGTTGCCGTGTATTAGACCAAGTAAATAAACAGTGTATAGAGAAAAAGAAGAATGATATAACAAAATGCTGTTTAAATAACTGTTTAAATACCGATATACAAAATTGTAATGACCACTGTGAATTCGCCTATGATATGCTTGAAAAATATCTAGAGATAGAGGAAGATGCAGACATAAAAAGAGGTAAATATATAGACGAAACAAAACGTAACAAAAAGAAATCAGAGACCTATCAAGAATTTATCGTTGTACTAATATTTTTGGCAATAATTTTGGTATATATTATTCTTAAAAAATAAGAAAAATTAAGTTATGTAAAAGAAATATTTACATAACAAATGAGTCAAGTTGTTACAGAAGATACATTAATAATTAAAACTGCTATATCAGCATCAACAGATGTTGTACCAGATATAGGTAGTTCATCTCAACGTTTTAACAACACATATTCTCGAGATTTTTGGGGTGATAATTTTAAATCACCTAATAATTTACTATTAACATCTACTACAGGTAACAGTAATACTGCTATAACAGCTGCAGGAACAGGTCGCGTTTCTATAGGAGATACAGCTCCTGATGTTAATACTACATATCCTGTTGTTATAAAGGGAAAAA
>Ga0255182_1001134_pt1 | contig 14740 bp, 8 predicted proteins | sample Atl_UVDOM_RepA_8_FD_188420 | JGI IMG/M metagenome (GOLD analysis project Ga0255182, IMG submission 188420) | Freshwater microbial communities from Altamaha River, Georgia, United States - Atl_UVDOM_RepA_8d | ecosystem: Environmental > Aquatic > Freshwater > River | place: USA: Georgia | collected...
GGGGGTGGGGACGACGGGTTCACCGTTCTGCTGTTCGGATTCGGGGGCATCCTGTGAATCAGGTTTTGCAGGTTCGCTGTGATCGTGTATGCGTATGCCGTGCTCATCAATCGAGATGATGACCCCCTGTGGGCCCCGGATTTCGACCTTACTGTTATGTTCAAGCTGGCCTGAATCCCCATTTCGGGACGTTTGAGACGACGGGGGCGGTATTTCCCAGTGAAACGGTGCCACCCCAGCCAGGATGTTGACGCAGATGTACAGCAAAATGACCAGGAGGAAAAACCGCTTCCAGCTGATGCTCACGAGCCAGCGCGCGTAGGCATGAAAGGCATTGCGCAGTTGCTGCAAGGGCTTGGATGGGGCGTTCAAGGGGCGTTGAGATTCAGTCATGGGCAGCATGGTGTGAGGACAAGACACCGGACACTAACGTGGGCCCCTGTCGAAATCACCGTCCATGCGACGGATGGACATTTTCGTTGCATGGGCCGCAATCCAGGGGCTTGAAATACTGGGGTTTTCCCACTCCGCTGGTGACATCTGCTGTGTTTCAGGGATTGCTCGACATTGAGTGTCCATTTGCAGTAAGCTCACAAGTTTCCCCCGCAAACAGCTGTCACCATGGAGAATGCTCTCCCTTCCATCCCTGCCAAGCGCTATTTCACCATCGGTGAGGTGGGTGAGTTGTGCGGTGTCAAGCCGCATGTGCTGCGTTACTGGGAGCAGGAATTCACGCAATTACGACCGGTCAAGCGCCGGGGCAATCGGCGCTACTACCAGCATCACGAAGTGTTGATGATCCGTCGGATTCGCGATCTGCTCTATGAACAGGGCTTCACCATCAGCGGTGCCCGCAACAAGTTGCAGGAATTACGGTCTGATCGGCGACAGGGCCTGGAGGAGGTGAGGGAGCAGGATGCTGTCCCTGCGCATTCAGCGGAGATCAGTGCATGGCTTCAGGTGCCTTCTGAAGGCATGCATGGACTGCGGGAAGAATTGATGCTCATTCGCAGTCTCTTGCTGTGAATTGACGCTATAATGCGGGGCTTGTCGGCGTGTAGCGCAGCCTGGTAGCGCACTTGCATGGGGTGCAAGGGGTCGCGAGTTCGAATCCCGCCACGCCGACCATTTTTATCCTGCCAACGGGTTACAGCCTAAACAACTGTAACCCGTTTGTATTTTCTGCCTAGCAGTTTTCTGGCGGTTGCAGGGAGCCAGGTCACCCTCAGAAGCGATAACTGGCGCCGATGTTGAGCGAGACGGGTTGGTATTTGGGGGTGCCGAGGAGTGAATTTCCTGTCTCGGCAGCCCGGAAATTGCCGCTGCTCATCCGGCTCCAGCGCACATCGCCGCTCAGGCTCCAGCGGGGTGAGAGCTTGTACTCGGCGCCCACGACAGCCTGCACAGCCAGGCCGCCTTCGCGCGAATACTCCTGTTCAGCCCCGTCACGTTCCACGTCAATGTCGAGCACCACGACGTAACCCAGACCGGCACCGACAAAGGGGCGCCAGGTTCCACGTTCCGCAAACCGGTAGTAACCGTTGAGGAACACCACGGTCGAGAAGACATTGCCATCCACGGTGACACCGCCCACGCTCTTGAGAAAGTTGCCGCGCTCGTCCAAAGCCAGCTCGGCAGCCCAGCCGTTGCCGTAGCGCCGTCCGACTGCAGCACCGAAGCCGATACCACTGCCAAAGTCGACCTTGCCACCGACCGACGGGCCCGTTGCGCGGGACTCCGAAAAACGCGTCGAGTCCGTGACGTTCGCGCCTCCGAACACGTTGAAGTAGTAGCCGGGCTCGTCCTGCGCGGCCACGGATAAGGGGGTCAGCAACACGGTGGCGGTGATGCAACTGGTGACGAAGTGAAAACTGGAGGGCTTGTTCATGGTGTTGCGGGGGCGATCAAAGGTGGAAATGAATCCAGATCATATCGAGCAGCCCAGGGATGGTTCAGGGATGGGTCAGGCCCTCCTGCGCAATCTTGACACCCCACGGGTGACAGTCCTGTAGAAGAGGCGCATCAGCATCAGTGCCATCATGGCCTCCAGGAGGGTCAGCGAAACCGCCAGGACCGCAGGCAGTGTCTGCAGTCGCTGGCGCAGTTTGTGCAGAAAGCGGACACGCAAACCTTCAATGCTGTCGTAAAAACTGGGAATGATCAGCAAGGTCAGCACGGTCGAGGTGATGACGCCACCGATGATGGCCACGGCCATCGGTCGGTAGAACTCCCCGCCTTCACCGGTGCCGATGGCCACGGGCAACATGCCGGCAATCAATGCCAAAGTGGTCATCAGGATCGGGCGAAGCCGCATGCGACCTGCGGCCATCAGGGCGGCTTCACGGGACACACCCAGGGCCTCCTGCTTTCGTGTCGCGTCAAGCAGCAAGATTGCGTTTTTGGCCACCAGCCCCATCAGCATGATGACGCCGATAAAGCTCATCAGGTTCAGCGTCCCGCCTGTCAACAGCAGGGCCAGGACCACCCCGATCAGTGACAGGGGCAGTGAAAGCATCACGCCCAGTGGCGCCGTGAAAGAGCCAAACTGCATGACCAGGATCAAATACATCAGCACGATCCCCGAGACCAGGGCGATGGCCATTTCGGTGAAAACCTCCTGCTGGTCCCTGGAGGCACCGTCGAGCTCCAGTCCGTAGCCTTCCGGGAACTTCATGCTGCGGGCCAGCTTCAGGGCGTCAGCGGTGACTTCCCCCGGCGAGCGGCCCTGGACGTTGGCCGCGACGGCCAGGGTCCGCCGCCCATTGACATGCTCGATACGGGAGGGACCTTTGCCTGTGGTGATGGTGGCCAGTTGTCCCAGCGGGATCACCATGCCGCTGCCCGAGAGGGCCAGCGGGAGGCGTTCGATGTCTTGCGCGTGCATCCGGTCAGCCGGCGCCAGGCGGACGGCGACATCACGGGTTTCACCCTGCGGGTCGACCCAGTCGCCGACCTCCACACCGGCGAAGGCCACGCGCAGAGCGCTTGCAACATCAGCGGCTGACAAGCCCAGTGCATTGGCCATGCCGCGGTCAAGTTCGATCTGCAGCTCGCTTTGCGCAGCCTGTTCAGACAGGCCGATATCCACAGCGCCCGGTACCTGCTGCAACTGAAGCATGAAGTCTTCGGCCAGGCTGAGCAGCTGCCGCGCATCCGGTCCTGTAAAACGTATCTGGACCGGCTTGCTGGCGCCGTTGTTCAGGTCGTCCAGGACGGTGAATTCTGCGCCAGCCAGTTGCGCGAGTTTCCGGCGTAACTCCCCGGCAATGGCCTGCGCCGAGCGTTCGCGCTGCAAGGAAGAACCGATCTTCACATAGATGCGTCCGCCACCAGGGTTCACATAGGTATCGGTGGCTTCGGTTTCGGCCACGGTGTGGGCCAGTGCTTCGGCGGCCTGCAGTTTTCGCCGGGCGTATTCCAGATTGCTGCCCGAAGGCGTGCGGACATCAATGGCCAGGGTATTGCCATCGGTCAGCGGCAGAAAGCTCGATCCGCCAAAGCGGACCTGAAGTGCGATGGCCGCCACCAGGCTGGCGAGTGCGAAAAATGCCATCCAGCGACGGTGTTGCAGCGCCCAGGCAATGACCCGGCCGTAGTGCTCGGCCATCCGGTCAAAGCGGTTGTTGAATCGCTCCAGCAGTCGGCCAAGACGGCTGCGCGCAGCACGACCATGGGGAGGATCGCCCCAGTAGGCCGAGAGCATCGGGTCGAGGGTGAAGGCAATCAGCAGGCTTACCAGCACCGAGGCCACCACCGTCAGGCCGAAAGGGCGGAACCATTCGCCTGAAACGCCCGGCATGAAAGCCACCGGGATGAACACCGCCACGATGGAGAACGTGGTTGCTGCCACGGCCAGTCCGATTTCGGCAGTGCCCTCCAGGGCTGCCATCATGCGGTCTGCACCTTGCTCCATGTGCCGAACAATGTTCTCGCGCACCACGATGGCATCGTCAATCAGGACGCCAATCGCCAGCGACAGGCCCAGCAGACTCATGAAGTTGAGGGTAAAGCCCGCCAGCCAGACCGCAATGAAGGAGGCCAGTACCGAAGTCGGCAGCGAAAGGGCGGTGATCAGGGTCGACCGCCAAGAATTGAGAAACACATACACCACGAAGATGGTCAGCACCGCGCCAAACACCAGGGCCTCGATCACGTTGTTGAGGCTGCTTTGTGCATCCTTGCCGCCATCCCGGGTGATGACCAGCTGCGTACCGGCGGCCAACTCCTGCTCCAATTGCCGGACCTCCTCCCGAATGGCCTTGGCAACTGAAACGGTGGAGGCATCCGGTGCGCGGGTGATCGACAGGCTGACGTTGGGATGTCCATTGCGAAGACTGAGGCTGTCGATATCGGAAAATCCATCTTCAACGGTGGCGATCTGTCCCAAGCGCACCCATTCGAGCCCGTTGCGCCGGATCACGATATTCTCGAAGTCCTGCGGTGATTGCAGCCGGCCGACCAGCCGAAGGCTCTGGTCTTCAAGGGCGCCCCGGACCTTGCCGACCGGGGCGGCGATGTTCTGGCTGCGAAGGGCGGAGACGACTTCGCTGACCGATACATTGACTTGCCGCATGCGGTCTGCATGCAGCAGCACGCTGAGCTCGCGGCGCAAGGCGCCGTTGACCCTGACCTGTGAAACACCGGCAACACCCCGCAGGCGATCGGCAATCGTGTTTTCCGCCAGCCTGGAGATTTCCGCGTGTGACTGGCTCGATGAGGACAGCCCCAGTTGCATGATGGGCTGCGCAGAGGGGTCGATGCGCAAAAGCACAGGTTCTCGAATCTCGGCCGGCAACTTGTAGCGGACCGTGCCAATCGCATTGCGGACCTCGTCACTGGCCTCCACCATGTTTTTGCCGAATTCGAAAAACACCTGCAGGCTGGCATTGCCTTCATTGGCGCTGCCCTTGATCTCATCAATGCCGGGCACCGCTTGCAAGGCTTTTTGCAGTCGGCTCAGGACTTCGCGCTCGACCGCCTCAGGCGAGGCGCCTGGATACGCGACATTGACCACCAGCAAGGGTACGGCAACATCGGGAATCTGGTTGACCTTGAGCTTTTTGAGTGCCAGCAGGCCCAGCGCCATCAGGATCAGCAGGATCACCACCGTAGCGATGGGCCGTCGCACACTGAAATTGGAGAGAAACATGCCTTAGCGCCCTGTGCTGTCGTTGCGCAGTCGGGCCTGCATGCCATTCTTGAGCTGACGGCCCGGATGGCGAAGGATGCGGTCACCGGCGCTCAGGCCACCCAGAACGGGCCAATGGCCATACCGGGCATTGCGCGGCCCCAGTTCGACCGTCTGCAGTTGCAGCCGGCCGTCCGGCAGCCAGCGCCATACACGCGTCAAGTCGCCCTCGCGCACCAGGGCGCTGTCGGGCAGGACCATGGCGTTCGGGGCCGCCGCTTGTGCCTGCAGGCGGGCTTCGGCATAGAGCCCGACCATCGGCATGGCGCCGTGGCTCTCGAAGTCCACCATCACGGCAACCTGTCGAGTGAGCGGATGTGCGCTGGCACCGATCTGGCGGATGCGACCGCGCAGGGGGGCCTGTGTCCAGCCGTTGATGTGCACCTCGGCCTCCAGACCGATGCGCAGCCCTGCCACTTGCTCGGCCCCAGCCCAGCCTTCAAAGCGGGTGCTGGCCGGATCGATGACCTGCACCAGTTCCCGTCCGGGCAGGACGTTGTCGCCGGCGGAAACTTTCCGACCATTGACCACGCCGTCGAACGGCGCCCGGATCTGGGTACGTTCCAGCTGCTGGCGCGCTGTGCTCAGCCGTGCCCTGGCAGCAACCGCCTCGGTTTGTGCTGCATGGCGCCGCAATTCGGATTCCTCAAGCGCCTGCAGCGAGACCATGCCCTGCGCAGACAGGGCCTTGAGTCGCTGGTATTGCCGCTCTGCGCTCTCAAGGCCCTGGTTCGCATTGCGGGAAGACTCTTCGGCAGAGGCCAGGTTCTCTCGCAGCACTTGCGCATCCAGGCTGATCAGCAATTCGCCCTTGCGCACCCGGTCGCCGTTCTCGCGCAGCGTCTGCAGCACCACGGCGCCCACCTCGGCACGCAGATCGGCCTGACGGGCCGCGGCGATCGTGCCGTTCAGAATCACCGTGTTCAAGGCGCTGGGCTGGCCTGCCACCAGCCAGTCTTCCTGGCCGAGCAGCATTTCGACAGGGGCCGGGTCAGCATCGGGGCGGTCGGTGAGCGCTTTTTCGGCCGTCGAGCGGGTGTCCGTGCTGGAGGCTGAAGGGGTGGGCGGGCTTGCGGAGGGGGTGGCAGGCAGTGCTGGCGAGCCGGGCTGGCAGCTTGCAAGCACAAACGCCAGCCCGAGCAGGGGGGGCATGAAGAGTCGCATGTCACGGTGACAGGATGAAGGGGTGCGCCACTTTAACCGTCTTCAAGGTCGAACGGCGTCGACAGCGCTCATCCTGTAACACCTGTGTAACCCGCCGCGGGCGGCGCCAGGGCCGATGCGGGCTCAGACCCCGGCGATGGGGCGGCGAGCGGGGCCTGCGTACCGGTCCGGGCTTGATCAGCCGCCCCGAGCAGTCTCCGGCCATATCCCTTGCCGACCGGGCACAGTCTCAGTGTCAGTCTCAGTCAATGGCCAAGGTATGCTGGGTCGCCCGGGCCGACTTGGGCAGCGTCAGGGTCAGCACCCCCTGCTCATAGTGGGCGCTGGCCTTGTCTTCGTCGACCGGGCCGGGCAAGGTGAAGGTCCGGCTGATCTGGCCTTCAAAGCGTTCCTGGCGGATGCAGTTGCCTTCGGTCTTTTCGCTGCTGCGGCGGGCTTCGGCGCGCACGGTCACCGCGTTGTCCTGCACGCTGACCTGGATGTCCTTTTTTTCCACGCCCGGCAATTCGGCTTCGACCGTGTAGGCCTGGGCCGTCTCGCGCACATCGATGGGCATGTCCTGCCCGTCCCAGACCCAGTTTTCACGCAGGGGCCGCACGAACAGGCCGGGGGCGAAATCCTTGAAAAAATCGTCGAAACGGTGACCTCTTGAAATCAGTGATCGCATGGTGAACTCCTGTGAAGATGGTGGGCTCAATGCCCTGTCACAGTCTGCATGCGAAGACCTTGCGGACCAATACCGTGTTGCCGGCAGTTGTGTGGGGCGTCCAACGCGTCGGCGCTCTTGTGGTGGACAGCGCCAGGCGCAGGCGCAGGCCGTGCATTTCAAGCGGGCTGCGCGTTGTCGGCAATGAAGCCCGATGACTGGCAGGCCCAGAGCCGGGCGTAGTGACCTTGCAGGGCCAGCAGCTGGGCATGCGTGCCTTCTTCGACGATGCGGCCGTGGTCCATGACAATGATGCGGTCCATGCGCGAGAGGGTGGAGAGCCGGTGCGCGATGGCGATCACGGTACGCCCGTGGCACAGGCGGTCGATGGCGTCCTGGATCAGCGCCTCGGTCTCCGAGTCCAGGGCCGATGTGGCCTCGTCAAGCACCAGAATCGGGGCGTTCTTGACAAAGGCCCGGGCCAGCGCCACCCGCTGGCGTTCGCCGCCGGACAGGCGGATGCCGCGCTCGCCGACGATCACCTCGATGCCTTCCTGGCGCCGGGCCATGAAGTCCTCGCAATGCGCGGCCCGCGCGGCCGCCAGGATCTCCTCCTCGCTGGCGTCCGGGCGCGGGTAGGCGATGTTTTCGCGCAGGCTGCGGTGAAAGAGGGCCGGGTCCTGCGGCACATCGGCGATGGCCAGGTTCAATGAGTCGAGGGTGACATGGGCAATGTCCTGCCCATCGATCAGGATACGCCCGCCCGTGAGGTCATAGTGCCGCCGCAGCAGTTTGGTCAGCGTGCTTTTGCCCGCGCCCGAGGGACCGACCAGGCCCACTCGTTCGCCCGGTCGGATGTGCAGGTCGAGCCGGTCAAACAGCAGACGACCGTCCTGGTAGGCATAACACACCCCCTCAAAGCGGATCTCGCCGGCCTGCAGCTGCAGGGGCCGGGCATCGGCGGCTTCGGTGATTTCATGCGGCCGGGCGATCACCGCCAGTGCCGCGCCCAGGGTGCCCACCTGCTCGAAAAAGCTCAGCAACTGTTCGCACAGCGACCACACATTGGTCACCAGAATGGCGGCCAGCGAGATCACCATGGCCACTTCGCCCACCGACATCTCCTGCTGCAAAAAGGCCTGCACCGCCATGCCGATGAAGGCGCATTGAAAGGCCAGCAGCGCCGAGTACAGCACCCACATCATCAGCAGCAAAAAGCGCCGCGTGTTCATCGACGCGCCGCGTTCGGCCAGCAAGGCCGTGAGCACCCGCTGGCGCTCGCTGCCGTGGCGGGCATTGGCACGCACCACGTCCATGTGGCTGTTGATGTCCACCAGCACCCCGGTTGACGCCGACACCTCTTCGCCAAACGCCTTGAACAGCGGCACGCTGCGCACCGCAAACCACATGCTCAGCAGCACAAAGGCCAGCAGCCAGACCATGAAGACCCAGAAAAAATGGCCCGGCGCCGAGGCCAGGATCACGGCCGACATCACGATCGCCACCAGCATGCGCACAAAGCCATTGAACACGATGCCCAGCAGCATCACCGAGGCACTGCCGGCCTGTTTGACTTTCTGGCTCAGGCTGCCGGCCATCTGGTCCTGAAAGTAGCGCGGGGCATGACGGTCGAGCCAGTGGTAGACCTCGCGCTGGGCCTGCAGCCGCAGTTGTGGCGCGGTGTAGAGGTCCACCCATTCACGAAAGCGGTTGCAGGCGGCGGAGGCAAACCAGATCACGGCCATGGCGCCAAACAGCCACCAGATCGTGCCGGCATCGGGCACGGGGGCCCGCAGGGCCTCGATCAGGTCGCGCATGAGCACCGGCTCGAAGCCCATCAGGCCGATGCCCAGGGCGGCAAATACCGTCAGGCCCAGGGTACGCCCCCGAAAATGCCGCCACAGCAGACCAAAGAAAAAAGGGTAGGGCTTGAGCGGAATCGGGGTGTTGGAGGTGGCGGCCTGCATGGTGGAGGACAGATCAAATGCGGCCGCGATGTTAAGTCAAGGCCCTTCGCTTTGCCAGCGCAGGCCCCGCTCGCGCAGCAGTTCGACGGCCAGGTCCGGCCGGTCGGTGACCAGGCCGTCCACGCCCAGGTCCAGCATGCGGGCCATGGTGTCGCGGTCGTTGACGGTCCACGCCAGCACCTTCAGGCCCAGAGCCTGCGCCTGGCGGACCCTGGCGGCATCGAGCTCCCGCCAGAACGAAGACCAGTGGCTGCCACCGGCAGCCCGGATCATGTGCGGCACCGAAGGGTATTGCGACGGCACAAACCCTGCTGTCCAGGGCGAGGCTTCGCCGGCTTGTGCCTTGAGGTTGTCGAGCACTGGCAACTGCGCCGTCAGGTACACCGTTGGCATGCCGGGACGCAGCTGCTGCACCGCCTGCAACGTGCGCCAGTCAAAGGACAGGATCTGCACCCGTTCGCGCAGGCCGTATTCATCGATCAGGGCCAGCAGCTGCCTGGCAAAGGTTTCCGGGTGCGGTGTCTGCTGGGGCTGGTGCGGGGTGATCTTGGTCTCGATCGCGTAGCGCAGCTGCTTGTAGCCCAGTTGCTGCATGCGCTCGAACAGGTCCCGCAGCCGCGGAATCCGGGCGCCATCCTGGGGTGCCTGCTGCGCAAAGGTCCGCGCATAGCGTGTGCCCGGCTGGATCCGGCCGACATCGTAGGCCTGCAGGTCCTGCCAGCGCAGGCTGCGGATGACGGGGCCGGTGGCGCTCAGAAAGCGCCCCTGGGCGTCGCGGGTGATGTCGGGGTTGAGCGCCGGGTCGTGGTGGATCACGAGTTCATGGTCCTGCGTGACCAGCACATCGAGTTCCAGCGTGGTCACGCCCAGCCGCGCGGCCAGCTCGAAGCCCGCCAGGGTGTTTTCGGGCAACAGGCCGCGCGCGCCGCGGTGGCCTTGCAGGTCAATGAAGTGTTGCGCCTGCGCGCTGCCCATCAGGCCGCACAGCCACAGGCTCAGGATGAGACGAAAGAACCAGGGTTTGACGGGGCGCATGCAGGTCTCCGGTAGCGCCTCCTTCTTACCACAGGCCTGGCGGCCTTCGCTGCACGGCAGGCAAAAAATCTTGCCCCCAGGCCCTGTGCCAAAAGGTGTGGATAAGCCGCTGGACAACACGCCAAAGCCTTGCCTGGCAAGGGCTGGCCGGCAGTGCCTCCAAAACAGGCAACCCCGGGACCTGCCATCAGGCGCATGCGGTGAGCCTGGTGGCAGGCATATTCTGGGTATGCTTGCCGCCCTCAAGACCCAAGACATGCACCACCCTGAAATCCCCGCTGGCCTGATCGCCCTGCACAGCCATCGTGCCGAAGTCCTGGCCGAACTGCTGACCGGCTGGCTGCAGTCGCGCCCGCTGCCGCCGCTGGAGCCCGAGGTGGTGCTGGTGCAGAGCAACGGCATGGCCGAGTGGTTCAAGATCGAGATGGCCCGACGCGCCGGCGTTTGCGCCGCCTTCCGTGTGGAACTGCCCTCGCGCTTTCTGTGGCGCACCTACCGCCAGGTGCTCGGGGCGCGGCAGGTGCCGCCCGATTCGCCGCTGGACAAGCTGCCCATGACCTGGCGGCTGATGGCCCTCTTGCCCGACTGCCTGCAGGCGCCGGTGTTCGCGCCGGTGGCGGGCTTTCTGCGCGGTGACGAACCGGACCGCCTGCTGCAGCTGGCCAGCCGCCTGGCCGACCTGTTTGACCAGTACCAGATCTACCGCCCCGACTGGCTGCAGGACTGGGCCGAGGGCCGCGATGTGCTGCGCAGGCCAGGGGATCATTCGCTTCTGGCCGAAAGCGCCCTGGCCGAAGACCAGCGCTGGCAGGCCGAACTCTGGCGGCGCGCGCTCGCCACCCTGGACGAGGACCAGCGCGCGGCCACCCGGCCGGCCTTGCATGCCCGCGCGCTGGCACAGCTGCAGTCGGGCGCGCTGACGGCTTCGCCCATGGCGCGACGCGTCTCGGTGTTCGGCATGAGCCACATGCCTGGCCAGCTGCTGGACATGCTGGCTGCACTGGCCGGCCACAGCCAGGTCCTGCTGGCCGTGCCCAACCCTTGCCAGTACCACTGGGGCGACATCATCGACGGGCGCCAGTGGCTGCAGGCCGAGCGGCGGCGCCACGCCAGCCGAGGCGCTTCGCTGGCCGGGGTGCCGCTGTCGCAGATGCATTTGCATGCGCCAACGCTGCTGGCGGCCTGGGGCCGGCAAGGGCGTGACTTCATCCGCCAGCTCGATGCGTTTGACGATGTGCAGGCGGCGCGGCAGCTCACACAGTGGCCGCGGCTGGACTTTTTTGACGACGCGCCCGGCGAAGACCCGGCACGCGGCCTGACCCAGCTGCAGCGGCGCATCCGTGACCTCGAACCTTCCACTGGCGGCAGCCCGCCGCTGCCGCTGGCTCCCGACGATGCGTCGCTGGTGTTTCGCGTGGCCCACAGCCCGGTGCGCGAACTCGAGGTGCTGCACGACCAGCTGCTGCAGTGGTTCCACACCCCGCCCGGCGGGCCGCCGCTTTCGCCACGCGATGTGGTGGTCATGGTGCCCGACATCGAGCGCATGGCGCCGGCCATCCGGGCCGTGTTTGGCCAGTACAAGCGCAGCGATGCGCGCTTCATCCCGTTTGACATTGCCGACCTCGGGGCGCGCGCCATCAGCCCGCTGATCGAGGCCCTGGTGTGGCTGCTGGCCTTGCCGCAGCAGCGCAGCGGCATGAGCGAGCTGGTCGAATTGCTCGAAGTGCCGGCGCTGGCCGCCCGCTTTGGTTTGCGCGAAGACCAGCGCTCCACCCTGATCCGCTGGATGGCCGGCTCGGGCATCCGCTGGGGCCTGTCGGCCGCTCACCGCGAGGGCCTGGGCCTGGGTGTGTGCGGCGAAGACAACTCGGCCCTGTTTGGCGTGCAGCGCATGCTCATGGGCTATGCCTGCGGCGCCGACCCGCTGCCGGCCGATGCTGACGGTCTCACAGGTGTGTCGCCGTATGCCGAGGTCGGCGGCCTCGACGCCGAACTGGCCGGTGCCCTGGCGCATCTGTTGCAGGCACTGATTGACTGGTGGCAGACCTGCACCCGCAGCGCCACCCCGGCGCAGTGGGCCGCGCGCGGCCGTGCACTGATGGCGGCTCTGTTCAAACCGCAGGACGAGCAGGACCGCAACGCCCTGGCCGCGCTGGCGCAGGCGCTCGACGACTGGGTGCGCGCCTGCGATGAGGCCGGTTTTGCGCAGGAAGTGCCGCTGGCCGTGGCCCGCTCGGCCTGGCTGGAAGCGCTCAGGACGCCGCGCCTGGAGCAGCGCTTTCGCGCTGGCGGGGTGACCTTCTGCACCCTGATGCCGATGCGCGCGATCCCGTTCCAGGCGGTCTGCCTGCTGGGCATGAACGACGGCGACTACCCGCGTCGCAGTCCGCGTACCGACTTTGACCTGATGGGCCTGCCCGGCCAGCAGCGCCCCGGCGACCGCTCGCGCCGCGACGACGACCGCCAGCTGATGCTCGAAGCCCTGCTGTCGGCGCGGCAGGTGCTGTATGTGAGCTGGAGTGGCCGCAGCGTGCGCAACAACAGCGAACAACCGCCCTCGGTGCTGGTGTCGCAGCTTCGCGACGAGATTGACCTGCTCTGGGGCCCGGGCACGGCCGAGCGGCTGACCACCGTACACCCGCTGCAGCCCTTCAGCCGGGCCTACTTCGAAGCCGGCAGTCCGCTGCAGACCTATGCCCACGAATGGCGTGCGGCGCAGACCGGCCCGGGCTCGGGCAGCCCGCAAGCCCTGCCCAGTGCGCCTGCAGCCTGGCTGCCAACGCCGAGCTCGGCCCATGGGCAGGCGCTGGTGATCACGCTCGACCAGCTCGCCCGCTTCCTGCGCAGGCCGGTGGGCGCCTTCTTCCGGGCGCGTCTCCAAGTACACCTGGACGACGAGCCCAGCGCGCTGCACGACGAGGAATGGTTCGGTCTGGCGGGGCTGCACCTCTACGAGCTGCTCGACCAGGCCCTGCAGCAGCTGCCGGCCGAGCTCGGGCCGGAGCAAGTGCCGGGCCATGTGCAGCAGTGGGTGCAGGCACTGCGCCAGGCCGGTGCCCTGCCGCTGGCGGGGGTGGGCCGGCTCGCCGCACAACAGCTCACCGACACGCTGCACGTCCAGATTGCCGCGGCGCTGCGCGAGCGGCAGGCCGCTGGCCCCGCCACCGAACGGGTGCAGGTCGACCTGGCGCACCCCGAGGTGTGGCTGCAGGACGCGATTGGCGGCCTGCGCATGAGTGACGGGCAGACCTGCGGGCAGGGGGCGTGGCTGTCCCTGGCGCTGCGTGCGCAAAACCTGGTGAGCATCAGCCCGGCCGGCAAGGCCACGGTGCGGCCAGACGCATTGATCGACCTCTGGCTGCAGGCGCTGGCGGCTGCCGCCATGGACCGGCCGCTGCACACCGTGGTGGTGGGGCGCAATGCGGTGCTGCGGCTGCCGCCGCCCGAGCCGGCCCAGGCCCGCGAGCAGCTGCAGGTGTTGCTGGCCACCTGGGCCGAAGGCATGCGCTGGCCGCTGCCCCTGCCACCCGCCCTGGCGCTACAGTGGCTCAAGGACCGCGACAACCTGCAGGCCCTGACCGATCTGTACGAAGGCAGCGATTTCCGGCGGGCCGAAAAAGACCGGGACCCGGCCCTGGCCCGCACCTACCCCACACTGGTCGACCTGCTCGACACCGGGGCCCTGCAGCGACTGGCACCGGTGGTGCATGCACCGCTGCAGCAATGGGCGGCCCAGGGCGAGGTCGAAGTTCTGCCCGAACGTCTGGCGCAGGAGGAACGTCTGGTGCAGGAGGGCGCAGCATGAGCGCGCAGCCCCTTCGAGTGCAGCATTTCCCGCTGCGCGGCAGCCACCTGATCGAGGCCAGCGCCGGCACCGGCAAGACCTGGACGATTGCCGCCCTCTATGTGCGCCTGGTGCTGGGCCATGGCGATGCCGGCAGCGCGCCGGTGCGGCCCCTGCTGCCGCAGGATGTGCTGGTCATGACCTTCACCCGCGCCGCCACGCGCGAGCTCTCCGACCGCATCCGCGCCCGCCTGACCGAGGCGGCGCAGGTGTTTCGCGGTCTGGTTGAAACCGGGGACGATTTCCTGCTGCAGCTGCGCGAGGCCTATGCCCCGGGCGAGCCGCGCGAGCAGGCCGCCTACCGCCTGGCCCTGGCCGCGCAGGCCATGGACGATGCGGCGGTCTACACCATCGACGCCTGGTGCCAGCGCATGCTGCGCGAGCACGCCTTTGACAGCGGCAACCTGTTTGAAGAACAGCTGGTGGGCGACGAGGCCGCGCTGCGCCTGCAGGCCGTGCAGGACTACTGGCGCCAGCAGCTCTACCCGCTCGACCCGCAGAGCCTGGCCCATGTCCTGCGCATCTGGCCCGATGTACAGGCGCTGGCGCAGGACATGAAGGCCCTGATGGACGCGCCGCTGGCGCCGGGCGCGGCCGGCACCCTGGCGCAGGTGCATGCCGACGCGCTGCGTGAGCGCGCCCAAAAACTGCTGGCCCTCAAGCAGGGCTGGGACACCAAGGCCGATGCCCTGCTCGGCTGGGTCGAGGCCCAGCTGCAACAGCACAAGGCGCACTGGGACGGCCGCAAGCTCAACGCCGCCAGGTGTGCCGAGTGGCTGGGGGTGCTCAAGGCCTGGAGCGCCAGCGAGGAGGACGGCGCAGCCCTGAAAAAAGCCATGAAAACCGGCTGGGAGCGCTTCACCCCGCAGGGCTTGCTTGAATGCCGCAAGGCCGGC
>Ga0255182_1001138_pt1 | contig 14720 bp, 15 predicted proteins | sample Atl_UVDOM_RepA_8_FD_188420 | JGI IMG/M metagenome (GOLD analysis project Ga0255182, IMG submission 188420) | Freshwater microbial communities from Altamaha River, Georgia, United States - Atl_UVDOM_RepA_8d | ecosystem: Environmental > Aquatic > Freshwater > River | place: USA: Georgia...
GATCGGGGACGGTGCCCAGCTCAATGCCGAAACCACGGACGGCCTGAAAGACGGCAAACTGTGTTTTTCGCTCGCCACTGACACCGCCTATCAGATGGATAGCGCCGCCATGATCTGCGACGCGCTAGCTGCGCGCGGCATCCTCAGCCCCATGCGCCGGCCGGATGTTGAGCTGTCCCTGCACGAATGTCTTTCCAACGCCGTGGTTCACGGCAATCTGGCCCTGCAAAGCAACATGAAGGGCGATATCGGCAATTTTGCCAAATTCGCCCAGGAACTGCAGCAGCGCATGGCCTCGTCCGAAGCCAAGAAGCGCGTGGACGTCATCGCCTCGTGGGATCATGAATTCCTCGATATTTCGGTGATGGACAAAGGCGATGGTTACGACGAGACCAAGCTTCCGGCCAACATTGATCCGTTTGCTCCGGCAGGCCGTGGTCTGGCGATTATCCGATCGCTGACTTTGGCCATGAACGTGACACACGGAGGGCGCGTGACCACCCTGCGCTTCCTGACGTGAACGAGGCTGGCTTTGCATTAGAAAGCATGGCCCCCGCCGGGGACATGAACCTGCAGCTGCGCCATGCCCGCGTGCTGATTGTTGATGACAGCAAGTTCAACCGCCAGATCCTCGCCCGCTTTGTCGGCTGGGCCGGTGTGACGGAAATTGAATTTGCCAGTGATGGTGTTGAAGGTCTTGAAAAGGTCGAGAGCTTCAAGCCTGACCTCATCCTGGTTGATTTTGGTATGCCCCGCATGGGCGGCATTGAGATGACGCAAAAGCTGCGCCAGCGCCCGGAGCTGGTGGACATGCCCATCCTCATTCAAACCACGCTCAACTCTGACCAGCAGCGTGTGGCCTGCTTCAAGGCGGGCGCGACGGACATTCTGTCCATGCCGGTGAACCCCGGTGAGTGTATGGCCCGCGTGCGCCTGCACCTTGAAAAACTGCTCCTCATCCGCGAGATGAAGAAATTCCGCGAACGTATCGAAAGCGAGCTGAAGCTGGCCCGCTCGATGCAGATGTCGCTGGTGCCTGACGACCGCAAGGTGAAAAAGCTGTTTGATCCGCGCGGGATCGGTATTGAATATCTGTTTGAGCCCTCGTCTGAAATGGGCGGCGACTTCTGGAACGTGTTTGAGTACAGCGATACCGCACTGGCCGTTATCAATGTCGACTTCTCCGGTCACGGCATTGGTGCCGCGATTAACACCTTCCGCCTGCATACCATTATTGACCGCACCCCCATCAAAGGCCGCCAGCCGGGTGAATGGCTGACCGAGATCAACTCGGCCCTGAAAGACGTGCTGCCGATGGGCCAGTTTGCCACCGCCTTCGTGGGCATTTTTGATACCGCCACCAACATGCTGACCTATGCCGGTGCGGGTGCGCCCAGCCCGGTCTTTGGCAATCCGGATGGAACGGTTGAATTGCTTGATACCAGCGGCCTGTTCCTGGGCGTGAGCAAGCGCACAACCTATGATGACCGCACCAAGCCCTTCCCGGCTGGCTCGTTCCTGTTCACTTACTCGGACGCGCTGATTGAAGAAGTGGTGGATGGCCGCAAGGAAGCATTAGGCGAAGAAGGCCTGAAGGTGATTGTTGAGCACATCGTGTCCGGCAAGCCGGACAAACCGATGAAGCTGCTGACCGAAGAATTCTTCGCCAATTACCGCCGCCCGCCCTTGGGCGACGATCTCACCTGCATCTGGATCTCGCGTTAAATAACGCCGGACATAACATTAGAGTGTGTACTCAATTCGAGTATGCATACTCTTTTGGCTATATTCACGCACTGATACCCACAAAGCAGCAGGATGTAATTGCTTTAACACGCAACTTTTATCGCGCGTTGACTCCTATGGGCAATGAATTACCGTTCGGCTAGCAGGAGAGAGAATATGGCTTTTGTAAATGAGTGGCGAGTTGTGGATGGAATCAATAAGCTTGTTACCGTTGATGTAGATAAGAACGCAACATTTATTTATAGGCCAGGTGTTCCCGAGATGCCTCATCAGTTTGAGTTGGTGTGGCAGGGTAGAAAAATATTTATCGATGTTATTGATGACACTAGACTTTACGGTACTCCCAAAAGAGATGTGGTGTGGAGAATTTTGCAAATACATATTAAAGATGACCTTTTGCATTTAATGGGCGAGATAACCAATCTTGTTAATGATGCCTTGCAAGTTAGGGGTAGCGGCGGCCAGCCAGAAAAAACCAACTCAGTTACAGTCGACTTCTCAAAAACTCAATGGGGGTACAAATGACCACAGCTCAAGACGCCATCAATAGTATCCCCGCGCCGGAATATAATCAATCCGGGTTTGATCTCTTCCTTGTCGATGATGAAGCTCATATGTTCCCCGCTCATGCTGCGCCCCAAGGGGGTGCTCTGTTCTGTGCAGAATCTGTGCAGATATTTTGGCTAAGTCATTGATCTGTCGTATCTGTGTACAGTCTGTGCGGATGATAATAACAAAAAAGATATAATACTTACAGATATATATTATATATATGTCATTCCAGCGAAAGCCGGAATCCATCTCACAACATTGTAACAAGCTGAAATGGCGGTAGATGGACCCCGTTTTTTAACGGGGTGACGAACTATTATGTTGATATGATTAATCTTCAATTGGGTACAGACCCTAGCCCGCCTGCAGCTTGTGCTTCAGCTGACCGATGATCTGCGTAAACAGATAGGCCTGCGGCCCCTGTGGCTCGGCCAGTGTAATGGGCAGGCCCGCATCGCCAGTTTCACGCACGCGCAAATCGAGCGGCACCTCACCTAAAAACGGCACACCCAGTTTGGCTGCTTCTGTCTTAGCACCGCCATGACCAAAGATATGCGCTTCATGGCCGCAATTGGGGCATTGGTACAGGCTCATATTCTCGATGATGCCTAGGATGGGCACATTCACCTTCTTGAACATTTCAACGCCGCGCCGCGCATCTACCAGCGCCAGATCCTGCGGGGTGGACACAATCACCGCCCCGGCCAGACGGCCATTTTGTGCAATCGAGATCTGCGCATCACCGGTGCCGGGCGGCATGTCCACAAACAGCACGTCCAGCTCTCCCCATGCCACATCACGCAGCAATTGGTTGATGGCGGAATGCACCATCGGCCCACGCCAGACCAGCGCCTGATCGGGGCTAACCATAAACCCGATCGACATCACCTTGATGCCCTGCACAACCGGCGGAATCATATTGCGCTGATCATCCAGCGGCGGCTGCCCGGCATGAAGGCCAAACAAGGTCGGCACTGACGGGCCATAGATATCTGCATCCAGCAGGCCCACTTTAAGCCCGGCCTGCATGGCCGCCGCCGCCAGATTAGCCGCGATGGTGGACTTGCCCACCCCGCCCTTGCCGGACGCTACCGCAATAATTGCCTTCACCCCCGGCGCGGCAGGCTTTTGCGCGGGCTTGTCTTGTGCAGCGCCATGGCCATGACCCTTGGCACCTGCGGGCTTGGTGGCCGTCACAACAACCTGCACCCGGCTAACACCAGGCAGCGCTTTGATTTCAGGCTCAATCGTGCGACTCAGGCTTTCGGCGGCGGCAATGCGCGCCGGCTCTACCTCCAGCACAATGGTCACCACGCCATCTTTCATATGAACCCCGCCAAGCATGCTGGGCGGGACTTGCAAACGGTCAAGGGCGGCGCGGATATCGTTTTCGGTCATTTTATTCCCCCCAAAAAGGGTCACGGAGACTAGTCGAGAGCTGATTCCAGACGTATATATGCCTGCCAGCGTCAGTTGGCCAGAATCTATAGGAAAGGAAATTGCATGTCCTGGAATCAAGGTGGCGGCCCCTGGGGAAACCAAGGCGGGAATCAGGGTGGCAATAATCAGGGCAATCCGTGGGGTCAGCGCGGCGGTGGCGGCAATGGCGGCCCTGATGGTCCTGACCTTGATGAAATGCTGCGCCGGAGCCAGGAGCGCTTTCGTAACGCCTTTGGCGGCGGCAGCCCCAAAGGTTCGGGTCTGCTCGTTGCCCTCGCCGTGGTGGCGGTTATTGCCCTGCAGGGCATGACACAGGGCCATTTCCTTGGCTTCTACCGGATCAATGACGGCGAAGTTGCCGTGGTTCAGCGTTTTGGCGCCGTGGTGCGGCAGGAGCCGCCCGGTCTGCGCTGGCTGGTGCCGCTGGCTGAAAAATATACGGCGGTGTCCACCTCGCGCATCAACCGCGTGGAGCTGGGCGTGCCAGCACAGACAACCAGCACCCGCAATCGCGATAGCAGCAACGACAATCTGATGATGCTCAGCGGCGATTCCAACATGGTGGACGTCCAGTTTACCGTGCAGTGGCGCGTGAGTGATGCCGTCAAATTCCTGTTCAACATGCGCAACCCCGACATGACCCTGAAAATGGCGGCCGAAGGCGTGATGCGCGAAGTGATGGGCCAGAACCAGATCATGACGGCGATTGGCTCCGGCCGCGAAGCCATCCGGCAGGATGTTGAAAAGCGCCTGCGTGAGCTAATGACCACTTATGATGCCGGTATCAACGTCGACAGCGTGCAGCTGCAGCGTATGGAAGCCCCGGCCCCGGTGATTGATGCCTTCATCAAGGCACAAAACGCCCAGCAGGACGCCAACAAGGCTGTCAACATTGCTGAAGGTTATCGCAGCTCGGTGCTGCCGCAGGCCCGCGCCGAAGCCAACCGCATGCTGGAAGAAGCCCGCGCCTACAAATCGCAGGTGGTTGCTGGCGCACAAGGTGACGCTGACCGCTTCACACAGGTCTATAACGCCTACAAGCAGGCGCAGACCACCACCACCACCCGCCTCTATCTGGAAACGATGGAGCAGGTATTGGGCGGCGCCAACAAACTGGTGCTCGATGGTGCCACCGCTGGCAAGGCTCTACCCTATCTGCCGCTGGACACGCTGCGCCGCGCCCCTGCTGCTACTACTGCTACTACTGCCGCGCCCGCTGCGTCTACCCATAACAACTCTGGCAACAACTAAGGAGAGATGAATATGACTCCCCGCCTGATAGCCTCACTGGTTGCACTTGGTGTTGCGTTTGTTGTGGGCAGCAATGCCCTGTTTGTGGTCGACCAGCGTGAGATCGTTGTGATCCGCCAGTTCGGTGAATATGTCCGCTCGATCAATGAGCCGGGCCATGACGCCCCCGGCCTGCAGGTCAAGATCCCCTTCGTGCAGGAACTGGTCCGGCTTGACCGCCGCGTGCTGGCGCTTGACCCGCCCTCCACCGAAGTGCTGATGGGTGAAGATAAGCAAAGCGCTACTACACAAGCCAACCCGGATACCCCCGGCAATGACGAAGCCGATCAGCGCCCGCGTCTGGTGGTGGACAGCTTCGTGCGTTACCGCATTACCAATGCGCGTGATTTTGTCGTCACCGCACAGAGCGAGGACCGTTTGGTTAGCCTGCTGCGCCCGGTGGTGGACGATGCCGTGCGCGGCGTACTGGGCCGTTACAGCCTGCGCCAGCTACTGTCCGAGCAGCGCGCCGCCATTGTTGGTGAAATTGCCGCCCGTGTGAATGAAGTGGCCAAATCCTCCAAATACGGCATCGAGATCATTGATGTGCGTATCCGCAAGGCCGACTTCCCTGACCGCGCCCTGCAGGCGGTATTTGACCGCATGCGCTCCGAGCGTGATCGCGTTGCAGCCCAGACGCTGGCTGAAGGTGAGCAGCGCGCGCAGGCCATCCGCGCGGCGGCTGACCGTGAGCGGGTCGAAATCCTCGCTAATGCCCAGCGCGATGCGCAGAAGCTGCGCGGTGAAGCGGATAACGAAGCCATCCGCGTGATGGGCGATGCCACCAGCAAGGATGCCGAGTTCTACGCCTTCTATCGATCGATGCAGGCTTACCGCACCGCGCTGAAGGGTGAGAACACCACGATGGTTCTCTCGCCGGACAGCCCGTTCCTGCACTTCTTCGCAACCGACAAGCCGTAAGCGCACCATGACGCTGGACGATCTCTGGCGCGCCTTGGCGCTGATGGCGGTGTTTGAAGGCGTGGTCTATGCTATGGCCCCTGAACAGATGAAGCGTATGGCCCGCAGCCTGCAGGATATGCCAGCCGACATTCTGCGCATGGGCGGTTTGATGGTGGCCTTCTTGGGTGTCGCCGCGCTATGGTTGCTGCGCGGCTAACACCGACCAGTCAAACATATTAGCGGAACAGTTTGCGGAAATTCTCGCTCAGGCTGGCGCGCTGCTCGGGCGATAGAGTGCCCACCACATCCACCATCTGCTCATGCACCTTGGCCTGCATACCGCTTTGCAAGGCCCGCTGGTTGGCCAGCGCAGCGCGCAGCTTTTCGGCATCATAGGGCTCGGCCTGCAGCGCGGCTTGCACGTCCTTACGCGCCTGCATGACCTGCTGCATCTGCGCCATCATTTCATCGCGATGATCTTTCATCGACTGGGCAATGGGTGCGCGCACATCATCCGGCAGACCGCGTAAAAATGCCCGGATGCCGCCGCGCATCGGCCCTTCATGGCCAGCTTCACCCGCCGGTCCCGCTGGACGTTCCCCCTCTGACGGCCCATCGGGCGGCGCGCCCGGCCCATGATCCATCAAGCGGTCCATGAATGGCGGCGGGCCCATATGACGCGCGGCCAGCTCGGCACCTAAAAATGCATTGGCACTAAGCGACAGCGCCAGCGCCGCGCTGAGCCCGATCACGGTTTTTTTCATGCCGTTCATTGCCATTCCCCCACCTCGCCCGGCGCGTAGGTTAGCCCCGGAATATCGTCTGTTGTTATGGATGATGTTGTGCTGGTCACTGTACTATAAGCCGTGAGCTGCGTGCTCCAGCCGCTATATAAGCCCGCCATCAGCGAAGCGCAAATGGCCCCGCCTGCCATGGCCCGCTGCCAACCGGCAAACAAGGCCCAGAAATTAAAGGGCGGCTCGGCCACTTCCGTGCTTGCCAGCAAGATACGGTCAAGCAACGCGCGCGACGGTACCGCCGGCTGAGCCAGTTGCTGATCTATAAACTGCGCAGCCTGATAGATCTGCCAGACCTCACCTGACTTGGACGCCAGTAAGGCCTGCGCAGCCCCGCGCTGATCGAGCGGCCAACGCGACAGGTCAGCGCCATACATATCCAGCAGATCCGAAAATTCATCCTGCGTCATGGTGCCCTCCTTTCAGCATCATCTCGCGCAAGGTGCGGCGCGCCCGCACCAATAATGACTCGTACGCCTTGACGGTAATATCCAAAGCGGCGGCAGCGTCCACATCGCTCAACTCGGTCTGGTAGGACAGCGCAATCGCTGCGCGCTGGCGCTCGGGCAATAACGCTACCGCCTGCGCGAGCGCTTGCGCCCGCTGCTTCTGGGCCTGCTGCTCGATTACCGACAGCGCTGGGTCTTCCTGATCGTAATTTTCGTCCAATGGCAGCGGCTTGGCCTTGCGCGCGACATCCAGCGCGCGGTTGACCGTCACCCGGTATAGCCATGTTGCAAAAAGCGCTTTGCCCGGCTGATAGGCCTGCGGCTTTTGCCAGTATTTGATAAACACGTCCTGCGCCACATCCTCGGCCTCGGCCCGGCGCATTAAAACCCGCTGGGCCACGGCAACCGTACGCGGCAAGTGCAGCTGCACCAATTGCGCAAAAGCGGCCCGATCGCCCGCACTGACCCGCGCGGCCAACTCTTGCGAGTTGAGGGGCGAGTTGAGGGGCGAGTTGGAGGTATTGGGGCAAGTCGGGGCGGCCATGGAATCGGCAGACATCATGCTCGTCGTATCGGGTTGACGCCCTAACATGACCTGCTTTGCCTCTCATGACCAGCCCCTGCTCATGCGGTTACTCGCCGCCACCATCGGCCGGCGGTTCAGGCGGGGCATCGCCGCCACCTTGTCCGCCCCCATTGGGCCCGCCACCTTCAGGGCGCTGCGGACGATCCTCCTGTGTCAGCTTCCCATCGCCATTGCGATCCATCTTGGCAAAGCGCTCATTGGCACCCGCCAGAAACTCTTCTTTGCTTACCGCACCGTCACCATTGGTATCCAACCGTTTCATCATCTCGCCGCGATGCCCGGCCATACGGCCTGCTCCCGGACGCTGCTGGGTCTGTTCTTCAGCCTGAGCCGGAACTGCCAGGGCCAATGTGGCGCCGATTACCGCTAATGCCATGATTTTACGCATTTTCCCCTCCTTAGTGGGTTGCTGTATATTTTTTACGCGCCAGCCGGGGGCACCCTGCGCCGAAAAGAGTCAAAAATCAGAAACATCAAAATTAGGAAAAATTGTATTTACTTTGGCGGCGATTTCTGGCCAATTTACCAAACCGCTGCCGACCTTCTAAAAAATCAACAACAGCGGAATTTGGGCAACTTTAAAACGAGATATTGGTGCATCATGAACGAAAATGAAACTGGCCTGCCGGAAACGGTTCAGCATGAGGACAGCCGCGACAAAGTTCGTGGCCGCATTCCCAAAGGCGCCTGGTCTTATGTGCGCGGCCAATACGAGCTGGCTGGCCGCACTTATCAGGAAATCGGTGACGAGTTCAATTGCACCCCCAGCGCCGTCTTTTATGTCGTCAAACAGGCCCGTGACCGCGAAATTGAACCGTCGCTGGAGCGCCCAAGCGAAGACATGATGCGCGCCGCCCGTGCCGGTGAAAAGATTACTGGCGAAAAATCCGCCGGAGAAAAAATCAGCGAGCGCGCGACGAATGATTTTTCATGGGCTAGCCGCAAGGTGCGCGACGTCACCGCCCCGGCCCAGCCCTCACAGGTTGAAAAGATGGCAGAGCAGGCCAATGCCATGCTCACCAACGAAACCTGCAAGCGCCTGTTTGACGCCACCTCCAATACCATCGTCAGCTTTGTTGGTTTTGAAGCCGCGCCCGACAACAACAGCAAGAAGATGGCCAAGGATGCCATCCACGAAGTGCGCCGCGCTTTGGCCAGCCTTGAACTGAAGATTGAGATGATGCCGCTCAGCGCCCCACAAGCTGCCGCGCCGCGTATGCCGGAAATCGCCTGACCGCGACAAATCGGTACCCAAGTCTTTAAAACCCTGCCCGGCCCCGTATATCAAGGTCGGCAGGGTTTTTTATTACCCCTCACACAATCAAACCCTCAGGCGTTATGGTTAGCAAAAATTCATCTAAAATTTGGCGTTTATCAGCGAATCGGTAATCACGTTCTCCACGCACACTCAATATCCCTCAACGTAAATTCTATTTTTATCCTGTTCTGATAAATGTTAAATGTAAGAGCAATCAACTCTCTTAACGTGCGGGATAGAAAAACATGAAATTCTGGCGCCCTCTGGACGACCGTGGCAACATCATTGTGATCTTCTCACTGATGGCAATTCCCCTGATCGGGATTGTGGGCCTTGCGGTTGACTCAGCCCGCGCTTATTCGGTCAAACAGCGTTTGCAGGAATCAATCGACGCGGCTGCACTTGTCGCTGGCCGCAACTTTAATGATCCGCACCGCGACCAGATGATCAAGGATTACTTCTACGCCAATTGGCGTGATGGCTATATGGGAACAGCAAAACCCACCTTGGTCTTTAACTCGGTTGAAGCATCGCGTGAAGTTAATGTAACCGCGTCGGTCACCATGCCTACCCTGTTCATGCGCATGTTCAACATCGATAACGTCAAGGTTGGTGCGCTCACCAGCTCGGTCACGGGTCTGACCTATTTGGAAGTAGCCCTTGCGCTTGATAACACCGCCTCCATGAGCACGATGATTGGCGCCGAACGCCGCATTGATGCCATGAAAAAGGCAGCGAAGAACTTTCTTGATACCCTGTATGACGGTGAAGAAGTGGTACCTCAAATGTGGGTCTCGCTGATTCCCTTTACCTCGATGGTGAATGTAGGCAACCAGCACACCTCATTCCTGGCGCCTAACTCTACCAACAATATTGTATGGGATTACCCCAAGAATACGACCAGCCAGAACAGCTGGCGTGGCTGCGTCTTTGAGCGCTCGTTCTATATTGAAGGCAGCTATGCGGGCCGTGATATGACTGACGATAGCCCGGCAGTTGAAGCTTTCTGGCCCTATCACGTTACCCTGCCGCATTGGGAAACGTATAACGCCTGCACTGCTAAGCTGACTCCGTCTTTTCTGGCACCGGCAGTGCCCGGTCCTCCAGCACCAGTACCGCCTGCCCCTCCTGTACTCCCATGCACAAAGATTGGCGATAATGGCAGTGAAGTCCCCTGTAAAGTTCTGGATAATTCCTTGAGCCTGCCGCAAGAATCAACTACCTCACCAGCGGATCAAGCAATCATTCCAGCCCAATCGAATATGGGGTCCTGCCAATATGGACAGGTACTCTCACACGCTAAAAACATTATCACCGGACTGGACTTGTATCTTTATAAACCGGCTCTTAGCTATCAGACTGTTGAGGGATTTACAGTTCAGTACCCCTCTCCGGATGGTATCAAGACAACCGGCTACAACGCAGCCTATCCAGCTCTGGCGACCAACCGCCCGGTACCGTCTGACCTGACCGCGTCGTATACCGCGTTCTATCCGAATGGTAATTCCGGCGGCGCGACCACAGTTGCCATGAGCACCACCATACCCTACGTCTATGGCGTTTACGATCTGGGTGATTACTACCCGGTCTGGAAAGTTTACCTAGATGGTGTCACGCTTACCAATCCGTCGACTGCTACATCCGTCAATGGCTTCAAGATTCAGGGCAGCAACACTCTTCTATCCTGGACTGATATTGTAACAACCAACTACACCTTCTCGACCACCTCACAGAATCTGCAGGCGCTGGCCTGGGGCAATGCCAAGATGTACCGCTATGTGCGCATCGTGCGTGATACAGGCAGTAGCCCGGCTGATGCCGGCACAGCCCGCGTAAAAATCAATGCAGTACGCATCATCCGCCCGGATACCAACAGCGTTTGCTGTAATGCCGATGCTGTTCCCGCTTACTCCACTACTTCATATGCTCGGACTGATGCCTGGACCATCAATGGCCGCTGGATTGCACCATGGCCGAATGCCACAAACCCGATTTTTGGTGGTTGGGGTAATTCAGGCTGCGGCCTCCCCCTGATGCCATTGACCGCCAAGAAATCTGATCTCGTCGCTAAAATTGACAGTATGGACATCCCATCCTCGGAAGCGATTGCCTATGGCGGCACCATCATCAATGAAGGGCTGGTTTGGGGTTGGCGTACCCTGTCCCCCAACTGGCGCGGCTGGTGGAAGAACAGCAATGGCACCGATATCGATGCCACCCTGCCGCTGGATTACAACAAATTTGGCGGTTCCAAAGCTGTTGTCGTGATGACTGACGGACTCAACCTGATGCAGGATTGGTATGCCTTGCGCAGTGACGGCCAATCTTGGTTCCAGCGCACCGGTATTAACCTTGCGCCAGTGACTGATAATAATCTATGGAAAACGTCTGGTGCTGTCGCCTTTGACGATAATGGATGGGCATCTGTTGATAATTCTGCCTATGGCATCCTGCGTCATAATGACAGTCCTGCTGAACTGAATATCTATTCAGCAGGTACACGCGCATGGAAAACCGGGGTTGCCTTCTGCCGCCTGCGTCAAGCGGCTGGGTTTGAGCCGGTACTCAGCGTATGGGGGTGCCGCGAATATGACGGCATGATCCGTAATAATAACAAGCCCACCCCGCAGCCGCTTTACTCAAATAATAATAACTTCTCGGGGAATCGCACAATTGCAGCTGCCATGAGCGGACCGTATTATGACGAGCTGATGTCGCGCCTGCTCAAGACCTGTACGGCGATGCGTAATAACAATGTGCGCATCTTCTTCATCCTGTTTGATGTTGCCAACAATCCTGTGAAGGATAGCGCAATTGCTTCCTTCAAGACCTGCGTTGGTACTAAGGGTGGCGTGTTTGATGCCGCCAACTCTGCCGACCTTGACGCCGCCTTCCAGGAAATCGCCGTCAAACTGCGTATGCTGCGCCTGCAGCAATAATCGGCTGGGATCTGCTCAAAACAAAAGAGGGGGCGCGTGCCCCCTCTTTTCATTTCAGGCGTCAGCGTTGGCACCACCAGGCTAACTACCACCTGCACGCAGCACCGGGTCCCCCACCTGAGACGGCACCATACCTACAGATCGGTAAATAGCCAGCACGGCTCAGCGCGTAGCCAAATCTACCCAAATCTACAGGGCCAACATCCAGCCATACACACAGGCGAACAGCAGGCTCATCGCCAGGGTTTCACGAATCTGCTTCCAGCCAAACTCAATCGTATGCATTTGTTCCCCCTATGTTCTATTCCACAGACCCGGTTATGACAGAACAGAACAAGAACGTCAAGGGGCGAATTGAGGGGTTTCTTTCGCGGTTTGTTCACCGAGTCGAATCCGATTCGCACATTGATTTAATTATATATTTTTAAGCGCAATAAAATTGCCGTTTTGTTCTGGCACGCGAGTCGGTAAACAGCACCCCACAAATAATCGCGGCAAAGCCGGCTCATGCGTAGTATAGCGGCTGCCATGAACGCGCCGTCGCCGCCACATAACGCCCCCAACCAGCCAGTGGGGGAACTGCCAGAGGAAGTGCCTGAAAAGCTTCCTGATGAGCTGCCAGAGGAAGTGCCTGAAAAGCTTCCTGATGAGCTGCCTGAAGATGCGCCCAACGAGCCGCCTTTAGACCAAGCAACGCCCGCCGCGCCCATACCCCCGCCTGAGCCCACCATTGCCGAAAAGCTGGCCAGCAAACTGGCGGCCCGGCAAGCCGCCTTGCAGGCTCAGCAGGAAACCGCGGCCGCCTCACCAGCAGGCAGCGCAGAGCCGCTCCCCGCTGCCGCGCTGCCGCCATCTGCCCCCACCCCCGCCCGTGTCCCCGCACCAAGTACAGCACGCGCGCTGAGCTGGAACCTGCGCCTGCTTGGCCGCTGGCTACGCCCGCGCCTGATCAATTTGAGCGTTTGGGTGATTGCCGGGTTGATCCGCCTGAGCCTTGCCAGCGGCCGCTTTATATTCCTGCACCTGCCCAGCAAGCTTGAATTAAAAGAACGCGGTGCACAACTCAGCCGCGCGTTGCACAGCCTGCTCATTCACCTCAAAGGCTGGAGCCTGTGGCAATGGCGGGACATCAAACAAAAGCGGGACAAGCGGTTGGCCGTGTTTGGCCTGTTCGGCGGCTTTCTGATTCCGCTGATCTTGTTCATCACGCTCAGCCACCTTTTTCCGCCGGAAGATCCGGTGGCCCCGTATATTGATAACAGTGTGCCAGTTCCGGCTGCCGACTTTATTGACGCCTCCCCCAGTGAGGATCTGGTCACCGAGACCGCCCCCATCCCCACCGGGCCGGTGGCGCTCAGCCCCGCCAATTTCAGCTTCGAGCTGTTTGCCCGCCGCAGTGACGACGGCCACCTACAACTACTCAGTCAGGTGGCACAACATTACATGAAGGAATGGTACCCGCCTGGCACGCCAGCGGTGCAGTTCATGCGCTTCTTTGGTGAGGTCATGCAACGCGCCGGCAGTACAGATGAAGCCACCTTGGCCGCCCGCCAGCGCTGCTTAAGTATGCCGGGCCTGCGCGTCTTTACCGAGCGCACGGTGACCTGCACCTATGGCCATGCCTTGCCGCAACCCTTGGCGCGTGGCGAAAGCCCGCAAGCCCGCATTTTCTGGATTGTTGCGCTCAGCTACGACCGCGCCGGCCGCATTACTGACCTGCGCATTCATGCCCGCCTCACCCGCGCGGCGCTGTAGCGCTGGCGGCACCCAAAAAACTGTGTAAACTCCGGAGCACCATGACTGTACAGACCATCCTCAGCTGGAATGAAATCCGTGCCCGCGCTACGCAATTCTCCCGCGACTGGGCCGATGAAACCTCGGAAGATGCCGAGGCCAAAAGCTTTTGGGATGCGTTCTTTAACATCTTTGGCGTTAGCCGCCGCCGTCTTGCCACCTTTGAACACCGCACCAATGAAAACGGCTATATCGACCTACTGTGGAAAGGCCATTTGCTGGTTGAACACAAATCACGCGGCAAATCGCTCGACAAGGCAGCTGGCCAAGCCCGCGACTATTTCCAGAACTTGGGCAAACGCGACGAGCCACGCTATATCTGCGTATGCGACTTTGCCCATTTCCGCCTTTATGACCTTGATGAAGGCACGCAGCACGATTTTGCCCTTAAAGACCTGCCCAAACACATCAAGCTGTTTGGCTTTATCGCGGGCTATGAAAGCCGCAGCTTTGGCAGCAAAGAGCAGGAGAAGGTTAGCGTTAAAGCCGCCGAGCAACTAGGCAAGCTGCACGATCTGCTGGAAGAGAGCGGCTATACCGGCCACCAGCTGGAAGTGCTGATGGTGCGCCTGCTGTTCTGCCTGTTCGCCGAGGATACCGGCGCGTTTGAACAAGACCAGTTCCGGATTTATATTCAGCAGCGCACCAGCGAGGATGGTTCCGACCTTGGCCCGCGTCTGGCTAAGCTGTTTGAGGTACTCGACCAGCCCGAAGATAAACGCAGCAAAAATTTGGATGAGCAGCTAGCCGAATTTCGTTATGTCAATGGCAACCTGTTTAACGAAGTGCTGCACATTCCCGATTTTACTGGTGCCATGCGCGAGGCGCTGCTCGATGCCTGCGCGCTGGACTGGTCAAGCATTAGCCCCGCTATTTTTGGCTCGCTGTTCCAAAGCATCAAAGGCCGTAAGGATCGCCGCAAGGGCGGTGAGCATTACACCACCGAAACCAATATTTTAAAGGCGC
>Ga0255182_1001139_pt1 | contig 14690 bp, 18 predicted proteins | sample Atl_UVDOM_RepA_8_FD_188420 | JGI IMG/M metagenome (GOLD analysis project Ga0255182, IMG submission 188420) | Freshwater microbial communities from Altamaha River, Georgia, United States - Atl_UVDOM_RepA_8d | ecosystem: Environmental > Aquatic > Freshwater > River | place: USA: Georgia...
ATAAAAAGTTTTAAAAATAAAATAAAATAAAATAAAATAAAATAAAATAAAATAAAATAAAATAAAATAAAATAAAATAAAATAAAATAAAATAAAATAAAATTATTTAATAAAACAGAAATTTTTTATTTTTTTATTTTCATAACTAAATAAATTTCATCTTCTGTTTCTATTTTTTGAAAATTATTAATCAAATCCATAAATTTGTATTCTATTTTTTCTTCTTCAAGCTTAGGCAAGCAACTTCTTTTATGTCTTGATAAAGTAGGAGCATGCTTATATATTTTTTCACAGTTAACACATTTATATATATTTTGGGACATTTTCAGGTATTCCAGAATCATTTAACTTATCAATAATCTTTTTATGCTTTTTGGTCATCAAATGTCTATTATAATCTTTTTTATTACACGTATTAAAGTCACGATTTTCGCATTTATATTCAGCGTATTTTTTGGGAGTTTTTTGGGTATCAATACAATCAATATGATCCATTATAATGATAATCAATTAATACCTCTAAATTCTTTTAAAAAAGTGTAAAAAAAGCATTTGTGACCATTATGCTCTTATTTTCATTTTTAAGACATACTTTTTTGTTACGATAAAAAAATTTTTTAATATTTTCATATCTTTCCTGGCCAAATCGATTTTGGACATGTCCATTTTCATTTTTTCCAGAAAAGATTGGAACTTGTTTTTTTGAAAAAAAAAGAGAGAAATATAATTTTTAAATAAATAAAAAATAAATATATCAATATTTATATGAATTCAAAAGATTTGAAGTTTTATTTTTTATTAATATTTACAATTGTTTTTTTTGAAAGTATCGCGCAATATCATATAAAAAAAAGTAAATTAAAACGTAATTATTTATACTTACTGATTGCCATTTTTTCTTATAGTGTAGTTTGTTTGTTATTAGATAAATGTTATGATTTTGATGGAATGGGTATAACAAATTTTGTATGGTCAATATTAAGTATAATAACTATGATTCTTGTAGGCGCGTTAGCATTTAACGAACGTATAACAAAATATGATGTAATAGGAATGATATTAAGTGTAATCGGATTATATTTAATTTTTATTTATGGACATCATGATTAATTAAAATAAAATAATAACTATATAAAACTAGAAACAATAAATATGTAATGTCTTTGAATGAATTGGATGAAATTATAAATCAATTAGATGAGAGAAAATCAAGATATCCAAATATATGTAGTGTTTGGTTGAAATATTTGGAAATTAAAAAAGAAAAATTAGAAAAAGCAATTTCAGATACTAAAAATATGATAAGAATTGTCGACACTATGGAAACAGATATGTCTCAAGAAGCAATCTTATTAACATTTATATTAATGTATAATTTAACAGAAAATACAAATACGACTTAAAAAATATATAATATATTCATTCAGTATTTAATGAATATATTGCAGAGTTTGAAACATATAAATAATGATTTTATTTTCTTTGGAGATCCTATAAAAAATTCAATTATAGAAAACGGAACATTTACAAGATTAATTTATTCAGATCACTTTATGACTTTAAATGGTATGTATATTTCATTTGATTCAACTGATTTATCCCAGAGAGAAATGATTGAAATATTAATAGAATTAGAAAAAACTATACTATTTAAAATAGATATTATTCATAAAAATGCTCAATATAAAATAAGAGATTATTTAAAACATTTAAACTCAAGATCAGTAGATGAGTTTAAATTAAATAAATATGTATTGAAAATATCAGGAATATGGGAAACGAATATTGAATATGGAATTACTTTTAAATTTTTAGAGATGAAGTAAAAAAGAAAAATATAACTGTATTTTTATAAGAATATCATCTACTCTACGCGACCTAAACTATTCTTAATTAATCTCATTTCTTTTACAGGTAAGCCATAATGGTTCTTGCGCAGTCTTCGTTGACAAAAGTCGTGAGAACGCGCATTGTTTTTCTCTCATTCTGGATGCGTATCTTCTCAAAATACTTGTAAAGAGTCTCAATCCTTGAGATGGTCTCGGTGTTGGTGTGACGCTGATCTACAATTTTGGTAAGACTCTTGCAGTGCAATTTCTTCCACATATTTCTCCAAAATGTATCGGTTTCGCAGCACTTGCAAATCTCACCATGCTTTTTCTTCATGGAATCTGCGAACTGGGGGAGTTTAATGAGAACCATTTTGTAAAAGTTCAAAAGGGAAGGGTTATTCGAAATGGATTCTGCGTGTTTTTCTAAAACAGAAAGGAGAGCCTGCAAAGATAAGCAGTAAAGATTTTCAGTATAGTCTCCGTCTCGGTGATATTTACGAGTGCTGTAGCTTATCGCTTCCATATAATCACTGTAGAAAGTAGATGTCTTCAAGCAGTTGATGACGGTTCCAGAACGTAGGCGCATGCCCTGGTCTTCGTTGCGGTAGTATTGCTTGTAGCTCATAGTGTGATGTTTCAGATGCCTCTAAAATCGTTTTAAAAAAGTATTTAAATTTTTTTGAAATATGATTCAAAAATAGTAATCAAACAATTAATTAATAATTTAACCATCTGTAGAAAAATATTCCAATATGATTTGCATAATAGCCACTATAGCATAATTTATTGTTCCTACCGCATATCCAATGGATGCCATTTGTAATGATAATTGATTAAACATATTAGATAACATATTGCTTGAACCAGACGATGATGCGTTTTGCGACATTCCCATTTTATCCCTTACATATTTTAATATAATAAGCAATTGTAAAGCAATCAAAAATGTAGATATAAATCCGAATTTATAATAATCATTTGAAACTTGTCCTTTATTAATTCGGGATTGGTATGAAATGTTCATTACAATTAACCATATGATAAGTCCCATAAAAAATAAAACAGGGAATGATGAATTATATATAGCTTTCATAAATTCAACTACCCCGCTTTCCATTTCACTTTTACTTGCTAAAGAAAATGTAACATATAAAATTCCTAGTAAAGAAATAAAAATAACTCCATAACCCCATATAGAAGAATTAGCAGGACCAACATCTCCTGTTTCTGATGTAGTTTGATATAAGAAAACTTTCATTATTATACCTGCTATTGCTATTCCAGTTAATATATTAATATCATAACTAGTATCATTTGATTTTAGAGAACTCATTTATATCTTATATTAGGATTTTATTTTATAAATAAAATATAGATATTAATTATAATGTATAGTTCTTTGAATAATCCACATCAATTAATACCAAGACAACAAACATATACTTTAAATAAAAAAATATTAACGATACATTCAGAGGATAGAGATATATGCAAATGGCCATTTTCAAATTCATTTGCGATAGAATGTCCCGAAGTTTATTCAAATGTTCAAACTATGAGATTAGTAGATATAGCTTTACCACACACTCAGGATGTTTTCAATAATGAATATCAAAATACTAAATTAGGATTTACATTATTTCCTAGAAATCCAGCATCGGTTTATTATACGGCATTAGCTTCAAATGTAAATAACACATATATAATAACAATTCAAGAAGGGACGTATGAACCTATACAACTTGCGAATGAACTACAAAATAAATTGAATGATGTAGTTAATGATTATTTAATGACACAAGGAGTTTTTCCAACATATTTAAATTTCAAAGTATATTATGACGAGGTAAGCAATTCTCTCTATTTTGGAAATACTGAAGATGAATTTACTTTTAAATTTTCTTCACCGATGTCTTATACTCTACATCAATGTGAACAACCAAATGTATTTGATAGATGTACTCAGTGGGGTTTGCCTTGGTATCTAGGATTTCAAAAAATAGATTATACATCTACAGGATTATTGTCTAGCAATGGTGACAAAGACATAATATTTTATTATAAAGATTATGGTTCAACAAATTATGTGTGGCTGGCAGCTGGAATAGTTACACCAAGTTATTATTTGAAAGCACCTCTTTCTTTGAAAATAAAAGGTGATATAGCTATATACTTAGAAATAGAAAAATTTAATTACATGGATGAATTAGTTCCTTATGTAAATTGGACATCGGCGTCAAAAAATAACTATGGTGGAACAGTTAATTCTGCGTTTGTAAAAATACCAGTTACAACTAGATCGCCAAGTTACATGTACGATGGAACAAATTTCTTTATTAATAATAGTGGATTTTATATTCCACCAATAGATAAAGTATCTAGATTAAAGTTTACATTTAGATATCATGATGGTCGTTTAGTTAATTTTAAAGATTATCCATTCACTTTTAGTTTAGAAATCAATCAAATTAGAAATGATATGGATAGAAATTATTCAGTGAAGATACCAGTTATTTATAATGCTTAAAAATATAGGATTTTAAATAAAAAGGTTGTTAATAAATGTAAAGTATAAATTTATAATTTACATTTAAACATTTAAAATAATACACAAAGTGTTTGAATTATTCACTAATATTTAATTTTTCTTTACAAAAACATATGTTATTTCTTTACTTTTTTTAGAATTCCCATTTTTATCTTTTGAACCTGGTCTTAGACTATTTCCAACAAAGAATTCCAAGTCTATTTGTTCCCATCCTCTTTCTTTGTGCAAATTTACAATATCATCATATAAATTATATTGCTTATCGGTCTTGAAATTTTTAACAGACCAGCAACTTTTCCCATCATCCTTTAGTTTGTCTAAAACACCATATACAACTGGTTGTAGAAATAAATCATACCAGTTTTTATAATTACCATAATGATGTGATTGTGTTGCTTCATCACTATATATTTCTAAATTATAATAAGGGGGTGATGTAATTGCCAAATCATATTTTTTTTCTAGGGTTGGTAATATATTTTCAGCAGCATCTTTATGCAAACTCACTCTATCTAATCCTAATTCACATTTGATTTGTTGTAATGAATTATATGTTTTACTACAAGGCTCTATACCAGTATAATTAACTCCATCTATACAAGAAGAACCCAACATTCTACCGCCCCAACCTACACAAACATCTAACACTTCTTTTGCTCCAAAATATTCAACGATTCTTTTAGTCAATAATGGTCTATAAATAGTCACCTTAGATGTTCCTGCTATAAATCCAATTTGCCTAATAATTTCACTTAGATAAGGAGTGGAATGAGATTGACGATTCACTCTTAATGCCTTTTCTATATTTTCTTTTGTCCACAAGAGAGAAATAGATTTTCCTTTATAATTTTTCACATCATATATATGAGTCATATATTTTTTAATAATAGATAGTCCTATAGTAGATTGAGCATTAACATGATTTGTTTCAATATTAAATGACTTTAATTTTTCCCAATCATATTTTATATTAGAGAGATATTGATCATTATATTCGTTTATCAAGGATTGAAATCCATATTTTAATAAACTATTAATTAAATTTGGCAATATTTTTGTAAATTCTTCTTCAGATAATTTTTCATTTAGTTTTGGTTTATTTAAATAATCATATATATTTGAAAGAGTGAAATCAATATTTTCATTTGATATTTCTTCTTTATCTTGTTCAAAAATTAATTTGACCTTTTTTTTAGATTTACATTTTTTACTTGCCTGTTCAGGGGTTAAATCCATCTTTGAATATTACAGATAATATATTATTACATAATAAATATTATTTAATTCAATTTTTTAATTATCTAGTAAGATTTTGTTTGTAAATTCATAAAAAAATTTTAAATAATAACAGAATAATTATGAACAAATTGAATAATTTGAGTTTAAACATTATATGTTTCTTTAATCCATGTAATGAAAGAATTTAAATGATCGGTTTTATAATCACCTTTGTATTTTGAAAGACTTAAAAATTTTGGCATTTTCATAGATTTTGTTTTATAAAATATGTAATCACTGTATTTTCCTTTTCTAATGCTCATATCATTATTGATATATCTTACCATATTTGGATTATCTGTTGTTTGTCCTTGTATTTGGGAAGGATTCGTTACAGGTTTATTAATGATTGCGATCACATCATCAAGTGTTATCTCGCTAACTTCTTTATCTATACCGCTTAATGATTTCTTATTCTCTCCCCATACAACATACAACCCGTATTTTCCTCTTTTTAAAGTTAATGTTTCATTATTATATTTTCCTAATTTTTTACTAGTAAACTTGTTTTCTTTTTTCGTCGTTTCATCTCCATTTTCTTCATTATTTTCTGCGGAATGATTCTGATTGGTTGAAATTTTTCCTGTTAAATCAATTTGAGATGTAGAATTTTCAATTTGAGTAAGACATTCTCTACAAAGATCGTGCCATATAGTATTACCATTAGCAATATTATCTAGAATGTCTTCCATGTATTTTGTATATTCATATTTAAATAAATCCTCATAATATTTCGTTAAAAATTCACAAACTATAACTCCTACTGGTTGTATAACTAATTTACCTTTTTCGTTGCCAAATTCTCTCTCCGTATTAATTTCTGATATCTCTTCTCCTACTAATTCAAAATCAACACAAGATAATTTCCTTCCAATAACATTTTCTTTTTTAACATAGCCTCTTGCTTGTATTTTATCTATTAGAGATGAAAATGTAGATGGTCTTCCGATGCCTCTTTCTTCTAACAATTGAACTAATTTAGCTTCTGTATAATGACATTTTGTTTCTTTCATTGTAACTTTAGATACAACTCTATTGTAATTGATTCTAGAATTATTTTTAATGGTTTGTAGAAATACATAAGTAGGATTACTTAATTCATATCCATCTACTATTTTCCAACCAGGAAAAACAGCTTGCTCTGAAGAATATTTATAATTATGGTTTTCAGCAGCTAAAATCGTAGCAGTTATACTCTTATATATAGCAGGACTCATACAACTTTCTACTGTATTTATCCATATTAATTTATATAACTTTTTTTCTTTTGATTCCATTTCATCTGGCAACGATTTTCTTAAGATATCTGTAGGACGAATCGCTTCATGTGCTTCTTGTGCTTTGACTTTATCTTCATCTTTCTTCTTTTTTGATTTTTTAACTTCTCCAGTTTCAGCTAATAAATCAATATTAGCGTGTATATATTCTTCGCCATATTCATCTCTGATAAAATCTTTTGATTTTTCAATAAATTCTTTGCTATAAATCTTAGAATCAGTTCTCATATATGTAATAAATCCACCCTCATATAATTTTTGACATATAGCCATAGTTTCTTTTGGTGAAAACTTAAATTCATTACTAGCTACCTGTTGAATTGTGCTTGTAATAAAAGGGGAAGGTGGATTTTTTGTAGTATTTTTTGGCTCAGATAAATTGAATATGTGTTGATGATTCACTGTTTCTTCTAAAAATGTTCCTATTGTTTCCCCATTATCATAATTGTAGTCTAAATCAAATGGAATATTTTTATTTGTAAAATATCCAGTCGTATTATAAACAATTTTATTAGGTGAATTATCAATTTCTCTCTGATTATCATATATTAATTTAAGAGCAGGGGTTTGACATCTACCAGCTGATAAAACTTGTTTAGAATCAAGTTTAATATATTTCCATAGTATAGGCGAAATTTTATATCCAACCAATATATCCAATATTTGTCTAGCTTGCTGTGCATGAACTAGATCTAAATTTAATGTAAGAGGATTTTGAACAGCTCGTTGTAATGCGGTTTTAGTAATTTCATTAAATATAATACGTTTTGTTGTATTTACATTTAATTTGAATTGTTGACATATATGCCACCCGATTGCTTCTCCTTCGCGATCATCATCTGTTGCAATTAAAACCTCTGAACTATTTGTAATAGCTTTTTTGATTTTTTCAATTTGTTGATTTTTTTTACTATCTACTCTGAAACGTGGAGAGAAATTGTTTGAAATATCAATAGATTCTAAGCCATTTAGTTCAGTAATATGGCCAAAACTGGCGATACATTTATAGCCATTTCCTAGGTATTCTTCTATTTTTTTGCATTTAGCGGGAGACTCTACTATTACTAGCGTATAAGGCATGTTGTTATAATTATTAATTAAACTTTAAGTAAATAATGATTTCAATTCTTTTTTAAATTTAATGTTAAATTCCAAAATTCCAAAATTATAAATTTAGTTATATTATTTACATTTGATAATAAGTATAATTGTGAATTAATAAGTATTTAATAAATATATATTTCATTTATGGCAATACCAGATGAAGAAAATCACAAAGAAATAATTAACAAAAATATTAGACTAATAAATACTTTATTGTCCATTAGTATATTTGTTTTATTATGTATTTTGATATTGAAAGCAAATAGTTTTTTTGATAAAACTTTTATTTATATTTTATTATTTATACAGACCTTAACACTTTATATTTGTAATATTAAATGGAATCAAAAAATATTATTATATGTTCATTATATATATTGTGTATTAATATACACTAGTTTATTTTTCAACAATATTTACATATTGCTTTATTTTATTTTAGTAGTTTTTATGAATATATATGTTTGGAGAGTTAATAATGATTCTTGTATATTTGGTGGTTTAGATTGGGGGAATGATTCACTTGAATATTGGGGTGGTTATTTATTCAGAATGTTTCCACTTTTTTATATACTAAAAATAGCTTATATTAGGAACAAAACAAATTCAAATGCTAATACAATAAATGTTATTATGGATGATATGGAAAGTTTAATTGAAAATAAACTACCAGAAAAAATATCAGATGTATCATTTGAAGAATTACATGACAAATTAATTGAAAATATTAAAAGAATTAAGACGATAGAAATTAATGAACTAAATTAAATGATGTATAAAACAAACAAAGATTTTATATTTATAATGTCTATCATTGAGAGAAATTATAAATTAAATCATATGAATTAATGATTCATCATTTTCCATTGTGACCAATTAATATTTTTTTCTTTTACCTTTTTCACTTCTTCTGAACCGTATTCTTTGTCAAGTTTTTCACTTTTTTTAAGAGCACTATCAATATATATTTCTTTAAGAATTGTTCCAACTTTGAAAGATGCGGTATGTTGATCTAAATTACCATCTTCAATATCTTTAAGAATGTCTAAAAATTGATGGAGCATTTTTAAATCAATTTCATCTTTTCTTACTTTATTGAATATATCAGTATAGTTATTAAATAAGAATTGACATTCTGTAATACAGATTGTTTCAAATTCAGTTGGATTTTCTTTTTCAAGAATTGAATGTTTTCTTTTTAAAAATAATAATGTTTTCAAATCATTCTTAATTAATACACTATGTTTTTTATTTCTTATTTCATCTGTCATGTCTTCAACATTATTCGCATTAATCATCTTCTGCAAATTCAATCTATTTTCTGGATCCATAGTTATTTTATATCCATATAATAAAATATTAATAATACCGCAAAGTTTTAATTTATTTATATTTTATATAATGTGTTATAATTATAAAGTATCATTAATAACGTTTTTATTAGGTGTTTTTTTTTCAATTGGATTAATAAGAAATGGAAATAAGAAATATTTATTAGAAAATAAAGTATCTGGAATATTTTTAATATTTATATCTCTCATTCAATTATTAGAATTTATATTTTGGATAGATATAAAAAATGAATATGGCATAAATAAATTAGCAACTATAATTGGTCCTTTAATTAATGCGGGTCAACCGATTATTTTATATCTTATAAAATATATTTATTATAAGCCGGATTTATTTACATTTAATAAATTAAATTTACCAATAGCTTTACTAAATTTATCTTATTTTATTTATTTTATAAATACTTATATTAAATTTATATCAGAAGATAAATTAATAACTTCATCTGTGAGTGTATCAAAACATTTGATATGGCCATGGTTGAAACACTATAACCCATATTACTTTATTATTTTATTTGCTATAAATATTTTTTACTTGTTCAATATAAATTATGCTATAGTTTTGTCTGCGTTAACATTTTTCTCGTTATATGCTAGTAACAAATTATTTAAATATAATGTAGGAGAGATGTGGTGTTTTTTTGGTTCTTTTATACCGCTTTTAATGTTTATTTCATCTTATTATGTAGATGTTTTAGTTCCATTCAAATTTTAAATAATTTATTTTCTCTCTTCATTATATATATATGCGTTCATTAAAAGGAGGAAATACAAAATTGGAAGCTGTTCCTATAGAAAGTTATGGTTTTGAATATGGAGGTAATGAATCTGAAAATGCTGCTAAAATGTTATCTGCTATGGCTGATAAACAAAACAGTTTAAACAATACTTTATCTGGTGGAAGAGGTAGAAGATTGAAAAGAGGAGGTTCAAATGGAACTAGTGATGAAGGCATCGCTATACCTCAATTTCCTCCAGTAGGACCTCAAGTTTCAAACCAAACCGCAAATTCAGCTGCTTTTCAAATTAATTCAGCCTTGATAAAAGCTACAAATGACGCTGCGAATGATTCAAAAATAGCAGACTCTCAAACAGGAGGAAAAAAATATAAACGTAAAAAAAATAAATCTAAGAAACACAAAAAGACAAATAAGAGAAGATGTAGAGGAAAATCTTGTAAAAAAAATAAGAAATCACGAAAACATTAATAATATGTTAATGATGTTAATATAAAGTAATTTCAAAATAAAAATAGCAATATATTTTATTATGAAAACGAGTGATATCAGTTTAGCTATATTTATATTTTTAGTATTTATAGGGTTATATGTATTGAATATTTTAGGAATTGGCATTCAAAATATAAAACAAAATTGGCCAAAATACAGATGTAATCCGATTGTAATGCCATTCGCAGGTTACGTTGGACCAGATGGTACAAATCCTAGCGATAACTTTACCTATTGTATTCAGAATATGCAAACAAACTATATGCAATATTTATTGAAACCAGTAAATTATAATTTAAATGCAATGGGATCAATTGCTTCTTCTTTAACGGAAAGTTTGAACAGTGTAAGAGGATTTTTCAATTATATAAGAACCGAGATAATGAGTATTGTTCAAGGAATTTTCGGGGTATTTTTGAATATAATTATAGAATTTCAAAGAAATATAATAAATATAAAAGATTTATTTGGAAAATTAGTTGCTATTTTGGCAACATTTATTTATATATTATCAGGTAGTATAATGACTATGAATAGCGCTTGGAAAGGACCGCCTGGACAACTAGTAAGATCAGTAAGCAAAATTAAAATAAGATGTTTTCATCCGGATACTTTAATAAAAACAGAAAAAGATTTTTGCAAGATGAAAGATTTGGAATTAGGAATAAAATTAAAAGATGGCTCTGAAGTTGTTTCAGTTATGAAAATAAGTAATTTAGATGAAAATAAGAAACATATACTTCCTTTATATAAATTAAATAATGGAGAGAATGGAGAGGATATATATGTATCTGGAACACATTTGATATATGATCCAAAATTAGAAACATTTATTCAAGTTAGTAAATCAAGAAAGGCTGTTCTCACAAATGAATATGTGGATTATTTTTCTTGTCTAATAACCTCAACCAATATTATACCAATCGGTTCTCATGTATTCCATGATTGGGAAGACAATCAAGGTTCTAAATCAAAAAAAGTTTAAAATAAATATATAATGAAAAGAATAAAAATTAAAATGAATATTATCCAGTTACTATATATGGATAATATTTATAACAATATAAATGATTTATATACAAAGATAGGATTTTTAGAAAAATATGGAAAGGATGTATTTATGACTATAATTATAATTTTAATATTTTTTATAATATTTTCATATTTTTATGTGCTGAATCAAATAGAACCGATTAGAGCAAATTGGATTAAAGAACGTTGTAATCCCGCGGTAATGCCATTTGCAGGGATTATAAACGCACCAGATGGCGTAAGTAAAATGTCATATACAGCAGAAAATTTTAATGGATGTGTAAATAATATATTAGCATCTATAATCCAATATGCGTTATCTCCTATTTATTATACTATGAGTGTTTTTACTAAAACATTTTCATCACTAGTAGATTCTTTACAAGCTATAAGGAATATGTTTGATAAAATAAGAACAAGTGTATCGGATAAATCAAAAGAAATATACGGAAGAAGTTTGAATGTAACAATTCCAATTATTCAATTAATGATTAATGTAAGAGATACATTGGGAAAAACCCAAGGAGTGTTAGCAGCAGGTATTTTTTCTTTATTTGGTGGTTATTTGACGATGAAATCATTAATCGCATCTATAATAGATATAATAGTTAATATAATAATCATGTTAGTGGCTTTAATTATTGTATTGTGGATTGTACCATTTACTTGGGGAGCAGCGGCGGCAATGACAGCTGTAACGCTTGGGGTTGCAATTCCATTAGGTATTATAAGTGTAAGAGCAAGAGATATATTTAATATTTCGTCAAAAAAAATTCCTAAAATACCAAGATGTTTTGATGAAAATACAGAAATAACTTTAATAGACAAAACAAGTAAAAAAATAAAACATTTAATTATTGGAGATAAACTTTTGGATGGTTCTAAAATAACAGGATTAATGAAATCATCAACTGAAGATCATACATTTTATAATTTGAATGATATAATTGTTACAGGAACCCATCGTGTTTATTATGAAAAAGAAGGATGGATACTAGTGAAAGAACATCCAGAAAGTAAATTGATTTCAAACTATAATAAACCATTTATGTATTGCGTAGGAACAGACAGTAAATTATTTACTATAAATGATACAATTTTTGGAGATTGGGATGAGCTAGATAATTCAGATATAGTTGAGTTATATAAAAATGCCAATCATACGCTGCCATCTTATTTTATGCGCTCTCATATTCATCAATATCTAGATGGCGGTTTTGTAGAAGAAACCAAGATAGAACTTTTTAATGGAAATAAAATAAATATTAAAGATGTCAAAGTAAATGATATTTTGAAACATGGAGAAAAGGTAATGACTACAGTTAAATTAGATGCGAAAGATTTAATAGGAGTTTATGAATATTGCTTATGCGATAAAGTTATTACAGGTGGACCCAATTTAGAGATAGTAGATAAATATTTAGGGGTTATAGATACTACAAAAATAAAAGGAATAAAAATAAAATCGCCAAAATTTGTTTATAATTTGGTTACAGATAAAGGGACATTTACAGTGGATGATATTTGTTTTTGTGATTATAATTCAACCACAGATAAGTATTTAAAAGATAGAAAGCGAGATTTCAAATCATCAGAAATGAACATATATGAGTATTAAAATAATAATAAATTATTTAGGATTTATTGTAATAAATAATTTATCTTTATTCTAAAAATAAATCTTATATTTATTAATAATTATATTTTTATCTATTAATTATGTATAAGATGGAAATCCAATTATTCGGTCAAAAACTTCGCGTAGAGGTTATAATTCTCTCAGTTGTATTAGGTTATATAATAGGAGGACATTTATTATGTTCTTGTTCTAAAGTATCATTAAAAGAAGGTTTAGCATTATTAGGAGCTCCTGTATCATACCATATGGGAGAAGGTGTTTCTGGTAGTTGGGAAAATAAATCTGAATTAAAATATAGTGGGCCCAATGATTGGTATAAAAGTCTAGAAGGCAATTCTGCTCCTGAACCAAATAAATGGGTTGAGTCTGGTAGATTAGAATTCTTAGCAGATAATAAATTTGACCCCAAGTGTTGTCCTTCATTTTATTCCGGTGATATGGGATGTCCTTGTATCTCACCTGAACAAATGAAATATTTAAACTCTAGAGGAGGAAACAGAACTTTCCCTACCGAGTTTTAAATTTAATTTTTTGTAATATTGCAACTAGTACAATATTTTATTAAAGCACTATGCTCTGGGTCAATGTCTATTGAATCAAACGTCCAAGTATGTTGACAATTTTCATCTAGATATTTGTCAATATCATTTGATAAAGTAGATATTTTATCAAAAATAATAGAACATATAACAGATAGATCTTTATATCTGTATAAAATATCGTTTTCCTTTTCTGTAATATCTTCACTTCCATATTTTATTTTATCATCTATTAAATTATTAATATTTTTATGAGTTTCAGAGTGTGTTTTCAGTAGATTATTGAATTTATGAAAAAAATAAATATTATTCATTTTAATATAATTTATAATATTTATTAAATAAATCAATATTTTTAAGTAATTTTTTTAATATTTCTATTGTTCATATGAGATATTAGATGCTGATTTAAGTATACATTCCATAAGGAACACTTGACTTATTCTCTTTTTTAATAAGTTTATTAACAATGTCAATTGTTACAGTAAGAGGGAATTCAATGTTAAGAGACATATCTTGTTCAAATAAATTAGAACCTGGTTTCATAAGACGATATAGATTAAGTTTAGTGTATATAATTTCAAGACATCGCTTAAGATTACGAACACCATTCTCTTCTTGTGTAAAATTATCAATAATATAATGAATCGTTTCGTCAGGAATAATAATCTGCTCTTTCTCAAATTTCACCTGTTCAATAATCTTTGGTAGTAAATAATCTTTTGCGATGGTGGTTTTTTCATTTTTATTATATCCTGATGTGTGAATGCGATACATGCGGTCTTTTAGAATTGGATTTACTTTGCTTTCGTCATTGTAACTGAAAATGAATAAACATTTACTCAAATCAAAATCAA
>Ga0255182_1001140_pt1 | contig 14680 bp, 9 predicted proteins | sample Atl_UVDOM_RepA_8_FD_188420 | JGI IMG/M metagenome (GOLD analysis project Ga0255182, IMG submission 188420) | Freshwater microbial communities from Altamaha River, Georgia, United States - Atl_UVDOM_RepA_8d | ecosystem: Environmental > Aquatic > Freshwater > River | place: USA: Georgia | collected...
CGGCACGACCAAGTCGCTCGCTTCGACTTGATAAATGACCCACGGCCCCGAGCGCGCGATTTCGCGCAGAGCGGGTTGGGCCGACGCTTCACGCACGGCTTCGGGTGTGAAGCCCATGTAGTAGCGCACGCCGAGCTCTTGCAGATAGCGCACGCCGAGCGCGGCCTTGTTGTCGTCGTAGCGCAATTCGCGCACCGGGTTGCTGCTTTGCTTCGACATCGCCGCGGCAGCGATGAAGTGATACGGCGTCGTTGCTGAAGCCTCGAAGAAGAGGCCCTCCATCGAACCGATGCAGCCGTCGGTCCAGTGCGGCAAGAGCATGAGACCCATCGTCGTGCCGTACTTGTTCGTCTCACCGTTGTTCTCCCAGAGCGCGCGACCGCAGCCGTAGCGCGGATCTTCGCCGATCTGTTTCATCGTCTCGATGAGTGCTCGATATTCGCCGTAGGCGTTCTTTCCTTCATAACCGGTGAAGTTCCAGCGGGCCCATCCGTCGACGAAACCGTCGTTGCCCGCCGGCACGCTGATCGGCCCCAACCCATAGCGCTGTGAGCCGTCTTCGAGTGTGCGCACTGAGGCGAACGGCAGTTCTTGAAAGCGAAACCCGATGATCGAAATGCACACGAACGACACCGCGATGGCGGTGGCGACATTGAACGACAATCGCCCGCGCAGCGACGGACCGAGCGTCTGTTCTTCGCCAGACTTGGCGACGCGGGCGGCGGCACGCTCGAGACTCACGTAGCGCCCCACGGCGACGATGGCTTCGTAGATGCCGATCATCATCAGCATGTAGCGCACCAGATACAGGAATGGCAGCACGCGCGGATTCCATAGCAATCCGATGATCGGCAGGCTCTCGCGCGCGACGAAGACGCCGATGGCAAGAAGCACGCCGTAAATGCCAAGCCAGGCAGCCACGGTGCTGCGCCGCCAGAGCGCACTCAGAAACCCGATGACGGCAAACCCGGTGATGAGCACGTCAAAGACGATGTGCAGTGGGAAGAACATCTCGACCCAGCCTTCACCGAAGCCCGAGGGCTGCGGTTCATACTTCATGTCGGTCATGTAGGCGTGATTGAGTAAGAACGGCAACACCCAGAAGGCCGCCAACAGCGCTGCGGTGCCGATGACGGGTGCGCCGTATTTCCATTTGGCGGGCTCTTTGTGCATCGCCAAGATGAGCAGGTAGCCGAGAAACGCGAACAACAACACGATGCCGTGACTCAGCGCCGACAGTGCAAGCAAGATCGTTGCAGCGATGCGATAGCCACCCGTCTCAATGCCGCGCCAGAACACACCGAAGCCAAGCACGGCGAAGGCGAGCGCGATGGAGAACGAGAACTCGCCCGCCATCGTCGAGGCGATGTTGCCGCCGTAGATCGTGAAGCTTTCGTCGAAGAGAAAGATGGTGCTGGCGACCACCAGTAACTCAGGTATCGGAAACGCGAGCCGCGCCAGCCGCGCAAACAGCCACGTGCAGAGAGGCAGAGCCAGCAAGCCCGCCACGGCGACGAGTTTCAACGCGATGCCATAGGGCAAGAGGATGTCGAGCGCGACAATGAAGAGCGCAGGCACCACCATGTAGAAGCGGTATATCGGCAAACCCGAATACCAGTCGTTGCTCCACCCCGAGAGGCGCAGCGAGGTGAGCAGATGGTCGCGCAGATACGCCGGCCCGTACACATGCGCACCCATGTCGCCACCAGTCGGTGTGTTGTTGCGGAAGATCAGCGACGGCTGCAGCGTGAGAAAAATCATCAACGTGGTGATGACGATGAGCCCGCCGGCGAGCAGCAGTTTGGTGCGTCGCTCAAAATAGACGAGGTCGCGCGGAGCGACCACCCGCGTGCTGGTGGCGAGTTCGTCGTTCGACATATCGGCGGCAGTTAGGCGAGGGTGGTCAGGTGAGGGCGAGCAGCGCCAGCCCCGTGGCATTGAACGCTAGGTGGGCGACGAACGGCAGGCCAAGTCGCTTGGTGACGAGAAAGCATGTGCCCAACACCAGCGCGAAAGCAAACAAACCAGGGAACTCGGCTACGCGACCGTGGATCACGGTGAACCACACCGCAGTCACGACGAGCGCAGCGATGTCGTTGAACCGGCCCTGCAGCCCCGCCTGAATGAACCCCCGATACACGAGCTCTTCAACGACGGGGGCGCCGAGCACAACGACAATGAACAGCACCACCAACCAGATGCCGGTCGCAGAGTCATAGAGGTTGCGGGCGCGATCTTCCACCTCGGACGTGCTGAAGGTGTCGGGGAACCATTCGCGAAACGGCCAGGTCACCAGACCGACGAGCAGCAGTTGCGAGAGCACACCGATCGGTAGACCCCACAAGTCAGTGAGGCGAAACCTGGCGCGATAATCGGCAAGCACGTTGCCAGTGCCCGAACGTTGTGACACGACGACGAGCAGCACGATGAACGGCACCCACAGCGTGAGTGCACCAGCCAGCAGAAACCAGCTCGGCTGATCATCACCATCGACCGACACGTCGAAGAGCGCAACGAGCGCGACCTGCAACAGTGTGGCGATGGCGTAACACATCACCCAGCCGCCAATCACCACGCGCAGCGAGAATGCGGCGCGCGGAGTCGCAGCGTGCGGCACCTCGTGGGCGTAGACGCGTTCGCCGTAGGGGCGTTCGCCGTGGGGAGGGTCCCACATCGGGCGGGACATCGCGGTCAGCCGGCGAGTTGGCTGGGCAACACCACGCGGAAGCGATTGCGGCGGTCTTCCAACCGCCAACCGCTCGGGGCGGCAAAACGCTGGCCGTGTCGCTCACACAAGTCGTAAGCGTGCGGGTCAGCCGATTCGGCGAGGTCGTCGATCCAGACGGTGGCCGTCGCGTAGTGATACGAGAGCGTCATCGCTGCGTGATCATTGCACGTGCTGCGCGAGCAACGGCGAGGCATGTGACCAAAGTACCGATTCACGCGTGAAACTCGGTGGATACCCCGCGACAATCGCGCCTTAGCATGACGCCATGGCGAACCTTCCTCCGCCGCCGCCACCACCGTCGTCGCCGCGTCGACCGCGGTTCATGCGCAACCGTTCGTCGCAGGGCGGTGACGACAAGCCCGGCATGCCGCGGTGGGCCGTGTGGGCGCTCATCGCGTTCGCAGCTGTGCTCATCGTCGGCCCGCGACTCATGCCGACTCCCGAGCGCACACGGCTGACCTACACCGAGTTCCTCGAACTGGTCGAGTCTGGCGAGGTTCGCCAAGTGTCGATCAACAACCTGAACAACCAGATTTCGGGCACGCTCGCCGATGGTCGCGACTTCGTCACCACTGGCGCAACGATGCTGTCTGACGCCGACGAGCAACTGCTCAAGTCGAAGGGTGTCGACTACGACTACAGCACGCCGCAGGGCAACTTCTTCACCAATCTGATACCGATTCTGCTGCCGTTCTTTTTGATCATGGCGTTCTTTTTGTGGATGCAACGCCGCGCCATGGGCCAAGCCGGCAACATCATGTCGATCGGGCGCAGTCGCGCCAAGCCATACCAGGCCGACAAACCGTCGACCACGTTTGCCGATGTCGCGGGCTACGAAGGCGTCAAACAAGAGATTCGCGAAGTCGTCGACTTCTTGCGCATGCCCGAGCGCTTCAAAGAAATCGGTGCGCGCGTGCCCAAAGGCGTATTACTCGTCGGCCCGCCAGGCACCGGCAAGACCCTCTTTGCGCGCGCGGTCGCCGGTGAAGCGGGTGTCGGTTTTCTGTCGGTGACGGGTTCTGACTTCATGGAAATGTTCGTCGGCGTCGGTGCGTCGCGGGTGCGCGACCTCTTCCAGCAGGCGCGCAAGATGGGCCGCGCGATCATCTTCATCGACGAAATCGACTCGATCGGTCGCAAGCGCGGTGCGGGGCTTGGTGGCGGCCACGACGAACGTGAGCAGACGCTGAACCAGATGCTTTCAGAAATGGATGGCTTCGAATCATCGGAAGGTGTCGTCGTGATGGCGGCGACCAACCGACCCGACATTCTCGACCCCGCGCTCTTGCGCCCGGGGCGATTCGACCGACAAATCATCGTGCCGCTGCCCGAGGCCGAAGAGCGTCACGCAATTCTGAAGGTGCACTCGACCGGCAAGCGCATGGGTGGCGACGTCGATCTTGAAACCATGGCGAAGGCCACGCCAGGCATGAGCGGTGCCGACCTCGCCAACCTCGTCAACGAGGCAGCGCTCATCGCCGTGCGCCGCGGTTCAACGACCATTGAGCGCATCGACTTTGAGAACGCACGCGACCGAGTGGTGATGGGTGCGCGCCGCGAGAGTTTGGCGCTGAATGCCGAAGAAAAGCGCGCCGTGGCGTATCACGAAGGCGGACACGCCGTGCTGTCAACGGTGTTGCCCAATAGCGATCCGCTGCATAAGGTCACGATCTTGCCGCGCGGCATGGCACTCGGTGTCACGTGGAGCCTGCCCGAAGAGCGACACACGTACTCGCGCGACTACTTCCTCGATCTGATTTGCAAGGCGATGGGCGGCCGCGTCGCTGAGTCGATCGTCTTCGGTTCACTCAACAGCGGTGCCGCCAACGATCTCGAGCAGGCGACGTCGATTGCCCGACGGATGGTGCGCGAGTGGGGCATGAGTGACGCAGTCGGCCCGATGGCGTGGACCAGTCAGCAGCAGGTGTTTCTCGGTGAAGATTTGATGACATCGGGGCGCGAATACAGCGATGAGACTGCCCGCAAGATTGACGACGAGATTGCCCGCATCTTGCGCGAGCAAGAAGAGCGTGCCCGCACCACTCTGATGAAGCATCGTCGCGGCCTTGACCTCGTTGCCGAAGCGCTGCTCGAACACGAGACGATTGATGGTGCCGAAGTGGCGCGACTCATTCAGACAGGTCTTGGCACGCCGAACATTCGTGAACAGGCGCCCAAGCCAGCAAGCGATCCGGTGACTCCCCCGGCGGGCGACTCACCGAGCGTCTGAGTCGTCGCCACACGCTGGCGTCGCCAACTGCGGATCACGACAACGAGCCATTGCGGCCCAGAGATCGGTTGCCGAGATGGGACCAAGGTGGCCGTAACGAGTCACCCCATCAGCGTCGGCGATGACCGTGGCCGGCACCGCGTCGATGCGGTACTTGTCATGCAACGTGCGGTCGCGGGCATATTCCACTTCTTGCACGGCAACGTCGCGACTGGTGAGCACCGCGGCCTTACGTGCCACATCGCCGCAGGTTGCGCACGTGGCCGACGTGAAGACCACCACCAGCCACGGCGACTGTGGTGCACTGAAGTCTGCACGGTCGAGTTGTGCTGGCACCTCGCCGCGCGGTTGGGTCGGGGCGGGGCGCACGCGTCGGCGACGCAACGACACCACTACGGCGGCAGCTACCACCGCGCCAAGCACAACGAGTCGCCAGACCATCTCACCCATCACAGCAGAATCCTCGCGACTGGGTTGTTCACGACTGGGCTGTTCACGACTGGGCTGCTGCGGCGTCACTCTTCACCGCGGCGACGAGTGGCGCCGCGCCAAGTAGTGGCTGTTTGACTCCGCGCGAAACGCGGCGTGCCACGACGACTGGTTCTGACGACACGACCGTCACCGTCACCGCCTGGGTCACGTCACTCAGCGCCACGCTCGTGCTGGCACCAGGCGCCAGCGATACCGACTCATACCCGATGACCGCCACTTCACCAGCCGGGCCGAGATACGTCACGGCGAGCGTGGCGGGATTGGCACCCGGGTTGAAGATACGCAACGAGTCGTCGACGTTGACCGCTGCTCCCGAAGGTGCGGTCCATCGCGACGCGGCCGTTGGCGCGCCGAGAACGACCACCGTTGCTGTCGATTTACCCTGCTGACTCGTGAGCACTCGCTCGATGACGACACCGTCACCGGGCTCAGCCACGCTGGCAATCACCGAGTAACGACCCTCGGGCAACGCCGTGAGGCCGCTTGGCGCAAACTTCGTCACTCGTTTGGCAGGAGCAGTGATGACCACGGGCTCGAGCGCCTCGGCACCGTCGGGCGCGATGATCATCGTGATCTGTTGGTCGTCACGATGTGGGTTGTACACAACATATTCTTCGGCCGCAGTCGCCGACTTCAGTGAGTCAGCAAAGTACCAACGCGTACTCGTCGCACTCGCCCCCAACGACATGCCGTACCCGAGGCGTCCACGCCCGAGATAATGCTGCGAGCGACCGACGACGACGCGACCAACCGTGGCTTGCACACTGACGGCGAGTGTCGCTTCGTTCTGGGCATCCAACGCCGCCATGTCAAACACGCGCACACTCTCGGGCGGAATCACGACACCCTTCAGCGATTGTGGGCTTCGCTCACCTGATGCAGTCACGAAGGTGATGTCGAGGATTGCCGAGTCAAGCGCGGGGTTCGACACAACGACGTTCTCGATGCTGCCTTCGCCAGTGAAGCCATCAGCGAGATACCACTCGGCTGATGGCGACGACGCACATAATGTGACCGCATCACCCGCACGATGAAAGATGCGCTGCTCGACGCTCACTGCGGCACCCTGAGTTTCGACGATTGCCGACACGAACGGCGATTCGCGACCCGCGAGTGCATCGACTTCAATGGTCGAGCGCGGTTGCACGGCAAAGCGTTGGCGTGTTGCCGCACCATCTATGACAAAGCGGGTGATGGTGCCGCCGACTGGTGTCTCACCAGCGTTGCTGATGACGAAGCGACCCGAGATCGACTCATCGTTGCCGGGCACGCCCGGACAGAACCATGTCGATGCAAGTGCTGCAGGCTGCAAGAGCGGCACCGCACTGCGTGCGTCGACGATCGTGGGGGTCGGCTCAACCGCGCGGCGCTGCAATGCCACGACGCCACCCACACTGGCAACGACGATCGCTGCGGCGAGCCACTGACGCATCGTTGAGAAGCGCGACTCAGTCGTGCGCATGCGCGAAGCCATCACAACACCACCCGCGCACCATCGTCACCGCGCAACGAAACCTCAACGACCTGCCGTGCCGCACGCACCCGACCGCGGAAGCGACTCGGGTTGAAGGCCACCGCGACGATGACCAACCACAGCACCACCTGCAGTGCGACGAGCAGGCGTTGCGCACGCGAAGCACCAAGTCGAATCTCGGCGGTTCCAGCCACGGGTGCATCAAATGCAGTTGTCGCGCCAAAGGCAACTCGTGGGGCGATTCGTGCACCGTCGACCGTCATGCTCCAACGCGGCGAGAACGGCTCGGCCAAGTGCACCGTGCCGGCAGTGAGCGCCCCACGATTGGCAATCGTCGCATCGAACCCAGGCACGAGCGTTGAACGCGCGGTGAGAGATTCGGCCAAGAGCGATGCTTCGAGCGCCTGAGCGCTGGTCAATGCCGAGCGCTCGTCGAGCACGGCGACAGTCGGCAACGCAGCCATGTTTTCAAAGATCGCTAGGTCAGTTGACGAATACACACGACGAAAATCGAGTTGGTCGGCAAGTCGGGCAACTGCGTGGGCACCAACATCACCAATCACCGCAGCACGACGAGCATGCAACGTGCCGTCACGCAGCGGCACCACGATGAACCGCACACCGAGCGGGGCCAGCAGACGGCCGGCGCGCAGCGACTCGCCCGTCATCGTCACTTGCAGGGCGCGGTCGAGAGCATCGTTCATCAACGTGCGTTCGCTCGGCAACTGATCGACGAGCGTTGGCGCGCCATCCGACGCAATGCCATAGGCAAGCCCTGGCATGGCGGCGACCGGCCGCGACCACACCGCAAGCAGCCGCGGGTCACCGAGTGTGACCACCGAATAGTCGCCAGCAGAATCGTCGGGCAACTGCGTGAGCAGTTGACTCAGCGTGGCCGGCGGCTGCGACCAGCGACCATCGAGAAGCGAAACAGCGAAGGGTGAGAACGAAACGAGCGCCGCAGCCACCGACACCGTGGCAAAGAGTTGCCGCCACTCGAGAGCACGCGAGCGACCAGCGAGAAACGAACTGAACGCAATCGCGGCAGCGAGAGCAGCGCCGAGAGCAATCGGCGCGGCGAGAGCGAGCGGCTCGACGAACGGCATCGTGATCACGCCACGTTCATGCGCCAGACGCAGAGCCACGGGCAGCACCACGAGTGCGAATGATCGCAGGGCCCAAGCGCTACGGGCGCGCGAAGCAAACAATGCCATCAGCACGACGGGCACATAGGCAAACACCACGAGCCAGCGCACCACGCTGTTGTCGACGCCGTGCGACAGCACGTCAACCAGCGAAGCGCCAGTTGCCGGGTGACCAGCACCGACCATCGCGTGCCACCACTCGGCACCAATCAGTTGCACTGCCCACGGTACGTTCAGCGTGAACGCTGCGACGAGCGAGACAACGAGCGACACCACCAACCAGGCGTTAGCGCGCCACGGCGATGGCGAGAACCACGACGCAACCAGCAATGCAACCGCGACAACTGTGATGATCGCCGCCGAGACTGGTGCGAAGGCAAACATCGCACCAACGACAAACAGCAGTGATGCAGCGAGCTGTGAGCGCCGCGCCCCCGTTGGGCGTACCGATGATTCGCGAACCGCGTCGAGTGGGTCGCGGTCAAGACCAGCGATGCGCCGCGCAAAATCGAGAATCCACGGCAAGAGCACCCAAACAATCAAGGCGTCGCGGCGGCCGTCACGCACGGCGAGTATGCCCACCGGCGACGACACGTACAGCGTGGCGGCGACGAGGCGAACGCGCGCATCACCCAGTGCACCGCTCAACCGCCAAGTTCCGATTGCGGCAACGAAGAACGAGCCAACTGCCACCAACGCGAGCAGACCGCTCCAGCGACCCACGGCAAGCGCACCCGCGATAGCGAGAGCGCCGAGTGCAGTCGGCGACGCATGCGGTGCCCCGAAACCACCTGCCGACCAACCCGCGAGGTACTGACGCACGAGATCGCGCGCCGACACCTCGTCGCGCGCGAGTGTCACGAACTGGCCGACCGGCGAGATTTCTCCCCAAATGAGCTGACGGCTACCGATGATCACCAGCGCCAACAACAACAGCGCGAGCAGCACCGTGGTGCGCCCGCCAGAGGTCGCAACTGGCCGCAGCGACGGAGTCTCCGAGGTCTGCTGTTCGCGCAGTGCGCGGCGGTGTCGAGCGAATGCAGCGAGTTGGGCAGTCGACCGCAGCTGCAACGCGGTGACCTCGCGCGATGGCACGCGACGAAAAGGCGCAATCGTGCGTCGACGTGCGACGATCGCCCCGAGATCGACTGGAATCGCCGCAACTGCACGCAAGCCGACGACTGCACTGCGGGCGTTGCTGGAAATTATGCCGATGATCACTTCGGCGACCGACTGCACCAGCAGTCGCACCACTACCAACGGAACCTGCACGAGCGAGACACACGACAGCACGGTGCGCACCCGATGGCGTGCCGCCAGTGCATCAGCAGTTGGCAGCAGCATTCTCGTGGCGAATGCACCACGGTGGCGTGCTACCGCCGATGGGTTCACGAGCACACGGGCCCCCAACAGGTGAACGCGCCAGCAGAACTCCAACTCTTCGCCGAAGAACGGGATGCTCGGTGAGAAGCCACCCAGCGTGCGAAAGATGTCGTTGCGCACGAGCAAACATGCCGATGGCAGGGCGAAGGTGTCGCGCACCGCATCGTGCTGTTCTTGGTCACGCTCGCCCGGGTCGACGACGTCGACGAGTCTCCCCGTGCGGTCGGCGTCGAGACCGACGTGCTGCAGCACCGTCGGTGAATCCCATTCGACGAGCTTGGGTCCGACAACTGCGGCGTTCGAACGAAAGGCCTCTTCGACGAGGCTGGTGACGGCATCGGGCCGCAGGGCCACGTCGTCGTGCAGGAGCAAGAAGAACCCTTCGGTGCCCTCCACAACACGCATGACCTGGTTTGCGACGGGACCAAAGCCAGGGTTGGCTTCGACCTGGCGCACCAGGGCATTTGGCAGGGTGCCGCGAATCTGGTCGCCGATGGCGAGATCGGTCGAGCCACTGAGGAAAGCCACCACCCGCAGGTTCGGGTAGTCCTGGGCGGCCAGCGCGGCAAGGGTCTCAGCGAACCAGGCGCCAGGTTCGTGCACCACCACCACCGCCACCACGGGGGGTGCCGCGGGGGCCCGATCGGGTGTCGCCGCCCGAGCGAGGTCAGGTGCGTCGGCTCGGGCTGAGTCGACTCCGGCTGGGTCGGCTCGGCCTGGGTCGAGTGCCGGGTTTCGGCCTGCGTCAAGTGCCTGCGCTGGAGGTGCCGCCTGCGCTGGGGTCGTCACGCGGGCCCAGCCTACCGATGACGCATGCCACATACCTTTGCATGCATAGTGCTTGCAAAAGTTAGCGGTGCGGAATACCGTGAGGGCACCACTTCATCAGAGGAGACGACCATGCCATCCATTCAGTTCACCAACCCGCTGCGTTCACTCGATCTCACCAAGTTCGACGTGCGCAAGTTTGACCCCCGCAAGATGACGCTTCCCACCGTCGATGTGCGCAAGACCGTGGCTCCGGCCGCCAAAGTTGCGCGCGACGCTGCGTATGTCGCCGTCGGCCTCGGCGTGATTGCCACCCAGAAGGCCACCGCTCGCCGCTACGACATCGAGCAGCGCGTGAAGGATGTTGCACCGCGCGTGCGCGACGAAGCGAAGGCCACTGCCGAACGCGTCTTGCGTGAAGCGAATGACACCGTCGTACGAGTGCGTGGCGAAGCAACCCAGCGCGTGCGCAAGGTGGTCGATCGTCGTAAAACTGCAGCCGCGGCTGAGACGACACCCGTCGCCTAACTCAGCACCACGTTCGCTGTCAACTTCGGCAAGCGGGCCGAGCGATAGTCTCGGCTCGCTTGACTGACATTCCCCCACCGCTCGTTACATCGGGCGAAGAAGGCGCACTCACTGCCGAAGCCTCGGCGCGCTCACCGCTGCCTACCGGCAGCCTGACGATTGGCTCAGGCTTGCTCGTTGGTGGCCTCTCGATTTACGTCTTCTTTCGCCTCGGGCAAGAAGCGCTAGGGCAAGACGGCTTTAAGCCGATCGTGTCGTTGTGGTTCGTGATGTATGCGCTGGTGCCAGGGTTCTTTCTGCCGCTCGAGCAAGAAGTCAGCCGTGCAGTCGCGCACCGGCGCGCACTCGGCGACGGCGCCCGCCCCGTCTTGCGAAAGGTGGCGCCCATGGCTGTGGGTATCACCGTCGCGCTCGTCGCGGGCGTGGCGTTGGCCAGCACGCGACTCACTGACGATCTCTTTGAAGGTTCAGCGGTGGTCACCCTTGCGTTGGCGATTGCTCTGGTTGGCTACGCACCCTTCCATCTGGCGCGCGGCATGTGCTCAGGGTTGGCGTCGTTTCGCACCTACAGCGTGATGATCGCCCTCGACGGTCTCGTGCGAGTCGCGCTGGCTGGTGCGTTTCTTGTCGTCGGCATCGACCGAGTGGGACCGTATGCCCTGATGGTCGCGCTCGTGCCACTCGCGATTGCCGTCACCGTGTTCGCCACCGGACGCGTGCGTAGCGACGACGGATCTCCGGCAACGTGGGGCGAACTCGCCCCAAATCTCGGCTGGCTGCTCGTAGGCACTCTCTTTGCCGGGGCGCTCATCAACGCCGGGCCATTGACCGTCGACATTCTCGGCGCCAGCAGTGATCCGGCACAGGTAACTCGCTTTGCCAATGCGGTGTTGCTCGCGCGCGTACCGCTTTTTCTCTTTCAGGCGGTGCAAGCTGCGATGTTGCCACGTCTCACTCGTCTGGCAGCACTTCGAGATGCAGCTGAGTTTCGCGCGGTGTTACAACGGCTCTTCGTGCTGGTGGGCGGCGTCGGCATCGTCGGCGTCGTCGGAGCGTTTGCGATCGGCCCATGGGTGCTTGAACTCGTGTACGAGGGCGGTATCGATCGACGCACCATCACGCTGCTTGCATTTTCGAGTGCGGTGTACATGCTCGCACAGGCGTGCGCCCAATCGGTGTTGTCGATGTCGGGACACGTGCTCGTAGCTATCGGCTGGGTATTGAGTTTCGCCACGTTTGCCGCCACTGCGGCGTGGTCGAGCGATGATCTCTACCTGCGAGTTGAAGTAGCGCTGATTACCAGTGCGCTCGTCGCACTCGCCGTGTTTGCGGTGGGTCTGCGTGCTTACTTCGCGCGTTTGGCTTCGACGTCGAGGTCGTGACGCACCATCATTTCGACGAGTGAGGGGAAGTCGACCTCGCGCTTCCAACCCAGTTGACGCTCAGCCTTTGAGGCGTCACCGACGAGCAGGTCGACTTCCGCCGGGCGGAAGTACTGGGCGTCTTGACCGACAAAGTTGCGCCAATCGCCGAGACCGGCACACTCAAACGCGAGTTCCAGAAACTCGGTGATTTCGTGGGTCTCGCCAGTGGCGATGACATAGTCGTCGGCAATGGGCTGCTGCAGCATGAGCCACATCGCTTTCACGTAGTCGCCTGCATAGCCCCAGTCGCGCTTGGCGGCCAAGTTTCCGAGCAACAACTTGTCTTGCAGACCCAACTTGATGCGCGCCACCGAACTGCTGATCTTGCGCGTGACGAACTCGTAGCCGCGGCGCGGGCCCTCATGATTGAAAAGTATTCCTGAGCAGGCAAAGAGCCCGTACGACTCGCGATAGTTGACCGTCATGTGGTGGCCGAACACTTTGGCCACGCCGTAGGGCGACCGCGGGTGGAATGCCGTCATCTCGGTCTGCGGAATTTCGCGCACCTTGCCATACATCTCTGACGAAGATGCCTGATACATGCGAATCGGATTCTTCTTCTCCCCGCCCACGAGGCGAATCGCTTCGAGCATGCGCAAGACTCCGAGACCGGTCACGTTCGAGGTGAGCTCGGCCTGAGTGAACGACATCGCAACGAACGAGATAGCACCGAGGTTGTACACCTCATTGGGCTCAACCTGACGCAGAGCGGCGACAAGGCTCGAGAAATCGGTGAGGTCGCCGTGCACGATCTTGATGAACGGAAACTCGGCGAGCAGTGCCGCGACCTTCGGGTTGTTCTGGCCTTTGACGAGACCGTAGACCTCGTAGTCCTTGGTGTGCAGAAACTCGGCAAGGTGCTGACCGTCTTGGCCGGTAATACCGGTGATGAGCGCGCGCGGCACCGTGTCAAGGCTACCCATGCGCCCTGCGCAGGTCGGCGCAGGTCGGAGATGGTCGTCGCACGAAGCACTCATCGAGCTGCTCTCGTACGCTCAATGCGGTGAAGCGCAACGGCACGGTGGCTAGTGGTGACGATGCAGTGAGTCGCCCGCCAAGTGGCGAGACCGTGGTCTTGGCTGGTGGCGTAGGAGCGGCCCGCATGTTGCGAGCCATGCGATTGCACGACTCAACGCTTCATGTCACGGCGATTGTCAACACCGGCGATGATGCAGTCGTCAACGGTCTCTATGTTTCGCCAGATGTCGACACGGTGATTTACACGCTCGCTGATGCGATCGACCCAACGCGTGGATGGGGCTTGCGTGACGAATCATGGACCGCGATGGCTTCACTCGCCCGCTATGCGTCTCTCCGGCCAGCAGGCAGTGTTGCCCCAAACCACTGGTTCAATCTGGGTGACCGCGACCTCGCCACGCACCTGTATCGCACCGCACGCCTAGCCGAGGGCGCATCTGCGAGTGCGGTGACTGGCGAGGTTGCGCAGGCATGGGGCGTGCCGTGTCGCGTCATGCCGATGAGCGACGACCGAGTGGCGACTCAGGTGGTGTTGGCGGATCATGCTTCGCTGGATGGCCGTGTCGTCTATCGCGCCGGGGAGACCATCTCGTTTCAGGAATACTTCGTGCGACTGCGACATTCTGTGGCAGTTCGCTCAATCGAGTTTGTTGGTGCAGCGACGGCGCGCGCCAATGGTCTTGCGGCTCTACAACACGCCGAACGGATTGTCATCGCACCCTCGAACCCACTGGTATCGATCGCCCCGATTCGTGCCCTGCGTGGCGTCGACGAGATACTCACTGCGCGGCGCGACGATGTGGTGGCGGTATCGCCAATCATCGGTGGCGCGGCAGTGAAGGGGCCTGCTGACCGCATGTTGCGCGAGCTTGGTCACGAGGCGACCGCTCTTGGTGTTGCGAGGATCTATGCCGAGGTGTGCGGCACGTTTGTGATTGACACTGTTGACGCAGCATTGGCGCAAGACATCGAGCAACTCGGCATGCGCTGTGTCGTGACGAACACCATCATGAACAACGATGACGCAGCACGACATCTTGCGCAGGTCACGTTGTCGGCGGCGACGACCGTTGGCGTAGGGCGGGGTGGCACTATGCGGGGTGGCTCGTGAGCACCCGTCTCGAAGCCTGGGGCGTCGTCGGCCTGCCCGAAGTGGTGCCCGGCGACCAGCTCGGAGAACTCATCGCAGAAGCATGTCGCCGCGCACCGAATGGTCCGCTCGCCGACCGAGATGTGGTCGTCGTAACGCAGAAGATCGTCAGCAAAGCCGAGGGACGCCTCGTGGAAGTCGACCCCGACGACCCGCTCAGTCACAAGGCGGTCGTTGAGTCGGAGGCAGTGCGCATCGTGCGACGCCGTGGCGACCTCATCATCACCGAGACCGAGCACGGTTTCATCTGCGCCAACAACGGTGTCGACCTGAGCAACGTGCAACGCGGTCAGGCCGCACTATTGCCGAAAGACTCTGACCGATCAGCGCGACGCGTTCGCGACATCATTCGGGCGCGACTCGGGGTAGAAGTCGGAGTC
>Ga0255182_1001142_pt1 | contig 14668 bp, 10 predicted proteins | sample Atl_UVDOM_RepA_8_FD_188420 | JGI IMG/M metagenome (GOLD analysis project Ga0255182, IMG submission 188420) | Freshwater microbial communities from Altamaha River, Georgia, United States - Atl_UVDOM_RepA_8d | ecosystem: Environmental > Aquatic > Freshwater > River | place: USA: Georgia...
TGGCCACTCAAATGGTAATTCAAACGGGAACTCGAATGGGAATTCGAATGGCCACTCAAATGGCAATTCTGATGGACATTCAAACGGTAATTCGAACGGCCACTCAAATGGCAATTCTGATGGACATTCAAACGGTAATTCGAATGGGAACTCGAACGGAAATTCGAACGGGAATTCAAACGGTAACTCGAATGGTAACTCAAACGGGAATTCGAACGGGAATTCAAACGGGAATTCAAACGGGAATTCAAACGGGAATTCGAATGGTAACTCGAATGGTAACTCAAACGGTAATTCGAATGGTAACTCAAACGGTAATTCGAATGGTAACTCGAACGGGAATTCAAACGGTAACTCGAATGGCAACTCGAATGGGAACTCAAACGGTAACTCGAATGGCAACTCGAATGGGAACTCAAACGGTAACTCGAATGGAAATTCGAATGGCTCTGTAGACGGGAATTCGAACGGAAATTCGAACGGAAATTCGAACGGAAATTCAAACGGTAATTCGAATGGTAACTCGAATGGTAACTCGAATGGAAATTCTGATGGGAATTCAAACGGGAATTCGAATGGTAACTCGAATGGAAATTCTGACGGGAATTCAAACGGGAATTCGAATGGTAACTCGAACGGAAATTCTGACGGGAATTCAAACGGGAATTCGAATGGTAACTCGAATGGAAACTCTGACGGGAATTCAAACGGGAATTCGAATGGTAACTCGGATGGCGGAACACAAACTCCACCACCACCAGCTCCTAAAAAATCTTTAGAAGTGAAGTTGAAGCCATTATTTTACATTGATTATGATTTTACAGAAGGTATCGTAGCTATCCAGCCGACGCCAACACCGGCTCCTGCTCCAACGCCAGCACCTTTCAGCATGTTCAATCCATCTCCGATGGATAAACAATTGCCGATTCGAATGGATGCTCCGTTGTATCAAAAATCTTCGACACAGCGTCTTGAAGGTGGAATTGGTGCAGCCTTGTCATTCTATTATAAAAATGCAACAGGTGTTGCAGCGCAATTCTGGGCACAAGTTGGTTTAATGCCAATGCACGGAACTGAAATTTCTTCAGTTCGTTACGCTTCAACTTTAGCTGAAGCGCAAGCGATGGAAGGTTACAAACAAGCTCCACAAGAAATCACTCAAGTTCGTTCTATGAAGGCCGGCGAAAGCGTGACTTATAAAACAAAAGGTGGCGTTATTTTCTTGGGTTCTGCAGGTATTTCTTTTGCGGGAGTGAATGTCACTTCATTAGCGCAAGGTATTTGGGAAACATACGTTGAAAAAGTAGATGCACGTCAAGTCTATGTTAAGATCACTCAGTCTGAATTAAACGCTTTATCTGTTGGTACAAGCTTAGGTTTGGCTCAAATTGGTGTTCAGAACTTTAAAAATACAGATGACGGGTTCTCTTATTTAATGGATATGAATGATGTTGAAGCTGCGAAAGTTTATTATGACTTAGTTCGTGGTAACGTTGCAGCAGCTCAATTGGCCGCAGAAAAATTGTCACAAAAAGTCAGTTTGACAGCGCCAGTTGTTCAAAAAATTGAAACATTCAAACGTATTTCTAAAGGTAAAGCTTCGACTTTCTTCTTTGGATTGCCAATCGTATTAAATGCTTCGACTTCAAAATCAAAAATTGAATCATTCTCGACGACAGATATCCACTTGGATAATGCTCGTGTAGAAGCTCAGTTTGGTATTTATGACTTAACAACAGTTACTAAAGCTTTCAGTTCGCACACGACAAACACACGCGGTTTTTATGGTGTTCGTTATAAAGGTTCGGATTTGAAAACTGGACAATTACGTGAACAAGGTGAAATGGGTCAATTCACTTGGATGGCTCAAGATGACAAAACTTCAATGCGTTCATATTTATTTAGCTTGAATCAGATTATTGCTGAAACAGGTTTAGATATGGCGCAATTAAGAATGCCAGAAAAGTTTGTTGATTTAGGTTTCTCGAACATCACAGTTAACATGACTTTAGGTCACGAAAATACACAACGAATTTTGGCGAAGGGTCGCTCGATGCAAAAGGCTTCTTTTGTTAAGTGGTCACAAGACAGAACTTCATGGATGTACGCTCGTAAAGGTAATGCACTTTGTACAAAACAACTTCCTGAAGGAACGGATTGTTTAACAGCATTAACAAACGAAACAACATATGCAGCTAAGAAAATGCAAGCGGCTTTAGATAAAATGGCAGCTAATTATTCAAATGATGTTGAGTATACAAAAGCTTATGCTGAATTCGGTCAGCATGCTTTAACAAATCAAGTAACACTTGGTATGGCGATGTCATTAGCTGGTGATGGCGTTCAAGTTGTATTTGCAACAGAAGGAACTATGTTTACTCAAGTTGTAATGAACTTTGTTTCAACAGCGCAAGACGGTGAATTAAGAATGGTTAAATCAAATGGTTATGATACGGCTTCGTATTTAGAACCAGTTAATAAACGTTCACGATTCCACGGCTTAATTACATCTAAATCAATCCCAGGATTGGGTTCTCCGTAGTTTTATACAGGAGTCAATTTGGATACAAAAAAGGGAGCTTATGGCTCCCTTTTTTTATTGGCACAAGTTGATCAGCGCTTGATTGATGAGGCTGTACGTTTTTTTAGAAGAGTTGATACTGAGCTCATTCAAATGAGCAGCTGCTTTACAATTTTCTGGCGTGATTTTCTGACTGATCAGGTAATCTAGCGGAGCCAACATTTCTAGCTGAACAGCCATTTGGTTTCCCATTGTTGTCAGCTGATCTTTTTCAAGTTCTGCAAAATTTTGATATTTTTTTTCAATTTGCAACCGTAGGGCGCTATAGTCCTTGATAAAAGATTCTTTTTTTGAGCTGATTAGGATAATACGCGAAAAAGCTGTCTGATAATCATCATAATGAGATTTTAAATTCTGAGCTGATGTCAGTAGTGGTGAAATCAGTAATAAAATTAAAACATATATTCTAAGCATGCGCGCGCTCCGTCTTTTTGGAATTCAGATTTGATAGGATCTTTCATGAACTGAACGAGTTGTTTTTGTTTTTTAGCTAAATTATTCGTATAGACATTTAAATTGCCACCTTCTTCGGTCATGAGTGGGCGATCCATGGCTTTGATGTAATCGCTGGGTTTTAGTTTTGATAATCGGCGAATGGATGCGCGGGCCGCTGCGCGACCGCCAGGTCCATAGGAATTAATCAAGGCTTTGTATTGAACCTTTAAAAGCTGCGGATCGCGTTCGTATTTTTTGTTGTAGCTTGTTAACAACGGTTCGATATCCTTGTTCCAAGAATTTGCAAGACCCATCAATGAATATAAAACATTTCTTTCCATGCCTTCGCCAGCTTGGATGAAACTGCATTTATTGGACAAGGAAGGTTCTTTGCTCAAATCTTTTTGGGCGATGATTTTAGCAGCCTCGCAATCATCGTGGGTTGAGTTTGCAATCGATTCAATGATCGGACGGCCCCGATGTTTTTGGTGAAGATCTTTGATAAAAATGCTCGTCAGTTGCCCCATACCTGTTCCGCCACTGTTGCTGTAGTACGGTTTAAATCCTGACTCTAGCGAATACATTTCAAAAAGTGCTTCTGGCGTTATAGGCAAATTTTGAGTACGACGAAGACATTTATAAAAATCGCTGATCACGGCATTTTGATAGTTAAAAAAAGAACGTGTATAGCATTGACGAAATTGTCCGTTTTTACCAGAAGGACAAATAACTTCATTCGATGCGGCCTTAATCTGACCGGCCGCTTCCAGGCATTCTTCTTTGAAATAAGTTTTATTGGGTTCCAGCTTAGGAAGCAGAGCTTTGTTGGATTTTTCGCAATCGATACAGTCTGCTTCTGTTTTTTTCTCTAAGCCATATCTGCGACTGATCAAAGAAGTGATAGGGCTGTTTTTTTCGGCGGCAGAAAGGTTTTCAATTAAACCTTTGCTGCTTTCGGTTCCGCTGATACATTGTTGATCAGCAAAAGTTTGTTGTGACAAAAGGGCTGTAACGACGGCTATCTGAAAATAGAATTTGAGTTTCATAGGTTTATTGTAGCCTATTTAACTAAAAATTCCTTCCATTTATTGATGAGGGTCGGGGTCATTAAGGCAGAACAAATCGTTCCTTCGGTGGCCGCTTCTTTACGAGTTATTTTGGCTTCTCGACCAAGGTCGTAAATTTTGTATTCATCGACTCTGGAAAAGTACAATTCTACTTCGGATTGCATTTCATTAATGGAATCACTCATAATTTTTTTGAGCTGATCAAGGCCTTGACCTGTGAGGGCGCTGACGAAAACTCGGGGGAAATGCTTGACGCGAAATTGTCTTTCGATAGGTGCCGCGTCGACTTTGTTAAAAATATGAATAATTTTTTTCTCTTCCCATTTGAATTCTTTGATCAGTTGTTCAACAACTTCGATTTGGCGTTCCATATTCGGTGAAGAAAGATCAACGACATGTAATAAAATATCAGCTTCAGCAGATTCTTCCAGAGTGGCCTTAAAAGCTTCGATTAATTGTGTCGGTAATTTTCGAATAAAACCAACCGTGTCAGTGACAACAGCCGGAGGGCCATCATCTAAGAAAACTTTACGAGTCGTGGGGTCGAGTGTCGCAAACACCATATTTTTGGCCAAAACCTGAGCCCCTGTCAGTCTGTTCAGGATGGAACTTTTTCCAGAGTTTGTATATCCGATCAAAGCAAAACTGGGGATTTCGTTGCGTTTACGTGACTGGCGATGTTGAGCGCGATGTTGAGAAACTTCTTCGAGTTTTTTTTTGATTAAAGCGACCTTTTCTTTGGCGCGTCTGCGATCGTTTTCAAGTGCGGATTCGCCCGGGCCGCGTGTTCCGATACCGCCACCGAGTCGCGATAAGGAATCGTTCCACGCGCCGATCATGCGTGGCATTTGATCCAACAATTGAGCCAGTTCCACTTGAAGTTTTCCTTCATAAGTACGAGCTCGTTGCGCAAAGATATCTAATATTAATTGCGATCGATCAATAATACGGGCTTTGATTTCTTCTTGAAGATTTCTGGTTTGAATCCCTGAAAGCTGATGATCGATGACGACAACTTGGGCTCCAGATTCGATCACCATTTCTTTGACTTCTTGGACTTTGCCCGAGCCTATCAATGTGCCAGGGTTAAATGAGGGAAGTACTTGAACCGTAGAACCAATGACTTCGCCGCCGGCAGCGGATACAAGTTCTTCGAGCTCGCAAAGATTTTCTTTGATCTCTGTAAGAGGTTCGGTTTTAAGGCCGACCCCTACGACGATGACTTTGTCTTTGTCCTTAATTCTGAGTTCGGTCAAATTTTTTGCATCCTCTGGTTTTATCCAATTTTAGATGTGCTTTTGTGCAGCCATCCTTTTATCTAGGATGACCTGGGCTTCTAACGCTGTCAATACCACCGAACTAAAAATTGTGTCTTCAGTTGTTGTTCTTTGTAGGACGTTGGCTGCACGGCGCACGCCCAATAGAAAAGGACCTACGACTTCGACTTTTCCTAGTTGCTGTAAAAGCTTATAAGAAATATTAGCACTTTCCAAATTCGGAAAAATCAAAATATTTGCTTCGCCACCTAATTGCGAGAACGGAAAAATTCGATTTTGAATTTCGGAATTGATCGCGGTATCGGCCTGCATGTCGCCTTCAACAATCAGATCTGGACGCAGTTTGCGTACGATGTCTGCGGCTTTTTTCATTTTCGCCGGAGTTCCGTCGCTGCCCGAGAAGTTAGAATAGCTCAGCATCGCAATTCGTGCTTTTTGGCCGAAATGTTCGGCCACAAACGCTGTTTGAATAGCAATCTGAGCCAGTTGTTCAGCCGTCGGATTAATATTCACAGTTGTATCTGATAAAAATAAAAGTTTATTTTCAGAAATTAAAATATTCATGCCGGCTGGGACGTGATCTTTGGCCAATCCAACAGAATGCAAAATCGGACGAACGGCTTCGGCATAATTTGTTGTAGCCCCGTTTACCATGCCATCGGCATCACCTTGATCGATCATCATCGAAGAAAAATAATTGGGGTCCATCATCAAGCGCTCAGCTTCTTTGATGTTGACACCTTTGCGTTGACGACGCTTAAAAAGTTCCTCGCTATACTGATGAAATTTCGCATGTCCTGCAGGGTTTTGGATTTCGATGCCTGTCATATCAATGTTATGAGCTTTGGCTTTTTCCAAAATAGATTCAGGATGGCCCAGCACGATCGGTTGGCAGATTTTTTCATCAATCAAAGAACGAATCGATTTTAAAATTTTAGAGCTCGTGCCTTCAGGGAAAACAATTTTTGGCAAACGTCCGTGACGGTGGGCGTTTTCATGAACACGGTGGACGCAAGAACGAATGAAAACTTTTTGTGGTCCTTGAATGGCTTCTAATTGGTCATGGTATTTTTGCCAGTCAACGATCGGTTTTGTGGCAACGCCAGAATCCATGGCGGCTTTGGCAACAGCAGGAGCCACCCACATCAAAACACGCGTATCAAAAGGTTTTGGAATTAAATAATCACGACCGAATTTAAATTGTTGGCCACCGTAGCTGGCTGAAACGTTGTCAGGGACTTCTTCACGAGCCAGTTTGGCCAAAGCCTGAACAGCAGCTAATTTCATAGCCTCGTTAATTTGTGTCGAACGCGTATCAAGAGCGCCGCGGAAAATGGACGGGAAACCGAGTACGTTATTCACTTGGTTTGGATAATCTGAACGACCCGTAGCCACGATCGCATCTGGACGAGCGGCGCGCGCAACAGCAGGAGTGATTTCTGGATCCGGATTGGCCATAGCAAAAATGATGGGGTCTTTGGCCATTTTTTTGATCATATCTCCAGTGACAGCTCCCGCGACAGAAAGTCCTACGAAAACATCGGCACCGTCAAGGGCTTCTTCAAGAGTTCTTTTAGATGTTTCGTTAGCAAATTCTTCTTTGTATTTGTTCATGCCCTGAGTACGGCCTTTGTAGATCACGCCACCAGAGTCGCACATAAGAACATTTTCTTTTTTGACACCTAGACTGACGAAAATTTTTGTACAAGAAATGGCGCTAGCGCCAGCCCCATTGACGACAAGTTTGATTTCATTAATTTTTTTACCAATGATTTGCAGAGCATTCAGCATGGCAGCACCGCTGACGATGGCCGTTCCGTGTTGGTCATCATGAAACACGGGGATGTTCATTTCTTTTTTAAGAGTTTCTTCGATTTCAAAACATTCAGGTGCTTTGATGTCTTCTAGATTAATTCCGCCAAATGTCGGTTCTAACGTGCGAACCGCATTGATAAATTCTTGGGCCGAAGAAGATTTGACTTCGATATCAAAAACGTCAATTCCGGCGAAGTTTTTAAATAAAATGCCTTTTCCTTCCATGACAGGTTTGGATGCCAACGGGCCGATATTTCCCAAGCCTAAAACGGCTGTTCCATCAGAGATGACTGCGACTAAATTTCCTTTGGAAGTGTAATCGTAAACAGCTTCGGGATTTTTTGCGATCACCTTACAAGGAGCTGCGACTCCGGGCGAGTAAGCAAGTGCTAGACCTTTTTCAGTGTTGCAAGGCTTTGTCGATATGACTTCGATTTTTCCTGGACGACCGTTTTTGTGAAAATCAAGAGCTTGTTGATCGAGAACTTGGCGATCTGTTAGTTTTTCTGTCAATTTGTCGGTTAATTTTTCGGTGAGTTTTTCAGTCATGGATGAGTCCATAGTTTTATTCAAGTTGTCCTCCGATGAAATAGAGCATTCATTCTATGAAGGATAATTTGAACAAACAAGCCTTTATTCCAGTGTTAAAAGTGTGTTGTCTAAAGGCGTCAATTGCCACTGGTTAAATTTCTAGCTACCATATTTGGTATCTAACAAAGGATCACATCTATGAGCACACAAAGTTCCAATCAAAAATCACCTAGAGACGTTGTTATTGTAGAAGGCGTTCGAACGCCGTTTGCAAAAGCGGGCAGTAAATTAAAAACTGTGCATGCTGCGAAATTAGGACAGTACGCGCTGAAGGATTTAATTGCGAGGACAAATTTAAATACTGAAATTGTTGACGAAGTGATCGTCGGCAATACGGGTTCGCCGAGCGATGCTGTGAATATTTCGCGAGTTGTAGCTTTGAATGCCGGAATTCCGATGAAGACATCGGCGATGACAGTTCACAGAAATTGTGCTTCTGCTTTAGAAAGTATTTCGACAGGTTTTGAAAGAATTAAATCAGGAACAATGGAAGTCGTTGTGGCTGGCGGAACGGAAAGCATGTCGCAAATGCCGTTGATTATGCCTCCGGCGATTACAGGTATTATTGAAAAATTAGGATCTGCAAAAACGGGTGGTCAAAGACTGGCAGCTTTGTGGAATTGGCTGAAAGCCGATTTGTCACAGATCAAAGAAATGGTGACTACGCCACCGATGGCGAAAACAAAATACAAACCGATCATTGCGATTGTCGAAGGTTTAACAGATCCTTTTGTCGGAATTAATATGATGGGAACAGCTGAAATTCTTGCAAAAGAGTGGGGCTTGACTCGTGAAGCTCAAGATCAATTTGCTCTTCGTTCGCATCAACGTGCTGTCGCCGCCAAATTGAAATTGGCAGAAGAAATTTGTTCTGTTTATTTAGAGCCAGATTTTAAAGAAGTGATTACAGAAGACATTGGTCCTCGTGCCGAACAGACGATGGAAGCATTAGCTAAATTAAAACCGATGGTCGATAAGTTAACAGGAACAATCACTGCTGGAAATGCCTGTCCTATCACAGATGGCGCAGCCATGGTTTTATTAATGTCGCGTGAAAAAGCAGAGTCGTTAGGTTATAAACCGCTGGCAAGAATTCGCGGTTATGCTTTCGCAGGACTTGAACCAGAGCGTATGGGATTAGGACCAGCTTATTCAACACCAGTTGCCTTAAAGCGTGCGGGATTATCATTAAAAGATATGGGTCGTATTGAATTGAACGAAGCTTTTGCAGCCCAAGTGATGGCTTGTCAAAAAGCTTTGGATTCAGACAAATTTGCTCAAGAAAAATTGGGCTTATCAGCTAAGGTGGGCGAAATTCGAGATGAAATTTTGAACGTCAATGGCGGAGCGATTGCTTTAGGGCACCCAGTGGGTGCAACAGGGACGCGTTTAGTTGTGACGTTGATGAAAGAGATGCGTCGTTCAAATACACAATTCGGTTTAGCGACATTGTGTATTGGTGGTGGTCAAGGTGGATCAATGATTATAGAGAATGAGGGATAAGATGGCAGCAATTCAGTGGACAGAAGCAGATGGTATCGTCACTTTAACGTTTGATTTACCAGGTGAAAAAGTCAATAAACTTTCAACTCCGGTGATGATGGAGTTAAAAGAACATTTAGAAAAACTGCAAAAATCAAATGCGAAATTTGTCGTTTTTAAATCAGCTAAACCTAAAATTTTTATCGCGGGTGCTGATATTGAAGAAATTCAAAAATTAAAAACAGAAGAAGAAGTCAAATATGCGGTCACAAATGGCCAAACTATTTTTAACATGATCGAAGATTTACCGATGCCAACAATGGCTTTGGTGAATGGAGCTTGTGCGGGTGGTGGTTGTGAGCTTATTTTAGCTTGTGATTACAGAATCGCCTCAGAAGATTCTTCGACACGGATTGGTTTGCCAGAAACACAGTTAGGTATTTTGCCAGGATTTGGTGGATGTGTTCGATTACCGCGAACAATTGGTATCCAAGCGGCTTTAGACGTTATTTTAGCGGGTAAGTTACTAAATGCTAAAAAAGCGCAAAAAGTTGGATTAGTGGATTACGTTGTTCATCCGAATTTATTAGAATCATTTGCTCAAAAAGAAATTGCCAAGATTTTAAAAGACGGCAAAGGGAAACGTCGTAAAACTTTTAAAGCCAAAGGTTTCGTCGCAGGATTGTTGGAAGGGCCATTAAAATCAGTGGTTTTTTCAAAAGCGAAAGAAGCCACTTTAAAGGCTTCTAAAGGGCATTACCCAGCTCCGTTAGCAGCGCTTGAAGTCATTCGCAAAACATACGGCATGAGTGATCGTACACGAGCCCTAGAAGTCGAATGCGAGCATTTCATTAAATGCGCAACAACAGATATTTCAAAAAATTTAATTCACGTTTTTTATTTAACAGAGATGGTTAAAAAATCATCCGGTGTTGCCAATAAAGATGTGAAAGCGAAAACAGTAAAAAACATCGGTGTTTTAGGTGCGGGTACAATGGGTGGTGGTATTGCCTATGTGGCCGCGGACAAAGGCATCGGCGTTCGTGTGAAAGATATTTCCCACGAAGCCAATACAAAGGCCTTAAAGCATGCTTTTGATTTATGGAAAAAATTAGTTAAGAAAAAAGTGATTGATTCATATCAGTTCACTCAAAAAACAGCCCTGGTTTCGACCACATTGGATTTTTCAGGATTTAAAAATTTAGACGTCGTTGTTGAAGCGATTGTCGAAGATATGGGAATCAAGCAAAAAGTGATCGGTCAAACAGCTGAACAAATGCGTTCGGATGCCATCATTGTAACGAATACATCTTCGTTGTCAGTGAATGAAATGTCCAAAGGTCATCCACGCCCTGAATTTTTTGCGGGAATGCATTTTTTCTCTCCGGTTCATAAAATGCCATTGGTCGAAGTCATTCGCAGTGAAAAATCATCTGACGAGACAATTGCCACAGTTTTTGAATTGTCGAAAAAAATGGGTAAAATGCCGGTTGTTGTCAAAGACGGTCCTGGATTTTTAGTCAATCGCTTGTTGCTTCCGTATATGGCCGAAGCGGCTTTTTTATTATCTGAAGGAATGGATATCGAAAAAGTCGATAAAGCTTATGTCTATGAATTTGGAATGCCGATGGGGCCATTTGAATTAATGGATTCAGTGGGTTTAGATGTTTGCGTGAAAGTTTTAAAAATTTTCAAACAAGCCTTCCCGGATCGTGTTGAAGTTCCCGAGCTGATGGAAAAGCTAGCGGCTAATAAAAATCGTTTAGGACAAAAATCAGGATTGGGTTTTTACAAATACAATTCCGAGGGTCGCAAGGGTGAATTAGACAGTGGTATTTATGCCGAGTTGGGCCTATCGGCTCCGTCAAATCCGTATGATATGAAAGAGTGTATCGAACGTGGTGTGTTTGCAATGATCAATGAATGTGCCTTGGCATTAGATCAAGATCGTATTGTTGAGACTCCGCATGAAGTGGATTTGGCGATGATCATGGGAACAGGATTTCCTCCGTTCCGTGGTGGTCTGATGAAGTATGCTGACAGTGTGGGTGCCCAATACGTATGTGATCAGTTGTCGGGTTATGCATCCAAAAGAAATGCACAGAAACGTTTAAACCCAAACTTTAAATTAAAAGAGCGCGCGCAAAATAAACGCCCTTTCTACAGTTAATTATCAATTCGAAATCAACTCGGTTGCTCCTAGTTGATTGTTGTTTAAACCTTCAGATGAAAGTCTGAAGGTTTTTTTATTTTTAAAATTACTTTTCGTAAATGTTCAGAATTTTTTCTAGGTCATAGAAATAAACCGTCGAATCTTTAAAACCTGCAGATATCAATGTTTTATTATCTGGAGATACTTCCAACGCTGTTGGTTGTGCTCCGCCCACCAAAGACATCACGATTTCGCCAGTTGTTGTATCTAGGATGTCGATCTTTCCTTTGATGCTTAAATCAATGATGTTGTAATCAGCGTTACTTGTTGTGCGGTATGAAATATACAAGTAACGATTTTTAATCGGATCTAAGGCAATTGTATTTGGATGAGCATAAGCCCATTTTTTACCGGCAAAATTCGGATGATCTTTTGGATAGTCCTCAAGAATCAACATCGTCTTTCCATTTGAAAAGGGAATAAACAATTGATCCCAAGTCGACGCCGGTAAAGTCGTTTGTCCATTCTTGTTCGCCGTTAATGCCATTTGAAGTAATTTTTCAACATTGATGCGTGACACGCCATTGCCGTTCATATGGCTGAGGTAAGCCGTTTTTCCATCCTGAGTCGTTACAATATGACGAACGTTCACATAACGATTAAACTTTGAATCGGGGATCGGTGCCAGTTCCGCGATTTGTTGATGTTTGACGGAATCTAAAATAATGATGCTCCCTGTATTAGTGGCTAAAATAAAAGCGTATTTGCCATCATTTGTGAAGGCCACTCCTCGCGGTGCAATCGGATTAAAAGTTTTTTTATTTTTAAATTCAGTTTTAAGTTTTAAAACTCCCTTTAAGTGAGAAGTTCCATTCATTTGACCATCGTTTTTTAAGTCAGTAATGTCCAGAACTGAAATATCATCGGAAAAGTAATTAGCTACATAGATGATTTCTGATTTACGCGCATCGCCGGGTAACTGAGGACGGCGCGCAATAATTTTAGAACCTGTGCCATTCACGGGAATATATTTAACTGTATTTTGATTTTTAGTTTCAACAACAGTGATCATTCCCTTGCCTGGAAAAATGGCGTCGGCATCGCCTTCGGCACGGGCAATCAGGGCGTATTCACCTGACTCTGACATTTCGACTTCTGTATTTGCGAAAATGCCTTTTTTGTGACCTGTCGGAGTGATAATGGTTTTGAAACCTTTTTTGTTTTTCATATCGACGACTGAAACAGAAGGAGTTTTGACACCATTAATTTTTTTACCGCACATTTCAGCCACATATAAAAGTTGACCGTTCAAATCACTTTTCATGCCTTTGGGTTGGCAACCGACAGGAACAGTTCCCGTTAAAAAATCCTTTGTCACATGTGTGCTTAAATCTTGTAAAGAGGCTGATGCAAAAGAAGAAATCAAAGTCATCAGAGTTAATGTTTTTAATGTTTTCATAATTTCCTCGTTAGTGCGTTTTATAGTTTACTTTTTCGTATTTTAATAAATTATCAAATTTAACTTTTTGGTCGACAGAGACAGGTAAAACAACTTTAAAATTATTTTTAACGATATAATCCATAATAGCTGGAAGTGCTTTGACTGTTTGAGGTTTGATATCGTGAAATAAAACAATTCCCTTGCGGTGTTTTTCCAGTCCACGAATTACATTTTGATAGGCGGCTTGGGCATTTTCATCAATCGTCATTTTACGCAAACAACGGCCGTCACTATTTTTTTGCGCACATTCTTCATAATCCAAAGAATCGATATTCCAACGCCAGTTAGTTAAACCATATTGAGCCAACAATTCATTTAATTCAGGGGTGTGACTGCCGCCAGGGAAGCGAAAATAGGGATCTACAAAGCCCAGTGTGTTTTGAATGATTTGGTGGGTACCAGCGATTTCATTCATAATCGTTTGCATTTGGCCACTTTTAATAAGTCCTTTAAAACCAGGATGTGTATACGAATGATTTCCGATACGATGGCCTTCGTCAGCTGTTCTTTTCAGGATGTTTTTAGCCTCTTCATTTTCAGATAAACGACGACCCAGTACGAAAAAAATCGCTTTCGCATTATAGCGATTTAAAATATCCAGAATTTGTGGAGTCGTTTCCGTATCGGGTCCATCATCAAAAGTCAGAATAATTTCTTTGTCTTGCAGGTATTCGCCCGCGTTGTATAAAGCTGAACCCGCCGGAAAATCAATTTCTAGCGACTGAGTTTCAAGGGATTGTGCTGTTGAATTGGCAAAAGCCGAAGTCGACAAACACAAACCCACCACCATTGAAGGAATTTGAACGTACCATTTTTTCATACGTGATTATTCAGCAGGATTCATTCCTTTTGTAAATCGTATATAATAGAGCTGAACTGTCTATGAATGAGACACTGGACCTTTTTTAGGCCCAGTTTAAATGAGGACGAGCCGATAATAAATCGATGAAATGGGCTTTTTTTGTTTTGTTATTTTTGTCGACAAGTCGGCTCTTCTCGCAAGAAGATCTGACGCCGTTCGATTTTAAAGAAGCTTCTCGGAAATACAACCAACTCAATCGTTTGAATGGAACAGCTCCAACGGCATGTGAAACATTGACTAGCCGTGAAGGTGAACAGGTCATGAGCTGTCAGCTCAAAGACTCTGATTACGAGGCTCCTATTATGAAGTTAGATTTTGAGCCAGGGCAAGTTCCGGCCGAGATCGCCACACAGCTGCCACAAAATTTTCAAGATGAAACAAAAAATAAAAAAATATCCTGCTTGTTTCGGTTTAAACTGCAAAATGATAATCAGCAAATGTTAGGTCGGCGAGCCGAAAAGCAACTGGAAAATAATGCTTACGGCGATGATTTTGGTCGTACTCATGGGTTGGAGCTAGCTCTCAGCTGTGCTTCGGCGGATGGTGTTTCTCAGACATTTTCATATTCGACTGAACTGTATTCAAATCCGGATCGTAAGTCAGCGTATCGACAAGATTCTGGAAATGTGACGATGAAGCAGCAATTTACTTCTGAAAATATTTTCACTTTTTTGCAGGATAATATCAACCAGGGGAAAGCAACATACTGGAAACGGGGAGTTGGTTTTATTAATTTATCTGAAAAGAAAAAGTGGAATTTGCTGCAGTCCACAGGACAGCAAGAATGGTTTCATAATGTTGTGAATTCCGTTTCGCGCGGCAGTGCTTATGAATATCAATATATCGATGGCACCAAAGATCAGTGGGGAGCCTTTGTTATTCTAGCGATTGGTCTGCAAGAAAAT
>Ga0255182_1001143_pt1 | contig 14652 bp, 9 predicted proteins | sample Atl_UVDOM_RepA_8_FD_188420 | JGI IMG/M metagenome (GOLD analysis project Ga0255182, IMG submission 188420) | Freshwater microbial communities from Altamaha River, Georgia, United States - Atl_UVDOM_RepA_8d | ecosystem: Environmental > Aquatic > Freshwater > River | place: USA: Georgia | collected...
ATGGCTCGCGACGTGTGACTCTCCCGGCCTGTCACTGACCTCAGTGCAGTACCTCGCCCTGGCAGTGGCCGATCCGGGTCTGGCGGACGAGAACCGCCGGGGACCGGGGGTCCGCCAGCGCGTGCAAGTGGCGATGCCGCGGATCTACAACCGGGTGCGGGAAGAGACCACGACCGAGTTTCAGTGGATCGTCGAGGACGACATCCTGCCGCGGGTCGACACCTGCCAGCAGCTGCTGCGATCGTTCGACGCCACCACCGTCTCAGTCTCCGGGGTGTACCAATCCCGGTTCCACCCCGGCTACGTGGCGTGGGCCGAAGACGGGCGGATCTTCACCGAACGGGGGGACGGCATACAAGTCATCGGTGGGCAAGGGTTCGGGTGCGTGATCCTGTGCAAGTCCGTGCTGGATGAGCACGTGATCCACCACGGAGGGCGGGGGGATTACGATCCGACGTTCTATGCCGAGCTGCGGGGGACTCGCTGGCGAGCGAAGGTGGATTGGTGGTGTGAGGTGGGGCATGGACCACGCCCGGCCGAGGTGGAATGAATTTCAGCATCACCGAGGCCTTGAGAGACCACGCCGCGACCTCTTGATAGAATCCAGTTCCCGCTTACCGTCCCCATCGTTCCTGTGAAGTCCGGTTGCCACCGATCCAGCACAACACGCCACATGATCATTCGCCTCTCCGCGAAGCTCGCTGCCAGGTTTGACTTTACGCCGCCGAAGATCCTGCCACTCGACGACAATCCGTTGGCTGATTGGTCGGGGCACGTCTTCACGGCCGCTCGCACGCAGTTCATGATCCTCACGAATACGGCCTCGCTCTACTCGACGGTCTTTTATGGACGAGGCATTCCCAGCGACAACCATTTCATTGAGAGTGCCATGAGTTCCCTGCGCGACCTCATGGAAGCCGACGGGCTGTCATTCATCTATCAGCAGTTCATCGCACCGGCGAGCGCGACAGTCCAGTTCTCGAAGGCGCTCAATCGCTCGGTCACCGGCTCCATGAATGACCTGGTACTCCATGCCAAAAGGTGGCTGATCGAGGAAGACCTGTCACCGCATGACACGTCCTTCAAACTCAATGATATCCCATTTTCGGCGCTCAAGTATCGGAAGCCAAGAGATGTCTTCGCAGGGCTGATGAGTGACTGAGCCCCAGGCGGGTTTTACAAAGCCCGGCATGTTTCACGACACAAGGGAGAAGTGGCATGTCGTTGGTGCAAGCACCCGGTCGCTTTGCCGAGAAGCTTCAGGGCTTGCTCGCGTCGATTGATACCACTTGGTGGTCAGGCCCCAGATGTTCATCCATTCCCGGCAAGCCTGTCGAATCCGCGCGGAATCGTCCAATGTCGGCATCCTTTGACCTCCGCACACCGCCGCCGGGACTCAGCTTCCGCTTCCACTGGTAGAACTCGGCGACCTAGACGCTCTCCCGCCGACAGAATTCGGCGACCGTCTCCAGTGATCCCCGAAATCGCCTCAATCGCTCACGCCACGCCTGCCACAGATCTGGATCTCGCGCTCGGGCCATCGGCCGCTCCTTCTCGCTGGGGTTCGAAAAATCTCGAATCGAACCCGCGAAAATAGCCGGCCTGTCCAGAGTGGGGTTGGCGTACGCTTACCGAGCAGGCGGAAGAGTGGCGTGGGAAAGTGCCTGGCGTTGGATTCACCTCACGGTGGAACAGCGCCGGCTGTTGAGCGGCTGACCGCTTCCCCAGCCGCGCGAATGGATCAAGTGTGTAGCGACAATTAAAAGTACCGGCGACGACAATTAGAAGTACCGGTTGAGAGGACAGGCGAGTCGGCGAGGGAGAAAATCGCAACCCATTTCCGGCAGGAGGGTTGCGATGATTCAGGACGGCCAGGTCCGGCGTTTGAAGAAGTTGTTGTCGCGGGGGATGTCGTTGGGCGTGGCGGCGTTGAAGTCAGGGAGGGGCGAGAAGACGGCACGGAAGTATCGAAGGGAGTCGAAGATGCCGGGCGAGGGGAAGGGGAAGCACTGGTGGCGAACGCGTCCCGATCCGTTTGAGGAGGTCTGGGAGGCGGTGGGGAAGCACCTGGAAGAGCACCCGGGGTTGCAGGCGAAGACGCTATTTGAGTGGCTGCAGCGGGAGTATCCGGGGAAGTATCAGGACGGGCAGTTGCGGACGTTTCAGCGGGGAGTTCGGCGCTGGCGTGCGCTGCATGGGTCAGGGAAGGAGGTGTACTTCAGCCAGGTGCATGAGCCGGGGCGGTTGTGTGCGTCAGACTTCACGGAGATGGGGAGTCTGGAGGTGACGATCGGAGGAGAGCGGTTTGAGCACATGGTGTACCACTTCGTGTTGACGTGCTCGAACTGGGAGTGGGTGATGGTGTGCTTCTCGGAGAGCTTCGAGAGCCTGACTGAGGGATTGCAGGGGGCCTTGCGGGCGTTGGGAGGAGTGCCGGCGCGTCACCGGACGGATCGGCTGAGCGCGGCGGTGAACAACCTGACGGAGCGGCGGGAGTTCACGGCGCGATATCGGGGGCTGCTGTCGCACTACGGGCTGGAAGGGGAGCGGATCCAGGCGGGGCAAGCGCATGAGAACGGGGATGTGGAATCATCCCATGGTCACTTTCGGGAGGGGGTGAACCAGGCACTGATGTTGCGAGGGAGCCGGGAGTTTGGGAGTCGGCAGGAGTACGGGGAGTTTCTGGAGGAGGTGCTGCGGCGGCGCAATGCGGGGCGGGAAGCACGACTGCGAGAGGAGCAGGGCCGTCTGCGAGTGCTGCCGTCGCGGGGGTATGAGAGTTGTCGGCAGATGAGTGTGCGGGTCAATGTGGGGAGCGTGCTGAAGGTGGATCGGAACACGTACTCGGTGCCGAGCCGATTGATCGGAGAGAAGGTGGAGGTGCGGGTGGGAGTGGAGGAACTGGAGGTCTGGTATGGGGGGGAATTGCAGGAGCGGTTTCCACGTCTGCGAGGCAGAGGGCATGTGCGAATCAACTATCGGCATGTGATTGAGTGGCTGGTGCGGAAGCCGGGAGCATTCGAGAGGTATCGGTACCGGGAGGAAATGTTTCCGACGAGCCGATTCCGGCAGGCGTACGACGCATTGCGGGAACAGGAACCGGAGCGTGCGGTGCGTGAGTACCTGGCGATCCTGAAACTGGCGGCGGGAGAGGGAGAGGAACTGGTGGATCGGGCGTTGGGACAGCTGTTGAGCGGGGAGGAGCAGTGGGAGTCGGAGGAGGTGGAACGTCTGGTCATGAGTCGTGAGTCAGTGCCATCGCTCACAGAGGTGAAGGTGGCGGATGTAGATTTGTCGTGTTTCGACGAGTTGCTCTCAGACAAGGAGGTCTGGCATGGGGACACCCCAGGAAGTGAAGACGAAGTTGCTGTCGCGGTTGAAGGCCTTGCGTTTGCCGGGATTCCGGGAGGGGTTTGAAGAACTCGCCCGGAAGGCGGTGGAGGAGGAACTGAGTTACGAACAGTACCTGCTGGAACTGACATACCGGGAATGTGACGAGCGCAGCGCGCGGAAAATTGAGCGTCTGCTGCGTGACTCGCGACTGCCGCTGGAGAAGACGCTGGGGGTGTTTGACCAGAAGCGGCTCTCGACGAAAGCAGCGCGGCAGGTGCGGTCGCTGTTGGATGGGAGCTTTCTGGACCGGCGGGAGAACGTGCTGGCGTTCGGGAACAGTGGAGCGGGGAAGACGCACCTGCTGTGTGCGTTGGGTCAGGAACTGATCCGGCAGGTAGAGCGGGCGGTGTATTTCAGTCCGTGCAGCCTGCTGGTCCAGGAACTATTGGTGGGGAAACGGGACCTGAAATTGAGCCGGGTTCTGAAACGGCTGTCGAAGTATGACGCGGTGATCATCGACGACATCGGCTATGTGCAGCAGAGCCGGGAGGAGATGGAAGTGCTGTTCACGCTGCTGGCGGAGCGGTATGAGCGAGGGAGCGTGATGCTGACGAGCAACCTGCCGTTCTCGAAGTGGGAAAGGATCTTCAAGGATCCCCTGACGACATCGGCGGCAATCGACCGTCTGGTGCACCACAGCGTGATCCTGGAGCTGAACCTGCCGAGCTACCGCCTGGAGGCGGCGAAGCGGTCAAAGGCGGTCCCGTCGGAGGAGTAAACGGGAGGCCTGACAGGGAGTCCGAGAGGGGACCGGAGGCGGAGCGCGACCGGTGGGGAGGGCGAAACTCCAGTCGGCCGAAAGCGGCCTCCTTCCGTTTCGCCCTCCCCACCGGACAGAGGGAAACCGACGGGAATTCTAATTGTCGCTCAAGGGGAGGAATAATTGTCGCCGAAGAGATGGGGCCGAGACTCCTCGCCCAATTCGGTTGCCTCCCCCTCGGACGACGGCCGCGCCGGGTTGGGACTTGTCGGGCTCGCAAACCAGCGATTCGACCTGCGGCGGGTCCAGCGCCAGAGTGTTGCGGCGCAAGTCGGGAGTCGGGAGGATTCAGGTGGTCGAAAGGCGGCCGAAGGAGTGATCTGGTGTGGGACCAGCGCGAATGACGTTCGCGATTGGGTCCGCGCAGTCCACCGTTCGCCGTCAAACCGGAACACGCTGCGCTGTCAGGATGCGCGGTTCCAGAGTTGAGCAAGAAGGTCCCGCCCCCAGAGGGGAACGGTGGCCACCAGCAGAAGCAGCACCCAATCTGGCTCCCTTCCCATAGCCCAGCCGAACAACAGCGTGGCCGCGGCTGCCACGCAACCAACGACAAACAGGATGGCCACTCCGCGCAAGATCCACAGTGGAGCCCTGTTGGAGTACCACAATGCGCGGCCCAGCGAGCCCAGGCCAACCGCAATCAGTCCGCACACCAGCACGAAGACAGAGTCCGCCTGCGGGTGCCTCAAGTTGGCGAGCCCGATGAGAAACAGGAACAGGAATGGGATCGCCAGCGTAATCGACAATACCGCGAGCAGACGGAAAGGCGCGGATGGCGAACTCACTGAGTGCGTTTGTCCGGGGGATAAGGGCCGGGGACGGTCGGGTTCCGTCCAGAGCAACCGGGCGAGAACCAGACCGACCAGGCCGATGAAGGCCGCACCCAACACATGAAAGACTGAGCCTGGGACGGAGGCCAATTGCATGAGCCCGATCGCGGACCCCACCAGAAACGGAAGTGAGAGCAGCAACATGACGACGGCCAGGCTGCGCGTCAGACAACGCGGAGTCGGGGGCCCCGGTGGAGTCTCTGAGAAGAGAGGAGGGAAGTCGATCACAGGACAGGTCTCCGAATCAGAATCAGGGGAGGTTCATTCGTGATAACGGATTCCCGGATGAGAGATGCGCCAATCAAGTGTGAATTTCTCATGAAGACGAAACACCGTTCGAGACCGATGCACATCTGGACCAATCGGCATCCAGACAAGCAAGCATCTGGAACGGTGCGAACCCGGGCCGACACATACGGAGTCTGGGAGGAGTGCGCCGACTGGAGAACCGTCGGGATGTGTGCCGCCACCCGCGGACGACTAGCGTACATTCGCGGGGCGGGGGCGGCGGCCCTGCCGCACCACAGGCCACAATCCCAGAACCGCGAGCAGCCAGGCCGACGGTTCCGGAGTTACCAGAATCGTTCCCTGGCGGGTAATCGTGAAGGGAATCGGCGACCCTGTGGGATCGAAAAACAGGCTGTTTGACGGATCGAGACGCAATTCGAAGGTGTCGCCAATCTGGGGCGGGGCGGCGAGGCTGGGGGCGAAATGCAGGGTCGTCAACAGGCTGTCGAGAAACAGCCCGGAGACTCCCGCGGGAGAATTGGACGCATCGAGGCCAACGTAAATTGTACCGGGGCCAATCGCTCCCGCCGGCGGCACGTCCCGAGCGGCGCTACCGGTCCCCGCGAAGACATAGCGGGGGCTTGTCAGATGGCTGTCGACGGGGACTCCCCCGCCCAGGTCCAGAAACTCGAGCGCCGATCCACTGGTGGAGACAATCTCGAGTTGCACGACGAAACCCGCCAGTTGATCCGTAGCCGAGTCGCTGGAAATCAGCACCTCGGCCCGACCGTGACCGGTCGGATCGACGGTCGAGTCCAGAACTGAAATCCAAAGCGCGGCGGACGCGCTATTTGCCGCCGCGCACGCCAGCCACACTCCTGCCACCAATGCCGCAATCCGCCAACACCGACCAATTCTCATGGGTAGTCCCTTCAGGAAGAACATCAGCCGTCGAATGAATCGACTCGCCATCGCCACAGAGTCAATCATCGATCGTCAACCACGGGAGCAGAATTCCATCGCGAATCAGAAGGCGGTCACGCGCATCGACGATTCCGTCGCCATTCACATCGCGTTCCGGGTTGTACGCCCCCCCCAGGGACGACAGCAGATTGCGATCGGCCGTATTGACCGCCCGGTCTCCGTTGAGATCACCCAAGAGGCGGAAGAAGGTACGCGTCGTCTCAAAGCTGCCATCGCCATCGAGATCGACCCGCAACTGGTAGTAGCCATCTCCCGTGCTGCTGTTGCGATTCCCACCAATTCCCTGGGAACCCATGTCGAGGGCCAGCTTGCCGGTCCCTCCCGAGACCATCACCGCCGACAGGCGTCCCGCGAGGGAGATGAGGGTATTCCCGGTCCCCTGGAAACCCAGGTAAGACAACTGGACCCGTCCGCCGGTCACGAGCTGCGCGAGGCTGGAGGCGGTGGTGTCCTGGAAGGAGAGGTCGGCATAGCGGACGAAAGACCGCTGCACCTGCCCGCGCTGCACCTCGAAGGTGGTTGGTTCATAGACCTGGTTCAGCACGGAGATGACGAACGACTGTTCCGTGAAGCGTCCCGTCGAGTCGGTGGCCCGCACCACGATGGTCCGAGTCGCGGCAGCCTCATAATCGAGGGCCCCATTGACCACCAGCCGGGTCACGCCACTGTCGGTGGCGAGCGCGAAGCGGCCCCCGGCGGAGTCGGGCAGCGTGAAGGTGAGTGTGTCTCCCACGTTCAGATCGCTCGCCGAGACGACCCCCACGGTGGCCCCCACACTGCTGTTTTCCAGCACGCTGGTCCCCACCAGGTTCAGATTCGCGGGAGCGAATTGGAACACGAAGCGGGCGACCATGGGATCGTGGTCCGAGACTTGGTCATGGAATTCGGAGTTGACGTGCACCACATCGAGGGCAAATCCCTCGGCCACCAGGCGATTGCTGGCGAGGAGGTGATCGAGATCCTGGGAATTGCCATCGAACACATAGGTGTAGCGTTCGGCCGCGGGCAGCGTGGAAATCAGGCTGGTTAAGACGGGAGCGCGACCACTGTCCACGACGCCACCCGCGACCAGATCCCGTTCGCCCGTGACGATGCGAAGGGGATTGGAGAAGTAAAAGTCATTCAGATCACCCGCGACCACGATTCGCGCGCCGGAATCGACCGCCAGCACGCTGTTGACGAACGACTGGACAATCTGTGCCTGCTGGTTCCGCTGGACCTCGCTGGTCAGCACCGGGGGCTGGGTCTGGCCGAACAGGGGACTGTCGCCTCCCTTGGAGTTCCAATGGTTGGCGACCACGAACAACGGTTCTCCCTGAAAGGTGAATTCACCCGCCAGCGGTTTGCGGCTGGAATTGAATGCCGCGTTGGTGGGATCAAGCCGTCCCGGACTGGCTGACAGAGTCGGCCGCCCGGAGACATTCAGCACGCTCGTGGCGCTGGTGGAGGTGCCGCCCGGGCGATCCACGAACGACACGCGGGCTGGATTGAACAGGAAGCCGACCCGGATGTTGCCTCCCGGTTCTCCTCCATCCTGGTCGTCGACCGGGTTGATCTGGCGGTACTCGTAGACCGGTCCACCCGCCGCCTGAATGGCTGTGATCAGCAATTGAAACGTGGTGTTGGCGTCGACGATCGAGTTGTTTGTGGCTCCGTTGTTGTCCTGCACTTCCTCAATCGACAGGATGTCGGGAGACAACAGGTGCCCCACCACAATCTGGGCGAGGGCGTCGAACTTGGCCGTGCCGTCGCCGGGATCGAGGTTCTCGGTATTGAAGGCCGCGACGGTGAGTGCGTCGACCGCCCCCACGAGGCTGGTGGTTTCGCGCGAGACACCGCCAGTCGCGGTGGGGGTCGCGGTCGCGAGCAGCTTGAAGTTGCCAAAGCTGTAATCGAGCACCCCCACCACGGTTCCCAGGTTCGCACCAGTGTGCACGTCGGGCAGGGGGACCAGGGCATCGTCGAGCAGAATCCGCTCGGGGTTGAAGTCTCCCGGACGGACAATGATGCCGCCACGATTGGTGCGCACCGAGGCGTTGGCCCCGCCGTCCGGAATCACCGAGATTTCGCCAAAGCTGTTGGTTGGACCGGTCGCGACAGCATTTCGCACCTCGACCCGCATTCCTTCGAGACTCTCATAGAAATCGATGCCGTCCTGATTGGGGTCGAACACCACCAGACCGTCATTGTCGATGATCTCCGTCGGTGCACTGCGCCCCGTAGGTCCAATCACGATTGCCGAGGGAAGGGCATTCCCCGAGGAGAGCACCTGGATGGTCGGGGAGGTGATCTCGGTGAGGGTGAGATTTCCGGAGGAGGCTCCGCCGGGCTGAAACTCGATCACCGTGCCGCTGACCCGCAGTTGCTGCCCCACCGCCACCGTGGGGGCCGACGAGGTGAACACGAAGATCGCCTCGGATGTGGCGTCATTCGCGTCGGGGGTGGGGTCCTGGAGGTAGAAGCCATTGGTCCGGACGGCCGTTACGATACCCGTCACGTTGGAGATCGACTGCCCCACCCAGGGTGAGGTATGACTGGCCCCCTGGATCTGCGAGATCTTCAGCGACGGCGTACCCAGAGTCACGGTGTCGATCCGAAACTTCTGCAGATTGTCGACCAGATCCTTACCGGTCACCCCGTCACCGTAAAACACGGTGTCTCCCTGGTCGCTCACCAGTTGCAGGGTGGTGCTGGACGTGAGCGTTCCCGAGGGCACCTGCACAATCCCTTCAGGGACCAGCCCGGTGATCTCGGCCCGGGCCACGGGCGCCTCGGACGCCAGCCCGCTCCAAGTGAAGAGCTGGAAGGAACCGGTGCCTCCGGCGGGACCGGCGATGATCACGTACTGGCTGCCGTTCGACTGGATCTCGCGGATCCCGCGGCCGCCCAGATCGAGCTCGATGGGCGCTCCGAACAGGGCACTCCCGGCCGTTCCTCCCGAAGGGCTCAGCAGCGCCGACCAGTTGGCCACCGGCACGATCAACGCCCGTTGGCGCGCCGTGGGTGTCGCCAAGGGTGCGCGGAAGGCCAGGTAGGCGGTGGTTCCATCGGGAGCCATGCTGAGCCCCTCGAGGTTGAACCCTCCGCCCCCCTCGGTCTCGGGAATGACTCCCGCGGCCGCGCTGGCCGTCAGTCCATAGTAATTGGCCCCAAGTCCATGGCCATTTCCCGCATCCCAGGCCAGCAGGTCGGCCTTGAGATGATCGTACCGGCCCAGATACGCCAGGGTCGTGCCCGCCCCGCTCCCCGACACGCTGGTCGCAAACACCCGCGACCGATTGGGGCGGCTGTTGCCGTTGGCGGCGTTCGAATGCGAACCGAGCCAATAAATCGTGCTCCCCACCCGGGTCGCGGCTTCGAGATCGACTTCCCGCGGCACTCCTCCCGACAGGTCGGTCAGACCCAGGCTGGAGGTGAAGTCGAATTGGGCCACCGGCAAACCGGACTGATCACGCCGATACAGCCGCAGGACCTGGTCTTCGTCATCTCCCACCAACGTGTATTGGGCATCGATTGCGATGGCGGTCGAGGCATCCGAGGCTCCACTGGGGAAGAGGGTTGACGTCGGGGTGGCCGAGGCGGCCGAGGCGGCGTATTGGATCGTATAGTTGCGGCTGGCGAGACCGTCCGACACCGTCACGGTCAGTGTGCTGTAGCCCACGGCCGCCGGCTGGATCTTCAGGGTCCGGCTGGCTCCCGAGCCGCTCCACACCAGGTTCGCCGCGGGAACCACCGCCAGGTTGCTGCTGGCGGCCGTCACAGTGAGGCTGCCGGCACTGGTCTCGGCATCACCCACGATGAACGTGATTCCCAGGGTGCGGGCGGGGTCGGTGGGATCACTCAGCACGCCTGCCACCGTGGCGGGACCGGCGGCGGTCACCGCGAGAAATCGCGTGGTGTTGACCGTGTCGGCAACGATGGTGGGGGGAGTATTGGGGGTCGGATTGGAAACGGTCACCACCACGGCCGACCCGTTGCCATTGTTGGCCTCGTTCGACTCGGCCACGCTGTTGGTGGGATCGACCAGCGCGCTTCCGGCCGCGACGGTGTAGTTGCCGGCGGCTGTGGGAGTGACTGAGATCGTCAGTGTCGCGGAACCCCCCGCGTTCAGAGCCCCCCCGGCGAAGGTCACCACCCGGGAGGTCGCATCGAAGCTCCCTGTGAATCCCCCCGCTCCCGTCACCGATTGGAAGGTGAGACCAACCGGGACTGGCACCGTAGCGGTGACACCGCTGGCCGCCACGGTCCCCTGGTTCGCCAACGTCAGCGAATAATCGAATGAGACGCCCGAGGTTGCCGCCGAGGGAGCGGTGAGGCTGAGAGAGAGATCGGGGGCGGAGACCCCGGAGACCGGGGCCAGGGCGACGCCGCGGAAGGCGGTATTACCGGCGGCGGTTGCCAGCAGCGTCGGTGTTCCCGAGAAACCGCCGTTGTAACCGGACGAATCGTCCAGGCGGACCAATTCCCCTCCGCCGGTCGCTCCCGAGCCCCCTTTTCGCGTGGCATAGAGGGTGACTGTCGAACCAGACGCCACGCCGGTCAGCCCCCGGTATTGATCGGTGCCAGTCCCAATTGTTCCATTGAGCGTCCAGCTACCGCCGACCAGCGAGTACTTCCGCAGGGCGAAGGCACTGTCATCACTCACGTACAGGGTGTCATCTCCCGACACGGATGCCGAAAGATCGGCGAGGAAAAATCCGTAGGGACTGCTGCTGGCATCCGTGGGAAAGCCGGGAAGATTGGTAAAGGCCTGGCTGCCACTCGTCGGGAGACCGCTCCCCACCGTGCCCAACCGCGAACTTCCCGACGCAGAACTCGAATACAGCTGATTGCCGGTGATTTGGACAAACCGCACGTTGTTTAGCGTGCTGACCGAAGTCGACCCCCCCGTGTTGGCAAACCCCAGTGACCGGACTCCGCCCCCGGCGGTGCCGACCCACAGCGCGGTCCCATCGCTGCTGGCCGCGGAGCGAATGTTGTTGCTGCCGCCATCGGTGAAGTAGGTCGAAGTATCGATCGTACCGGAGGAGTCGACGCGACCCACCACGCGGTTCACGGTCGAGGGGCTGGTGTTGGCCAAAGAGCCCGAGGTGGAGAGCCCCGCGTAACCGGGGACCACCAGATACCGCCCATCAGCCGACCGCGAGAGTCCACCTTCCGAGGTGGCGACACCGCTGGCGACGAGTGCCCGTTGAGGCCCGGTTCCATCGGGGTCGGTGGCGGGAAGTGTCACTGACTGGATCAACGTGCCCGAGGGGGAATATTCGTCGAGAAATACAGCATTCCCCGTGTTGACCAAACTTCCCGAACCGGTACCCACGCGGTAGACGACCACGTTGCCGGAGCCAAACGCGGCCAGCAAGGCCCGAGCCTCGAGGGCTTGAACGGCGGTTTCTCGGGAGGCCAAGCGTCGCCTCGGTCGGGTGATCCAAATCTGCCGGACCCACTGACGCCAATTCCATCGATTGATCATGAGCCGTCTCTTCGCGAAGTGGAAAGCCTGCGTCAGATCCCTTGACCCATCCGGCCGCGACACGATGTGTCGCGAGCGCATGGAGCAGCGTTCGAACACGCCACCCTGGACAACTCCAAATTCAACCAGTCGGAGATGAATAGTTGCGCCGCCCGACGTGAGGGTTTCGTCAAGACGTTGTCTCAGCTCGAAATCTGTCTTGCTGGCGGCAGTTTGTTTTTCTCTGGATTCGATAAAGAGTCGATGAAGAATTGACTTACTGGTCAAAACCCACTTGTCGACTGAAATTCAACCGCTAGAAAATCCGACTCAACAATCGCCTCCTTCCATCTGGGGTTTGGTTGTCCTGAAGTTCACGCTTCGATCCCTGGCGGTTGAGAGTCTTAAGTTCACATCGGGGGGTTGTGGACGATTGCCCCTGCTTTTCGGAGAACTGCGATGCACAGGCGAGCGTGGGCTTGGGTGTTCTTGTTGGGCGGGTTCGGAAGTGGTCTGGCTGGCGGTCCGGCGGAGGCGCAATCTTCCGGTTACCGGGTCACGATTCTGCATCATAATGATGCGGAAAGCCGGGTGTTCAATCTCGGCAGTGGAGCGGCGGCCAACTATGGTGGGATGGGTCGCTTCAAGACATTGCTGGATCAGACTCGCAGCTACTATGCCGGTCAGGGGCACGGCGTGTTGGCCATCTCCGCCGGAGACAGCTTTCTGGCCGGGGCCAATTTTCAGGCGAGCCTCGATTCCGGCGCACCCGGTTCCCGGACCTTTTACGACGCCCTGGGCATGAGCCAGATTGGCTACGATGCCGTCACGCTGGGCAATCATGAATTCGACTTTGGAACGCAGGTGCTGGCCGAGTTCATCGCTGACGCCCAGACGACCGGGGCCACGAAATTTCTGAGCGCCAATCTTGACTTCAGCGCCGATGCCGGACTGCAGTCGCATGTGGCGGCGGGCCGCATCGCCAAGAGCCTGCTCAAGACCGTCTCCACTTCGGCGGGTGACAAAAAGGTGGGCATCATCGGAGCCACCACCGAAACCTTGCCGTACGTCAGCTCCCCTGGCAATGTGGTGGTCGGCAATGTCGCCGCGGCAGTCAATGCCGAAATTGCCTCGCTGAAGGCGCAGGGGGCCGATCTGATTATCTTGTCAAGCCACCTCCAGGGGCTGGCGAATGAGCAGGCGCTGGTCTCGCAACTGAATCCGGGAGTCAACCTGATCATCGCGGGAGGAGGAGATGAACTGATGGCCGGGCTCGGCAATCCACGCCCCACAGACGTCTATAATTCCTCCGCCCCCGGCAGCGTGGCCAATACCGGATTGGTCCCTGTCGCGGGTTACAACAACACATCCCCCCCGAACGTCAATTCGTACCCGCTTCCCAGCACGGCGACCGACCTCGGGGGGAATGCCATTTCCATCGTCACCAGCCGGGACGCCTACAGCTATCTGGGCCGAGTCACGCTGGATGTCAGCCCCACCGGCGTGGTTTCGGTTGAAGCCAGTTCGAATCCGCAGCGGGTGGCCTCCATCAGTGTCGATTCCACCTACGGCGTGGCGATCGATTCCGGGATTCAGAGCAGCGTCTTGAGCCCGATTCAGAGCTATCTGAATTCCCTCAGCAATGATGTAATTGGTCAGACCTCGGTGGAGTTGGTGCGGAACCCTGGCATCCGGTTCAAAGAGACGAATCTCGGAAACCTTGTGGCTGATGCCTTTTTAAACAAGGCTCAGGAGTTGGCCCCCACTTTGGGAGTCAACACTCCTGTGCTGGCTTTGGTGAATGGAGGCGGAATCAGGGACTTTATCGCCCCTGGAAACATCACCAAACTGGATACGTTCGACGTTTCTCCCTTCGGAAACCTCGTGACAGTGGTGGAAGATGTGACCTCGGCCGACTTCAAAATGCTGCTCGAAAATGCGGTGTCCAAATTGACTGACACCGCTGCTCCCGGGCCAACTCCGACCGGGACGGATGGACGCTTCGCCCAGGTCAGCGGTTTCTCGTTTTCTTACGATCTGTTGGCGCAACCCCTTGTACTCACCTCGAGTGGTTCCGTTGTCAGGCAGGGTCGCCGCATTCAAGATGCGTGGCTCACTGACGGAACCTTCCTGATCCATCAGGGACGGCCTGTCGGCGGACTGACGATCGACATCGCAACCCTGAATTTCCTGGCCAGCGGCGGCGACCAGTACTTCGACCCTGATTATCTCTCGAAAGACTACTTCCTCAACACGCGGATTTTGGGAGTCTCCGATCAGCAGGCTCTCGAATCGTACATACGAAGTTTCTTGAACGCGGATCTCGGAGGCGATCGGCGATATGATGGACGTCCTGACGGCCGCATTATGGCGACTCCCGAGCCATCGACTGTGTTTTTGTTGGGGTTGGGATTAACAGGCGTAATGATCCGCCGTCGTTACCTCCGCTTGGCGTGAGCTGACAAACAGTTGCGGTCGCCTCAGTCGAGTCAGTCCCAGGCTGACAGCCCTGCAGCAGGTCTGTTGTCTCCAGGACGACCGCATCCCGCAGCAAAAGGGGTCAGGTCCATATTCCGGAGATGCTCTTGTGTGCTGCCAGTTCGGTTGGTCGTTCGCTGAGAGAATGGGCAGCGTTTGTGATGTGGAGTGGTTCCGGGTCGTCCTGGGAACCGGAAATGGTGTGGGGTCGCGCGTGTTGCCCGGATCGAGTTCCGCGGCAGACAGAGGCAGACAGGACGGATCGGGAGAAAGTCGTGCCGTCGCGACGGATGACGAGGGTCGATCGGCTTTGGCGCGAGCGTATTTCCCGGATGCACATCATGCCAGCCGTCGGGAAGACGGGGGGAGCGCCGACATACCGTTTGGGTGGAGCCGTGTTAGGGGTGCGTGAGCACGATTGTTTGCAAGGTGCATGGGCCGGGCTGTTTCAGATTGGAATCGGGGTTGCCAGCGGCCCCACCGACTTTATGTCCGCGGTGATGGAGACCTGCGGCCAGACCGAGTGA
>Ga0255182_1001145_pt1 | contig 14642 bp, 13 predicted proteins | sample Atl_UVDOM_RepA_8_FD_188420 | JGI IMG/M metagenome (GOLD analysis project Ga0255182, IMG submission 188420) | Freshwater microbial communities from Altamaha River, Georgia, United States - Atl_UVDOM_RepA_8d | ecosystem: Environmental > Aquatic > Freshwater > River | place: USA: Georgia...
TGGTTCTTGCGGGCGGTGACGGTGCCCGCCAGGTCGAGCGCCCCGCCGTACAGGAGCAGCTTCTCGGTGAGCGTGGTCTTGCCGGCGTCCGGGTGCGAGATGATCGCGAAGGTGCGGCGGGGGAGCGTGGAGGAGTCGACGGTCATGCGCGGGCATCAAATGGTACGGTGACCGCGCCATGCCCGACCCCGCGATTGCCGTCCGCGATGCCCGGCGCGAGGACCTGCCCGCGATCCTGGCGATCTACAACGCGGCCGTGCCGCTGCGCACGGCCACCGCGGACCTGGTGCCGCAGGAGATGCCCGCGCGCGAGGCATGGTGGGAGCAGCGCGACCACGCGCGGCGTCCGGTGCTCGTGGGCGAGGCGCACGGGCGGACCGTGGCCTGGGGCGCGTTCACCGACTTCAAGCCGCGTGCGGGGTACGCACCGACCGCGGAGGTGAGCGTGTACGTGGACCCGGCATTCACCGGGCGCGGCGCGGGGCGCGCGATGCTCGACGCGCTGATGGCGCGGGCGGGGGCGTGCGGCATCGATCGGGTGCTGGCGCTCTGCTTTGCGCACAACGAGGCGAGCCTGCGGCTGTTCCGCTCGCGCGGCTTCGAGGAGTGGGGCCGGCTGCCGGACGCGTGCGACATGGACGGCGTGCGCCGGACGGTGATCGTGCTCGGGAAATTGGGCCCGGGGTAACCCCGCACCCGTGCGCAAGGACGGGGGGACCGGGTGCGGCGGAAATTGGTGCAGGGTCAGCCGGGACCCAATTTCGTGGGGAGCGCGTCGAGGAACGCGCGGCCGTAGCGCTTGGTCACGATCCTCGGGTCGAGCACCACCACCCTGCCCTCGTCGGTCGAGCTGCGCACCAACCGACCGAACCCTTGCTTGAATCGCAGCACCGCGCGCGGCAGCGAGTCCTCGAAGAACGGCTTGCCGCCCCGCGCCTCGATCAGCTCGTGGCGCGCCTGCACGATCGGCCGGTCGGGCACCTCGAACGGCAGCCGGGTGATGATCACGTTGCGAAGCGCACGCCCGCGCACGTCCACGCCCTGCCAGAAGCTGGCCACGCCGAAGAGCACGCTGCGCTCGTCGCCGCGGAAGCGCTCGAGCAGCGTGTTCCGGGGCACGCCGGTGCCCTGGATGTGCAACGGGTGCCCGGCCTCCACCAGGTCGCCCGCGATCCGCTCGGCCACCGCATCGAGCGTGCGGAAGCTCGTGAACAGCACGAACGCCCCGCCGTCGGTGGCGCGCACGTGCTCGCGCACGCGCAGGGCGAGCTCGTCCTCGTACTCCGGGTGCTCGGGCTCCGGCATCGTGCGGTCCACGATGAACTCCACCAGCCTCGCGTAGTCGAACGGGCTTCCGAGCTGCAGCGTCCGGGGGTCATCGCAGCCCAGGCGCACCGCCGCGTGACGGAAGTCGCCCTGCCCGGTGGCCAGCGTGGCGCTCGTCAGCACCACGCCCTTGTCCTGCGCGAAGAGGTGCTCGCGCAGGATCGGCCCCACGTCCACCGCCGCGCACACGAGCGTGACGCTCGGCCGCTCGCCGCGCCGGCGCTTGCCCGCCTCCACCCAGTACACGCACCCGGCCATCGCCTGCGCGAGCAGGTCGCGCGCCGCGGTGCCCAGCGCCTCGGCCCTCGCCGCGAACGCGTTCAGCTCGAACTGGTCGGCCTCGGACGTGATGCGGTCGCGGAGCATCCGCAGCGTGGCCGCCAGCGCCAACAGCGGCCCGCCCACGTGGTCGGCCACCATGCCCGCCTCGCGCATGCGCCCGCTCGACTCCCCGCTCGACTCGTGCCACCGCCACAGCGCGTCGAACTGCCGCTCCACCGCGCTCTCCACGGTGCGCACGCCGCGGATCGACTCCTCGATCAACCCGTCGGCGCCGTCGTCCGAGCGCAGCGCGCCCAGGAAGCCGCGGCCCGTTCCCGTCTGGTAGAGCGTCCGCAGGAGGTGCCGCACGCCGCTCTCGGAGAGCCGCACGCCGAAGTTCTCCGCCGCCACGTCCTCGATCTCGTGCGCCTCGTCGAGCACCACGTGGTGGTACGGCGGCAGCACCCCGCCCGACTGCCCGGCGCGCGAGCGCATCGCCAGGTCCGCGAAGAACAGCGCGTGGTTCGTCACCAGGATCTGCCCGTGCTCCATCCGACGCCGGGCCGCCTGGTAGAAGCACTTGTCGAACGTCGGGCAGCGTCGGCCCATGCAGTTGTGCGCGTCGCTCTGCACGTGGTCCCACACCTCGGCGCGCGGCAGCTGCGGCAGCGAGGCCAGCGACCCGTCGGTGGTGGCGTATGCCCAGTCCTCGAGCCGGTGCAGGTCGGTTCGGTCGTCGTCGTGGCTGAAGAGGCGCCCTTCGCGCTCGCTCGCCTGCTTCAGCCGGCGCAGGCTCACGTAGTTGCCGCGGCCCTTCACCAGCACCGCCGAGAACTCCTCGGGAATCACCGCGTTCAGGAGCGGGATGTCCTTCTCGATCAGCTGTTCCTGCAGGCTGATCGTGTTGGTGGCGATCACCACGCGCTCGCCGCGCTCGACCACCCGGCGGATCGCCGGCAGCAGGTACGCGAAGCTCTTGCCGACCCCGGTGCCGGCCTCGACGAAGAGACGCTGCCGGTCCTCGAACGCGCGCTCCACCGCCGCGGCCATCGCCAGCTGCTGCGGCCGGACCTCGAAGCCGGGCAGCCGCCGGGCGATCGCCCCGGTGTCGGAGAGGAGCATGTCGGGCGCGACCGTCACGGGCAACCCTAGGCGATCGGCTTGCGCTTGGGTTCCCCGGGAAGCCGCGGGTACGTGCGCGGGGTGGCCCGGACCTTCTCGATCACCACCACGGTGCCCGTGGGCGTGCGGACCTGGTCGACGACCTGCGCGTGCAGGTGATAGAGGGCCTGCTTGGCCTCGGCCACTTCCTCGGCCGCCTTGTCGCCCTTGATGCAGAGGACCGTGCCGCCTTCCCGCGCGAACGGCACCGTGAGCTCGGCCAGCACGTTGAGACGCCCCACGGCGCGGCTCACGGCCACGTCGTACCGCCCGCGATGCGCGCGGTGGTCCTGGCCCGCGGTCTCGGCGCGCTCGTTGAGGACGTCGACGTTGGCGAGCCCGAGCGCCGCCGCGGTCTCCCGCAGGAACGCCGCCTTCTTGCCCGTGGCCTCCAGCAGCGTGAAGCGCACGTCGGGCATCACGATCGCCAGCGGCATGCCCGGGAGACCCCCGCCGGAACCCACGTCGATGACGGTCTTGGCGTCGGCGCTCGCGATGAACGGCACCAACGTGAGGCTGTCCTGCACGTGCCGCACCCACATCTGCGCCGGTTCGGTGACCGCCGTCAGGTTGAAGCGCTCGTTGGCATCGACCAGCGCCTGCAGGTACGAGCGCAGGCGATCGGCGTCGCCGGGCTCGAGCTCGATGCCCTGCGCCGAGAGCGCGGCGGTGACGTCGGCGGGGATGGACGGGATGGCGGCGGTCACAGGTCGAAGCCTCGCGATCGGCGGCTGGCCACGGCGAACAGCACCGCGGTCGTCATCCACAGGCACACCAGGCTCGATCCACCGTAGCTCACGAAGGGAAGCGTCATCCCGGACACCGGCAGCAAGCCGATCGTCATGGCCGTGTTCACCGAGAGCTGCACGAACACCATGGCGCCGATGCCCACCGCCGCCAGGCGCCCGAACCCGCTGCCTGCGCGCAGGCCGACCATGAACGCCCCGAACGCGTAGGCCGCGCCCAGGAGCCACACCGCCACGCCGCCCAGCAGCCCCCACCGGCAGGCGATCACGACGAAGATCATGTCGTTGTGCTCCTCGGGAAGGCGGTTGAACCGGATCAGCGTGCCCGCCTCCTCGCGGCCGAGCCCCACGACCCCGCCGGCCGCGGCCAGCGTGATCGCGCGGTTCGCCTGGAACCCGATGCCGTCGTGATGGCGAGTGTCGCCGAGCACCTGCGCGACCATCGCGTCGATGCGGTCGCGCTGGTGGGGCTTCAGGAACGGGTAACTGCACGGCGCCAGCACCAGCGCGACGCCGGCGACGATGGCCAGGTGCTTGACCCGCGCCCCCGCGGCCAGCAGCATCACCGCAAGCGTCGGGCCGAAGAGCAGCGCGCTGTCGAGGTCGGGCTGCAGCGCGATCAACCCCGCCGGGATCGCCGTCACCGCCATGGTGGCCAGCACGCCCGACATGCGACGGATCCCCGACGCCGCCTGCAGCCACGCGGCCATCGCGAGCACCCACGTGAGCTTCACCAGCTCGCTCGGCTGGAAGTCCAGGCTGCCCACGTTGATCCACCGCCGCGCGCCGTTGCGGGGCCGCACGATCGAATCCGGCACCCACGGCACCAGCACCACCACCAGGAGCGCCACGTTGATGGCCAGCGCCACCCACGCCCAGCGCCGCATGCCCTTCCAGTGCATGGCGCCGATCGCCGAGGCGGCGAGCATGCCCACCACCAGGTAGCCGAACTGCCGCTTCGCGAGCGCGGGCTCGGTGGTGGCGATGGCCGCCACGCCCACCAGGCTCAGCCCGAGCGCCGCCGCGATCGGCAGCCACGCCCAGTGCACCCATTCCCGGGGCGGTGCGCGCACCCGCTCGGCGCGCTCGCGGCGGAGGCTGCGGGGCAGCGCGTTGGAGACCAGGACGCTCATCCGGCGCCTCCGGTGGCCTCGGGGCCGTCCATGCCGGGCTCGCCCGTCGGTTGCGCCGGCGGTCGACCGGCACGCAGTCGCTGGTCGCCCGACAGGTAGCCCTCGTCGGCCAGCGCGTGGATCACCTGGTTGGCGATCGGCCCCGCGCACTTGCCGCCCGAGCCGCCGTTCTCCACCAGCACCGCGATCGCGTAGCGCGGGCGATCCTCGCCGGCGTCGCCGGCAAGACCCACGAACCACGCGTGCTCGAGGCCGGTGACCGTGCGGTCCACGGCGCCGTCGCCGTCGTCATCGATCCGCACGGGCGGCGCCTGCGCCGTGCCGGTCTTGGCCCACACGCTGACGCCGGGGACGTTGATGATCGGCTCGCCCGTGCCGTCCGCGTAGGTGATGCGGCTGCCGGTGCCGTGGCGCGCCTGCACCGCCTGCCGGAGGCCCTCGAGCACGCGATCGCAGCTCACCGGGTCAAGGCGGAGGTCGCCGCTGCGCCGCGCCGGCCGGCCGGTGATCGGCGTGCGCAGGATGCTCGCGTCGCGGATGACGCCGCCGCGCGCCAGCGTGGCGTAGGCGTTGGCGGCCTGCAGCGGCGTCCACGCCACCGGCCCCTGCCCGATGCCCGCGATGACGGGCTGGATCCGGTCCCCGCGCGCGGCGATCGCCTCCAGCTGCCGGGCCGACGGCAGGATGCCCGGATGCTCGCCGACCCAGCGCAGCGCGGCGGCCGGCGCGCCGTCCTCGGCACGGTCGCCCTCGCCCGCGGCCAGCCGGTCGTCGGCGGTCTCGATCCGCGCGAGCCCCACGTCGATGCGCTCGCCGAGCCCGAACCGGCGGTACCACTCGGTGAGCGTGGGCAGGCCCATCTGCTCGGCCAGCGTGTAGAAGAAGATGTTGCAGCTGCGGCTCACCGCCTGCTCCACGCCGAGCGGCCCGCCCACCTGCTTGCTGTGGGTGAGGAACTGGAACTGCGACCGGTAGATCCAGCAGCGGCCGAAGGCCTCGGACGCCGCGAAGTAGTGCCCGTTGCAGTCGATCTGCACGTCAGGCCGGGCCACGCCCGCGCCCACGGCGCTCACGTAGACCAACGGCTTCACGAGCGATCCGGGCGCGTACGGCGCCTCAAGCGCACGGTTGACCGCCGGCAGCCGGGCCGCGCGCTCGGCCGCCTCCATGGACGCCCCCGCGGACACCGTCGGCCACGACACCATGGCCAGCACCTCGCCGGAGTCGATGTCGATCACCGTGACGGCGCCGTTGAGCGGCGCGTGGTACCCGAACGGCATCGGCTTGGGCTTGCCGTCGGCATAGCCGTAGTGCCACTGCTGCGCGAGGGCCAGGCCGACCTTGGGATCGAAGAGCGCCTGCACGCGCGCCTGCAGCTGCACGTCGAGCGTCAGCTCGAGGTCGGTGCCGCGGCGCGGGTCGGTGCGCGACTCCTCGCCCGTGTCGAGCCGGCGCACCAACCGTCCGCGGTCGCCGCGCAATTCGTCCTCGTAGGTGCGCTCGAGCCCGCGCGCCCCCACCATGTCGCGCCCGGGTCGGTACCCGCCGAGGTCCGTGTGCACCGTGCCGTCGGCGTGCACCGTGCGGAACGGGCGGCGCTCGAGGTCCTGCCGCCACACCTCGTCGCGAACGGCGCCCACCACGTGGTCGGCCACGCCCTCGAGCTCCACGGTCACGCGCCCGCCGCGCAGGGGCGTGGGCAACCAGCCACGGTCGAGGTCGATGCGCGCCGTGGCCCACGGATAGACGCGCCGCGTGCTGTCCTGCACCTCGAGGATGCCCGGGTTGGCGTCGGACAGCTTGCGCAACGCGAACGCCGCGGCCGACGGAAGCCGCGTCGCCACCGCGTGCGCCTCGCTCTGCTCGGCGATGGGGCGTGCCTGGAACCGTTCCTCGGCGTCGTCTCCGTAGATCGCGCGGTCGGATTCGAGCCGCGACTCCCACACGGCGTTCGCCTTCTTCTGCACCTGCGTGCGCACCTCGCCCATGCGCTCGACCAGTTCCTCCGGGCGAAGCCCCGCGAGCGCGGCGGCTTCGGCGAGCACGCCGTCGAGGCGCGCGCGCAGGTCGCGACGGCGCAGGTCGATGGCGGCCGCGCGCTCGAGGGGCGACATGCGGCTCCACTTCGCGCGCCCGGCCGCGGAGCGCGCTTCGCTCACCGCGCGCGAATCGGCCCACGAACCGTCGATCGCCGGGTAGAAGATCGCGAGGTCCCAGCTGGGCACGCTCTCGGCGAGCACGCGGCCCTTGCGGTCCACGATCCGGCCGCGCACGGTGGGCAGGAGGGTGCTGCGGTCGAGGCGCGCCTCGGCCACGGCGCGCTCGGCGGGACCCTGCACGACCGTCAGGCTGAACAGCCGGGCCGCCATCGCCCCCACCGCCACCGCGCAGGCGACGCCGACCAGCATCATCCGCCGCTCGAAGACGGCGGTGCTGCGCGGGGAGGGGAATCCGGACGGATCGCCGGCCATCGGTCGTCCTGACCCAGGGGCCATCGCAGGTGCCGCGCAGCGTCCTGCCGCGCGCGTCCGTGGAAGGACGTCCTGCAGAGGAAAGCGTACCATCCCTCCCCCCATGGAAGCAGGAATCGTCGGCCTCCCGAACGTCGGAAAGAGCACCCTCTTCAACGCCCTCACGGCGGCGGGGATCGAGGCGGCCAACTACCCCTTCTGCACCATCGAGCCGAACGTCGGCGTGATCACCGTGCCCGATGCGCGCCTGGCCACCATCCAGAGGCACATCGAGACCCAGAAGGTGATCCCGGCGATCATCCGGCTCGTCGACATCGCGGGCATCGTCCGCGGGGCGAGCGAGGGCGAGGGACTGGGCAACAAGTTCCTGAGCCACATCCGGGAGGTGGACGCCATCCTGCACGTGGTCCGGTGCTTCGAGGACCCCGACATCGTCCACGTGGAGGGCTCGGTCGACCCGATCCGCGACATCGGCACCATCGAGACCGAGCTGATGCTGGCCGACATGCAGGTGGTGGAGAACATCCTGGACAAGGCGCAGCGCACGGCGCGCAGCGGCGACAAGGAGGCCATCGCCAAGGTGGCGCTCCTGGGCAAGTGCAAGGCCTGCCTGGACGCCGGCCAGCCGATCCGCAGCCTGCAGCTGGACGACGAGGAGCGCCGGCTCCTGCGATCCCTCGGCATGATCACGGCCAAGCCGGTCCTCTTCGTGGCCAACGTCGACGACGCCGACCCGACCGGCCAGGGACCGCTGGTCGCGAAGGTCCGCGGCTACGCCCAGGAGAACGGCGGCAAGGTGGTGGTGGTCTGCGCGAAGATCGAGAGCGAGCTGGCCGAGCTCGGCGAGGCCGATCGCGCCGAGATGCTGTCCGCGCTTGGCATGACCGAGCCCGCGCTGCACTCCGTGGCGCGCGCCGCGTACGACCTCCTCGGCCTGCAGAGCTACTTCACGGCCGGCCCCAAGGAAGTGCGTGCGTGGACGGTGCACAAGGGCGCCACCGCGCCGCAGGCCGCCGGCGTCATCCACACCGATTTCGAACGCGGCTTCATCCGCGCCGAGATCTACGCCGTGGCCGACCTGGAGAAGCACGGCACCGAAAAGGGCATCCGCGAAGCCGGCCGCATGCGCAGCGAGGGCAAGGGCTACGTGATGCAGGACGGCGACGTCTGTCACTTCCTGTTCAACGTCTGACGCCGGCGGCGGGGAGATCGGTCCAGTAACCCGCTGCCAGAGCGCCACTTACGTCCGACCGGCTTGACGATCGCCCCATTCGGGCTATGCTTCCCGCGTCGTGACCGCATTGCTAGACACGCCCTTGGCCCGGCCCCTGCCGGGTCGCGACCCCGCGCACACGCTGCGCGAACTCGTTCGCCACCGCACGGTCCCCTCGGGCCGGGCAGCGATCGTGCGTCGACTGGTGGACGCCTCGGCGCGCCGTCAGCGCCCCTGCAGCGGGTCGCCCTCGACGTCCCAGCGCGCGTCGGTCTCCATCGCGTCCTCCAGCATCGACGCGTAAGCGCGCGCCGACACCTCGAACGTTCCGAACCGGAGCATGTGCTCGTTGGCGTACTGGCTGTCGCACAGGACGAAGCCGCCCCGCCGAAGACGGTCGACCAAGTGCACCAGGCACACCTTGCTCGCGTCGGTGCCGGGCCCGGGTTCGTGGAACATGCTCTCGCCGAAGAATGCGCCCTTGAGCGCCACGCCGTAGAGGCCGCCCACCAGTTCGTCGCCGCGCCAGGCCTCCACCGAGTGCGCGAACCCCATGGCGTGCAGCTGCACGTAGCTGCGCACGATCTCCGGCCCGATCCAGTTGCGGTTGTCCGATGAGCGATCGCGCGCGCACCGCTCGATCACCCGCTCGAACGCGCGGTCCACGGTGACCCGGAACCGCCCGGATCGCACCACGCGCCGCAGCGAGCGAGACACGGTGAACCGGTCGTCGATCGGCACGAGCGCCCGCGGATCGCAGGTGAACCACTCGACGCGGCCGGTGCCCGGCTCGCACATCGGGAACGCGCCGCGCATGTACCCGGTGAGCACCAGTTCGGGCGTGATCGGTCGCGCCATGGCAGCCTCAGCGCGGGCGGCTGTTCGCGCGGACCTGCGCGAACTGGCGGTGCCCGGCCGGCCCGCTGTGGAAGCCGATGCCGGACTGGCGCGCCCCCACCCAGGGCGTGCCCTGCGCACCGCCGCATCCCTGGTTGACGCCCACCATGCCCGCCGTCAGCCGGCGCGCCACGCCCTCGGCGCGCCCGGCGTCGCGGCCGAACACCGCGGCACCCAGTCCATACGGGGAATCGTTGGCGAGCCGCACGGCCTCGTCGTCCGAACCGAACTGCATGATGCACGCGACGGGGCCGAAGGTCTCCTCGCGCATGATCTCCATGGAGTGATCGACGTCCACGAGCACCGTGGGCGGGACGAAGTTCCCGGGAAGGTCGGTTCCTCCCGCGAGCACCTTCGCCCCGGCGCGTCGCGCGTCCTCGACCTGCCGGAGCACCTTGGCCTTCTGGCGGGCGTTCACCATCGGGCCGATGCCCACGCCGGGCGCGCTGCCCGGGCCCTGCACCAGCGCCTTGGTGCGCTCGAGCACGCGATCGACGAACGGCGCGGCCACGTCGCGGTGCACGTAGATGCGCTCGGTGCTGACGCACACCTGGCCCGCGTTGCGGAAGCTGTTGCGCACCGCGAACGCCGCGGCGGCGTCGAGGTCGGCGTCGTCGAGCACCACCAGCGGATCCTTGCCGCCGAGCTCCAGGATCACGCGCTTCAGCCCCTCGGCCGCGTCCTGCATGATGCGGATGCCGGTGGCGCGGCTGCCCGTGAAGACGATGAGGTCGACGTCGGCCCGCACCAGCGCGCGCCCCACGTCGCCGGCGCCGTGCACCACCTGCAGGACATCGGGCGGCAGGTGCGCCTGCAGGCACTCGGCCCAGCGCTGCGCGCAGAGGGGCGTCTCCTCGCTCGGCTTGAGCACCACGGCGTTGCCCGCCACCAGGGCCGGCACCACGGACTGCTGGGGCATCAGCACCGGGAAGTTCCACGGCGTGATCGCCGCGCACACGCCGAAGGGGTCGTGGTGGAGGGTCGTGCGCGTCCGGCGGTCCTCGAGCACCTGCGGCTCGAGCGCGGCGACGATCTCGTCCAGTTCCTCGGCCAGCCCGTCGGCGGCATAGCCCGCCTCGCCCTTGCCTTCGGCAAGGGGCTTCCCCATCTCGCGGCTCACCAGCGTGCCGATCTCCTCGGCGGCGGCGCGCAGGTCGGGGATGGCCGCGCGCAGGCGGTCGGCGCGCTCGCGGTGGGTCAGCGCGGCCCACCCGGGCTGGGCGGCGCGGGCCCGCGCGACGATCGGTCCGATATCGCCGGGCTCGGCGGCCGCCACGCGGCCCACGGCATCGCCGGTGGCGGGGTCGATCGACGTGAGTTCAGGCATGGCGACGGAGGATACGCCGCACGGGGATGCGCTCGACGGCGCCGATCGGTATCATCCTCCGTCCCTCAACATGGGCCGTCGGCGACTGGCTTCGAGCCTGGCGCCGCATGGTGCAGGCACTGCGGCATGACCGCCTGCTCCAGCCTCGAGGGTGCCGCGGCCAGGGTGTACCCGCCGCGCCAGACCGATTGGCTTGGTGGTTGAACCCCTGGAGGCGCCCGACGGACGCAACGTGAAGCGACGCTATTGGCCCGTGGTGTAACGGTAGCACAGCAGGTTTTGGTCCTGCTTGTCTAGGTTCGAATCCTAGCGGGCCAGCTTCTCGCCCCACTCTCCCCCGCGCGGCACGAACGCAACGGACTTCCCATGACGAACGCACACGCCGGACATCCCCGCACCTGCAGCGCGATCATCCTGGCCGCCGGCAAGGGCACGCGCATGCAGAGCGACCTGCCCAAGGTCATGCACCCCGCGCTCGGGCGACCGATGGTGGAGTGGGTGGTGGATGCCGCGCGCGCCGTGGGCTGCGCGCCCGTGGTGCTGGTGGTGGGCCACGGTGCCGACGTCGTCCGCGCGAACTTCGCGGGCGACGGCGGCATCGAGTTCGTCACGCAGATGCCGCAACTTGGCACCGGCCACGCCGTGGACATGGCCCGGCCGCTGGCGGAGGCGGGTGCGCTCGGCGACGACGTGCTGGTCCTGTGCGGCGACGGCCCGCTGATCCGCCCCGAGACGCTGCGGACGCTGCTCGCGACGCACCGCGAGTCCGGCGCCGCCGCCACGCTGGCCACGGCGGTGATCCCCGATCCCCACGGTTACGGCCGCATCGAGCGCGACGCGCACGGCCGGTTCGCGCGCATCGTCGAGCAGAAGGACGCCACGCCCGCGCAGCTGGCGCTGCGCGAGGTGAACCCGTCCTACTACTGCTTCCGCACGCGCGAGCTCTTCGACGCGCTCCGCCGCGTCACCAACCAGAACGCCAGCGGCGAGTACTACATCACCGACGTGTTCGAGCTGCTCCTGCGCGACGGCCACCGCGTGAGCGTGGTCGACGCGGTGCCGCCCGAGGACGTCCTCAGCGTCAACACCCCCGCGCAGCTCGCCGAGGTCTCCGCGATCCTGGCCGGCCGCACCCCCAGCACGCACGGAGCCGCCCGATGACCAGCGCCGACCGGGAGCACCTCAAGATCTTCGCCGCGCGCAGCGGCCGGGAGCTCGCGCAGCGGATGTGCGAGCACGTGGAGATCCCGCTCGGCCAGGCCGAGACCGTGCAATTCCCCGACGGCGAGCTGCTGGTGAAGCTGGCCGAGGACGTCCGCGGCCGCGACTGCTTCGTGGTGGGCAGCACCAGCGCGCCGGTGAACGACAACCTGATGGAGCTGCTGGTGTGGATCGACTGCCTCCGCCGCGCCAGCGCCCGGCGGATCACGGCCGTGATCCCCTACTTCGGCTACGCCCGGCAGGACCGCAAGGACGAGGGCCGCGTGCCCATCACCGCCAAGCTGGTCGCCAACCTGATCACCGAGGCCGGCTGCGACCGCGTGCTCTGCCTCGACCTGCACGCCGCGCAGATCCAGGGCTTCTTCGACATCCCCGTCGACCACCTGACCGCGGCGCCGGTGCTCGGCGAGCACTACAAGGCCCGCCGCGAGGAGCTGGGCGACTGCGTGGTCGTGAGCCCCGACGTCGGCAACGTGAAGGTGGCCAACATGTTCGCCAGCCTTCTCGGCTTCGACATGGCCATCATCGACAAGCGCCGGCAGAGCGGCACCAAGGTCATGGTGAAGAACCTGATCGGCGAGGTCCGCGGCCGCCGGGTGCTGATGTTCGACGACATGATCTCGACCGCCGGCACCGTGGCCGAGGCGGCGCGGGTGGTGATGGACGAGGGAGCCATCGGCTGCGAGTGCGCGTGCACGCACGCCGTGCTGGTGGGCCAGGCGTTCGCGCGGCTGGATTCTCCCGCGATCTCGCGCGTCACCATCACCGACACCATCCCCGGAGGCGAGCGCCTGCAGCCCCTCCAGCACAAGCTCACGGTGCTCTCGGTGGCACGCCTCCTCGGGGAGGCCGTCCACCGGATCCACCATGACCAGAGCGTCAGCGCCATGTTCCGCGAGGGCATCGGCGTGAAGCGCTGACCGTTCACGACACCCCCAGGCTCCATCTACGAAAGGAGACATGAACATGTCCAAGGAGACCCCGGTATTGGTTGCGCAGAAGCGCGACAAGCTCGGCACGCGCTACTCGCGTCGCCTCCGCGCGGCAGGCCAGCTGCCCGCGAACGTCTACGGCCACGGCAGCGAGCCGATGGCGATCAGCCTGCCCGAGCACGAGACGCTCTACGCGCTCCGCAAGGGCGCGCACGTGCTGTCGATCCGCTTCGACGGCGGCGAGACGGACACGGTCCTGGTGAAGGACCTGCAGTTCGGCTACCTCGGCGACAACGTGATCCACATGGACCTCGCCCGCGTCAACCTCGACGAGGTGGTGACGGTCAAGGTGCACATGAGCTTCATCGGCACCCCCGAGGGCGCCAAGAAGCCGGGCGCGATCCTGGTGCACGAGATGGCCGAGATCGAGGTCAGCTGCAAGGTGCGCGACATCCCCGAGGACATCCGCATCGACCTGTCGTCGATGGGCGAGACCCTCACGGTGGCGGACCTCAAGCTGCCGACGGGAATCGCGGCGGCGTCGGACCCGCACGCGATCGTGTGCCGCATCGAGGAAGTGAAGGAAGAGGCCGCGTCGGCCGAGGCGGCCACGCCGGAAGCCAAGGCGGCGCCCGAGGTCTCCACGGCCAAGAAGGACGAGGGCAACGCGAAGAAGTGACGGCGGCCCGATGACGGCCCCGGCCACCGGCCAGCGGACTTCCCATGAAGCTCATCGTCGGACTAGGAAACCCCGGACCCGAGTACGCCGGAACCCGCCACAACGTGGGTTTCGACGTGGTCGACCGCTTGGCCGCGCGCATTGCGCCCGGCCAGGCGCCGCGGTCCCGGTTCGGCGGGCTGGCCATCGAGGGCGACATCGGCGGGGAGAAGTGCCTCCTCCTCAAGCCGATGACCTTCATGAACCTCTCGGGCCGCTCGGTCCAGGAGGCGGTGGCGTTCTTCAAGCTCGAGGCATCGAAGGACCTCCTGGTGGTGGTCGACGACCTGGCCCTCCCCTGCGGCTCCATCCGGCTCCGGCCGGACGGCTCCAGCGGCGGGCACAACGGGCTCGCCGACATCGGCCTCCGGCTCGGCTCCAACTACTGGGCGCGCCTGCGGATCGGGATCGACCCGCCGGGGCGCGTGCGGCAGGCGGACTACGTGCTCGGCAGGTTTTCCCCGGACCAGCGACCGCTGGTCGACGCATCCCTCGCCGAGGCCGTCAAGGCGGCCGAGGCGTGGGCTGCCAAGGGGCTCCAGGATGCCATGAACCGCTTCAACACCACGGCCGCGCGCGGCGCGGCCATCGAAGGAAACAGCAAGGAAACACATGACCACTCTTGAGACCCGCATCGGGCGGTACGAGGCGATGTTCCTCTTCCCGCAGTCCGCTTCGGCCGACATGAACTCGGCCATCGAGCACATCAACGAAGTTCTCTCCAAGGGAGAGGCCACCGTGCACAGCATGGTCAAGTGGGACGAGCGCCGGCTCGCCTACGACGTCGACGGCAACAAGCGCGGCGTCTACTTCCTGTGCCGCTTCACCGCCGACACCCGCAAGGTGAAGGAGATCGAGCGCGACTGCCGACTCAGCGAGAAGATGCTCCGCGCGATGATCGTCCGCAACGACGAGCTCACCGACGAGGAGATGAAGAACGCCTCGGCGGCCCAGCGCACGATGGACGAGGCGCGCCTGCGCGACGAGTCCGCCCCGACTGCCCCGGACGCCTGACGGCCCCGGGACCGACGGCAGCAAAAAGACGATCACGGCCGCGTGCAGGCGTGGAGCACGCGGCCGGATCGTTTTTGGTCAGGGACACTCCGGAGACCGGAGTTCCGGGCGACGCGGCAGGTGAGGCAGAAAAGGGTGAGATCCTCGCCCGCCGCGTCCTCGGATGTCCCCCCATCTGCCAGAAGAGGCGTGGACCGCGGGCGGGAAGGATCATGGCGGATC
>Ga0255182_1001146_pt1 | contig 14634 bp, 16 predicted proteins | sample Atl_UVDOM_RepA_8_FD_188420 | JGI IMG/M metagenome (GOLD analysis project Ga0255182, IMG submission 188420) | Freshwater microbial communities from Altamaha River, Georgia, United States - Atl_UVDOM_RepA_8d | ecosystem: Environmental > Aquatic > Freshwater > River | place: USA: Georgia...
AGCTGAAGCCGACATCGACCTCTACCGATGGTTCGGTGAACGGGAAATAGCTCGGCCTCAAGCGCAGCGTGACATCGTCATTTTCAAAATAGGCGCGCAGGAAGGTTTCGAGCGTCCATTTGAGGTGCCCAAGATGAATTCCCTTGTCGATCACAAGGCCTTCGACCTGGTGGAACATCGGCGTGTGGGTGGCGTCGCTATCCGACCGATAGACCCGGCCAGGAGCAATGATACGGATCGGCGGTTCCTGGCTTGTCATCGTGCGGATTTGCACCGGTGAGGTGTGCGTGCGCAGCAGCATCTTCCTACCATCCCGCTCCATCTGGTCGGGGAAGTAAAAGGTATCGTGCATCGCACGTGCGGGATGCGTTTCTGGAATGTTGAGCGCGCTGAAATTGTGCCAATCGTCTTCGATCTCTGGCCCTTCGGCAACGGCAAAGCCCATATCGGCAAAAATTTCCGCCAGTTCATCCATCACCTGGCTCACCGGATGCACGGTGCCGCGCGGGCTTTCCGGCGCGGGCAGCGTCATGTCGAGGCGTTCGGTCGCAAGCCGTTGGTTGAGGATTGCGGCTTCGAGAGCAGCCTTTTTGGCGGCGATGCCATTGGTTACCGCCTCACGCAGGCCGTTGATCACCGGGCCTTGCTGCTGCCGTTCTTCGGGCGACATCTGGCCAAGCGATTTGAGCAGCGCGGAAACGCTGCCCTGCTTGCCAAGCGCATCGATGCGAACGGCTTCAAGCGCGTCTGGAGTGTCGGCCGCATCGATAGCGGCGAGGATCTGGTTCTGGAGTGTTGCTATATCGCTCATATCGGTTCGCCTGATAAGCAAATGGGCGCGAACGGCAAGTGCCGCTCACGCCCATTTGCGCATTACTCGAAGGGACTGGCTTAAGCTGCTTTCGGCAGCGCCGCCTTCGCCTGCGCAACGATGCTGCTAAACACCGCGCCTTCGTTCATCGCGAGGTCGGCAAGGACCTTGCGGTCAAGGTCGACACCTGCGAGCTTAAGCCCGTGCATGAACTGGCCATAGGTCAGGCCTTCGACGCGGACAGCAGCGTTGATGCGCTGGATCCAAAGAGCGCGGAAGTTCCGCTTCTTAACCTTGCGGTCGCGATACGCATATTGGCCGGCCTTTTCGACAGCCTGGCGGGCAATGCGGATGGTATTCTTGCGGCGGCCATAAAAGCCTTTTGCCTGCTCCAAGATGTTCTTGTGCTTGGCGCGGGTGGTTACACCCCGTTTGACGCGTGCCATATCTCAGCGCTCCTTATTTCAAACCGTAGGGCGCCCAGGCCTTGATGACCTTGGCGTCGGCATCCGAAATCACGTCGGTGCCGCGGTTTTGGCGGATATATTTGCCATTGTGGCTGATCAGGCGGTGGCGCTTGCCGGCTACGCCGTGCTTCACCTTGCCGGTTGCGGTAAGCTTGAAACGCTTTTTGACACCGCTCTTGGTCTTCAACTTGGGCATTTCGGTCTCCTTTTGGATGTCCGTTTCGAGCAAACATGGCAGCCCTTTTAGCCAGCCCGCTCATTCGGAAGGCGCGCGCCTAGCGGGATTCGCAGCCAAATGCAAGGCTTTTGGGGAATTCAGCCCGCCGATGCTGCGGTCGGCTTTTGCAATCCCTGCAGCGGATCGCCAAGCGCCTTGATGCGTGCACGCGATGCAGCCCCGATAATGGGATGGCGATATTGGCGATACTGGCGGGGACTCATCTTGAAAAATCGACGAAAATCGCGGTTGAAATGTGCCTGATCATAATAATGCGCGTCGAGCGCATCGGACCAATTGCTTTCTGGGTCGTGCATGATGACCGCCAACGTACGCAAGAATCGCTGGCGTCGCAGCAGCAATTTGGGAGGAAAGCCGAATATGCGCAGCGACATCCGCTGCAACTGTGCAATCGAGAGCCCAAGTTTGTCGGCCATTTGACCGACATTGGCAATTTCAGGATCGAGAAGCACGTCATGGGCGACGCGAATCCGTTTTTCGGTCACAGCATCGATCAATGGCCGGTTGTCGAGTGCATCGAGCAAGAGGGCATCAAAGGCCGCAGCCATATCTTCCACGGTCGTAAGTGTTTGGGTCGCTTGCATCATCGCTTCGAACGATATGGTCGTTTTTACCAACGATGCATCCGATAACCGGTCTGCCCATTCATGCGCCGGATGATCGATGAACATGTTCCAGCCGACTGGAAGGAACCCGACACTCGCAATCCGCGCGTGCATCGCAGAGAACGGACCCGCTAAGCTCGTCGGCCCGACAAAATGCATCGGGGGAACATCGACCAGCGGTTCACCTACAAATCCGCCGGTCGTATCGCCGCTATACCTGAAGCGCACGCTGGCCCATTCGGGGTTCATCCAATCACTGACTGGTTGCCCATCCTGGCTATCAATCGCAGTGAAGTAATAGACCGACAAATAGGGCTGCAAGCGGGGATGCGGTGCGATGAAGCGCGTATGACTTTCGCCATCTATACCGGTCATCTGGAATTGCCCCCCACAGGGCCAATCATTGCCGTGGCACTACGCCGCGTCAAGGGCTTGCGGAATGGCAGGGCCCTGCAGAACCTGCAGCGGCTGGCCAAGCGCCTCTAGCCGGGCCCTGACTGCTGCCTTGCTTATCGGTCGCGGCATTTCGAGGAATGCCTTGGGTGTCATTCCCATGAAATCGCGAAAGTCGCGGCTGAAATGCGCCTGGTCATGATAACTGCTGTCGAGCACCTTTACCCATTTGAGACCGGGGTCAAGCATGCGCGGGGCGAGCGAACGCAGAAAACGTTGGCGCCGTAGCAGCCGTTTCGGCGAAAATCCGAACACCCGACGGCACAGTCGTTCGACCGCCTGGCTGTTCAGCCCGACGCGCTCCGAAAGCTGGACAACGTCAACAATTTCAGGATCGGCCATTGCCGCATGGACGCGTTCAATGTCGGCCTCACGCGGCAAATCTGCGCCGAGTGCGGCCAGCAAATGGCGGTCAAAAACCTCGGCGATTGCGCGATGATCGGAGAGACCTTGTATCTCCTGCCAGATATTCCCGAACACCTTGAACACCGGTTCGAGCGTCACATCGAATACCGCATTGGCGTAGGCATGGGCACTAGCGCCGACAAAGCGGGCCCAACCCAGCGGCGTAACGCCCATGCCTGCCATGCGGGCGTGCGAGCAGGAAATGTGGCAGGCCCGACTGGTTGGGCCGGTCATCGAAGCTGCCGGCACCGGAACAACAGGATCAGGCACAAGGCTCGCGGGGATGTTGCCCTCGAGCATGAACCGCGCGCTTGCCCATTCGGGATAGAGCAAATCCTCAAGCTCAACCCCACCCGGGGTTGAAATTTCGAAGAAATAGTAACTGGAAAAATATCGCCGCAATTCAGGCGCTGGCATGATGAACTGATAATCGCCGACGGTGCTCAATGATTGCATGCGAGCGCCTCCACCACATCCTCCATACGCGCGGGATCGCCAAGTGCGATCACATGGCCGTCCGAGCCGGCGTGAAGCATTTCGCCGTTCCAATCGCACATCATTCCACCCGCGCCTTCGACCACGGGAACAAGCGCTGCGAAATCGTGCAGTTTGAGACCGGCCTCGACGACAATGTCGATATGGCCTGAAGCGAGCAGCGCGTAATTGTAGCAATCGCCACCAAACAGCATCCGTTTGTGCGCGGTTTGTGCGGCAAGCGCCATGAAATGATCGCCATCATGCTGGCTGAAATATTGCGGGCCGCTGGTTGCCAGCGATGCCACTGCCAGTTCCTTGCAGGCGCGGGTCGAGGCGAGCTTGCCATTGAGCGTGGTGCCCATCCCCGTGGCGCCGATCCAGCGTTCGCCGCTGATGCACTGGTCAATCACGCCAAGCACCGGCCAGCCATCTTCGAGCAGCGCTATCAATGTGCCGAATATCGGGCGCCCCGCCATGAAGCTGACGGTGCCGTCGATGGGGTCGATGATCCAGCTGCGGCCAGACGTCCCCGGCTTTTCGCCATATTCTTCACCGATGATCGCATCGGTTGGGCAATCAACATCAAGGATAGCGCGAATGGCCGCTTCTGCTGCCCGATCGGCTTCGGTTACAGGAGTCGCGTCGGGTTTGGCTTCATGGTCTAACTTTGCACGAAAAAAGGGTCGGATCACACCGCCTGCAACATCGGCGAGTCGTCCTGCCAATTCGATTTCTCTTGCCCCGACCATGTAAAAAGCCCTGCCAAGCTAAAAGGCAAAGCGCAAGACAGCATTATTATCAGGGTCTTGTTGTTGTCATATGTCGTCAGTCGAACAGGCTGGAAACGCTGCTTTCATCGGCAATACGCTTGATCGCTTCGCCAAGCAGCGGCGCAATCGGAAGTTGGCGGATCTTGGCACTGTCACGCGCTGCATCGGACGCCATGATCGAATCGGTAATCACCAATTTGCGCAGGCTCGATGCATTGACGCGGTTGACTGCCTCACCAGACAATACGCCATGGGTAATATAAGCGACGACGTCGGCAGCACCGGCCGCCTTGAGCGCGTCGGCGGCGTTGCACAGCGTTCCCGCGCTGTCGGCAATATCGTCTATCAGGATGCAGAAACGATCCTTCACATCGCCGATGATGTTCATCACTTCGGACACACCGGCGCGTTCGCGGCGCTTGTCGACGATTGCCAGCGGTGCATCGTTGATCCGCTTCGCCAGCGCGCGTGCGCGCACCACACCACCAACGTCCGGCGATACGACCATCAGGCTTTTTTCATTGTGGCGCTCGAGGATGTCGGCTGCCATCACCGGCGCACCATACAGATTGTCGGTCGGGATATCGAAAAAGCCCTGAATCTGCCCGGCGTGCAGATCAACGGTCAGCACGCGGTCAGCACCAGCTTCGGTGATCAGGTTGGCGACAAGTTTCGCCGAAATCGGGGTGCGCGGGCCGGGCTTTCGATCCTGGCGCGCATAGCCGAAATAGGGGATGACCGCAGTGATACGCTTGGCCGAGGCACGGCGCAGCGCGTCAATCATGATCAGCAATTCCATAAGATTGTCGTTGGCCGGGTGGCTGGTCGACTGGATCACGAACATGTCCTCACCGCGGACATTTTCATGGATTTCGACGAAAATCTCATTGTCGGCAAAGCGACGGACGCTGGCATCGGTGAGCGGGAGACCAAGATAATCGGCGATGCCCTTTGCGAGCGGAAGGTTCGAATTGCCGGTAATCAATTTCATGCGCGCCACCCCTTTTTGCCGCATTCGAGAATCGTGAGGTCGCCCTAGCGAAGGAGGCCGAGGCTGACAATCGCCTTGCCCGCCTCGATTGTGGACAATAGGGAAGAAAGCATGACCGATACCCTGATCATCGCCATGGCCCAGTTGAACCAGCGTGTGGGCGACCTGAAAGGCAATGCCGATGCCATGCTTGAATGGCGGGCAAAGGCTGGGGCGGTCGACCTGGTGCTGTTTCCGGAACAGCAACTGATTGGCTATCCGGCCGAAGACCTGGTTCTGAAGCCTGCCTTCCAGAAAGCCGCTGCGCGCGAGTTGGATCGGCTTGCCCAGGCGACGGCCGATGGTGGCCCGGCTATGCTCGTCGGCTCGATCCTGCAAGAGGGCGATGCGCTCTACAATATCGTCGCGCTGCTCGACGGCGGGAAAATCGCCGCGATCCGCAAGAAGCACGAACTCCCCAATTATGGCACTTTCGATGAGAAACGGATTTTCACGCCTGGGCCTTTGCCGGAGCCCGCGGAATTTCGTGGGGTCAAGCTTGGCCTGCCAATCTGTGAAGATGGTTGGCTGCCCAAAGTCTGTTCACACCTCAAGGCGCAGGGCGCCGAATTGCTGATTTCGGTCAATGGCAGCCCGTATGAAATCGACAAGGACGACAGACGGCTCGAGCAGGTGTTTGCCGCACGCGTCGCCGAAACCGGCCTGCCGCTGATATTCCTCAATCGCATTGGCGGGCAGGACGAACTGGTTTTCGATGGCTGCTCCTTTGTCCTCAATGCAGATGGAGTTGCCGCGCACCACCTTCCCGATTGGGAGGAGCATCTGCGGATCACCCGCTGGCGCAAACAGGCTGGCAGATGGACATGCGAAGCGGGCGAACTGGCGGAATGGGAAGACCATCCGGCAGACATCTATTCTGCGATGGTGCTGGCGCTGCGCGACTATGTTGATCGCAACCGATTCCCTGGCGTCGTGCTCGGGCTTTCGGGTGGGATCGACAGCGCCATCTGCGCCGCGATTGCCGCCGACGCGCTGGGGCCGGACCGCGTCTGGTGCGTGATGCTCCCCAGCCGCTTCACAGGGCAGTTAAGCCTCGACCTCGCCAGCGAATGCGCGAAGATGATCGGCTGCCGCCTCGATACAATCCCGATCAATCCGGCCGTGATCGCTTTTGATGAAATGCTGGCAGGCAGCTTTGCCGACCGCGAGGTCGATATTACCGAAGAGAATGTGCAATCGCGCATTCGCGGCGTGACGCTGATGGCGCTCTCGAACAAGTTCGGCCACATGCTGTTGACCACCGGCAACAAGAGCGAGATGAGCGTCGGCTACGCCACCATCTATGGCGACATGGCGGGCGGATATAACCCGCTGAAAGACGCATACAAGATGACGGTGTTCGCGATTTCGCGTTGGCGTAACAAGCACAAGCCGCGCATCGGCCTCGGGCCAGATGGGGCGGTAATGCCTGACGCCATCATCACGCGTCCCCCCAGCGCCGAACTGCGGCCTGACCAGAAAGACAGCGACAGCCTGCCCGAATATCCCGTGCTCGATGATATCCTGCTCGGGTTGGTGGAGCAGGAGCTTTCGGTCGATGAGGTCACGGCGCGTGGCCACGATCGTGCTGTGGTCGAGCGGATCGAACGGTTGCTTTACATCGCCGAATATAAACGCCGCCAGGCACCGCCTGGCGTGAAGCTGGGCAGCCGGAATTTCGGCCGCGACCGGCGCTACCCGATTACCAACGCCTTCCGCAGCGGTTAGAACAACCGCGTCAGCAGGATATCAAACCAATTTCCTGTCCCGGAATCACGGGCCGCCATAGGTACGCCGGCAACTGCCGCGCATTCTAGGCAGCGCACTTGGGCGCCCTTGGCCGTCATCAGCATGCGCAGGTCGGCAGCCATTTGTTCGAACAGCATTTGCTGCTCCCAAGCTGCACGGCCAAAGAGATCGGTCGGCATTTGCGCTTGTGCCGGCTCGGGCATCAAACCGCCAAGCAATGTGCTCGCAAAATCGGGCTGCGGATCGATGTAGCGCGGGTGCCAATCATCTTTCCCAAGTTTTGCAAGGCGGGCCGCTTCGGCAAGGGCGGCGTCAAGGCCGCCCATCTTGTCCACCAGACCCAGTTGCCGCGCTGTGGCGCCAGCCCACACACGGCCTTGCCCAACGGCATCGACCTGTTCGACCGATTTCTTGCGCGATGCGGCAACACGGGTGAGGAAGTCGCGATATCCCTTTTCCACCACCGCCTGCGCCAAGCGATCAAATTCCGGACTGATACCGCCAAGGACATCAGGCTCCCCCGATAATGGGGTGGTGCGCACGCCATCGGTGGTCACACCCCATTTGCCCAGCGCTTCGCGGCCGGAAGGCAATACTCCAAATATGCCGATCGAGCCTGTGATCGTCTCGGGCTCGGCCAGGATGATATCGGCCGGCATCGAAATCCAGTAACCGCCGCTGGCAGCAAGGTTCGCCATCGATACTACCACCGGCAGCTTGCGCTTTTTCGCTTCGGCGATAGCGAGCCTGATTTTTTCGGAGGCGGTGACAGAACCGCCAGGGCTATCCACACGAATGACCAAGGCCTTGAGGCTATCGTCCTGCAGCGCCTTATAGATCAGCTCAGATACGCTGTCGCCTGCGGCAATGCCCGGCCCGCCTTTGCCGTCGATGATCTCGCCCGAAATGGTAACAACGCCGATGGGACTGCCTGCACTGGGAGCGCTATGCGCAGCCAGCAATGCATCCGGCCGCGTTTCGGCAAAAGAGCCCGCCGACTCTTCACGGCCTTTGCCTACCTTGGCGGCGACATATTTGCCGAAAGCTACCCGGTCACCCAGCCTGTCGACCAGTCCATTGGTAAGTGCCAATTGCGCCAAATCCCCCTTAGCCGCTTCGACAGCGGCAGGCGCATCGGCCAGCAGGGCGTCCAATTTGGCCTTTGGTCGGGCCTTGGCGACATCGCGGCGCCACTCAGCCCAAACCTCGTCATAAAGTGACTGCATCGCAGCCTCGGCCTCGGGTGATTGGTCGGCACGCATATAGGGTTCAACCGCGCTCTTGAATGTGCCGACGCGATAGATGTGCGCCTTGATGCCCAACTGGTCGAACAGGCCCTTGAAATAAGGGCGCGAGCCGCCTGGGCCAGTGGGCAGAACGCCACCCAATGGGTCAAGCCAAATTTCGCTGGCATGCGCAGCAAGCTGATAGCCATCATCGGTATAACCGGTCGCGAAGGCATAGACAGGTTTGCCCGCCTTGCGCACCGCATCAATCCGTTCTGCAATCGCTGCAAGGCTGGCCTGCCCGCCACCCATGAAGCGATCAAGATCGAGCACGACTGCCTTTATCCGATTGTCGCTGACAGCCAGTTCAAGCGCGCGCGATATATCGCGCTGGCGGAATTCGCGCACCGGCGCGCGTTGCGACAGTAATGCAGCGACAGGATCGACAGCAGCCGGCTGTTCGGAGACAGTACCATCGAGTTCAAGCAACAGGGCACCATCGTGCACCGCCCCTGGATTGGGGCCAGCGCTCAAAAGCGCATAAAGGAAGCCAAAAAAGACAAGCAGGAACAGCAATGCCAACCCGTCCTTGAGGGCAACCAGAAACCGCCACACGCCTTTGAGAAATGCCATAATCTGCCTCGACTTTCGTTTGATCTATGTAGGGTGGTGACGAAAAGATTCCAGCGCCGTTCGACAAAGCAAGCTGCAGATATGCGAAAGGGGCCGTCCCGTTTAGGAACGACCCCTTTCTTGCATGGTCAGCAGCCGGACTAGCCGCTGCCGGGAGTGGTAGTCATGCTGATATCAGCAGCCGATCCCCCGAACGGAAATGTCCGACCTCGTAACTGAACCATGAGACATCGGATCACCTCCTTTCGATTGTTGAAAACTGTTTGCGTCTTGCATCTGCTTGCCCTCCGCGACTCAAATTTGAATCAAGCGAATCTTGGAAACAAGACTTGTTTTTCGAAAATTTTCTGGCAAATATCTTGCCTCTTGCGCGGGGCCATCCAAGGCCCCTTTTTTATTGCCCGCAATCAGCGGCAATCCTCGATTACCCGGCCCAGTTCGGCCCAGTTGGGAATGGCCATTGATCGCAAACCGCTGACTTCAACGGCAAAACGCCCGCGACTGAAGGCCATGGCATCGAGGATCGGGTCACGCGGCATGATTTCAGCAGCGTAATATGCCGGGGTTGTGGAAGCTTGCGACGCGGGCAACGATTTCATCGTCGAACTGGTCCGGATCAAGATAGACCCGCCAGCACCCGTGCCAGCAACCGACAAAAAGATGCGTGAACGCCCTTTGTCGCAACGCAAGGTGAGCGTCGCATCTGCACCCGCAATGCCGAAAAGGGCAATCGATCCACGGGCATCGGCGCGATAAACCCATGTTCCAGGTTCAATCGGCCAGTCGATCCATTCGCCGCTTGGTCGCGTAGGCTTTGGCGCTTCGCTTACCACCGGCGCAACTGGCTTGGGGACCGGCTGTGGCACGGGTGCTGGCTTTGGAGAAGCGCAGGCCGCAAGTGCAAGCACGGGCAAGAGGATCAATGGCTTCAACCGCATGGTTACCCTTATGGCCAATCGTCCGGCTTTGGGCTAGGCCCCAAATCACCATGGCCAAACCGAAAGTCCGGATAGACCAACTGCTCGTCGAACGCGGCCTAGCCGAGAGCCGGACGCGCGCGCAGGCGCTGGTCATGGCGGGGCATGTCATGCTGGGTGACAAGAAAGCAGACAAGCCGGGGTTGCAGGTGGCCGAAGATGCCGAGATATCGGTAAAGGGGCAGGATCACCCGTGGGTTTCACGGGGCGGTATCAAGCTTGCCCATGCGTTGGAGCATTTCGGAATCGACGTGACAGGCTCCGTCGCCATCGACGTCGGATCCTCTACCGGCGGTTTCACCGACGTTTTGCTCAATAAAGGCGCGGCGAAGGTCTATGCCGTCGACAGCGGCACCAACCAGCTGGCGTGGAAATTGCGACAAGACCCGCGTGTCATTGTGCACGAACAGACAAGCGCGCGGATTTTGACAGCGGAGCATGTGCAAGAACCGGTCGACATCATCGTCTGCGATGCCAGTTTCATCAGCCTGTCAAAGGTACTTGAACGGCCCATGACTTTCGCCAAGCCCGAGGCGCAGCTCGTGGCGCTCATCAAACCTCAGTTCGAGGCAGGCCGGGGCGAAGTCGGCAAGGGCGGCGTGGTCCGCGATTCAGCCGTACATCAAAGAGTGTGCGACGATGTTTCTGCCTGGCTGGAAAGTGTTGGTTGGCGGGTGGCAGGCCTCACCGAAAGCCCGATTACCGGCCCCAAAGGCAATGTCGAATTCCTGGTCTGGGCGGTTAAAGCGCCAGATTAAGGTCAGGCAGCCAAAGACCCAGCGCCGAGAGCGGGCAGCGTCGTATCAAACAAGGCCGCAACTACACGAGCATAAGGCCGACCTGCGTCGGTCAGTTCGATGTCATTACCATCCTGAACAACGAGCTTACGTTCCAGAAGCTGCCGTAGCAATGCCGTGGCCGCAATGTCGTCCGAAAGGCAAGATGCCTCGGCACGCCCCGTGCAAAGCAATTGCTCGATCCGTTTTGCACGCAAACGGTCTTCGCCATTGAGGGTCAGGCCGCGTCGACCAGCAAGCTGGTGCGCACCAACTATCTGCCGGTAGTTTCCTGGATTTTTTTCATTCTGTATGATAGCATCCGGAAACTGGCTGATTGCGCTGGCGCCAAATCCTATCAGCACATCAGACTGGTCTTCGGTGAAGCCTTGAAAGTTGCGCCGCACCTTGCCTTCGGCTGCCGCAATCGCGATTGGATCGTCTGGCAGCGCGAAATGATCAAAGCCGATAGGCACATAGCCATCGGAGACGAGCCTTTCATACCCAATCGCCGCTTGTTCAAACCTAGCCTCTATACCTGGCAGCGCCGCGCCATCGATACGCTTCTGCCGCGGGAAAACATGTGGCAAGTGGGCATAGCCAAAGAGCGCGACTCGCGAAGGCCGCATACGCAGGACATGGTCGAGCGTGGTCAACAGGCTCTCATTGGTCTGGTAAGGCAGACCATACATCAGATCAAAATTGATCGCACGGATGCCCCGGGCGCGCAGCGAAGCCATACAGGTTTCGATCATTTCAACAGGCTGGATGCGTCCGATAGCGGCCTGAATTTCCGGATCGAAACTTTGGACCCCGAAACTCACGCGACTGACCTGTGCGACTGCCAGTGTCATGGCCCATTCAAGGCTGAAGGCGCGCGGATCGATTTCAACCGAAATGTCAGGATTGTTGCCTGCAAACATCGTCACCAGCCGGTCGACCAGCCGAACAAAAGCAATGGGCTCGATCGCGTTGGGGCTGCCGCCACCAAAGGCAATGCGTTGCAGCCGGCCTCGACCGCCCAGCAACTTTGCAACGAGCGTCATTTCCGCTTCGAGTGCCTCAAGATAGGCATGCAACCGCTGCGTCCGGCCTGCGGCCCCGGTGTTGCAACCACAATACCAGCAGATCGACTGGCAGTAGGGGATATGCGCATAGAGCGAGATTGGCGTCCCGGAAGCTACGCTGTTCAGCGCCCGAGCCTGCGACTCAGCTCCGACTTCCTCTGTGAACAAGGTGGCCGGCGGATAGCTGGTATATCGCGGCACAGGCCGTGCCAAAAGATCCGGGAAATAAGGCCACATAATGCCGCGACGCTAGGGATTTCGCGGAGAATTGGCTTTGATCTCAATCAAGAAGTTCCTTGTCTTTGGTCAAGGACATTCGCCGCAGCGAGTCTAACATTTGCTGCATCCGCACGGAATTGCAGGGGAAGTTGCAATGCTGAAATCTGTATTAGTTCACGTCCATGACGATAGCGGCTTCGATGGCCGCCTCACCGCCGCGCTAGATATTTGCCGCGCGCATGATGCCCATCTTACTTGCATGCACGTGACGCCTTACGGCGCTTATGCGACCTTCGATCCTGCTGGCGGCATGTTCACCAGTAGCATCCTCATAGAAGAACTGCGCAAGAAACAGGACGCCTTGCAAAAACTCGTCGAAGAACGCCTCTCCAACGAAGATGTCCGTTGGGACTGGCAGGCATTTGATGGCGATGTCGCGCAAACGCTGGTGTCGGCATCCTCGCTCGCCGACTTGGTCGTGCTGGGTCAGGCCGGGCCGCAAAAGGGCGATATCGCGCACCCGTTGCCGATCGTTGATGCAGTCGTTGTGCATGCGGGATGCCCTGTGCTGGTGGTTCCGACAGGTTGCGATCGTGTCGATCCGACAGCACCGGTCGTTGTCGGCTGGAACGCTTCCGAACAGGCTGCGCGGGCGATCCGCCATGCCCTGCCGACTCTGCAGATGGCCTCAGCGGTCCACCTGGTTTCGGTCGGCGACAAGGATGAGGAGTTTCCGCAGACCGCGGCATCCGAATATCTTTCGCGCCACGGCATCAACACCGAATTGCACACGCTGAAACCGGGCGTGCGTGACACGGACGATGTCATTCACCAATTCGCGCTCGATAACGGCGCGGGCTGCATCCTGATCGGTGCCTATGGCCATTCGCGGTTGCGCGAAACGTTGCTCGGCGGCGTCACCCGCTACCTAACGATGCAATCGCGCGTTCCACTCATGCTGTCGCGTTAGTTCAAGCAGAAAGGCCAGCAAAACATGAACCGCAATGTTGGAAACACTGATCGCATCCTGCGCGTTGTCGCAGGCCTTATCCTGATTTCGCTCGTCTTCATCGGGCCGAAAACCGTCTGGGGATGGGTGGGACTAATCCCGCTCATCACCGGGCTATTCCGCTGGTGCCCGGCCTATACGCTGGTCGGGGTCAGCACCTGCAAGAAGCAATAACCCAACGCTCACAGGGAGTTACATCATGAGCACCAAGATAAAAACGATTTCTACCCTCGCCCTTTTGATGGCTGGCATGGCAGCCACCCCTGCCATGGCCGAAGCCGGCGACACCTTCATCCGCGTACGCGGTATCGTGGTTGCGCCGAACGAAGATTCGACTGGCATCACCCCGGCATTTCCGGCTGAAACGGTTTCGGTCGACAATGCAGTCGCCCCGGAAGTCGACATCACCCACATGCTGACCAACAATGTTGGCGTTGAACTGATCGCTGCGACAACCAAGCATAGCGTAGCGGGAACGACCGGCACCACTGGCGGCATTGGCAAGCTGGCTTCAACCTGGGTGCTGCCGCCGACCCTGACACTGCAATATCATTTCGCGCCTGAGGCGAAGGTCCGCCCCTATGTCGGCGCAGGTGTGAACTGGACGCTGTTCTACAAGGAAAAGGCATCGAACGGCCTTGAAGCCGCTGTCGGTCAAACCAATGTGCATCTGAGCAGCAGCTTTGGCTGGGCCGCACAGGCAGGTATCGACATCGACCTCAACGAGAAGATGTTCCTCAACTTCGACGTCAAATATATCAAGATGGACACCAATGCCCGTCTGAACACGACAGCTGCTGGCATCCAGCGGGTCGGTGTCGACATTGATCCGTTCGTCTTTGGCGTAGGCGTAGGCTTCAAGCTCTAACCACGCATTACAAGCTCCTCCCTCTGGGGCGGGTTCGCAAGAGCCCGCCTCTTTTTTATGCCTGATTGGTGTGAGAGCAGAGACGAAGCGCCGCGACCGCGCTAGCTGAATTCAGCAGCAATCGTCTTGATTGTTCTGGTTCTTCTTGCGCCGGTCATTGACGGCATGGCAGCCCTTGTTGCAGCAACCATGGTCCGAAGGTGCTGCGGGATCTGCGGGGATGTCGATACGGTCCATTCCGCCCATGCAGTTCGAAACAAGGATCGAGCGTGCCTGCGCGGCAGTCGGCAAAGGCATTGAAAGCGCTATGACAGACAGCAAGGCAATGAAAGGATTGATCCGACGCTCATTCATCGACCGGCGCATCCTCATCAATCAGGATGCGCAAGGCTGCACCATCCAGATCTTCAAACTGGCCGCTACGAAGCGACCAGAAAAAGGCGCCAAGGCCCAGCAAGCCGAGCCCGAGAGCAATCGGGATGAGGAAGGCGATCCCCGTCACTTTGCCGCCCCCTTCAGGCGCAGAGCGTTGGCGACGACAATCACCGACGAACCTGACATGGCGAGTGCAGCAATCAGCGGGGTCACCATGCCCATGATCGCCATGGGTATTGCGATCACATTATAGCCGATTGCCAGTGCGAAATTCTGCCGGACAATCCGCTGCGTGGCGCGCGAGGCGCGAATGGCGATGGCAACAGGGGCAAGGCTATCGCCCATGAACACCGCATCGGCGGCATTTTGCCCTGCATCGCTGGCCGAGGCAGGTGCCAATGACGCGTGGCCTGCGGCAAGCGCCGGTCCATCATTCAACCCGTCGCCGATCATCAACACCTTGTGCCCTGCGGCGGGTT
>Ga0255182_1001148_pt1 | contig 14604 bp, 13 predicted proteins | sample Atl_UVDOM_RepA_8_FD_188420 | JGI IMG/M metagenome (GOLD analysis project Ga0255182, IMG submission 188420) | Freshwater microbial communities from Altamaha River, Georgia, United States - Atl_UVDOM_RepA_8d | ecosystem: Environmental > Aquatic > Freshwater > River | place: USA: Georgia...
GGATGTCGACCAGCGACGGCGAGCGCCGCAGCGGCGCCCGGTTCTGCAGGGCGTCGGGGGCGACGCACCCGTCGAACAGCATCCACTGCAGCCCGGTGCGTTCGAAGCTCACCTGGTGCAGCGAGAGCTCAGCTTCCTCGGGCGCGCTGCACAGGCCGCGCGTGATGAGTTCGATCTTGTTCGGCTTCTTGTCGAAGGCCGCGTAGAGCTTGCGACCGAGCACCGTCAGGTCGAGCTGCGTGATGCGCTTGTCGGTGGCGAAGCGGCGCGCGAACTCGGACAGCGCGCCGTAACTCTGCTGCAGGACCTTCACCAGCTCGCGCCGCTCCTCGACGGCGCTGTCGATGCGCCAGCGCTGGCGCTGATCGAGATGGCTCAGTACCTGCGGGGACCAGTCCCATTCGCGCACCAGGCGCTCGATGTTGTTACGCCGCCATGCGGGCTGGCGCGGGTCGGGGGGCTGGGTCAGCACCTCACTCGTCTTGATGTAGAACGCGCGCCGCAACAGGCGCAACCGGGTCTCGTCCTTGCGCGCGAGCAGGTATTCCTCGACCTTGCGGTACATCGCGACGTAGGGGTCGATCTCATCGAGCGTCACGTCCCGGCGCAACGCGAGCTTGTAGCGATGGCTCAGCAGGCCGCTGTCCGGGTACTCCGCCGCGTAGGCCTCCATCAGCAGCAGCTTCATCACCGATTTGTAAGGCGACTCGATGCTCTTGTAGAGCTGCCACACGGTGCCGCCGAAGAATTCCTCGGCGGGAATGCGCGCGAGTCCTCCGAAGTCGACGTAGGCGCGCGGGGAGAGCGTGCGCTTCTGCTCGGCTTCCGCGATGTATTCGTCGTAGCGATGCTCTTCACCGGGTGGCACCGCCCACCACAGCGGGCGCAGGCCCGCCAGCAGCAGGCCCGAGCGATAGAACTCGTCGAGCAGCAGGTAGTGCTGCGAGCTGCCGCTGCTCTCGTCCGACAGGCTCAAGGTCTCGCCGCTCTTGAAGCGCTCGGCGTCGAACACGAACAGGTGCAGGTCCAGCCCCGTGCCCTGTGAATAGTCCTCGATACGTCGCGCCTTCTCGCGCAGCCGCACCACGTCCGCCTCGGCAAGCCCCGCGTCGTGCACCAGCCACACGTCGAGATCGCTCTGGCGCGTGTAGGCAATCGTGCCCGGGCTGCCCATCAGGTAGAGGCCGCGAATCGCGTAATTGCGCTGCAGGCGCTGCTCGTAAACGAAGGTCCGCGCGAGCTGCTTCGCGGCCGCCAGCGCGGTGCGTCCCGGCACGTAGTCGCACACACCGGCCGGCACTTCCTGGGAGATATAGCCCGGCAACAGGGGGTGGTTGACGTGGAACAGCAGCGGTAGCAGTTCGACGAACGCCTGCTGGCGACCGCTCATCGTCGCGTACGCGCGCTGCAGGCGGTCGCGATTGACCACCATGAAGCGCTCTTCGAGCGCGATTTCCGAGTTCCCGTCGAGTGCCGCTTCCGCCATGCCGCGTGATTGCCTTGTGCCTGGTCGCCGGCGCCCGGTCCACCCCGCCTGGCGAGGGGGACCCGCGTGCCGGGTCTATTCGAACCCACAGGTTCCGTTTAGCGGCCCGGCCCGAAATAACTTGATCGTCGCGCGCGCCGCGGGCGTAACGTGCCTGGGGGCAAAATCACCCGCAAATTCAATGCGTTTTGATTGAGCTGTGCAGCGCGATATTGAATAATGACGAAATCCCGGGAGCGGGCCGCCGATGGCCGCGCGTGTTCCGGGCATCTGCTCCCGCCAGCGGCTTGATTCACCAGACGGAGGATTCCGAATTGTTCCCGAAAGACATGGGCATCCAGGGCTTCGATCCCGAGCTGTGGCGCGCGCTTGAGGACGAGCGCCAGCGCCAGGAAGACCATATCGAACTGATCGCCTCCGAAAACCACACGAGCCCCCGCGTGCTGGAAGCCCAGGGCACGGTGCTGACCAACAAGTACGCCGAGGGCTATCCGGGCAAGCGCTACTACGGCGGTTGCGAGCACGTCGACGTCGTCGAGCAGCTCGCGATCGACCGCGCCAAGGCGCTGTTCGGCGCCGACTACGCGAACGTCCAGCCTCACTCGGGTTCGCAGGCGAATGCCGCGGTCTATCTCGCCCTGCTCGAGGCCGGCGACTGCGTGCTTGGCATGAGCCTCGCGCACGGCGGCCACCTGACCCACGGCGCGGCCGTGAATTTCTCCGGACGGACCTATCGCGCCGTCCAGTACGGTCTCGACGTCGCCACCGGCCTCATCGACTACGACGAGGTCGTGCGGCTCGCGCGCGAGCACCGGCCGCGCATGATCATGACCGGCTTCTCCGCGTACTCGCGGGTGATCGACTGGGCCAGATTCCGCGAAATCGCCGACGAGGTCGGGGCCTACCTCGTGTCCGACATGGCGCACGTCGCGGGCCTGGTGGCCGTCGGCCTGTACCCGAGCCCGGTGCAGCTCGCGGACATGACCACCACCACTACCCACAAGACCCTGCGCGGCCCGCGCAGCGGCCTCATCCTGGCCAGAAGCAACGAGGCGCTCGAGAAGAAGGTCAATTCCGCAGTCTTCCCCGGCATCCAGGGCGGACCGCTGATGCACGTGATCGCTGCCAAGGCCGTCGCGTTCAAGGAGGCGATGGAGCCGGGCTTCCGCGCCTACCAGGAGCAGGTGCTGAGGAACGCGCGGGCCATGGCCGAGACCTTCATGTCGCGCGGCTTCAAGGTCGTCTCGGGCGGCACCGACAACCACCTCTTCCTCGTCGACCTCTCACCGCGCGGCCTGACCGGCAAGGCGGCCGACGCGGCGCTGGGCAGGGCGCACATCACCGTCAACAAGAACGCAGTGCCCAACGACCCGCAGTCGCCGTTCGTCACGAGCGGGATCCGCGTCGGCACGCCGGCGATGACGACCCGCGGCTGTGGCGAAGCGGAGGCGCGCGCGATTGCCGGGTGGATGTGCGACGTGCTCGAGCACATCGACGACGAGCGGGTGAACGCCGAGGTGCGCGGCAGGATCACCGAGCTCTGCGCACAGTTCCCGGTCTACCGGACCTGAGCCCGGACGCGGCCGGCCGTGCACTGCCCCTTCTGCGCCCACAACGACACGCGAGTCATCGACTCGCGCCTGCTCGGCGAAGGCGACCAGATCCGGCGCCGGCGCGAGTGCATGGAGTGCAAGGCGCGTTTCACCACCTATGAAACCGCCGAGCTGAGCCTGCCGCGCGTGATCAAGAGCGATGGTCGCCGCGAGACCTTCAGCGACGAGAAGCTGCGGCGGGGCATCGTCAAGGCGCTGGAAAAGCGGCCGGTCGAGATGGAGCGGGTGGAGGCGGCCATCAACCGCGTCACGCGCCGCGTGCGTGAAAGCGGCGACCGCGAAATCGAATCCCGCCGCATCGGCGACCTCGTCATGGACGAGCTGCGCGGACTCGACCAGGTGGCCTACGTCCGCTTCGCGTCGGTCTATCGCAGCTTCGAGGACGTGAAGGCCTTTCTCGAGGAAATCGAGCGACTCGAGAACGAGCTGCCGCCGGACCTGCGCGAGCAGCAACTCAACCTGATTCCCGCCGACGAGCCCGCGAAGGGCAAGCGCTAGCCGCGACCGCGGCACCCGCGCGCGGCAGGCAGCGAAGCATGAGCGCAGCTGACGACCATCGATACATGGCCGATGCGTTGCGCGCAGCGGCACAAGGGTTCTGCTCGACGCGACCGAATCCGCGCGTCGGCTGCGTCGTCGTGCGGGACGGCGCGGTCGTCGGCCGCGGCTATCACCACCACGCGGGCGGGCCGCATGCCGAGGTCGTCGCGCTGGGTGAGGCCGGACCGCTCGCGAACGGGGCGACCGCCTACGTGACCCTCGAGCCCTGCAACCACCACGGGCGCACGCCGCCCTGCGTCGACGCGCTGATTGCCGCACGGGTCGCGCGCGTGGTCTATGCCTGCGACGACCCCCATCCCCAGGTCGCGGGGCAGGGCGCCGCGCGCCTGCGCGCCGCCGGCATCACGGTCGACGCCGGGCCGCTCGGTGACGCCGCCCGCGAGCTCAACCGCGGTTTCATGAGCCGCTTCCGGTGCGGGCGCCCGTTCCTCACGCTGAAGGTCGGGATGAGCCTCGACGGCAAGACCGCGCTCGCGAACGGTCAGAGCCAGTGGATTACCGGCCCGGCCGCGCGCGCCGACGTGCAGCGCCTGCGTGCGCGCAGCTGCGCGGTGCTCACGGGGATAGGCACGGTGCTCGCCGACGACCCGGCGCTGACCGTCCGCGACCCGCGTTTCGATCTCGGCGGCACGCCGCCGGCCCGGGTCGTGCTCGACGCGAGCCTGCGCCTGGGGCCGGACGCCCGGCTGTTCGCCACGCCGGAGCCGGTCTACGTGTTCACCGCCGACGGCGAGGCCGGGCGGCGCGCGCCCCTGGAGGCCCTCGGTGCCCGCGTGGAGCGCGTGGCGCCGGACCGCGGCGGCGTGGATCTGCAGGCCGTGCTCGCGCGCCTCGGTGCGCTGGGGATGAATGAGGTTCTGGCCGAATGCGGTCCCCGCCTCGCCGGCGGCCTGCTCGCGGCGGGCCTCGTCGATGAACTCGTCTGCTACCTCGCGCCGAAGATCCTCGGCAGCGGCGCGCGCAGCGCGTTCGCGCTGCCCGACTTCACGGCGCTGGCCGAGTGCCCGGGCCTCGACGTCATCGAGACCCGCCGCGTCGGGCCGGATCTGCGCATCGTCGCCCGGCCGGCCACGGCTTGACGGTCGCCACCGCTTGCTCGATATTGCCCTGATGTTCACCGGCATCATCCAGACCCTCGGCCGCATCGAGGCGCTGACCCCCCAGGGTGGCGCGATGCGCATGGCGATCGTCGCCCACGACCTCGACACCAGCGACGTCGCGCTGGGCGACAGCATCGCCTGCTCGGGGCCCTGCCTGACCGCCGTGGCGATTGCGCCGGGCCGCTTCGAGGTCGACGTGTCGCCGGAAACCCTTGCGCGCACGACGCTGGGCGCCAAGCGCGTCGGCGACCGCGTGAATCTCGAGAAGGCGCTGCGCCTGTCCGACCGGCTGGGTGGCCACCTGGTCAGCGGCCACGTCGATGGCATCGGCGAGGTCCGCAGCCGCGTCGAGCGCGACAACTGCGTGCAGTTCACGCTGCGCGCGCCGGCCGAGCTGGCCCGCTACATCGCGCCCAAGGGCTCGATCTGCGTCGACGGCGTCAGCCTCACCGTCAACGGCGTCAACGGCGCCGATTTCGAATTGCTGATCATCCCGCACACCCTCGAACGTACCACCCTCGGCGAGCTGCGCAGCGGCAGCCGGGTGAACCTCGAGATAGACCTCGTCGCTCGTTACCTCGAACGACTGCTGGCGCCGGATGCGACCGCCGGCGCCGGCATCACCACCGAGACCCTGCACAAGGCCGGAATGCTCGGGCATTCCTGAGGCGCCGCGCGTCGCGCGGTGTCCGTAGGCTTACGATCAACCTGCATTCGTCTGGAACAGCGATGGAAGTCAATTCAATCGAGGAAATAATCGAGGATATCCGCGCGGGCAAGATGGTCATCATCATGGATGACGAGGACCGCGAGAACGAAGGCGATTTCGTCCTCGCCGCGAGCCACTGCACGGCGGAGCACGTGAACTTCATGGCCCGCTACGGCCGGGGGCTCATCTGCCTGACCCTGACCGAGGCGCGCTGCCGGCAGCTGAACCTGCCGCTGATGGTGCAGGACACGCGCTACACGCATCGCACCAACTTCACGATGTCGATCGAAGCGGCGGAGGGCGTGACGACCGGCATTTCCGCGGCGGATCGCGCACGCACCATCCAGGTTGCCGTCGCGCCGGACGCCAAGCCCTCGGACATCGTGCAGCCCGGGCACATCTTCCCGCTGATGGCGCAGTCCGGCGGCGCGCTGACGCGTGCCGGCCACACCGAAGCCGGTTGCGACCTCGCGCAGCTCGCCGGCCTCGAGCCGGCCTCGGTCATCGTCGAGATCCTCAACGACGACGGCACGATGGCGCGGCGCCCCGACCTGGAGAAAATCGCGGCCCAGCACGGCCTGAAAATCGGCACGATCGCCGACCTCATCCGGTTCCGGATCGAGAACGAGAAGACCATCGAGCGCGCGGCCGAGGCCGTGCTGCCGACCGAGTTCGGCGAATTCCGCCTTATCGCCTACCGTGACTCGATACACCAGGATCTGCACCTCGCGATGGTGCGCGGCGACATCAGCCCCGAGCGGCCGACCCTGGTCCGCGTGCACATCTACAATCCGATCGAGGACCTGACCGCGAGCGTGCGCAAGGACGCCGGCTGGCCGCTGCGCGATGCGCTGCGCCGAGTGGCGGAAGCGGGCGAAGGTGTCGTCGTCGTGCTCAGCAACCAGGTCGACAACGACGAGGTGCTGCGGCAGGTGCTGCGCATCGCCGATCCGGATCTTGCCCATGCGTCGCCCTCCGAAGCCCACTCGCACAAGGCGCCGGCCGACTGGCGCCAGATCGGGCTGGGCGCCCAGATACTGGCCGATCTCGGCGTGCGCAAAATGCGCGTGATGAGCAACCCGCGTCGCTACCATGCGCTGTCGGGGTTCGGTCTCGAAGTCGTCGAATACGTGACCTGAGGTTCCTGAAGCACATGATCACCACCATCGAAGGCAGCATGATCCTGACGTCGCCGGCGCGCATCGCCATCGTCGCCGCCCGGTTCAACCACTTCATCGTCGACCACCTCGAAAGCGGCTGCCTCGACGCGTTGCGTCGCCACGGCGTGCAGGACTCCGGCATCACGATCGCCCGCGTGCCGGGCGCGTTCGAAATGCCGGTCGCCGTCAAGAAGATGGCCGCCAGCGGCAAGTACGACGCGGTCATCGCGCTCGGCGCCGTGATCCGCGGCTCCACCCCGCACTTCGACCACGTCGCGGGCGCCTGCTCGCGGGGCCTGGCGGGCGTGGCGTCCGAAACCGGCGTGCCGGTGATTTTCGGCGTGCTGACCGTCGACACCATCGAACAGGCGATCGAGCGCGCGGGCACGAAGGCCGGCAACAAGGGTGCCGAGGCCGCGGTCACCGCGATCGAAATGATCTCCCTGCTGCGGGGGCTGTGATTCGTGGCGGAGACCGAGACAGGCCAGCCTCGGCCACGCCCGGGCAGCGGTAACGCCGGCCGGGTCAAGGCGCGACGCTGCGCCGTGCAGGCGCTCTACCAGTGGCAGGTCGCCGGCGCCACGCCGGAGACCATCCTCGCCGAGTTCCTCAACGAGCGCGAGGTCGACAAGGTCGACGTCGAGTATTTTGCCGAACTCGCCCGCGACATCCCCCGCCAGATCGCCGAACTGCGCGCGGTGATCGAGCCGCTGCTAGACCGGCCGTGGGAGCGGGTGGGGCCGGTCGAGCGTTCGGTGCTGCTGATCGGTGCCTACGAACTGAAGAACTGCCTGCACATCCCCTATCGCGTCGTCGTCAACGAAGGCATCGAGCTGTCGAAGATGTTCGGCGCCGACGAGGCGCATCGTTACATCAACGGCGTGCTCGACCGCCTGGCCCGCTCGCTGCGCGAGGTCGAAATCAATGCGGGGCCTGGCGCGCGTTAGGCCGCCGGGCGCGCCTGCGCGGGACGCCCGCGGCGCGTGAACGAGTTCGAACTCATCTACGAGGTCATCGCGCCGACGAGCTGCCGGCGTGACGACGTCGTGCTCGGCATCGGCGACGACGGCGCGGTGCTAGCGCCACCGCCGGGCCAGTCACTGGTGGTCGTCGCGGACACGCTCGTCGCCGGCCGCCATTTCCCGCCTGGTTTCCCCGCCGCCGACATCGGTTATCGCGCCGCCGCGGTCAATCTCAGCGACATCGCGGCAATGGGCGCCACGCCGCTGTGGGCGACGCTTGCCCTGACCCTGCCCGCTTCCGATACCGACTGGGTGCGCGGCTTCGCGGCCGGCCTGGCGGACGCGCTCCGGCCGGCCGCCACGGCCCTCGTCGGGGGCGACACGACGCGCGGGCCGCTGACCGTGACCGTCCAGATCATCGGCAGCCTGCCGCCGGGCACTGCCCTCACCCGCGCGGGCGCGCGGCCGGGCGACCTCGTCTACGTGTCGGGGACCCCGGGTGATGCCGCCGCCGGCCTCGCGGCCTGGCCGCCACCGTCCGCGCCGTCCGCCACCCTCGCGCACCTCGTTGCCAGGTTCACCCGGCCGACGCCCCGTCTCGCCCTGGGCGTGGCGCTGCGCAGCCTTGCCTCGAGCTGCATCGACGTCTCGGACGGCCTGCTGGCCGACGCCGGCCACCTCGCGGCCCGCAGCGGCTGCGCGATCGAACTCGACGCCGCCCGCCTGCCGCTGTCCGCGGCGCTGCGCGAAGCGTGCGACGCGCCGACCGCGCTGCGACATGCCCTGACCGGCGGGGACGACTACGAGCTCTGCTTCACGGTGCCGCCGTCGGCACTGCCGCGGCTGGCCGCGCTCGCGGACGTCGGCATGCCGCCGCTCGCCTGCATCGGGCGCGTGCACGCCGGCGCCGGCGTGCGCGTGCTCGACCCGCACGGCCGGGCTCTCGAGTTCGCCCGTCCGGGCTTCGATCATTTCGGCGGCGCGGACGAGCGGGAACATTCGGGCCCGATGATGGAATAATGGCGCCGCGGGCGCCCGCCGAACCGGCCGGCTCAGCACCTCGCGGCAGGTCCCCGCCCCAGCCGTGTCCCGGAGAAAGGAAACTCGCATGAACATCAGGATGGCCGCCCTGTGGGGGCTGTTGGGTCTCGCCCTGGCCGGCGCACTGCCGGCCGCCGCGGCCGGGCAGTCGCCGGTCGACGTCTGGCAGTCGCTGCTCAAGCCGAGATATTTCCCGGACCGGGACGTCGTCGAGGACGACACCGTCATCGAGCTCAAGACCCCGTACCGGTCCGAGGACGCCGCGTTCACGCCGGTGACCATCAAGGCCCGCTTCCCGCAGACGCCCGAGCGCTACATCCAGCGCATCTACGTGATCGTCGACAACAACCCGGAGCCGCTGGCCGGTACTTTCGAGATGACGCCGGCGTTGGGCCGGGCAGACCTTGCGCTGAGAATCCGCATCGACAACTACACCAACGTGCGCGCCATCGCCGTGCTGAACACCGGCGAGCACCACATGGCGGTGAATTTCGTCAAAGCGCAGGGCGGCTGCTCGGCGCCGATGGGCTCGGATTTCGCGAAAGCGATGGAGCGCATCGGCACGATGAACTTCCGCACCGTCGGCAAGCGGAATCCGGACGACACGCTGGTCGGCCAGCTGATGCTGAGCCACCCGAACGTCACCGGCATGCAGAAGGACCAGAAGACCCAGCTGATCCGGCCGGCGCACTACGTCAAGACCATCCGCCTCTACTACAACGATCAGCTGATCATGACCGCCGAGACCGGCATCTCGATCAGCGAGGACCCGAGCTTCCGCTTCTTCTTCCGCCCCGACCAGGCCGGCGAATTCCGGGCCGACGTCATCGACTCCAAGGGCATGGAATGGAGTCATCGCTTCAAGGTCGACACCTGAACCACCAAGCCCGACAGCAGGAATCCGACATGTCCGAAAGCTTTCGCAGCCGCCTTCGTCGCGGCGACCGCCTGAATGGCCTGATCGTTGCAATCGATTCACCGGAAGTGGTGGAGATGCTGTCCGGCATCGGTTTCGACTGGCTGTTCATCGACGGCGAGCACTCGCCGCTGTCGCCAGCGAGCCTGCAGCGCCTCATCATGGCCGCGCGCGACCTGCCCTGCGTCGTGCGCGTGCCGGCGCACGACGAGTTCTGGATCAAGCAGGCCCTGGACAGCGGTGCGGCCGGGATCATTGCACCGATGGTGAACACCGCGGAGCAGGCGCGCACCGTCGTGGCGCGCGCGAAGTATCCGCCTCAGGGCACGCGCGGCGTGGGCACCTCGCGTGCGCTCGGCTACGGCTACGGGATCGCGGACTACGTCGCGCGGGCGAACGACGACATCGCCGTCATCGTGCAGGCCGAGCATCGCGACGCGGTGGCGAACATCGACGCGATCGCGGCGACGCCCGGCGTCGATGCGCTGTTCGTCGGTCCGTTCGACCTTTCGCTCAGCATGGGCAAGGCCGGACAGGTCGACGACCCGGAAGTCGTGGACGCGATTGCGCGCGTCGAGGCCGCGGGGCGGGCCCGGGGGCTCGCGCTGGGGTACTTCGGCATCTCGCCGGAGGCGGTCGGACGGTGGATGGCGCGGGGGTTTTCGTTAATCGCATGCGGCGTCGACATGATGATGCTCGGGGCGAAGGCGCGCGAGGTGCAGGCGACGCTTGCCGGTATGCGCGACCGCTGATCCCGGTCCTCACACGGGTACGATGCCGCCCTTACTGTCGGTGGCAAGATGGAAATCGACTGGTCGCGCTACGTTGAAGGAACTGCCTGCGACGAACTCGTCGCGGCCTCGGGGCGGGCCCGGCCGGGAGCGTCCGCCCTGCTGCGTTACCTGAAGGGCCTGGGGGGCGAGGAACTGCTGCATCGCAAGAAGGCGGCCGAGCAGGCCATCCGCGCGATGGGCATCACGTTCACGGTGTACAGCGAGGGTTCCAACCTCGACCGGCAATGGCCTTACGACATCATCCCGCGCATCCTGCGGGCCAGCGAATGGACGCGCATCGAAGCCGGCCTTGCGCAGCGTCTCGCGGCGCTGAACCACTTCATCGACGACGTCTACAACGAGCAGCGGATATTCCGCGACCACGTCATCCCGCGCGAAGTGATCATGGACGCGGGCAACTACCGCGAGCAGTGCACCGGCATGCGCCCGCAGCACGGCGTCTGGGCCCACATCTGCGGCAGCGATCTGGTGCGCGACAAGGACGGCACGATGTACGTGCTGGAGGACAACCTGCGCGTGCCGTCCGGCGTGTCCTACATGCTCGAGAACCGGCGGGTCACGAAGCGGGTGTTTCCGGAGCTCTTCGAGCGCTACAGCATCGGGCCGATCGACGGGTATCCGGCGCAGCTCTTCGACACGCTGGCTTCGCTGTCGCCGCGGCCGAAGGACGATCCGGAGATCGTCGTCCTGACGCCCGGCATCTACAACTCAGCGTACTTCGAGCACGCGTTTCTCGCGCAGCAGATGGGCGCCGAGCTCGTCGAGGGCGGAGATCTCGTGATCGGCGCCGACGATTGCGTCTACATGCGCACCATCCGCGGACTCGCGCGGGTGGACGTGATCTACCGTCGCATCGACGACGCGTTTCTCGACCCGGAAGCGTTCCGGGCCGACTCGATGCTGGGCGTGGCGGGGCTGATGCGCGCCTGGCGCAAGGGCAAGGTGGCGATCGCGAATGCGCCGGGCACCGGGGTGGCCGACGACAAGGTCGTCTACGCGTACGTCCCGGCGATGATCAGGTACTACCTCGGGGAGGACGTGATCCTGCCGAACGTGCCAACCTATCTCTGCTTCGACGACGCGCAGCGCAGGCATGTCCTCGCGAACCTCGACAAGCTCGTCGTCAAGCCCGCGAACGAATCCGGCGGCTACGGGATCATGATCGGCCCGGCCGCGAGCAAGGCCACGCGACAGAAGTTCGCGAAGCTCATCGAAGCGCAACCGCGCAACTACGTGGCCCAGCCGGTGCTGTCGCTGTCGACGACGCCGACGATCCTGGGCCGCGAGCTTGCGCCCTGTCACATCGACCTGCGCCCCTTCACGCTGCAGGGTGCCGGTCGCTACGTCACGCCGGGCGGGCTCACGCGGGTCGCGATGCGTCGCGGTTCGCTGGTGGTCAATTCGTCGCAGGGCGGCGGCAGCAAGGATACCTGGATAGTCGCGGACTGAAATTCATGTTGTCACGGGTCGCAGAACGTCTTTACTGGCTGGGTCGCTATGTCGAGCGCGCCGAGAACACGGCGCGCCTCATCGCGGTCAACAACAACCTCATGCTCGACATGCCGAGCTCGGCCGATGTCCTGTGGGAAGCGCTGCTCGACATCCTCGCCGCGGGCGCCGAGTTCCGCGCCCGCTACAGCAGCGTGTCGGAGCGCAACGTCATCCGCTGGGTGCTCGCGGAGGAGCTGAACCCGAGCTCCCTGGTGTCCTCGCTGCGCGCGGCTCGCGAGAACGCGCGCACGGTGCGCGAGGTGCTGCCTTCGGAGTCCTGGGAACTCATCAACGACCTCTTCTGGTCGGCGAAGGAGGCGGCGGAATCCGCGACGGCGCGCAAGAGCCGGCAGAACTACCTGGACCAGGTCGTGCTGAAGAGCCAGCAGTTCGCCGGCATGCTGCAGAACACGATGAGCCACCGCGAACCGTTCCAGTTCCTGATGCTGGGCACGCTGCTGGAGCGGATGGACATGACCTCGCGCATCGTCGACGTCGGCGCGGCCTCGGTGTTGCGGCGGGTCGGCACCGAGCTCGCGGCCTACGAGAACATCCTGTGGATGAACGTGCTGCAGTCCCTGAGCGCTTACCAGATGTACCGTCAGCAGGTGCGGGAGCGCGTCAACGGCCCGGACGTCGTGCGCTTCCTGCTGCACGACAATGCCTTTCCGCATGCGATCGCCTACTGCGTCGACGCGCTGGAACACGCGCTCGGCCAGCTGCCGCGCAACCGCACGCCGCTGCAGGCCAACCGCCGCCTGCTGCAGAAGCTGGCGCGCGCGAATCCCGATGCGCTGCTGGCCGCCGGCCTCCACGCGTTCCTGGACGAGCTGCAGGTGGAACTCGGCGCCGTGCACGCGCAGCTCGTCGCGACCTGGTTCGCGGCCGACGATTGACGTCAAATCATCCGGCCGCGTCAGCCTCAATCCTTCGCCTCTCCCGCCCCGGGCTGTCTCTTGTTCACATCTGAGTTCGGGCGTAGGTTGGGCTGACGCAGGAAGCCCAACAGCGGGCGAAGCCAAAATGCCCTGCCTGCACCGTCACGGGCACGAGGGTCGAATGGCCGCCGAGACCTCGGACACGGCGTGCCTGCCGAGGTCGCCGGCGTGCGTTGGGCTTCCTGCGTCAGCCCAAGCTACTGACCGTGGCGGGGGCGAGTTCCCTCGATTCTCCGTGCCCTCCGAGTCCTCCGGGGTGAAAATCCGGCTTCCCGTGTCGCAGAAATGCCTGGTTGGACCACGGAGACGGCGCTTGGCAGGAAAAATGTGACCAAGAGACAGCCCGCCCGGGGAGAGGCCGGCCGCGCAGCGGGCTGGTGAGGGTCGTGTCCGTTTGGCGCAGCGTGAGCGCATGCCTCCCTCACCCGCCGCCTTCGGCGTCGACCTCTCCCGGCGCGGGAGAGGTGAAATGAGCGAGGTGGCGAGCGGGGCCGGCCGGCGTCAGCCGGCCCAGTTGATGTCCGGCAGCGCCGCGAACGCTTCCACGACCTTCTGGTTCCAGCTCCTGGACATCTGCCGGAGATAGGGCGCGTCCTCGTCGAACTTCAGGTATCGACCCGGCAGGAAGCTGTCGGTCTCGTAGACGCGCAGCTCGATGGGCGGCCCCACCGAGAGATTGCTGCGCACGGTCGAATCCATCGACACGATCGCGCACTTCGCGGCATCTTCGATGCTCGTCGACGGCGTGATCACGCGGTCGAGGATGGGCTTGCCGTACTTGCTCTCGCCGATCTGCAGGAAGGGATGGTCGCGCGAGGTCGTGATGTAGTTGCCCTCGGGATAGACCAGGAATATGCCCGGCGCCTCGCCCCTGATCTGGCCGCCGAAGATGAACGTCACCTTCGGGTCGAAGGTGGGCTGCCCGCTTTCGAGGTAGCGTGCCTGTCGCTTGAGGCTGATCTCGCCGACGTAGTCGGCGGCTTCGGCGAGCCCCTCGATCGTCATCAGGCTGCGCTCGCCGGGCGTGCGGATGTCGTGCCTGAGCTGGTGCACGACCGCCTGCGTGGTGGCGAGGTTGCCGGCGGACAGCAGCATGAACTGCCGTTCGCCGTCGATCCCGAACACGTGCATCTTGCTGTAGGTGCTGACCTGGTCGATCCCCGCGTTGGTGCGCGAGTCCGAGCAGAACACCAGGCCCTTGTCGAGGGCGATGCCGATGCAATAAGTCATCGCCGTCAGACCGGCTTCGCGTCGAGCGCCGTCTTGCGCAGCACCGAGCCGCTGGCGGAATGGGGGGTGCGCAGGACCGAGTCACCGGCCTTCTCCAGTTCCCGCGCCTCGTCCGCGAGGCGTGCCGCGGCGCGCATCATCTCGTGGCCGGCCGTGACCATGTGCACGTAGCGCGCGGGATCCTGCTCCTTGAAGCAGCCGTCGGCGGTGACGCCGGAGACGGCCTCCGCGATCGACAGCGCCGCGTACGCCTTGGCCGCCGCGTACGGGTTGCCGAAGCCGCCGGCGGCGACGGCCTTGTCCGGCGTGACGGTGAGCGTGGGAAAGCTGGGCGCGCGGCCTTCGCGCAGGTCGGCGATCACGCTGTCGAGGTGATGCTGGACGAGGCGCAGCACGCCGGTCGCGGCGAGCACGCGGATGACGTCCGAATTGAACAGGCTCATCTCGGTCGGATCGAGGAATTCGCGGCGCGCGCCGATCATCGAGTCGGCCGGGAAGATCATGAAGCCCTGGTGCTCGGGCACCTGCATCACCTGCTTGCCTTCCTCGTTCTTCTTGAAGAAGGCCTTCTTCGACGGGCCGTCGGACAGCGTGATGACCGGC
>Ga0255182_1001149_pt1 | contig 14599 bp, 14 predicted proteins | sample Atl_UVDOM_RepA_8_FD_188420 | JGI IMG/M metagenome (GOLD analysis project Ga0255182, IMG submission 188420) | Freshwater microbial communities from Altamaha River, Georgia, United States - Atl_UVDOM_RepA_8d | ecosystem: Environmental > Aquatic > Freshwater > River | place: USA: Georgia...
CGTCCCACCTGTCGCCGAACTCTTGAAGGACGCACCGAAGAACTGGGGCAAGTGGGGGCCTGACGACGAGGTCGGCAGCCTGAACTATCTCACGCCCGAGGTGATCCTCGCGGCCGCGGGGTCCATCAGGTCGGGCAAGGTGTTCACGCTTCAGGTACCGATGGCGAATCCGGCCGGTGACCCGGTGTGGCCGGGCCGTTCCGGCGCCATCCGCGTCAACGTGATGGACGAGGGACACTGGATTGCCGGCAAGGGGCCGCATTTCGACGGCGGCTGCCACTACGCCGACGACTACATGACCTGCTTCCCGCAGGGCTCCACCCAGTACGACGCGCTCGGCCACGTCTGGTACGACGGCCAGATCTGGAACGGCTACGACGCGAAGAGCACCATCGGCGGCCTGTCGAAGGCGAGCATCATGCCGATTGCCGAGAAAGGGGTCGTCGGCCGCGGGATCCTGCTCGACATCGCGCGCTGGCGCGGCAAGGAGGTGCTCGACGTCGCCGAAACCTTCACCCACGAAGACCTGATGGCTTGCGCCGCGGCGCAGGGCACCGAGATCCGGCCACGCGACATCCTGGTCGTGCGCACCGGCTGGATTGCCAAGTTCTTCAAGGTGTCGCGCGAGGAGTTCTACGGCAATTTCGTCGAGCCCGGCCTGACCTACAGCCCCGAACTCGTGGACTGGTTCAAGGACATGGAAATCCCGAACCTCGTCACCGACACCATCGCGAACGAGACCACGGTCGACCCCGTGTCGGGCGTCGTGCTGCCATTGCACAACGCGCTGATGCGCAACCTCGGCGTGACCCTGACCGAGATCGCCTGGCTCGACGACCTCGCGGCGGATTGCGCGCGGGACGGCCAGTACACGTTCCTGTACGTCGCCGCGCCGCTGAAGATCGTCAACGGGGCGGGGGCGCCGGTGAATCCGCTGGCGATCAAGTAGGTCACGCCCCGGCCGGCCGGTCCGGGCTGCTCCGGGCTGCGGCACGCAGCCCGTGCTCAGCCGAGCAGCAGTTCCTTCGCCCGCCCGTACATCGCGGGCAGCCCCAGCGCCATCTTCTCCCAGGCGGCGTCGGGGCGCTTGCCCTCGCGGTGCAGGCGCGTGAAGAGGCCGGTGACGACGGCCATCTTGTAGCCCGCGAGCGCGCGGTACCAGTCGAGCCCGGCGCAGTCGCGGCCGGTCAGTGCGGTGTACTCCGCGATCATCTCTTCCGGGTTCAGCGGATTGAGCGGGGCCCAGTCCGGGTGCCAGCCGACCCGGTCGCCGATCATGACGAGCCAGCCCAGGTCGAAGAGCTGCGCGCCGACGCCGGACAGCTCCCAGTCGAGCAGCGCGACGACCTCGCCCCCGGCGTCGAACAGGATGTTGCCCGGCTGGCAGTCACCGTGCATGAGCCCGACGGGGGAGGGCGGCGGGCTGTGCGCGAGCAGCAGCCGGCGCACCTCCTCGCCGAGCGCAATCCATTCGGGTTCGGCGGCCTTGGAGAGAATCGGATCCCAGCGCGCGACCTCCTCTTCGATCGGCTTCGGCCGTTCCCAGTCCGGCAGGTGGCGCTGCCAGTCGAACTGGTGGACGCGCGCGAGCTGGCGCACGGCCTGGCGCCACAGGATCGCGACGGCGGCCGGCGCGCGATCGAAGGCCGGGTCGGGCTCCCACACGATGAACGCGCGACCGGGCAGGCGCTCGAACATCACGTAGGCGGTCGGAAAGAACTCGTCGTCCGCGCCGGCATGCCTGATCGCCGGCACCGGGAAGCCGTGGGCCTTGAGGGTTTTCAGCAGCGGCACCTGGCGCAGCACGTCCGTATTGCCGCTGCGCCGCACGCCCGGCGGCGACAGCCGGATCACGAGCGATTCGACGCGCTGGTCGGCGGCCTCGTCCCACACTTCGAAGCCGAAGGTCAGGCCGCCATGGCTGCCGGAGAATCCGCTCAGGCCCCGGATTGCGCTGCGCTCGCCGTAGCGGGCGTGGGCGAAGTGCGTCAGGTGGGTCTGCAGTGCGTCGAGGTCCATCGTGTGCTGCGTCCGGGTCGGGTCATGGCGGAAAGGTCTGCGCGCAGTTTAACTAAGCGGCGGGCTGTGCAGTGCGGCAAAAATTTAACGTTGTTAAGTTTTTAACGCTGTGCCAAGCTCGGCCCATGACCGAGCCCGTCAGCCTGCGCAGCCAGAACATGCAGAAGCGGCGCGCGCGCATCCTCGCCGAGGCGCGCGGCCTGCTCGCGCGCGGCGGCTTCGACGCGATGAGCCTGCGCGAACTCGCGCGGCTCGCGGGCGTCACGGTGCCGACGATCTACAACCTCGTCGGCAACAAGGAGGAAGTGCTGCTCGCGCTGTTCTCGGAGGTGCTCGACGAGATCGAGTCCCGCATCGAGACCGGCCGCAAGGCCGAGCCGCTGGCCCTCGCGACCGCGGTGGTCACCGAGTCGACGGGCCTGTTCGCGGAGGATCAGGACTTCTATCGCACGGCCTTCCTCGCCGTCGAATACCTGAGCCAGAGCGGCGCGCAGGACTCGCGGGTCGCCCAGCTCTACGCCTGGGGCGAGCGGCTCATCACCGCCGGCTTCATCGCCTGCCGCGACGCGCGGCTGCTGCGCGGGCGCATCGCACCGGCGCAGCTCGGCGAACTGATCCTGCGCAGCTACCGCTCGAGCTGCCGCGCGTGGGCCACGGGACAGATCGACCTCGGCGAGTTCCGTCGCCTCGCCCTGACCGATGTCTGCATCACGCTCGCCGCCGACGCGGTCGAATCCTTCCAGGCTTCGTTGCAGAAGCAGATCGCGGAACTCGCCGCGCGAGAACCCGGTAAATCCCTTCCACGTCCCGGTCGACGACAGGAGAACAGACGATGAAGCGCGAAACGCAGCTCGAGATCCTGAAGGAATTGATGGACCACCTCGACAACCACCGGACCTGTGACGCCGGCAAGGTGGCGATGAGCCCAACCTCCACGTACACCGATCCGGCGCTCGCGAAGCAGGAGTGGGAGGCGTTCTTCGCGAACCATCCGCAGATTCTCGGCCTGTCCGGCGAGCTGCCGCGGGCGGGCAGCTACATGACCAGCAACGATCTCGGCGTGCCCATCCTGGCGACCCGCGATTCGAACGGAAAATTCCACGCTTTCGTCAACGCGTGCCGGCATCGTGGCGCAGAACTCACCAGCGCGACGCGCGGCGAGGCGAGCCGTTTCATCTGCCCGTTCCACTCGTGGACGTACGCGCCGGACGGGCGCCTCGTCGGCATCCGCGAGGCGGCGCAGTTCGGCGAGGTCGACAAGGCCTGCCACAGCCTCATCGAACTGCCGAGCGAGGAGAAATACGGCTTCCTGTTCGTGCATCCGCAGGTGGGCGGCACGCTCGACGTCGACGCGCTGCTCGGCGCCGAACTTGCCGAGGAACTGGCCGGATGGGAACTCGGTGCCGCGGTCTACCAGGGCGAGTCCGTGCTCGACAAGCCGCTGAACTGGAAGATCGCGAACGACACCTTCGGCGAGATCTATCACTTCACGTCGCTGCACCGGAACACGCTCTCCAATATCCTCCACGGCGACGCGGCGACTTACCGTGAATACGGCCGCCATCACCGCCTGGCGCTGGCCAGCAAGTACATCGACACGATGCGCCAGCTGCCGGAATCGGAGTGGAGCGTGCCCGCGTGCTGCGCGGTCGCCTACCACCTCTTCCCCAACATCCAGCTCGTGTTCCTCGCCGGCATGATGGTGCTGGTGCGCATCTACCCGAACCGCGAGAAGGTCGGCCAGTCACTGAGCCGCGTGTCGCACTACGCGTCGCCGCAGATAGCCGCGCAACTGGCGGAAGCCGAACGCATCAGCAAGGTGACCGGCGACAACCTCTACCAGGCGGACACCTCGGCGCAGCTCGCGCTCGATATCTCCGCGACGCTGGAACTCTTCGTCAGCACCGTCGAGCACGAGGACTACCTGATGGGCGAGAAGACGCAGGCGGCGGCGAACAGCGGCAAGGTCGACTATTTCCTGTTCGGCCGCAACGAACCCGCGCTCCATCATTTCCACAACAACTACCGCAGCGCGCTGGGCATGCCGCCACTGGAAGAATACCGGCCGCGATGACGGTTGCAGCGCCCAAGCGTTACGAGCGATTGCCTCGTCGGAAAACAGGCGGCCGAAGAATTGCTGCGGGTGCGGCATGTCGCGTTATGGCGCAACGGGCGCCACGCGCAATTGCGGGATTCATTACCCGGTCGCGCGTGGCGTAATATCGAATGGCCCGAACGGGCGAAGGCGGTCCAGAGCAGGATCGTCATCGCCAGCAATCAACAGATGAGACACGCCGTCGGGATGTCAGGGCGGCGTGCAGAGGAGCCCAATGTCCACTGCAGTCGAACCCCGCATCGTCATCATCGGCGCCGGCATGGCCGGCATCCTGTCCGTCATCAAGTTCCGCGAAGCCGGCTACCACGACCTGGTCGTGTACGAGAAGTCGGATCGCATCGGCGGCACCTGGCGCGAGAACACCTACCCCGGCATCGCCTGTGACGTGCCGGCGCACCTGTACACCTACTCGTTCGAACCGAATCCAGACTGGAGCAGCACCTTCGCGTCCGGTCCCGAGATCCAGCGCTACTTCGAACGGATCGTCGAGAAGTACGACGTGCGACCGGCCATCCGCTTCAACGAGGCGGTGGACCGCTGCGAGTTCGTCGACGGCCGCTGGCGCATCAAGACGTCCACCGGCCGTGACGATGTCGCCGACATCGTCATCGCCGCGAGCGGCGTGCTGCACCACCCGTTCACCGCCGACATCCCGGGTCTCGCGAGCTTCGAAGGCGCGCGCTTCCACAGCGCGCAGTGGGACCACGGCGTCGACCTGACCGGCAAGCGCGTCGGCGTGATCGGCACCGGTTCGACCGCCATCCAGATCACGTCCGCGATCGTCGACAAGGTGGGCCGCTACGACCTCTTCCAGCGCACCGCGCAGTGGGTGATGCCGATCGAGAACAAGGTTTTCACCGAGGCGGAGAAGCAGGAAATCCGCACCAACCCGGCGAAGCTCGAAGCCATCCGGGCCGAGGCGAACGAGTACTTCCGCAAGTTCTCCAACGCGGTGATCGATTCCGAGTCGCAGGAGATGAAGGAAATCGAGGCGGCCTGCCTCGCGAACCTGGAGGACAACGTCAAGGACCCGGTGCTGCGCGAAAAGCTGCGCCCGAACTACCGCGCGGGCTGCAAGCGCCTGATCTTCGCGCCTGACTTCTACCAGGCCATTCAGCACCCGAATGCGCACGTGATCACCGATGGCATCGAGCGCATCGAGGCGAAGGGCGTGCGCCTCAAGACCGGCGAGCTGCGCGAGCTGGACGTGCTCGTGATGGCGACCGGCTTCCGCACCGACAGCTTCATCCGTCCGGCGGTGGTGAAGGGTCGCAACGGGGTCGACCTCGACGACGTGTGGGCCGACCACCCGATCGCCTACCTGTCGATCTCGATTCCGCAGTTCCCGAACTTCTTCATGCTGAACGGCCCGAACGGCCCGGTCGGCAATTTCTCGCTGATTCTCATCGCCGAGCACCAGCTCGCCTACATCCTGCAGCTGCTGGAGCAGATCCGCGCCGGCCGCTGCCGCGAGATCGCGGCGAAGTCGGATGCGTCGCAGTCCTTCGAGGCGGTGCGCATCGAGGCGGCGAAGAAGTCGATCTGGGCGACCGGCTGCAAGAGCTGGTACCTGGACAAGAACGGCGTGCCGGCGAGCTGGCCGTGGTCCCGCGACCGGTTCTTCGAGGTCATGAAGAAGCCCGAACTCGAGGCCTACGAACTCGCGGGCTGAGACCGCCCCGCGGCCGGGTCTGGCGCCATGGCCAGACTCGGCTACCGTCCTTCCGCCGTCCGTGCGGCGCGCGGCGGGCGCGCCGCATGCGGGTTACTGGCAGGCCAGTGGGGTGCTCGTGCAGGTTGCGGCCTGCTTGCTGGCGACGAGCTGGCCCATGCCGCCGCCGACACCTGCGAACACGCCGAGGGCAAGGACCACGATCAAGGTCTGACTGATGCTGCGCATGACGCTTTCTCCTGTGCTTCGATGACGTCTGCCGGGTGAATCCCGGTGTTGGCGTGCATTGTCGCGAGCTCGATTCCGGCGATAAACTGCCCCTCTGTTGATTCATCGTTCACGAATCGTTGACAGTCATGGATACCCTCGCGGGCATGCGAACCTTCGTGACGGTGGTGTCACTCGGCTCCTTCACCGCGGCGGCCGAGCGCCTCGACATCTCCAAGGCACTCGCCAGCAAGTACCTCGCCCAGCTCGAGGCACGCCTCGGCGTGCGCCTGCTGAACCGCTCGACGCGCACGCTGCACACCACGGAAGCGGGGCGCGCCTACTACGAGCGCTGCCGCCGGATCCTCGACGAGATCGATGAGCTCGAAGCAGCGCTGCGCGACGAGCGTGACGAACCGCGCGGCACGCTGAGCATCGCCGCCCCCCAGACGTTCGGCGAGCGTTTCGTCAGCGACGCCGCCGCGGTTTTCGTGCAGGCCTGGCCTGAGCTCCACATCGAGCTCCATTTCTCCGACCGCTACGTCAATCTCGTCGAGGAAGGCATCGACCTCGCCATCCGCATCGGCGAACTCGAGGATTCCAGCCTCGTGTCGCGGCGCCTCGGCACGGTACATCTCGTGGCGTGCGCGGCGCCTGCCTACGTCGCCGCGCGCGGCAAGCCGACGGTTCCCGACGACCTTGCTCATCACGACTGTGTGCGCGACCGCAATTTCCGACGTGGCGCCCGCTGGCCGCTCACGAAGGACGGCTCTAGCGTGGACGTCGCCATCAAGGGACGGCTGGTCGTCAACGGCATCACCGCCACGCACCGCGCGACGCTGGCGGGCGCGGGCATCGGGCTGCTCGCGAGCTACATGGTCGAGGAAGACCTCGCGCACGGCCGCCTCGTGCGGGTGCTCGAGGACTATCGCTCCGCCGAACTGCCGGTGAGCGCGGTGTATCCGCACCGGATGTATCTCGCGGCGAAGGTGCAGCGCTTCGTCGAATTCCTTGCCGAGCGGGTCGCGCGTTACGGCCTGGGCGAGGCGCCGCCCGCGCCCGGCCCGGGGCCAGGCCACGTCAGACGGCGGCGCTGATCGGGGCCGGTCCGTCACGTCCCCGTACCGCGCTGCAATATACTGGCGGGCCGCGCATGCGGGCGGCATGCCTGCGCATGCACGACGCTTTGGTCAGGACGCGGGTTCAGGCCCGCGCAACAGGGAGACGAACATGGCAAATTCGGCCGGCAACGGCACCGTGCGCTGGGAGGTGGACGCACGCGGGGTGGCGACCGTCACCCTCAACCGCCCCGAGGTCAACAATGCGTACAACGGCGACATGCTCGCCGGCCTGCATGATGTGATGGACCGGCTGGGCGCGACGCCCGGCCTGCGCATCGTCGTGCTCAAGGGCGAGGGACGACACTTCCAGGCGGGCGCGGACCTCGCGTGGATCAACGGCATCGGCAGGGAAAACCCGGACGCGAACGTCGAGGCGTCGCGCATCACCGCCGGCGTGATCAGGCGCCTGGACCTCGTGCCCGTGCCGACGCTTGCCCTGATCCAGGGGGGCTGTTTCGGCGGCGGTGTCGGCGTGGCCGCGGCCTGTGACATCGCGGTCGCCGCGGACAACGCGATCTTCGCGATCACCGAGACCCGCTGGGGCCTGATGCCGGGCGTGATCGTGCCTCACCTGTGCCGCGCGATGGGGGTGCGCCAGGTGCGCCGCTACGCGCAGTCCGGCGAGCGCTTCGACGCCGCACAGGCGCTCGCGATGGGTTTCGTGCACGAGGTGTGCGCGGCGAGCGAACTCGATGCGACCGGCGAGCGCATCGTCGATGCGCTGCTGATGAACGCGCCGGGGTCGACCGCCGCGACCAAGGCGCGCACGCTGCAGTACGCCGAAGTCGCGATCAGCGACGCGTACTTCGAGGAACTCGTGCGCGAGCACGCGCACTACCGCCAGCAGGCCGAAGCGAAGGAAGGCACCGCGGCCTTCCTCGAGAAGCGCAAGCCGGCCTGGTATCCGGGCGGGCGAGGCTAACGCCGAGACCGGGGCCGACGGCGGCGCAGTCGGTCCCGGGTTCTCCCTGCCGCGGGGCGCCTACAGGGTGAGGCTGGGCCCGCCGTGCGTGGTCCAGTACTCGTTGTCGTAGTACTCCCGCCACTCCTGGATCTTGCCGTCCTCGGTCAGCTCGAACATGCCGCAGACTTTCAGTTCCATCTGCCAGGTGCCGCTACCGTTCCAGTCCCACTGGTCGATGCGTTCGGTGATCACCTTGTTGCCGTGACCGAAGACGTTCAGCAGCTTGAACTCGACGCGCCTGGCCGGCGCGAAGATCGACGCGATCATGTGGCGGACCTTGGCCTTGCCGCGGATGGCCTCCAGCGGCTGGTTCAGATAGCACATGTCGTCGGTCACCTGCGCCATGCAGGCGTCGACGTCACGCTCGTCCCAGCCTTTCAGAAAGGCCCTGACCACCCCCTCGTTGCGGGCGATTTTCCAGTTCGTGTCCTTGTCCATCGTCATCCCTCCCATCGCTGTGCCGGGCGTCAGTCGAGGTGCAGCGTCGGGCCGCCGTTCTCGAACCACATGCGGTTGTCGAAGTAGTCGCGCCAGCCGCAGATCTTGCCGGCCTCGTCGAGGTCGAACATGCCGATGCACGGCAGCTTGAGGCCGAAGCCCCTGCCGTCGAAGTCCCAGCAGTCGAGCCGCTCGGTGACGACGGTGTTGCCGCGGCCGAAACAGCTGCGCAGCTCCCAGCGCACCTTGTGCGTGAGCTGCATGATGCCGGCGACGATCTTGCGCACGTCGCGCTGGCCGACGACCGGCGCGAGCGGCTGGTTGATGTAGACGATGTCGTCCGACAGGCAGGCCATCGCGACATCCGGGTCGATCGCTTCCCAGGCGTCGATGAACAGTTTCACCTTGAACACGTTGCGCTCGACGATTTCGTCATGCGTCATGGCACTTCCCTCGTTCCGCTTCAGGCCGGCCTTCTAGTCGTCGGGCCGGCGATTTTTGATGGCGCATTGCAGCAGGCGCTGCGTGTCGCACCGCGCTCCAACCGACGGCAGGGCGTTGTCCGGAACTTAGAGACGAGTCCGCCGTGCGGAAAGGGATGCTCCTGCCAAAATCTGTTATTTTCCTGCCAGACACGCCCTGCCGATTACCGCACCGACTGCCGTGACCGACGCCGACGCCATCGAGGAACTGCTGATGCCGGCCACGTACGGACGGCATCTCGCGCGCGTGTTCGAGCCTGCCGCGCTGCTCGCGGGCACGGGACTCGACGTGCAGGACCTGAACGATCCAACGCGACGCATCACCGTGCGGCAGGCGCTGCGCTACATCCATAACACGTTGGCGCTGGCGACCGAACCGGACTGGTATCTCGCCTGGGCGAGCACCCTGTCCGATCACTTCCACGGGCCGATCAGCATCGCGCTGATGAGCGCGCCGACGCTCGGCGCCGGGCTCGACGCGTTCCTGCGCTTCTTTCCGGGGCGGGTGCCCTATCTCCACATGCAGGGCCACGACGAGGGAGCCGAGTACGTGGCCGAACTGATGCCGCTGATCGAGCTGGGCGCCGCGCTGCCGCTGCTGACTGAAACGCCGCTCGTCGTGCTCCAGCAGTACCTCGACACCGTGTACGGTGTCGACTTCTCGGCCGCGCGCTTCGAGCTGCGCTATGCCCCGACCCCGTATGCGAACCGCTACGCGCGCTACTTCAAGGCGCAGGTCCGTTTCGGCGCGTCGCGCAATGCGCTCGTCGTGCCCGCCGACTGGCGCGCGCTGCGCAACCTCGACTACCACGAATCCACCTGGGCGCACGCGATGGCGCAATGCGAGGCGACGCTCGCGTCCTCGCGCGAGCGCACGACCCTCGGCGACGTGCTCGACGCCCTGCGCGCCGCGTTCTCGATCGCGCATCGCAATCGCGCGCTGCCGACGCTGGAGGAAGTCGCGTCCCGGCTGCACCTCGCGCCGCGCACGCTGATCAGGCGCCTGCGCCGGCTGGGCACGACCTACCAGGAAGTGATGGACGAGTTCCTGCGCCGGCGCGCGGTCGAACTGCTCGCCAACGATCGCGCGAAAATCAAGGAAGTCGCCGCCGCGCTTGGCTTCCACAACCCGGCAAATTTCGGCAAGGCCTTCAAGCGCTGGTACGGCGTGTCGCCGGGCGGCTATCGCGCGCGGCATCTGGCGGGCCAGGTTTCCAGCGGCGGCGCTGCCGTCGAAGGCGTGCCAGCACGCCGTCATAGGTTGGCCACCGAGAACACCGAGAACACAGAGAAAACATGAATGGCGCAGTACTTCGAAGTGGGTGTCGATTGATGCCATTTCGCTCGGTGTTCTCGGTGTTCTCGGTGTTCTCGGTGTTCTCGGTGTTCTCGGTGTTCTCGGTGGCTGATCCGGCACCGTGGAACACGGTTTAGGCATCGGCAATCCGACACAGGGGGAAGCAGAACATGCACATCCGGGACAAGGTCGCGGTCATCACCGGCGGCGCGAGCGGCATCGGTGCCGCGCTCGCGCGGCGCTTCCACGCGGAAGGCGCGAAGGGCATCGTCGTCGCCGACCTGCAGGAGGCGCCGCTGCGCGCGGTGGCGGCGGAGGTCGGGGGCCTCGCCGTGCCCTGCGACGTCGCGCGCGAAGCGGACATCCAGCGGCTCGTCGCGCGCGCCGAGGAGGCCTACGGCGCCATCGACATCTTCTGCTCGAACGCCGGCATCGCGCGTCTCGGCGACGAGGACGTGCCGAACGAGGAGTGGCAACTCAACTGGGACGTCCACGTGATGGCGCACGTCTACGCCGTGCGCGCGGTCGCGCCGAAGATGGCGGCGCGGGGTGAGGGTTATCTCGTGCACACGGCGTCCGCCGCCGGCCTGCTGAGCCACATCCAGTCCGCGACCTATTCGGTGACGAAGCACGCGGCGGTGGCGTTCGCCGAATGGGTGTCGATCAAGTATCGCGACCGGGGCGTGCGCGTCTCCGTGCTCGCGCCGCAGGCGGTGCGCACGCCGATGACCGCGCGTCCCGACGGGGCCGAGGTCGCCAGCGTCGATGGCATGATCGAGCCGGAAGCCCTCGCCGACTGCGTCGTCGCGACGATGGCGCGCGAGGAGTTCCTGATCCTGCCGCACCCGGGCGTGCGGGATTACATGCTGCGCAAGGCCAGCGACGTCGACCGCTGGCTCGCCGGCATGAACCGCTGGCGGCAGCAGGCGGGTCCGGCCGGGCGCTGAGCCCGTCCCCGACCGGGTGCGGTGCAGCATCCGAACGGGAGGATGACGGTATTCCCGTCGGCGGCCCGCCCGCGTACATTGCGGTGAAAGCGCTGCGGCCGCGCAGCCGTCCGCCCGGCGCCCGCCGTCGTATGCGGGAGTGAACCACGCTTTGAAAAAAGCCCGAACGAGGAGCAAAAAATAATGGAAGTTGGTCTGCAGTTCATTTTCCAGAACACCCACCCGGGCATGTCCGATGCCGACATGTTCCGCAAGGAAACCGAGGTCGCGCTGCTGGCCGAGGAAGTCGGGATGGATTTCCTGCTGTTGCCCGAGCACCACTTCGACCCGAACTACTCGATGATGCCCGACAACATGCAATGGCTGTCGTACATCGCCGGCAAGACCAACCGCATCAAGATCGGCACCGGCGCGATCATCCTGCCCTGGCACGAGAACCCGACGCGCGTCGCCGAGAAGATCATCATGCTGCAGATCCTGCTCGGTGATCGTTTCCTGCTCGGCTTCGGTCGCGGCCTCGCGCGTGAGGAATACCGCGCGTTCGGCATCGACATGGGCACCTCGCGCGAGCGCTTCGACCAGTCCGCCGAGATCATCCTCGACATCCTCGACACCGGTATCGCCGAGTACGACACCAAGTACTTCAAGCAGTCGCGCACCGAAGTCACGCCGAAGCCCGAGCACGGCTACCGCGATCGCGGCTTCCTGTCCGTCGCGATGACCCCGGATTCCGCGATGGCCGCGGCGACCATCGGTGGCACGATGATGTCCTTCGTGCAGCTGCCGTGGGAACAGCACCACGCGGCGGTCGAGGCCTGGCGCAAGCGTTTCAAGGAACTGCACCCGAACAAGAATCCCGGCGCGCCGGTCTTCTCCGATTTTACGTTCTGCCACGAGGACCCGAAGGTCGCCGAGCAGGTCGCGCGTGAATACCTGACGAAGTACTACGCGAGCGTCATTCGTCACTACGATTTCGACGGGTCGCACTGGGGCGAGACGAAGGGCTACCAGGCCTACCAGGCGGGTGCTGCGGCCATCCAGCAGATTGGCATGGATGCGGCCTGCGAAGCCTTCGTGCAGAGCCAGGCCTGGGGCACGCCGGACCAGATCGTCGAGAAGTGGGCGCGCCGCGCCGAGATGACCGGCGACCTGCGCCCGGCGATGGCGGTGTCCTACGCCGGCATGCCCTTCGACCTCGTGAAGAACAGCCTGCGCCTCATCGGCGAGAAGGTCGCGCCGCGCCTGCGCCAGCTCGAGGTGCGCAAGGCGGCCTGAGTCTAGCTGCGGTTCTTCGCCTCTCCCGTCCCGGGAGAGGCGACCGCGCAGCGGGCGGGTGAGGGTCGCGTCAGGCTGGCGCAGCGCCGACTGAAACTTCCTTCACCCCTGACCCCTCTCCGCCTCGCCGGCGAGGGGAAGCTTCTCCGGCGGCCAGCCGATGCAGTCCGGGTGCGCGCGGAAATTGCGCAGCCACCACGCCCAGTCCTCCGGCACCAGCGAGAACGGGTCCGCGTGGCCGAGTTCGCGCGCAGCCCACACCGGCCAGTGCGGGTTGGCCAGCGCGGGGCGGCCGAGCATCACGAGATCGACGTATTCCTCGCGGATCGCGCGGTCGGCGAATGCAGGCAGGCCGAGATTCCAGCTCGTCGCGACCGGGAGGCCGACCTCGCGCCGCAGGCGGGCCGCGCGTTCGAGCATGAAGCCGAGCTGCGAAAACGGCTTCTCCTGCATGTCGTCGGTGTTGAAACCGAGGCTGAGATCGGCAAGGTCCAGGCCGTGTGACTTCATCAGCCCGACCGCGACGATCGCCTCGTCGAACCGGGTGCCGGCCGGATTGAGGTCGTCCGAGCCCAGCCGCATCGTCAGCGGGTAGCGCTCGGGCCACACGGCGCGCACGGCGTCGAGCGCCTCCAGGTGGAAGCGGGCGCGGTTCTCGACGCTGCCGCCATACTCGTCGGTGCGCTGGTTCGCGAGCGGCGAGAAGAAGCTCGCGCCCAGGTAGCCGTGGGCGAAATGCAGCTCCAGCCATTCGAAGCCCGCCTCCACCGCGCGCCGCGCGGCCTGCGCGTAGCTGCGGTGGAGATCACGGATTTCTTCACGGGTCAGTGCGTGCACCGGGTAGCGATACTTGCCGCCGTAGGGCAGCGCTGACGGCCCCACCACCTGCCAGCCCTGCGGATGATCGGGCGGCAGCTGTTGCCCCCCTTCCCAGGGTTTGACTTCGCTGCCCTTCCTGCCCGTGTGCCCGAGCTGGATCGCCGGCACGGCGCCCATATCCTTGACGAGCCGGTTGATGCGCGCGAGTCCCTCGATCTGCGCATCGTCCCAGAGGCCCGCACAGCCGGTGCTGGTGCGGCCCTCCGGCGTGATCGCGAGCTGTTCGCCGAACACGAGACCGAAACCGCCGGCAGCGCGTGAGCCGAGCAGCATCAGGTGGAAATCATTGCTCAGGCCGTCGGTCGACCGGTACATCGTCATCGGCGACATCGCGATGCGATTGCGGAGCGTCACGCCCTTCAGGGTGTAGGGGCTGAACAGGTGGGGCATCGGAAAACTCCATCGTGGCTGCAGGGCGCGACGGCGGCCTGGGAAGCGGCCGACCTGACGCCGTGTATCAAATCGCGGGCGGGCGGCGAAGACACGGGGACGCGCGAGCAGCGGCAACGCCCGGTGGGCGTCGCCGCCGCGCGAACCCGCGCCCGCCCCGATGACGCTCACGCGTCGCGCCGGAACCCGTACTCGCGGTGGATGTTCGCCACCTGCACGACGTAGCTCGAATACCATAGGCCGCGCCCCTGCGCCTGCGCCGCCTGGTGCTCCGGATCCTGCTTCCAGCGCAGGATGCTCGCCTCGTCCGGCCAGTAGGAGAGCGCGACTTCCTCGCCGTCCGGCGTATTCGCGAACAGGAACTCCGTGCAGCCGTATTCGGCGATTGCCTTGTCACGCATGCGCAGCGCGGTGGCCATGTAGTCGTCGTCCTGCGCAAAAGCGCGGGCGCGAAATACGACGATGATCTGTCCCATCGGTCCTCCCGGGTGTCGCGCGGCCCGCCTGGCCGCAGCCTATCCTCGCCCGGGACGCGCGGCCGGGCCATCCGCATCTTGCCGACACGCACGACCTCAGTCGTCGGTGCGGCCGCGCATCGCCTTCACTTTCGAGCGCTTCGACTTCGCCGCGAGGCGCCGCTCCTGCGAGCCCCGGGTCGGCTTCGTGGCCTTGCGCGGCCGCGGCGGCGTCGCGACCGACAGCACCAGCGCCCGCAGGCGCTCGAGCGCGTCCTCCTGGTTGCGCTCCTGGGTGCGGTGGCGCTGCGCCTTGATCACGAGCACGCCGCCGACG
>Ga0255182_1001150_pt1 | contig 14598 bp, 10 predicted proteins | sample Atl_UVDOM_RepA_8_FD_188420 | JGI IMG/M metagenome (GOLD analysis project Ga0255182, IMG submission 188420) | Freshwater microbial communities from Altamaha River, Georgia, United States - Atl_UVDOM_RepA_8d | ecosystem: Environmental > Aquatic > Freshwater > River | place: USA: Georgia...
CTACGAAAATCGATTACTTTCAATGTGACCTAAACCTGAAGATTTTGATTCAAAATTATTACAGGAAATATTCCCAAAAATCAAGCACCTCCCTCAATCTTCGATAGAAATTACGTACTTGCAGCCACTTTTTGAATCAGGATTTTATAGGATTAACTATAACGTCTCCGGTTTAATTCGGGAGATTGTTATTAGTTGTTGCTTCCATTTCGATGCTTTTCGCCGATGCATATCGCATCGGCGAAAAGAAGTGTATTAAGTAATCCTCTACAAATGCCCCTTACACCTAATCCGTATACGTCCTTCATCATCCGTGAAATCTTGTAATCCTTAAAATCCGTGATTCAGAATCTCACGGTAATTTTTAATAATTCAATTATGACCGCCTCTAACAAAGTATTAAGAAACATAGATGTCTCATATCCAAATTATCAGGTTTGTCCTGACAAAACTACTATGTATAAAAAATATTTTCAACACCTATCCACAAGCTTCTTTCAACAAAATTCATTGATTAATATCTGCTGCTATCCGGTTAAGGAGGATTTTAGCTTTTTCCAGGCTTCTTATATTTTCGTGTATCAACATGAGGTTCGTCGTTGACTTTTTAATTAACAAGCCCTCCTTTTTTCCAGAACCAGCTACGTATTGAAGCACTTTCTGAAACTGGGGAGATTCGTAATAAGACGATTGTGGATTATCAATAAAATAACATCTCAGCTTATTTCCCTTTAAAATAATACGCTCGAAACCTATCCTTTTACAAATCCAACGCAATCGCAATCCTTCAAACAGTTCATGGATTTGATGGGGTACCCGTCCAAAACGATCTTCCATCTGGCTGATAAAATCATCTATCTGGCCTTCCGTCTCAATCTGATCAATCTGGGTGTACATGCTTAACCGTTCCTGGACATTACTTACATAGCTATCGGGAATGAATAAATCAATATCTGTTTCTATTTGAACATCGCGAACAAACTTCCTGTCCTTTTCTAATTCTTCTCTGAATAAATCTTTATAATCTGTTTCCTTTAGTTCCTGAACAGCTTCTTCCAATATTTTCTGATAGGTTTCATAGCCAATATCGGCAATAAATCCACTTTGTTCGGCACCCAGAATATTTCCGGCTCCTCTGATGTCCAGGTCTTTCATGGCAATCTGAAAACCACTGCCAAGTTCAGAAAAATCTTCCAGTGTCTTTAACCGTTTACGGGCGTCATCAGTGAGAGATGACATAGATGGACTTAGTAAATAGCAATAGGCTTTCTTATTGGACCTGCCTACCCGTCCCCTTAGCTGATGTAAATCGCTTAATCCAAATTGATGGGCATTGTTGATAATCATTGTATTAGCATTCGCAATATCCAATCCCGTTTCAATAATATTGGTACAAACGAGCACATCATATTTCTTGTCAATAAAGTCCATCAAAGTGGTTTCGAGCTTTGTTGCTTCCAGTTGCCCGTGAGCAAAGCCAATAGTAATATCAGGGCACAGTTTCTTAATAAGAACAGACATTTCCTCCAGATTTTTCACCCTATTGTGGACAAAAAACACCTGACCTCCTCTATTTACCTCATAGTAAATGGCATCTCTGATGAGCTCTTCATTAAATGCATGAACCTCGGTTTGAATGGGTTGCCTGTTTGGCGGCGGCGTTCTGATGATAGAAAGATCTCTGGCAGCCATTAACGAAAACTGTAATGTTCTGGGTATGGGCGTTGCCGTAAGTGTCAGCGTATCAACATCCGTTTTCAGACTTCTTAATTTTTCTTTGGAGGCAACGCCAAATTTCTGCTCTTCATCAATAACAAGCAATCCCAAATCTTTAAAATGGGTATCTTTTCCCAATAAACTATGGGTCCCAATAATAATATCGACTTTACCGTCGGCTAATTTCGCAAAAATTTCCTTTCTTTCTTTGGTACTTCTGAAGCGATTAACATAATCGACCGTAACGCCGAAGGGCTCCAGCCGGCCATGGAAAGTTTTAGCATGTTGTAAGGCCAAAATAGTCGTTGGCACCAATATGGCCACTTGCTTACCTGCGACCACCGACTTAAAAGCTGCTCTTATGGCAATTTCCGTTTTCCCAAATCCTACATCACCGCAAATTAAACGATCCATAGGGTATGGTTTCATCATATCAGCTTTCACGTCCACGGTCGCTTTATACTGGTCCGGTGTGTCCTCATAAATGAAGGATGCTTCCAGTTCGTCCTGTAAATAACTGTCAGGAGGAAAGGCAAATCCCGGGGCAGCCCTCCGTTGGGCGTACAGTTTTATGAGCTCTGCGGCAATATCCTTAAGTTTCTTTTTCGTTTTATTTTTCAGATTTTTCCAAGCATCAGAGCCCAGTTTGCTAAGTTGAGGTTCCGTGCCTTCCTTTCCCACATACTTTGAAATTTTATGTAAGGAATTGACACTGACATATAAGATGTCATTATTTTTATAAAATAATCTTACGGCCTCCTGAAGATTTCCATTAATTTCAATTTTCTGAAGACCTGAAAATTTTCCAATACCATAATCAATATGAGAGACAAAATCACCTGGCTGTAAATCTTTTACCAGTTTTAGTTGCAGCGCCTGATCTCTGGAGTAAGTATGTCTGAGCTTAAACCGGTGAAATCTATTAAATATCTGATGATCAGTAAAACAGGCTATGCCCAGTCTTTCATCTATAAATCCCTCGTGTAAACCAACAATCACCGGGTGAAAAATGAGTTCCACTTTCATATCCACAAAGATGGCATGAAAACGTTCTATCTGCCGCGCATTTTCCGTAAACAAATAGATTTCCTGCTTTTTGGCCTGTCTTTCTTTCCAGTCTGCAATGAGAAGGTCAAAATTTCTATTGAACTGAGGTTGTGGTTTTCCTGAAAAATCAATCTGACTGGTTACAGGTATGGGTTGATTTCTACCGCTAAAACATAGGTTAGATTTGGTAATAAGTGCTGAAAGAAGGACATCTGGTTTGACGTAAGCTTTTTCGCGTGCAAATTCGGCTTCCTCTCCTTCGTGCAAAATAGAAATGGTTTTACTAAAATCATTGGCTTTTTCCTCACAAATCTTTAATTTTTCATATACCAGATTTAAATCCCAAGTCACTACCAGGGTTTCCGGAAGTAGAATATCGGTAAAAGCAATTTTATCAGATTTCTCAAATCTATTGTTCATATTGGGAACAATACTTACTTTTATCAATTCCGTTTGGGAAAGCTGGCTCATCGGATCGAAAGATCTTATGCGCTCCACTTCATCATCAAAAAGTTCAATCCGATAGGGTAATTCATTTCCGAAGGAATAAATATCAATAATTCCACCTCTGATTGAAAATTGACCAGGTTCATAAACAAACTCTTCCCTGGTAAATCCATAATCCAGCAGTACTTCCACAATAAAATCCCTGTCCAGTTTTTCCCCTTTTGAAAAATTAAGTCTGGTTTTCTCCAAATCAGCTGGATTCACCACCTTTTCAAAGAGCGCTTCGGGGTAAGTAACAATTACCGTGGCAGCCGCCTGGTCAAACATGGCAGAGACAACCTCGGTTCTTTCCAGAATATTCGGTTTGTTTATTTCCTCAAAATAAGTAGGCCTTTTAAAAGAATCCGGGAAAAAATGAACTTGTTTTTTATCAAATAACAGGCTTAGGGTATTCCAGAAATAAGCAGCCGATTCCTTATTTTCAGCAATAATCAGAAACGGTCTTTTTTTTCGTTCATACAGTCCACGAACCATAAAACAGGCCTGAGCACCAAAGACAGCTGTCGCCCGCAAACAAGCAGGATATTGGCTTTCAAAAAAATAATCCATTTCTTTCAGGCGAGAATCATTGGTGTATTTTTCAATCAGGCTTTTCTTCGCGATTTGGTTCATAAGGTAAACTGTATATATTTTATGGCCTTTCCCTCACCCAAAAACTTATTTTCATAACGTGTTTTGGTAGTAAGCAAAGGGTTTGGAAGTTCGGCTGCATAAATATCATCATTAGCAATAATCACTTTGGCATCTTTTTCTTTCGACAATATATCCAGGGTATATTGATAAAGTTTTGATTCATCCGTTTTTAGATGAATAATACCTTCAGGCTTCAACATTTCTCTATACTTTTCTAAAAAAGCAGGAGAGGTTAACCTCCTGTTAATGCGATAATTTTCCAGAAATGGATCAGGAAAAGTAATCCATATTTCAGAAACTTCATTTTTTCCAAAGAAGAAAGAAATCATTTCAATTCTTGTTCTCAGAAAGGCAAGGTTTTTTAAATTTTCTTTTAATCCGATAGATGCTCCTTTCCACAAACGGGAGCCTTTACAATCGATACCAATGATATTTTTATCTGGAAATAAGCTGGCAAGGGCAACGGAATACTCCCCATAACCACAACCCAGCTCTAAAATAAGGGGTGCCTCTTTCTGAAAATGCACTTCATTCCATTTCCCCACAAGCTCTTTTACTGAGCCAAAAGCACCGGATAGCAGCGCACTTCGCCCGTCATTATTTTCATAAACATTGGGAAAAGAAAGTAAATCGGCAAAGCGTTGCAACTTATTTCGCTTGCTCATTGCTCATAATTTTCAAAAATGAATAAAATTAGGTGGGCAAAAATAGTACATTTGTAAACAACAATGCATCATATTATGAAACACCTTTGTTTAACCCTTTCTGCAATACTGCTTATAGTTTGCTGTTCAATGGCACAAACGCCTGCTGCTCCCGTCGATTATTATCCACCATCTGTTGTCCCTGACAGAATCATCGCTACATGGCACGATGATCCGGCTACTTCTTTTTCTGTCAACTGGCGAACTTCTATTAATGTCAGTAAGGGAGTTGCACAAATTCAAAAAGCAGTTGCCGGACCTGATTTTGACAGCGTAAAAATTGGGGAGGCAACTTCTGAAATACTTATTAACGATTTACATGCTGCTCATTATCATTCTGTTAAATTTTCAGGCTTAAGCCCTGAGACAACTTATGCCTATCGGGTTGGAGATGGAAATATCTGGAGTGAATGGGTACATTTTACGACCGCCTCAAAAGCGGTAAAGCCCTTCTCTTTTTTATATTTTGGTGATGCCCAGAATGATCTGAAATCAAAGTGGTCCAGGACCATTCGTCAGGCTTTCAGTGATCTGCCGAAAGCTGATTTCATGATTCATGCTGGTGATTTGATCAATATTAATAAGAGAGATCAGGAATGGGGAGAATGGTTTTATGCCGGTGGTTGGATTTATCAAAATATGCCCAGTATATTAACACCTGGCAATCATGAATATACCAGAATTACCCCTACCGAATATAAGTTAACCCCTCATTGGAGACCCTCTTTTACCTTGCCTGAAAATGGTCCGAAGGGTTTGGAAGAAACCGTATATTACACTGATTTTCAGGGAGCAAGGATTATTTCCCTGAATACTACTGCCTTTTTAGGTCATAAGAAAGATAGTGCCGCTCAAATGGAATGGCTGGATAAGGTACTGGCCAATAATCCTAATAAATGGACATTTGTTACTATGCATCATCCTGTTTATTCTCCGGCTGCTGGTCGGGAAAATCCCGCTCTTAAAAATAGTTTGAAACTTATTTTTGATAAATACAATGTTGATCTGGTTCTTCAGGGTCATGATCATACCTACGCCCGTGGTGGTAATAATCTGCCTGAAGGTGGCATGGTCATGGATTCTACGGGACCCGTTTATGTTGTTTCCGTCAGTGGGCCAAAAATGTATCTTTCAAGCATGCTTTCCTGGATTGACAGGGCGGCTAATGAAACGCAACTTTACCAGACCGTGCATGTTAACGGCGATTCTTTAACTTACGCCGCCTATACAACCTTGGGCGATTTATACGATAAATTTAAGATTGTTAAAAAAGCAGGAAAAAGCAAGCAATTTATTGACGAAGAACCTTTTGGATATCCGGAACAGATAAATCTCTCACCAGTAAGGCTTGATAAAATGAAAGAAGAGGAAAGAAACCTTTGGACAACCCGTTTCAATGAATATAAAGCCAGAAAAAAGGTAAAGGAAGATAATTATCGAATGAGCCAGCTTGCCAAAAAACCGGCAAAAAAGAAATAACCTTATTAACGCATGAGGCTGTCTAAAAAGATAGCCTCTTTTTGTTATTCTACTTTTTACATTGGGCTGATAGACCCGATGAATCAAGGATTTTAAGGATTACATGATTTCACGGATGATTGCGTACTTCTTCGGTTAAACTTAAGGTTATTCGACGATGTAGCCAATAAGCCCTAAAATGGCGACATCACATAGGAGTATAGCCCCGCCATCTTCGTAACCCTCCACTGTAGGGTCCTAAATGGCATTTTCCCTCCAATGATGCGCAATAAATACAAAATACCTCGCGAATAAACCTACCCGGGCATAGTTGGTCTAACCTCTATTTTGCTTGGTAGCGTTCTATGCGGCATTAAAAGTAAATCGAGGACCATTTGTCCCATATCTTCCGGTTGAATTTTCCAGTAATCGGAATCATTTGGTGTATGATCGTTAAAATAGGTGCTGACAGATCCAGGCATAATCGTTGTTGTTTTTATGCCATGTTTTCTCACATCGAGCATAACAGCCTGAGTGAAACCAACCAGTCCAAACTTACTGGCATTATAGGCGGCACCTGCGGCAAAAAAATTGGTGCCAGCCAGACTTGCTATGGTAATTAAATATCCCTTACTGGCTTTTAACGGATCTAATGAAGCCTTTACGGTATTGAAAACACCGGTAAGATTGATATCGATCGTTTCGTGCCATTGTTCGGGTGTCAGATGACTAATATCAGCAAAATGTCCGACACCTGCATTGGCAATCACCACATCCAGTTGCTTCCATTTATCCATCACTTGTTGAACAGCCGTTTGTTGGCCGGACAAAGAACGAACGTCACAAACAATACCCATGGCAGCATTTTCTCTTATTGCGTTCAATTTCCTTTCCGCCGTTCTCAGATCTGCTTCATTTCTGCCAGTGATACAAACGAACATTCCAGCTTCAACCATAGACTCGGCGATACCTAAACCAATCCCCTTATTCCCGCCGGTAACAAAGGCAACTTTCCCATTTAATTTTTCCATATTCATCTTTTTACATCTTTATTTTAAGGCAAAACCACTTGCCCATTCTATCCAGGGAGTGGCTAATAAAAATATGATAAGATTGGCCAGCGTGACAATAGCGCCCTGTTGATAAACCTCTTTAGGCGTTATATAACCACTTCCTACAAAAAATACATTACAGGAAGAGCCCTGCGGTGCCAAAGCGGCAAAATAATTAGTGGCAAAGGAAAGACTGAAAGCCATCAGGGCTACAGGAACACCCGCAGCAAATGCTACTTCCAGAAACACCCCATATAATGCCAGCATGTGGGCTGTCTGACTTACGAATAAATAATGAATAAGCACGTAAAGAACAGTCAATAATACGTACACCTGAAAAGTAGATAAAGTTGTAATTTGTCCTGATATTTTCTGGCCGATAATTCCCATAAAACCCATCGCATTCAGGGAACTACTCATCATATATAAAATAGCAAACCAGATGAATGTTTCCAGGGCTTCCCCACCGTCTTTTCTTAATATGGTAAGCGGAAATACATTTGAAATAATAAGAACGGCTAATCCCGCCAAGCAAACAATGGCCAGATTTAAGCCAAGCGGAGTAGCCAATACCCAACCGAGAATCATACCTGAAAACGTGACGGCTGTTATCCATTCCTTTTTACCCATTGGACCCATTTCCTTTAACATGGCAGCTGCAGCCACCGGAGCCTCAGGCGTCAATTTAGCCTCTGGCGGAAATGTCTTGTAAAGTAACCATGGCAAAAAAACAAGCGCAACCAAACAGGGCAATGAACTGACTAACAACCAGTTTGAAAAATCCATGGCCACATTATATTTCGATGCCAAACCTGCACCAATTGGATTTGCTGCCATAGCCGTAAACCAAAGGGCCGATGAAATCGTCAAACTGGTAATAGATACCATCATCAGATAGGCCCCTGTTTTTTTGCGGGTTCCCTTTTCTACATTTGAACCTGTATCCATAGCCAGAGACAAAACAATAGGATACAAAACACCCGATCTTGCTGTATTACTTGGTATAGCTGGCCCTATTATTACATCTGTCAGCGTTAAACAATATCCCAGTTGTAGGGTGGAATGACCAAACTGCCTGATAAAAAGTAAGGCTACTCTTTTGCCAAGTCCGGAATGTATAATGGCTTTTGCTACTAAAAATGAAGAGAGAATTAAAATCATGAAACTTTCAGAAAATCCCGAGAATGCTTTTTCCGGTGAAAGAACGCCGGTACTAACTGCAATAACCATCGCTAATATAGCAGCCAGGAAAATAGAAAGTAACTGAGAAAGAACGGCTAAGATGGCACATAAAAAAAGTAAAAATAGCCTCCATGAGGGTTGCGAAAATTCCCAGGGTGGTGTTAAAAACCAGGCCCAAAGCGCAAATACAATAATTCCCCCCGATAGCAGGATGCTGGTAATATTGGCTATTTTCATCTCTTATGTTATTTCAATGACTACATTAGGATTCAAATTTCTAAAAATAGTGCTTTTATATTAACTTGTATAAGGTTTCTTACGTTAGCTGTAAAAGATTTGGTACTTATGAAAAATAGTCTATTTTTATTCTTTTTACTTTTATCATGGCATTTGTTAATAGCTCAATCCACACCTTCAGATACAAGCATCATGGTTAAGGTTGAAAAATTTAACGGAACATCCTATCAGGGAAAAATTATTTCAGATGATGGCAGGGAATTACTACTGGAATCTGTTAATATCGGCAGGATTTATATTCCAAAAAATGAGATAAAGTCCATTTCAAGCGAAAAAAGCATCAATCAATATTACCCTGGTAAACCTTTGGCATATTTTGCCTTCAACACGCGCTATGCTTTTACCAATAATGCCCTGCCTATCAGAAAAGGGGACCATTATGCTGCTATCTCCTGGTATGGTCCCGAGGTTCATTTTGCCGTTTCAAAAGGATTATCGGTAGGAGTCATGTCCACCTGGCTTGCAGTACCCCTCGTTCTTGCCGTTAAATATACGCTGCCATCGAAAAATGAAAATTTACATTTTTCCATAGGATCTTTACTGGGAAGTAGCAGCTATGCCAATAATTTTAAAGGTTTTGGCGGGCTACAATGGGTGACTGGTACCTATGGAAACACCGTGAATAATTTTTCCATTTCTATGGGTTATGGGTATATCAAGAGTGGCGATATTATAGAAATCGCACTCCCCGGGACTTATGTGTCCCCTGATTATCCTTTGTACAAAGCGGAAGAAAGTCCACTTAGGGCTTCACCGGTTTTTTCCTTCGCCGGTATTGTAAAAGTAAGTAAAAAAGCGTCCTTATTTTTCGATTCCATGATTTCCACCAGTAAACAGGAAAAAACTTTTACGACTTACGAGGGCGGTTTCGATCCCCTGACCGGAAAAGAAAAGCCCTTTATAACCAGCGTGACAAAGGAAAAATTATGGACAACTGCTTTCGTATTAATGCCAGGAATGCGTTTTCAAACAAAGGAAACTCAATCGTTTCAGGTTTCTTTGGCGGGTATAAGCATATTAGATAAAAATGAACAAGTATCTTTTCCTTTTCCTCTTGTGAACTGGTATTTTAAATTTTAGAAAAAAAATGCCGGCTCTACCCCCCAGTGGAACCGGCAAAAAAAATCCATTCAGGTTTATTCTTAAAGTTATTCTTTTAAAATTCGGTGGGCATCGGACCAATGCGTCCCCCCAAAGATGATCTTGAGCCCACCATAAAAAGTAAATCTTCCACCCATTTTAATAACGGATAAAAAAAATTCGTCCAATAAAGGACGACTACTAAAATCAAGTGGTATGTAGATATAGCTCAAAGACCCAGCGCTTAAAAAAAAGCGTGTAGTTTCAGTATTAAATATCTTGTGTAATAGCTCTCAAATGAATAAAAGTCAAATTTACGTTAATTATTTTTAAAAACAAGCATAAGATTTAAAAAAATTCATGTCAGTATGAACTACAGGTTTGACAAAATGGCAGAAAATTGAGTGTGGCATATTGTTTGACATAAGAATCGCAACCAAAAAATTTTATTATGCAACGCGGTAATATATCTGTACAAACGGAAAATATTTTTCCAATCATCAAAAAATTTCTTTATTCTGACCAGGAAATTTTTCTGCGGGAATTAATTTCAAATGCGGTTGATGCTACCACAAAATTACAAACCTTAAGTAGAAGGGGTGAATTAAATGGGGAAACAGGAGAAGTAACCATTGACATCATTTTAAATGAGAAAAAAAACACCCTGACCATCAGAGACCGCGGTATCGGTATGACAGAAGAGGAGGTCATGAAATATTTAAATCAGGTGGCATTCTCCAGTGCTCAGGAATTCATTGATAAATACAAGGATGACGCGAGCATTATCGGGCATTTCGGCCTTGGTTTCTATTCTGCCTTCATGGTTGCCACTAAAGTTGAAGTCGATACTTTGTCATGGAAGGAAGGTTCCAAACCTGTTTTATGGTCTTGTGACGGAAGTCCTGAATATACGCTTTCCAAAGGGTCAAGAAAGGAAAGAGGTACCGATATTATCCTCCATATTGGGGATGACAGCAAAGAATATCTGGAGAAAAAGAGAATTGATGATTTACTGGAAAAATACTGTAAGTTCCTTCCCGTTCCCATTCGCTTTGGTAAAAAAGATGAATCCGTAACGGAAGGTGAAGGCGAGGATGCAAAAACTAAAACCATAAAAGTTGATAATTTTATCAACAATACACAACCCATCTGGAAAAAATCTCCGACAGATTTAAGTGATGAGGATTATCGCCAATTTTACAGGGAATTATACCCAATGAGTTACGAAACACCTTTGTTCTGGATTCATTTGAATATTGACTTTCCATTCAACCTCACAGGCGTTTTATATTTCCCACACCTGGGTAACAATATAGAAATTCAGCGCAATAAAATTCAACTCTATTCCAATCAGGTTTATGTAACGGATAATGTAAAAGAGATTGTACCTGAATTTCTTACCCTGCTCCACGGGGTCATAGATTCACCGGATATCCCACTGAACGTTTCCCGTAGCTATTTGCAGGCAGATAGTAATGTGAAAAAAATTACGGGATATATTACGAGAAAAGTGGCGGACAAACTCTCCGATTTATTCAATAATGAAAGAGAGAATTATGAAAGCAAATGGAATGATCTCAGCATTTTTGTAAAATATGGTATGATTTCCGATGAGAAGTTCTATGAAAAAGCTACTTCTTTCGCTCTTTTCAAAACACTCGAGTCAAAATACAAAACAATAGATGAGTATATTGAGAGTGTAAAGGCACTTCAAACGGACAAGCACAATAAGATTATTCTTATTTATTCAAATGATAAGGATGCTCAATATGCTCAAATCCAGGCTGCAAAAAATAATGGCTATGATGTGCTGATGATGGATCAGGTCATTGATGCTCATTTTATGCAACAACTGGAATATAAACAAGGAACCGTTACTTTCGTAAGGGTCGATTCCGATACCGTAGATAATCTGGTACAGAAAGAAGATAAAAAAGAATCTGTCTTAACTGAGGATCAGGAAAAGCAAATTAAGGAATGGTTCACCGCCAATCTAAATGATCCAATGTCAACGCTGGTAACTAAAGCATTAAATCCGGAGGATTTACCCGTACAGATTACCAGACCAGAATTCATGCGGAGAATGAAAGAAATGCAAATGATGCAAGGAATGAAAATGGATGGTTTTCCCGATTCGATTAATGTCGTTGTTAATACCAACCATAAAATCATTAATGAGCAGTTGTTACATCAACCAGATGAATCTGTCAGAAATGAAACGATGAAGTATCTCATACAAATTGCAAAACTTCAGGCTGGTATGTTAACCGGGGCAGACCTGAACGCTTTCGTAAATAAGAGTATCGAAAATATTTAAATTGACAGGATATAAAAAAGCCGTTGTCTCGATAACTTTGGGACAACGGCTTTTTTATTTAACCTGATAGGTTATGCTTAAGGTATGATAGCTGTTTGAATAAGATGTTCCAGGTGCAACATTTTATTTCTTTTTGTTTCCCCCGGGGCATACAAGAAACCATCAATTAATATAATTTCATTTGTCTTAGGATTATGTATCAGATAACAAACGAATGCGCCAGCCATATAATCATTCTCAATTTCCCATATCCCTCTGCCCTCGAAGGCGTATTTACCATTTATATTTACAGACTGTCCATATAAGGGCAAATCGACATCATTAACAATCATATAAGAGTTTGGTGCTCTGGTCGAAACATATTTTCTGCCCAGGGAATCTCTCATAGTCTTCAGATTTTCAACGGAGAATTGTTTGGTATTTGTGTAATTGAATTTTGATATAAGTAAATTAAAAGAAGCTTTATCCGTTTCTTTCCTCAACCAAAAAGCCTTTCCATCATTAATAGCTACCAGATAATCATTGGGAATTTTCAGACGCACATGCATTTTAGCTTCAATTTCCGCCTCCAGTTTCGTGTTGCGTCCTGACTGAAAAGCATTTGCTCCCAATTGAACAGCATCTTGTTCCCGAACCTTTTTGACCAGGGTTGGCAAATTAATTTTCAGATTTTCAACCAGTTTTTCAGGTGAATCTGCCATTTGAAACATTATTAACTGACCTTTCGCCCATCGGTCATAACCAACGACAACGTTATTTTTTTGAGGGTTAGTTAGAAATAAATCTAAATTTTTAGGGCCCAGTTCCTTTTTCATTAAGGCTGCTGTTGGCGAAGATTCATCATTTAAGTCAGCTAAAATAAGATAGGATTTAAGTTCCCTTTTGAGCGGAACATTTTTAAAATCGTTGGGACTAAAATATTTCAGGTCTAAAATTGGCTCCGGCTGAGGTAAAATGAGATAGGCAGAGGAATAATAATATCTTATAGTATCTCCTATGGGACCATCCCAGATTTCTTTATCTGCAACCACAACCAGATTTGCAATTTCTCCAAAAGCATTTGGTTTCATCTTAAATTGACTCGACCCATCTTTGGTGCATGCGTTGAAGAAAAGTACCGTAGTCAACAGAACGGTTAATAAAAATCCGTTTATAATTGATTCTCCCCTTTTAAAATACATCATTTTATGTTTACCTTATCAGATGAAAAAACAATCCATTAGGGTGTATCCAGTCCTGGCTATAATAATTGGTCAATAATATTTTCCTCCTTAATCCCTTCGGCTTCCGCCTTATAGTTCCTAACTATTCTGTGTCGCAGCACATATTTTGCTATCGCCTGAATATCAGATATATCAGGAGAATATTTGCCTAAAATTGCCGCATGACATTTAGCCCCAACAATTAGAAACTGTGAAGCACGGGGGCCGGCACCCCAGGAAATATAATTATCTACGATAGAAGCAGCCCGCTCTGTCCCTGGTCTTGTTTTTGAAACCAAAGAAACAGCATATTCAAGCACATTATCTGTCACGGGAATTTTTCTGATAAGTTGCTGGAATTGTTGAATCTGACTGGCTGTCACTATATTTTTTAAATCCATATGCTGGGCTCCCGTGGTATTTTTCACTACCTCAATTTCCTGTTGGAAACTTGGATAATCCAAAGGAATATTAAACATGAAACGGTCTAATTGGGCTTCAGGCAAAGGGTAAGTACCTTCTTGTTCGATAGGATTTTGAGTAGCCAATACGAAAAATGGCTTGGGTAAGGCATGAGAAACACCGCTGACCGTTACCACTTTTTCCTGCATAGCTTCCAGTAAAGCTGCCTGTGTTTTCGGTGGGGTTCTGTTAATTTCATCTGCTAATACAATATTAGCAAATAAAGGACCCTTATTAAACTGGAACGTTCGGTTTTCCTGCAATATTTCAGACCCAATGATATCTGAAGGCATAAGGTCAGGGGTAAACTGTATCCTCTTGAAATCTAAATCAAGGACAGCTGCAATAGTACTGACAAGCAATGTTTTTGCTAAACCCGGTACACCCACCAGCAAACTATGTCCATTACTGAAAAGGGCAATGATGACCGCTTTGACCTCCTCATCCTGTCCAACTATGACTTTACCAATTTCCTGCCTTAAATCCTGATATTTATTCGCAAGTGCATCTACAGCTTCAACATCTGATTTAAAATTTGTTTCTGACATTTTCCTTCTCTTTAAAAATGAATTTCGGGTTATTTGCCCTTTCGGAGCCGAAATTTAAGCAATTCGACGCGTTTAAAACGAAGGAATTTCATAATTTGTTTACAAAAGCCTGTTCCAATAAATTTTAATCAATGTAATTTTAATTCTTCATCTTGAAAAAATGATTATATTTCTAATATTGACAGGCCATAAAAGGATTACCCAATGAGAATACTTTTTCTTACTATTTTATTTTTCAGCACTTTAATTTCATTTGCTCAGCGAGTTGATAATCTATTCTCCAAAGACCTGCGTTGGAGAAATACCGGACCTGCCAATATGATGGGCAGAATTGCCGACATTGATGCCCTGAATACCGATTACCGACATGTAATATGTGCATCTGCCTCAGTG
>Ga0255182_1001151_pt1 | contig 14591 bp, 10 predicted proteins | sample Atl_UVDOM_RepA_8_FD_188420 | JGI IMG/M metagenome (GOLD analysis project Ga0255182, IMG submission 188420) | Freshwater microbial communities from Altamaha River, Georgia, United States - Atl_UVDOM_RepA_8d | ecosystem: Environmental > Aquatic > Freshwater > River | place: USA: Georgia...
GCCACTTCGTGGAGCGGTTATTGGAGTTGGTTATCTAGGAAATTTTCACGCCCAAAAAGTGGCCGCAAATCCACGAAGTCAATTGGTGGGGGTTTTTGATCCCCATCAGGCTCAAGCCGAAAAAGTGGCGCAAAATCTAAACTGCCAGTCGTTTCGATCTTTGGAAGAAATTCCTGGTCAAGTAGACTTTGTCACGATTGCGGCAGCGACTCAGGCTCATTACGATTTGGCCGAGTTTTTTTTAAAAAATAAAATTCCGACACTGGTTGAAAAACCCATTGCAGCGACCGCCGAACAAGGTGAAAAACTTTCTGAGCTTGCGGCTAAAAACAATGTGGTTTTTTCTGTTGGTCACATCGAAAGATTTAATCCAGCCTATAAATATTTAAAGCAGAATCAGCAAAACATCCGTTATTTAGAACTGAATCGCTTGGCGCCTTTTCGCGTCCGTGGCAGCGATGTCAGTGTTTTGCATGATTTGATGATTCATGATTACGATTTAGTTCAATTTATTTTTAATCAAAAAATTAAAAAGCACATGATTTTTGGTCACCAGATGATTCGTCCGACAACAGATGATGTTTCGGTTTATCTTCAGCTGGAATCGGGCACTCAGGTGCATATTCAAAATTCGCGTTTAATGCCGCAAATTATTCGTAATTACCGAGCGGTCTTTCAAGATCATACGTTATTCATGAATACGGCGACAATGGAAGGTGAATTTCTGTATCCGGCCCCAGAACAAGAAGCCTTCATGCGAACAGAAAAAGTCACTTTGGAAAAAGTCGATTCATTGGCTCTTGAAATTGATCATTTTATCAGTGCCGTTAAAAAAGAAAAACCAGTAGCCATTACTCCGTATGAAGCGACCGAGGCTCTACGACAAATTGAAGCTTTTGTGAAGGAGCTGGGTTCTTAATGAGTTCCACTGCAAAAAATATCATGATGATTGCGGCAGAAGCATCGAGCGCTCATTATGCTGTTCAACTATTGCAGTATTGGAAATCCCAAAAGAAAAATTATTATTTTTATGGTGTTGGTTCCTCGCAAATGGAATCTTTGGGGTTTGTTCGTTATGGCAAATCCGAAGAAATGGCTGTTGTTGGAATTGCCGAAATTCTGGATAATTTGAAATTGATTAGATCGGTTTTTAATTCCTTGTTGCAACAAGTCGAAGAACGTCGCCCGGACGCCGTAATCTTAATGGATTATCCAGATTTTAATTTGCGTTTAGCTAAAAAATTAAAGGAAAAAGGAATTCCTGTTTTCTATTATATCTCGCCACAAATATGGGCTTGGCGACAAAGTCGTATTCACGATATCAAAGCCTATTGTGAAAAAGTTTTTTTATTATTTCCGTTTGAAAAATCCTTCTATGATCGTTTTCAAGTTCCTAACGAATTTGTGGGACATCCATTATTAGATGATTTAGACACCAGTTTGCTGGATCCTGAAAAAATTGATTTTCGCCAGCAGCAGTACGGCGTTTTACCGCATCAAAAGGTTTTGGCTTTGATGCCGGGGTCGCGCAAAGGCGAAATCCAGCATCATATGCAAATTCAATTGGAAGTCGCTCGTCAATTACTAAACAAATATCCAGATTTGAAATTATTTATTTTTGTGGCTCCGACGTTAACCAAAGAATATTTGTCTGGATTTCTTGAAAACTTTTCAGAAAATTATACTTTGATCAAAGATGAACCCTATAAAATGATTTCACTCGCTGACTTTATTTTAGTGGCTTCGGGAACTGCGACCTTGCAAGTCGGGTTGATGGAAAAACCGATGGTGATTATGTACAAGGTCAATTGGTTGACGGGTGTCATCGGGGAATTTTTAACTCGTGGCTTGAAATTTTTTGGTCTTGTGAATTTAGTCCTTGATAAAGAAGTTGCCCCTGAATTGAAACAATCCGAAGTGAAAGTCGATGAGCTTGTTCGTTTGATGAGTCGGTACATAGATTCAGAGGAATTCGCGAATCAAACTCGTCAAGAACTCAAACAGGTTAAAACAGCTTTGGGTGATAAAGGTGCGACGTCTCGTGTGGCTGAATCGATCAATCGATTTTTGGAAGTCAAACAATCATGAATCCTTATGGTTTTTTTATTCACGTTAAAAACTGGTTGTACGATCGCCAATTTTTAAAATCGGATGATTTCGGTGCGGCCAAAATTATTTCCGTCGGGAATTTAAATACGGGTGGCAGTGGAAAAACTCCGTTTATTATTTTTTTGACCGAACTGATTTTACGACAAAAACCCCAAGCCCGTATTTGTGTTGTAACCAAAAGTTACAAAGCCCGTTTGAAAACACCTGCGCAGGTGGATTTGTCCAGCCGGGAAGCTATTGAAATTTACGGGGACGAAGCCTGTTTGTTGCAAACTTGTTTACCAAAGGTCGTTGTTTGGTCAGGCCCCAGCAAATCAAAAACGGTGCAAGCCTTGATGCAGAATCAAGATCACTTTGATTATATTTTGGTGGATGATGGTTTCAGTCATCGCCAACTCAAACGTCATTGTGAAATTACGCTCATCGACACCAGTCGTGATCCTGCACATTATCGATTATTACCTTTAGGACGCATGCGCGAAGACTGGTCGGCCTTAAAGCGATCCGATTTAATTGTTTATACCAAGACTCAGCATATGCCGATTCATCATAAAATGTTTTTTAATCAAAAGACGGCGCCCTATCAAAAGCCCATCATTGAATCGTCTTATCAGATTCAATTAAAGATACCAGCTTGTCCGGTGATTTTGATTACGGGTTTAGGTAATCCCCAAGCCGTCCGAGATGATTTGTTTGCAAATGGCTACACAGTTATGAAGGAATTTTGTTATCCCGATCACTATGACTTTCCAGAAAAGGAACAGGTTCGTATTTTAAATTGGGCTCAGGAACATGCGGAATGGACACCGGTCATGACCGAAAAGGATTTTATTAAAATAACAGTTCCGGACTTAAAGAAAATGATCCAAGTGATTTCGTTGCAAGTGACTGTCCCCGAAGAGGATTTGAAGTATTTTTATGAAAAAGTTTTATAGCCAAATCAGCTTAGTTTTTGCTTTTTTTTACAATTTACTGCCGTGGTCGGCGAATCGTTTTTTTGGTTGGATCCTGGCTACACTTTGGGTGGATGTTTTCAGAATTCGTCGACAGGTCATCCTCGGCAATTTGGAAAAAGCCTTTCCGGAAAAGTCGATAGATGAAAAAAAATATATCATGAAGCAAAGTATGATTTACTTGTGCCAAAGTTTTTTTGATGTGATTCGAATTCCCTATTTAAATGAAAAACAATTACAAAATCGGTTTGTCATCGAAGGCCAAGAACACTTACCAACAGAAGGCGGTGTGTTTTTTATGTCTTTGCATTTAGGCAGTGGCGATCTGGGGGCAGCTGTTTGTAGTGCTCGCTCAAAACCGATTTCCTTGATTACAAAAAGATTTAAAAATCAATTTTTAGATACTTTTTGGTTCACTTTACGACAAAAATCAAAAACAGAATTTATTGATGCTCACGGAAAAAATAACGCCTTTGAAATACTCAAGGCGTTGAAACGTGGTCGCGGTGTGGCTTTTGTTATCGATCAATTTATGGGAAAGCCTTTTGGTGTAGCGACTACTTTTTTTGGACATGAAACAGGTTCGCCCTATGGTCTAGCATTATTTGCGCAAAAAACGAAAGCACCGATTCACCCCTTGTATACCTATTGGGATCAACAGGGACGTTTACACGTAGTTGCGGGCCCCCGTATTCGAATCGAAGATCATTTGAGTCCAGATCTTGAAAAAAATAATGTTATTTTGACTCAATTATTCAATCATGTCCTAGAGGATATTATTCGTCAGCATCCCGAACAGTGGATGTGGGTCCATAAACGATGGAAGGTGTTTGAATGAAACTCGGTCATTTCAATTTAATTTTTAAAATTGTTTTAGTTCTGGCGTTAGCCTCGTGTTCAACAACGGCCTTTTTAAAATATGAAAAAGAATCTGAATTACGACAAAATAAGGAATTTGAAAACCAGGTCGTTGTGAAGCCCGCCGAAGAAGCAGTCGTTGCTCAACAATCCGTTCCACCTGCAGTTTCAGTTCCTGTCGCAGTCGCGACAGAGTCTTCGAAAGAAGTGACTCGGGCCGCAGTCGCAGTAAAGCCCGCTGTTATTAAAGCTAAAAAAACTAAAAAAATGCTGCCGGCTAAAGTCGAAGAAATCAAACCGATGATTCGTTTGCCTGAGATTGAAAATTCGGAAGGATTTAACGGTCAGCGCCGTCCGGCTGTGGACCCCTTTCGTGTAGGTGAAAAAGTCGTTCACTCTGTTCGCTATTTTGCAGCTGAAGCTGGACAGCTGACTCTAGAAGTAAAACCATTTGTTCAAGTGAATGAAAAAAAATCCTATAATTTTTTTATTGGCTTAAAAACAAGTTCTCTTTTTTCCAAATTTTATTCAGTTGATGATTATGTTGAAACATACATGGATTACGAGGATTTAATTCCACATGTTTTTAAGTTAAATGTCAGAGAAACAGGCAAGTTATCACACGCTAATTCATTTTTTGATCATAAAAATTTGAAAGCTCGCTACTGGGAAAAAAAATACACACAAAAAAATGGTGAAGAGATCATTAAAAAAGAATGGGATTTGCAAACCTTTTCGCAAAATGCATTCAGTGGTATTTTCTATATGCGAATATTTAACTGGAAAATCGGCCAGCAATATTCATTTCGCGTAGCTGACGATGAAAAAAATGTCGTTTTCAAAGGAACAGCATTACAAAAAGAAAAATTAAATACCGAAGCCGGCGAGTTTAACACCATCAAAATCAAAGCGGATATTCTTTCTCGGGGAGCCTTAACGCAATCTGGGAATGTTTATTTTTGGATTTCGGATGATGATCGTAAATTAGTTCTGCGAATTGAAGCTGAAATTAAAATTGGTAAATTGGTTTCAGAAGTTATTGAAATTGAAAATGGAAATTAAACAAAAACCGACCATCGTATTTGTTCAGACGGCCTTTATCGGCGACTTGTTTTTGAGTTTGCCGACGATAAATCGTCTTCGCCAGTTGTATCCCGATTTTCATTTAATGCTGGTTTGTAAAAAGGGACTATCTGAATACTTTGTTCAAAAAGGTTTTGTCGATCACGCCATCGAAGTTGAAAAAGGCGACGGTTCAAGCTATCAAAATGCAACAAAGATATTAAATACCATGAACATTCATTTTGTCTTTTGTGTTCATAAATCTTTGCGCAGTGCTTTGTTTGTACGTTCACTGAAGGCTCACAAAAAAATTGGATTTAAAAGATTTCTTTCATTTTTATTTTTTACACATACAGCCAGTTATCTTAAAAAATATCCGGACGTGATTCGGCAATTGAATATTCTGAGCCCCGTGGATGCCGATGTGGCTCGGGATGTTCAATTAAAGGACTGGAGTTATTTGAACTTTAAACAAGAATCGAATGGGCTTTTTCCTTCGATTCCAGATTTTTTTTCGTTTGGTAAAAAATCTCAACCTTCTCGAAAAATGAAAGTGGGTATTTTTCCGGGCAGCGTTTGGGCCACCAAGAAATGGACGGTCGAAGGTTTTTCAAAAGTGACAGAGCATTTGATTTCAAAAGGCTATCAAGTTTTTTTGATGGGTGCTCCGGCCGAAAAAGACGTCTGTCAGCAAATTCACCAAGCCAATCCCCAAGCCGTCGATTTATCAGGTCAGCTGAAGTTAGCTGATTCAATTGAACAGATTCAAAATTTTGATTTTATTGTTTGTAATGACAGTGCTCCAGCCCATATGGCCGCCAGTCAGCAAATACCCAGTTTAGTGATTTTTGGTCCAACGACTTTGAATTTGGGTTTTCGCCCCTGGTTGGACCAGTCTATCGTTGTAGAAAATGAAAATCTGAACTGTCGACCATGCGGGGCGCACGGGCCTAAGGTCTGTCCTTTGGGACATCATAACTGCATGAAAACAGTGACGGCTGACCAGGTCATTCAGAAACTCGGCCTGTTCACATAGACTAGACGGGCGATTTTCAGCAACAATCTTTGCAAGAGTGAAACCCTGTATTAAAATAATAACGAGGTTTCGACGAATGAAAAAGCAGGTCCTATTTTTATCATTATTGAATTTCGTATTTTTATTTTTATCTTGTCAGTCCCTGAATTTAGGCCAAAGGAACCCAGCCCAATCAAATCAATTACCGCCTTCAGGAATTCAAAGACATTATATTATTGCAGTCCATGGAATTGGTGGAGACGCTTCCACCTTTGGAGCGATGAGTACAGTATTGGTGAGTCACCTTAAAAAACTCAGACCTGAAACTGAATTTATTTTTAAAACATTTACTTATCCTACCGGAGATTCGGATCTGACCGCTTTTGATTTTGGTTACAAATATCTGAGTTCCTTTTTGCGCCAGAATATTCCCAATCCCACATCGTCCGATCGAATCAGCTTTGTGGCCCATTCGCAAGGAGGCCTTGTTTCTTCAATCTGGTACGCAGGGGCTGTTTTAGGTGTCGATGCGGACGGAGATTCTGAATCAGAGGCAGCTGCTGAAATTAAAAAAGATCAAGTGTACACTCAGATTACAGAACAAATTATTACTTTGGGGACTCCATTTTGGGGTTCTAAATTAGCCACTTATCTGAACGACAATGAACGTGTTCAAATTCAAAAATTACCGGGATTGAATTATTTACTGAATTTAGGCGATAAAGAATTGCGCGAGATGAGTTTTTCTTCGAACACAGTCTATTCATTTCGTCAAACAGCGATAGCTCTGACTGAGCATCCAAGATTTTGGAGTTTGCGTCAGCCCGAGTTTATTCAGATTGCTGGTGTTTATCCTCGTGACGAAAAAAAATTGTTCTATAGTGAAAATTTAATCAATGACAATGAATATTATAAAACCAGTGTTCGCATTGTTGATTTTTTAAATAAGTATTTTCAGGATATTGGCTTCTCATCCGAGAAAATCAATAGTTCTGAACCCGATCGTCCTGAATCAGATGTCGCCGTGATAGTACCTAGCAGTCGTAGCGAATTCTTATATTCAAAACAAGATGTGCAGTGTGATACTCCTTACTTGGCTTTTGAAACTTTTCGAAGAGCCTCGGTATTTAGAAATCCTAAATACTATTTAACGGAATCCATTCATTCTCCGGTTATATCTAATCGCAGTGTAGGGATCGCCAGCATTCCAGAATTTTGTTTGCAACCGGAAAAATGTGCTCATCCGTCCTATTCCATTTTGTTGCGCAGTTTGGCTCGATGCGAACAGTATCAATGTCAATCACAAGAATATAAAAATATTATCACACAACTCGAGGACACGCGCCGAGCCAACAATATTGATTCAGACTTTATCAATCGTCAGGACGATCTGCAGGGATTTAGTCTCGAGGTTAATATCAAAGTTCCTAAACAGTATGAATTTCCAGTTCAGTATTACACCAGCCGTGGATCGGGTGAAGGATCGCAGGATAATGTGCAATGGATCCTCAGACAAAAAGACATTTTTAAAAAAATATTTAAACCTCGATGGGATTTGATTTCAAAAGAGCAATCAGATTTATTTGAAATCAAAGCCGCTCGATCCAACGAATTGTATTCTTCGCTGGTGCAATGGAAAACAATCACTTTTAGGAAATCCAGTGCTCAGCATTTACGCGTTCATTTGACGGGATTAGTGAAGCCCAAATTATTACAGTTATCAGAATCTCAAGCTCAAGCGTTCAATCAGCTTAAAAATCAAGGATTCGAGTTCCCGTTTGAACTGAGTTTACCACGTTATATTGATATGCGTCCTAAGCCGCACTTGATACGGGCTCAAATTAAGCCCGGCTTTTCTACTTTTATTGATTTAGATTACAATAATGCCATTGATTGTTCCAAATAAAGCTCAGCTCTTCGGGGTGTCCCAGAAGAGCTGAGTGATTAGCTATCAGATGATTAATTATCAGAATAGTCTTTCGGTGAAATATTGTATTTACGTATTTTACGCAGCAAAGTATTTTTCGGAATATTCGCTTGAGCCACAGTTTGGTTGATTTTACCCTTATTGGCTTTTAAAGCACTGATGATAAATTCTTTTTCGGCTTTTTCTTTGTAGGCCTCGAAATCAAGTAAGCTATCCGTTGGGACCTGAATAGATATTTCGCTTTCTTGTTCATCGTGACTGGATTGTTTCATGTGATCCGGTAAACTATGAATCGTCATCTTGTTACCAGATTCGACGATAAACGCCCGTTCAATAATGTTTTCAAGCTCACGAATGTTTCCAGGCCAGCGATATTTTTTCATAATATCTAAACAGTTGGGCTCAATCGATTCAATTTTTTTGCCATGAATTTTTGAAAATTTAGTTAAAAAGTTTTCTGCTAAAGTTTCGATATCATCCGGGCGTTCACGCAATGGCGGTAAAAATATCGGCATTACATTCAAGCGATAAAATAAATCTTCGCGAAAATCTTGATCTTCCATCATTTTTTCCAGGTTTCTATTGGTCGCTGCAATAATACGAGCGTTCGTTTTCACTTCGCGATTGCCGCCCACTGGAGTAAATTTCTTTTCTTGTAATACGCGTAAAAGCTTCACTTGCATTTCAGGTTTTAATTCACCAATTTCATCCAGGAATAATGTTCCATTATTCGCTAATTGAAACTTACCAATCTTTCTTTCAACAGCTCCGGTAAAGGAACCTTTTTCATGTCCGAATAATTCGCTTTCCATTAAATTTTCTGGAATGGCACCACAGTTAATGGCAACGAATTGTCCCGATTTTTTGGCGGAATTAAAGTGGATGGCTTGTGCGACTAATTCTTTACCAGTTCCGTTTTCACCGCGAATCAAAACAGTGGTTTCAACTTTACAAAGTTTATAGATCAAGCTGAAGACATCTTTCATTTTTGAATTTTGGCCAACGATATCTGATTTAAAATTACTCTCGATGTCGCTTTCAATGTCGTCATCAAAAATGGGTTTTGAAGCAGTCAGGCCTTTGACCATTTCGACAGCTTCAAGACTTTTTTTAACAACTTCAAATAATTTATCGCTACTGACTGGTTTTTCAACGTAATCATACGCGCCTTCTTTGATCGCTGTGACGGCATCATTTAAATTACTGTGTGCAGTCATGATCAGAACAAACGTGCGCGGATCATTGTCCTTGATTTGTTTCAAGGCTGTTAACCCATCCATTTCTGGCATTCTGACATCCATTAAAACCAGATTGAAAAACTGCGTAGCTGATTGCTGAACAGCATCTAATCCGTTGGTGGCTTCTGAAATAATAAATTCCACCTCAAGCTGCGGTTCGATGCTTTTTAAAATGGAAGCGACTGACTTTCTAAGCTCATTTTCATCATCTACGATCAGGACATTTAGTTTCATCTAGGACTCGCTTTCTATCGGAAGGGTAATGTAAAATGTGGATCCTTTGCCGACTTCAGATTTTAATGAAATCTGGCCACCATGCAGCTCGATAAAGTATTTCACTAAATACAAACCTAAGCCAGATCCTTTCGTTTTTAGATCTTGATTTTTGCCACGCACAAATTTTTTCCAAATAGTGCTTTGATCTTCGGGACTGATACCTTCACCGTTATCTGATACAGTGACTAAAATATCCGTATCTGTTTCCGAAGTGGTAATTTCGATATAACCATCGGCTTTGGAATATTTAATCGCATTTTCAACAAGATTTAAAATGACCTCAGTCATCAGTGTCACGTCGAATTCAATCAAGAACATCGGTTCTAGTTGGGTTCTGATTTCAAGTCCCTTTGATTGTGCTAATGGCGATATGCGATGAAGAACGTTTTCGATGATTCCATTTAAATCGGCTGTTTCTTTATTAATTTTAAAATCTTTCGATTCGACGCGAAGGACTTTTAAAATAGACTGAATATATCGATTCAGTTCTTCGGAATATTCTTTTAGGTTATTCAGATCTTCTTGGACATGTCCAGGAAGATGCTGGTCTAATCGGACACGATCCACAACGGCTTGGATTTTAGCAATAGGCGTTTTCAGATCGTGACTGATGAGACTGACAAAATTATTTTTCAGCTGCTCCAGTTCATTTAAATAGCGCTGTTCTTGTTGCAACTGATTGTGAGCTTGTTCAATGCGTAAAGTCTGATAGCCCAAGTACATCACCCAAATTAAGAGCATCATTGTGATAGGACTGACGATCGGAATCCAAGTGTTATGCGTATCAAACATCCATACTGAAAAAACGGACCAAAATGTCCCGATCCAGAAAAAACAGAAAAATGAAATCATTTGCGTGTAATGAGTAATAATATACACACAAAGAATCATCAAAAATAAAAGACCCGTGATATAAACACTGATCGGCCACTTTTCAATAAAACGTTGATTTTGAAAGTTATCGATCACAGTGGCCCAGAATTCATGACGAGCTAACGTTCCCAGTGGTGTTAAAACTTGAGAAGTCACAGATTGTTCGGCTCCGATCACCACAATTTTATTTTTAAAAACATCGGCCGGTATTTTTTTACTAAGGACATCAGAAAGGCTGACTTCATGAAATTGTTTTTTGCCGCGATAATTCAGGACGGGAGGGTTTTTAAAATCAGAACGCGTTTCTTTTGAAACGCGGTATGCTAAGTTCGGTAAAGAGTCGGGGTTCAGTAACAGACGTCGTACGACGCCATCATCATCGCGAAGTAAATCGATGTGCGCGATATTGGATCGATCGGGTAAGGTCGCAAAAGGGAGTGATAGTTTTTCGATTTCTCGTGAATTGGTCGCCCAAATGATTCTTGGATCTTTCAGTGTGACAATTTCCTGAGAATTCAGTCGTGGAGAAATAATATTTTCGCCAAAGTAAAGTGTGACGGCGACGGATTTGGGATTTTGTTTCAGAACCTGAGAAAGCATCTCGGTCCACAAGCGTTGATCCCAGTAAAAGCTATCAGATATTTCGTTGGATTCGTTGACGTTGATTAAAGTGTTTGTTTTTAAATCAAACATCGATACGAAGTCGTTTGGATTCATGTTGATCAAAACGATTTGATCATCGGCCTTTTGATCACCACGTAATTTGAAGCGAGTATCGTAATTGTCGATTTCATCAAACTGTAAGATCAGACAAGCAAACAGCCAGCACAAAAAAGCCCTCGTCCAAAAGCCTCTTTTGGTTAAACCCCAACGAACCCATAATTTGAAATGGGTGATGACTTTTCGGTACAAGAGTTGGGGGGACATTTTCATGGAGCCCAAATTAGACTATTTTTCAACGATATTCAACACTTACATCTGGTTTTGAGTTGTTAATTGAAATGAATTCACGATATGATAAAAGCCTATGAAATGGATCAGAACCCAAGACGAATCTTTGCCTGTAATTAACTCAAGCGTCGTTACAATTGGTAACTTTGATGGTGTGCATTTAGGTCACCAGCAGCTGTTAAATCAGGTTATGCAGCAATCTAAAAAAAACTCGGTTGTTTCAGTGGTTTGTACATTCAAACCACATCCTCGCGCGGTCCTGTATCCCGACCAGCCCACGCATCGATTGTTTGATTACCGCGATCAAGCTGAAATGATGACTCAGTTAGGGGTTGATTATCTGATCGAGGAAAAATTTACAAAAGACTTTTCTCTGATGTCGGGTGAAGAGTTTCTGAAATTATATCTCTGTCGTCACTTTAAGCCCTGTCATTTAGTCGTCGGTTATGATTTTAGCTTTGGTAAAAATCGGACTGGGGATTTAGATTTTCTAACACAATTTTGTCAACAAAATGGAATCGGTTTAACCGTTCAACAAGCCTATGAAAAAAATGGACAAGTTGTTTCATCATCGGTTATTCGAAAATTTTTAGAGCACGGGGATTTGCAAAAAGCGGAAGAATTTTTAGGTCGAAAATATTATCTGCGGGGTCCTGTGCGAGTTGGATATCAGCGCGGTCGAACGATCGGGGTGCCGACAGCCAATATCAGCCCCGAAATTGAATTTGTCCCGCGACGTGGAGTGTATTTTACCAATGTTTACTGGCGAGATCGGGTGATTCCATCGATTACCAATATTGGATTTAATCCGACCTTTCAACAATCGGATTCTTATCTGAAAGTCGAGACGCATTTGTTTGATTTTTCCCAGGAAATTTACGGTGAACAAATCAAAGTTGAATTGCTGCATTTTCACCGCGACGAAATGCAATTTTCTTCGGTCGATAACTTGAAAGCTCAGATTTTTAAAGATATCGAATTAGCAAAGAATTTTTTCAAATCATGAAATATTATACTCAGCATGAACATGTGAATGTTCCCGAAGGAGGCTTTTTTGAAAGAGTCTCTGTACCGGGAGGTGTTCGCGAAGCGATGGCCTTGAAAACAGACTTGATCGACATATCCTACGCAGAATATATCGAGCTTAAAAATGAAATTACGATAGAGTCGGTTTCGGTTTTTCAAGTTGGCTATGCTGATGCGTTACAGCTGGTGGGTGATAAATATCAATTTGTGTCGTTGAACCAAAAATCTTTTTTAAAATTACTCACGGATTCGCATGATCATCTTCGTACGGATTTATGGGCGGTCGTTGTCGGTTCGGCAGAAACATTTCTGAGTTTTATTCCTGTTTTGGCCCAAGTCGGTTTTAAAAATTTTTTAGTCGCTGTTGAAAATACAGAATACTGTCAGCCCTTAATCGACAAGATGATGAAAATTTATTTAGGATTAAACATCGAATTGATTTCTTACACTCAAGTCAATCAAATCGAATCGATTTCAAGTTTTTTGCTGACAGATTTTGATCATATTCAATACAAAGAAATTTCCCAAGCTCTGAGTTATTTTAATTTCCTAGCCCCGCAGTCTTTATTTTTTGATTTGCAGTCGGTGAATAATCAGGAATTACAAGAGGAGGCTTTGCGTGCTCATCTGCATTGTATCCCAGCCAACGATTTTTTTAAGAATAGGCTTGAAATGGCTGAGGAATTCTCGATCTAAATAGCAAAATCTCAACCATTGTCCAGTTACAAAAAACGTCACCTTCATTAGAATAATGAGTGATATGTTGCCACAAAAATTGGGTGAGATTTTAGTTAAACAAGGGTTGATTCGTCCGGATCAATTGCAGCAAGCTTTGCAAAAAGCTCAGCAGTCCAAAGCGAAGCTGGGAACAGTCATTGTTGGACTTGGTTATTTAAAAGATTCACAAATTCTGCGAGCATTAGAAAAGCAATTTACAATTCCTGGTGTCGATGTGGCTCAGTTTGAAATCGAGCAAGGTGTTTTAACAATGGTGCAACGTGACTTTTGTGAAAAGCACGGTGTTATTCCGATATCCCGAGCTGGCAGCACGCTGGTTGTGGCTTTTACGGATCCCAGTGATTTACAAGTTCGCGATAATTTGCGTTTTATTACTAAGTCTAAAATTCAGCCCGTAGTCGCCACTGAACTGAGTGTTTATACAGCGATTGAAAAATTTTACGGAGCCATTCGTCAGTCGCAAATTGATATCAACAAAGAATCCAACGAAGAAGTTATTGAGCAATCCGCTCAAACGGCTTCCATTGAAGTCGGTGATGTCAACGCGGCAGATGCTCCGATTGTTAAATTCGTCAATGGAGTATTGTTAGAAGCGATTCGCCGTAGAGCCTCAGATATTCATTTTGAACCTTATGAAAAAAAATTTCGTGTTCGTTTCCGCGTCGATGGTAATCTGATTGAAGCGGCAGCTCCTCCAGTGGCTTCGGGACCCGCGATTTGTGCGCGTATTAAAATTATGTCTAAAATGGATATCGCCGAGCGCCGAAGACCGCAAGATGGTCGTTTAAAAATTCAGTTAAAAAACGAAGGCAAAGAAATGGATTTTCGTGTCAACACGGTGCCAACTCTTTGGGGCGAAAAAGTCGTCATGCGTTTACTTGACAAAACTAACCTTCAATTGGACATGACTAAATTAGGTTTCGAGCAAGATGATCTAGATATTTTTAAACAAACAATCACATTGCCTCAGGGAATGGTTTTGATTACGGGTCCAACGGGTTCTGGTAAAACCACAACTATCTACTCCGCGTTAGCTGAACTTAATAAAATTGATGTGAACATCAGTACGGCCGAAGATCCGATCGAATTCAACTTGGAAGGAATCAATCAAGTTCAAATGAATCCGGATATTGATTTAAACTTTTCCACCGCCTTACGTTCATTTTTACGTCAAGATCCAGATATTATTATGGTCGGTGAGATTCGTGATATTGAAACAGCCGAAATTGCTTTCAAGGCCGCTTCGACGGGCCACATGGTTGTCAGTACCTTGCATACGAACGATGCTCCCGGAACGGTGGTTCGTTTAACCGAAATGGGAGTCGCTCCGTATTTGATTACATCGACAGTGAATCTTGTCGTCGCTCAGCGCTTAGTCGGTCGCGTCTGCGAAGTTTGTAAAGAAGCCATTCGCGTACCGGAGGCGACTTTGATTAATTTAGGAGTCGCACCTCAGGAATTGCCGGCTTATCAGTTATTTAAAGGCAAGGGCTGTGTCAGTTGTAATAACACTGGAATTAAAGGTCGTTTAGCTATTTATGAATTAATGCCGATGACGGAACAAA
>Ga0255182_1001152_pt1 | contig 14587 bp, 5 predicted proteins | sample Atl_UVDOM_RepA_8_FD_188420 | JGI IMG/M metagenome (GOLD analysis project Ga0255182, IMG submission 188420) | Freshwater microbial communities from Altamaha River, Georgia, United States - Atl_UVDOM_RepA_8d | ecosystem: Environmental > Aquatic > Freshwater > River | place: USA: Georgia | collected...
TTCGACGGCAAGTGCCCGGGGGGGACGCGCCCGGAAGAAATCGGCATGGACCAACTGGTTCTCCAGTCGCCTCAGTTGACCTTCGACCTGCTGCCGTTCTTTCTCGAGTTCCGCCTTGCGCTCGGCTGAGGGGGAAGGCTGCTGTGCCAGGCTGGCGTCGAGTTGCTGCTTTTGAATCCGAAATTGAGCCAGCTCGCTCTGCCAGGTGTTGATCTGGGCTTGCTGGAGTGAGGCGAGGTGTTCGCGCTCGGCACGGGCAGCCGGGGTTTCGGGCAGTTCCCTCTGCACGGGGTAGCTCCAGACACCCCAGGTGGCCCGCTCAACCGAATGGGTCGAGAACAGGATTCCCGCCAGGGCGTAATAGTCGTGCTGGCTGATCGGGTCGAACTTGTGGTCGTGACAACGGGCACATCCCAGTGTCAGCCCCAGCATCGCCCGGCCAATCTTGTCGATCTGCTGATCGACTGTGTCGATGCGCAGCTTCGCCTTGTCGGCTTCGACGATGCTGAGATCCCCCAGCAGGAGAAATCCGGTCGCGACAATCTGATCGGCCCGTTCGGTTTCGGATCGGGCGGGGAGCAAATCGCCGGCAATCTGTTCAGCGAGGAACCGGTCCCAGGGCTTGTCGGCATTGAAGCTCTGGATGATGTAGTCGCGGTAGCGCCAGGCCTGCTCGGCGAACACGTTGTTCGAGGTGCCGATCTGGTCGGCATACCCCACCAGGTCGAGCCAGTGCCGGGCCCAGCGTTCGCCATAGGCAGGCGACGCCAGCAGTCGGTCGACGACGGTGCTTTCGGCAGTGGGGGACTGGTCGGCCAGGAAGGCTTCGAGGTCGGCCAGCGTTGGGGGGAGTCCGGTCAGATCAAATGAGACCCTTCGCAGCCAGGTGGCCCGGTCGGCATCGGGGGCAGGGGCGAGTTGGTGCCGGGTCAAACCCTGCCAGATGAAGTGGTCGACTGGTCCCGTCGGCCAGGTGGAATCTCCCACTCCGGGAATGGCGGGATGGGACACCGGTTGAAAGGCCCAATGTTCGGTGGGGGGAGCGTTGCCCGTGGTGGTGGTCGTGGGAATGCTCTCGCGCGGATCGATCGCTCCGGTCAGGACCCAGCGTTCGAGGGTGGCGATTTCGTCGGCCGGAAGCCGGCCGGTGGGAGGCATCCGCAGATCGGTATGGCGAACCGCCTGGATCAACAGGCTGTTGTCGGGCTGTCCCGGTACAATGGCAGTTCCGCTATCCCCCCCCGTTTGCCAGCCCGACCGGGAATCGAGCATCAGGCCCCCCTTGGACTTCCCGGCGGCGTGGCTGTGGCACTCCAGACAGCGAGTCTTGAGGATCGGCAAGACCCGCGAATTGAAGAACTCGCGGCTTGCGTCGGCCGGAGTTTGCTCATCGGCCCACAGGGGCGCACCCGGGGAGAAACCGCATGCCAGTGCCAACATTCCGGCGACTAAGGAGACAACCGACCGGATCCTGAGAGGGGTTCGGTGGTCGCGGGTCAGCTCGGCAGGCATGGCGACAGCCTCTGGGGAGAGCCCTGGAGCCCCGCCATGGAGCCCCATGCGGGGGAGAAACGACGGTGTGAATTCTACCCGCACCTGGTTTGGGCAAACAATTGGGAAGGTTGGGGAGTGAGGGGGGATTCGCCGGGGAGTGTCGGCCGGGAAGAACGGCGTGGGAAGGGAACGCTGTCCGGGTATTCCCGGGAGGGTCCGGTTTGGTGAGAGGGGGCTGTGGTTGTTTCCAAGCGGCCTGCCGTGTTCTCTGCGTTCGCCAGTCTTCCCAGGTTCACGTGGCGGATTGGATTCGGGCCCGGGTGAAGAGGGTGAGGATCATGAAACATCCCGGTTTGGAAAGAAATCGGGAAGGAATAACCAGAAAGGTTGATAGAGTCGGCGCGATCCTTCCGATGATTACAGGTAGACCCCTTCGGGCGGATTGACTGCGAGACTCTCGCAAGTTGGTGCCCGAACTGCCTGTCTTCATGCGACATCCTGCCGGGTGTCCCTGCCACAGTCCACGGAAGGAGACTTTGTTCATGCGACGGTATCAGAAGTGGTTGACCGTGGGGCTGCTGGCCCTTGCGGCTCCCGGCATGGTGTTGGCCGGACCGACTGCCAAGCCAGCCACCAAGGCGCGGGCCCAGTCGGCCGCCCCGGCCAAGATCTCCAACCAGGAGATGGCCAACCGGGTGAGCCAGGCGCTCGAAGGATCTCAGATTGAGATTCGTTCCGGCGAGGTTGAGTTCCAGAACGGAACCGCTGTGGTCAAGGGCCAGGTTGGCTCGGAAGCCGACAAGCGGGCTGCCGAAGCGGTCATCCGCCGGGTGGCTGGTGTGCAGCACGTTCAGAACGGCCTGAAGGTTGCGGGTCGTGCTTCGGGTGGGGTGCAGCAGGCCGCTGCGTCTCAGGCCCGTGGCGGCGGTCGCCAGGTTCGCCAGGTCCAGAACGAAGTTTACGAAGGGGCTGAGCCGATCCAGTCCCCGGGCATTCCTCCCGCCCCGGCGGGAGCTCCGGGAGCCCTGCCTCCTGGCGGCCCGGTTTACGGCGGTGCCCCCTACGCCGGTGGAGCCCCCTACGCGGGTGGTGCTCCGGCGGTCGGTGGACCGGCCGCGATGCCGGCCTACGGTGCCCCCGAATACGCCGGCCCGACCGCGGCTGGCTCGAACGTGATCTACAACCAGCCCGGCCTGCCGAACCATGCCTGGCCGACCTACGCCCAATACCCGAACTACGCGGCGGTTTCGTACCCCTCGCAGTACTCGGCCTCGGCGTGGCCGTACATCGGCCCGTTCTATCCGTACCCCCAGGTCCCACTGGGATGGCGGAAGGCTCAGTTGGAATGGGATGACGGATACTGGCACCTGAACTTCAGTCCTCGCACTGAACGTTGGTGGTGGTTCCTCGACTGGCGCAACTGGTAATCGGTCAGGGCAGTCAACAGGCACAACCCGTCGTTCAGGGATGAACGTCGGGTTGTGTCGTTCTTTGAGGATCGGCTGACTGGGCATGCCTGGGCCGGGAATTCGGAATTCCTGGAAAAGACGGAGTATTTTCCCAAGTCGGCACTCTCGGCAGTCGATAAAGAAACGTAGAGACGGCTCTCAGGGATGGGGGCCAGAAAACTTACAGTTCGTGGCCCGGATCGGATTCGATTCCCTTCCCCTCAGGGCCTTCAGACTCCCCGACCAATCCGGAGAAAGACATGGATGGGCTCCGCAAGTTCCTGAAGCGCGTGACGCTGCTGACAGGGCTCCTGCTGCTGACGGCCCCGAACAGCGGCTGCCTGTTTGTGGGCGGCTTCGCGAATCAGGCCTGGGTGCTGTCGAGATTCTTCATCACCACCCCGTTGATTCCGGTCTCCCCCTTCTTCAGCCAGGAAGTGGAAGACACGATGTACTTCGAAGAGCGGTATGGCCGCGTGCCGGTGCTGGAACCGGTCGAAGGCGAAAACGCTCCCCTGTTCTGCATGGACCCGCCGACCCCCGACGAAGTCATGCGGTCGATGCCGGACGACACCAAGGGAGGGTTCCCCTTCCTGGCCGAAGTCCAGCGGAACAACGTGCGAATCGTCGTCGAGCCGATCGTCGACTCGCTCAGCGAATGCCGGTTCTACCCGATGGTCGGACCTGCCCGGCTGCACAAGTGCCACTACAAGTGCACCGTCTACTTCGAGAAGATCAAGCGGTCTGACTGGCCCATTCCCTTCGAGCACATCGATGACACGATCGAAGTGGTCTACATCGACCACGACCATCTCATCATGTGCACCGGACCGGATGGCGGTGCCGGAGGCTGATTCCCGGAGTTCTCTCCCGGATCGGGTCTGAGTCACAGACCGGTTGCCCAGGCGGCAACCGGTCTGTCAGCCTTCTTTGGAAGCGGCGAGGAACCAGAGTCCGAAGACAAAGGGGAACAGTCCGAGGTAGCTCATGCCGCACACCAGCACCCAGACCGATCCCAGCGAGACCAGTCCCCAGCCCCAGCGGCGGATCCATGAGAGAGATCCCGCACCGCTCGCCAGCCAGGCCAGGAAGGCTGCTTCCGCCAGCCACACGACACCCCAGGCCAGCTTCCAGCCCGCCTCCGATGACTCCCGCGGACGCAGTGACAGCGCCAGTCGCGGTGCCCCATCCGACTTGTGGAACGTCCGCTTCTGACCTGATTCGGGAATGGTCACCGGAAGTGACAGACCGGTCATCGGCGCCGCCGTGACCCCGGGGCCCCGCGGCCCGTCTGGCATCGCCTCCTGGTTCAACTGGGCGGCGTTACCCGCCGGGGCCTGCCTGCCATCCGCCGGGACGAGGGCATTATTGATCACATCGTTGATCAGGTTCCCGGGCCCCCGACCACCCCCCTCTGCAAAAGCCCCGCCCGACTTGGTTGGGTCCATCCCCGGCTCGGCATTGGGCGGCGCCATCGGCCCCTGTCCAACCATCTGACCCTGTCCCCCCATCTGGCCATTCTGTTGACCGGGCAGAGCGTATCTCGGTTGGACTTGGGGGCGTCTTCGCTGCGTCAGGGCCTGCTTGCCGAAGTCCTGTTCCAGTTCTTCCAGCAGGTCCTCTTCCCTCCGGCCCGAACCCATCTGCGGCTGCTCGACCATCTGCAGCGTCTGGCCCGCCTGGATCTGGGGCAATCCCTTTTGTTGGGTCCTGACCCGATTGGAAAGTTGCTCGCGTGTCTGGCGTTCGACCTGTTCATTCAGGTCGGCCCGCGAGTTCCGGAAGAAGTTGGTCTGCGGTCCGGAGACCGGCTTCTTGCTGGTTGCTGCCGCAGGATCATGGGCGGCCGCATCAAACCGGTTGCCGATGAACAGTTCGTCCTGCAACTGGCGGGTGTTGATCTGCGAGAGATTCCCCGCGACGTTGGTTTTCTGCTTGTTCAATTCCTTTTGCGCAGCAGTGACCTCGTCATTGTTGCGTCGCAGGTCGAGCACCTGTTCCTGCGACAGTTGGGCCCCCTCCAACCCGCGCTCGTAGCCGGAGATGTTCATCCCCAGCTCGCGGGTGTCGAATTGTTTCAGGTTGTATTCGATCCGTTGCCGGGCCGAATCACTGATCGACGAATCCCCCAGCTTGCGGAACAGATCGAGCCATTCCCGTTGGGTCGAGAGCACCCGATCGATACCACCGACACTGTCCGAGACGTTGGTCCGGCTGGGATCATCCACCCGGTCAACCCACAGGTCTTCGGGAAGCCACACGCTCCACTCGGTTGCCGCCACGGGAATGCCCAGATCGGGATCCTCGTCGGTCGAGACAATCGAGGGGGCCGGCAGGTCGATCGTCGTGCGGAACACCTGGGCCCCCGCCGGCAGGGGCTGGGGCAGGCGGCCCTGCAGTACCACCCGCACTTCACAGCCCCGGTCGCCGAGTGCGGTCAGTGGCAGGGGAATCAACACCAGTCCACGGGCCTCCGGCCGGGCCGGGTCAACAGGCCGGCTTGGCTCACCCCGCACAAACACCGAGAGGATCTTCCCCCCCTCGGGCAACCGCAACGGCAGAAACTGTCGCGAGCGGTTCACCACCCGGTAGCTGGCCGACAGTCGCCACGAACCATCGGGGGTCACGACCTGGTTCAACTCGGCATAGTTGACGACAGCACCGAGAGCGCGGACCGAGGTGGCCGGTTCCTGCTGCCACTCGACGACCGCCCGGGCATCTTTCGCGCGCCACAGCCCGGTCATCTGCTGCCGGACGTTCTCGGGAAGGCGGAACGGCAGATCGTCAATGGTGATTCCCTCGAGGTCGGATGCCTGGGGGTTCGTCATCCGCCGCCACCCCTGGTTGACCAGCAGCACGTACGACTGCTGATTTTCCACTGTGCGGTAGGTCCGCCCGGTCTCGGACTGGACCGGTTGCTCAAACGTCACCAGTGGTGCCGCGATCCGCCCCGATTCCGGAATCGCGAACGATGCCGAGGCGTTGAGCAACAGTTCTGTCGACCGCGGTTCTTCGAGCTGGATGGTCAGTCGGGTGCGACCGAGGGGTCTGGGCTCGCGCTGGATTTCGCGGATCCGGACGAGCGGATCGGGAGATTCGACTTCCAGCCGGCCACTCAGCCATTCGGGCACCTCGAACGAGACCTGGCGGGCCGCCGCCGCCGGGAACTTCCAGCGCAGGAACAGCAGTTGGTCGATCGACGTATCTCGCACCAGGATCTGCGACAGGGCGGCGGCAGAAACCCGCACTTCGGCAGGATCGAGCAGCAGGGCGATGGGCAGCGCTTCGACCGTGTTCGACTGGAAGGCGAACCGAGAGGGTGTTCCCGTCCGCGTGAACACCTCCTCGGTGAGGCTGGAAGGATCGAGCGTCTTCCAGCCGTTGGAATCTTCCACCCGCGGACTGAAGGCCGGGTCAATCCACAGTGCACAGGTTGTTTTCAGCTCATTGATCTCCTGCGGCACGGGCGGGGCGATGATGGCCACGGGATCGTCCAGCAAGCGGGGAATGAATCCCCGGGTCTGCACGACGACCCGTCCCGAGCGGGGAGTGGCGAATTCCAGATGCAGGATGCCGGTCTGTCCCGCCCCCCCTCCCGAGATCCAGAAGTCAGACGCCCCCTCGCTGTTGACTTCCGAAAGCTGGAAACCCTCCGGCAACTGGATCGCCAGGGCGGCGCGCGGCGGTGCGGGAATGTCGAGGACAAACTGGCTGTCAAATGACTGCCGGCGGGAGGTGATTTCCACGCGGTGGGCGGCCTCGGCCCGGGAGACCAGCCGTTGCCGCGAGACCTGCCATGTCAGCTCGATCGGCTGCTGGCGATAGCGGAATGCCGATTGGGGACGGGGCTGTCCCACAGGACACAGTCGCTGCCCCGCGGGAGAGTCGGCCTTGGGGAACTGGTTCGTGTCGACCTGCGAGACGCCGGTCATCGTTCCCGAGACCAGTTCGAAACGCTCGGGGGCGAACAGGCCGATCAGCCCGGTCTGCCGGACTGCATCCACGGCCACCACGGCGGGAACCTCGATGGTGACTGCCGATTCGCCAAACTCGCCCGGCCGCAACAGGTCGAGATCCAGTGAAGTGGCGTCGGAAACCGCCCGGCGAAGGGTCGCCTTCAATACCGGAGGGTCCTGCGTTTCGTCCAATTCCCAACTTGCCAGATCGGCCCCCGTCACCTCGCGCACCAGCCATTCCTTCGGCACCTGCAGCTTCAGTTCGCGCAGGCTGCCAGTCCGCACCGCAGTCCGCACCCGCGACTGAAAACCGGTTCCGACATCACTGACCACCAGCGAGGAGGTCGACTCCAGTTCGAAGACCGCCTGCTCGGCCTGGCGGACCATGACCGGGCCCCAACTGAGGGTCAGCGCGCCAGGTTGTTCCCAGGCGATGTTCGCCCAGGTCTCGCCATCGACCGACTCACGACGGAATCCCTGCGATGCCCCCTTGACCAGCAACTGGGTGTCATTGGCGGGCAGGCGAAGGCGGATTCGTCCCGACGCCACCGCAGCCAATTGCAGCGTCAGCCGCCCCTCAGACTCGGCCACTTCGGCAGGAAGGTGAAAATCGACCAGCAGTTCGTGCCGACCGGCGCTGGCCACAGCCAGCTTGAGCGGCGCTTCAGGAGTCTCGCCCGGCACCAGGACCGCTGGTTCGCCATCGAGGTCCACCCGCAGCGGGGTGAGCCCGGCCATTGGCAGCGGGACCAGAGAAGCCCCCCGGCCTGTGGTGACGACGGTTTGCCGGCTCGAGACACGGGCCCGCGCCGGTTGGCCGGCGGTTGCCTTCTCGGGAATGATCTGCACCTCCACCTGCGAAAACTGGGGCGGCAGATCGGTGGGAGTCAGCAGCGCCGGATCCCGCGTCCAGCGGCGGTGGAGCTTCCAGGGGACCAAAACCGGCCCCTCGGGGCGTTCTTTTCCCCCGGCATCAAACGGGATGATCACGCGGTCATCGGCCCGCGCTGGTGATGTGGCGGGGCTGGCCGGAGGTTGCCCAGCGTTGGTTGCTGCGACCGGCCAGGCCACGAGTGTCAACAGCAGCAGTGCGGTTGCCGGGTTTTTCGGGACGGCGGTCATCAGAATCCGGCTGACAGAAAGAACCAACCACAGCAGGCAGCCGATGCCCCCCCCGAGGAAGAGTCCGTCGAGCAGGGGAGTCCAGCGGGAATGCACCAGCGGCTGCAGGGCCCAAGGCAAGGCCAGGGTCAGCAGGGCCAGCAGCAGCTTCGCTGACCAGGCCCGTCGGCGGAGCAACCAGAAGATGAGGATCGTTCCCACTTCCCACGCGATCCGTTGCGAACGGAGGTTCGTCCGCGAGACCAGGGCCACTTCCAGAGTCGGCGAACGTCCTTCGTCAAACAGGCCGTCCTGTGTCCATTGCAGGCTTTCCAGCTCGGCCGGAACCTTGAGGTCCATCGCCAGAGACAGCCGCCCGCGCGTCGGGGGACGCTGGCTGGGCTTCGCCGGCCGTCCTCCCCGCCCCTGGTCTTTGGCCCATTCTTCGCCGGCATTCTGGGCGACTTCCCCGTCGCGGGCCGGCGGTTTCTCATCCTCGGGTTTTTCCTGATCCCCCTTGGCAGGTCGGGGTGCCTGGGGAAGTTCACCCGAAATGTCTTTGGAACCGGGCGGCATCCCCTGCGGCCCCGCTGTCGGGGCGGTCTCCATCGCCCCACCCATCATGCCGCTGGTGGGCATTGGTGCGAACGCCGGAGGATTCGCCGACTGTATCGCGGGTGCACTCCCATCGAGACTCGAATTGATGCTGGTGAATCTGCCGGACACGGATACTCCGCCCATCGTCGCGATGAAGAGGAAGACCAGCAACATTCCCAACAGGGCCACGATCCCCAGCCGCAACAGCCAGGTCGACAGTGACTGTTCGAACAGCGGCTGGCTGAGCACACGCAGCAGAATCCAGATCCGGCGCAGCACCCACGGGGCCCCCGCCATCGCCCCCAGCAGCAGCAGTCGATTGAGCAGGCTGAAGTCGCTCGTCGGCAGGAACATTTCCTGCCACCAATTCATCCAGCCCCGTCTCGGCAGCCTGGCGAGGGGACGAAAATCCCCCGTGCTTTGCACCACCTGCAGCGATGAGGGAATCGCCAGCGTCCATTCGCGATGAAGCGTCGCGACCGGTCGCAGCTCACCCCGGCCTGTCAGGATCTGCAGTCTCGGAGGAGACTCGGACAGCGAATCCACAGCCGCCGACGGGGCGTATTGGGTGCGGTAGAAGATCCGCACGAGGCGTTCCCGCTCGGGAGGAACCACGGTGACAAGTGGAATGGAAAAGATCCCCGATTCCGCGTCCTGGCCGGGGAGTCTCCGGATTTCCGTCGGGGTTCCATCCACCTGCACCCCCCACAGTTCGACATCACCGGGAGGCTGCACCAGCAGTGACTGGGCTCCCACCGCCTTCAGCGCCAGTTCGACCCGATGCTGCACTTCTCCCGTGGTGTTGAGCAGGCTCAGCAGGTTCATCTGCGTGCAGATCGCTCCTGGAATCACGCCGGGGTCATAGCGGGTCTCACGCAGTACCACCCGCTCGCCGGGTCGGACCATTTCAAACGCTTCCACGATCCGTTGCTGGGTCAGGCGGAAGTCTCCCGTTGGCAGATCAGCCGCATCGATTGCACGCAGGGCCTGGCCCGCCGAGTCGGTTGCCGCGACTTCGAGTTGCTGATCCAGTTCGGCCTCGATGCCCACCTGCCCGAATTGGCGCTCGGCTCCCACGACCTGCACTGCGGGTACCTCCCACGAATCTTCCCCGGCTGGCCGGGGCGTCTCCGAATCGACGGCCAGGCGAACGAGTCCCTGCAGACGTTTCGAGAAGCGCAGCGTCCAGACCCGTTTGCCGTCGGCATCCACCGCGCTCGACTGGCTGGCGAGCCGGACCGGCACACTCCCGGTATTGGGGTCGACCAGCACGCGGAACTGCAGGTTGGTGCCGGTCGCTTCGGGCAGGGCAACCTGGATGGCCCGTTCTCCGCCTCCCTGCGCGAGCAGTTGGATCACCCACTGCGAAACGCGGGTATCGCGGCCCAGCCGGTGTACGCCGAGCGTCCTGGCGAACAGCCGCGAGGGACGCCGGACCAGCCGCAGCTTCCCCGAGTATTGCGAGTCCTGGTGTTCCCAACCCTGCGTTGATGTACCCGGGGTGTTGGGGGCGGTCACGGCCACCGGGTCGAGCCCCTGGAAGTCGACGGGAGAAAACTCGAGGTCTTCACCGGTCGAGATGAGATATCGCCCGAGCAGGACATTCGCCTGGGGAAACTCCAGCACCGGCAATGTCTGGAGAACGGGGCCCTCCTCCGGCGGCCAGTTTTCACCCGGGTTCAGCGTCGCGACCAGCCTCAGTGCCGCCTGGCTCTGGTCAGCAACCGCCGGGGCGAGAACCACCCGCAGGATGTTCCAGCCAGGTTCGGCTGAGGGAGTGGTCCAGGCCACCGGCTTTCCCCCGACCGTCATCTCCTGCACCGTCCATTCCGCCGGCAGGCGAATGTCGAAATCAAACAGGCTGCCGAACCGGGGACGCAGTTCGAGGTCGCTTTCCAGCATCAGGCCCGAGGAATCGAGTGACAGGTGCGTCGCACTTGTCACTGCCAGTTCCCGCGAACGGACCAGTGTTTCCATCATCAGCGAGAAGCCCGGGGTCCAGGCGGCGTATCGCGACTGCAATGTCTCGGCCACCGAAGATCCCGTGAGTGGGGGAATCGCCGGCAGAGCGCCTTGTGCCGAATCCTTCGCGATCCGCTGGATGCCGGTCGCCGACACTTGCCGGAGTCGCACCGAGGGATCCGACTGCACCAGAACCTGCACCTGATGGGCGGCAATCCCGGGAAACCGCTGGGTGGGAACCGCCCAGGGTTCCGGGGTGGACCGGGGGACGAGCCCCTGCAATGTCAGTTGTCGTTCGCCATCGAAGGGCTGGCGCCAGTGCAGTTGAATCCGGCTCGTTTCCCCCTCCCGCTGCAGGTCCCAGTGATCGAGGCCGATCGCCTCGACCGAGATCAGTTCCAGCTCGGCGGGCAATTCCAGTGCGAGTTGATCAATCGCATGGCCGTGGACCGTCAGTGCGGTCGTGCTGCGCCAGGTCTGTTCCTCGGGGGCAACGTGCAGCCCCAGTGCCGTGCTGGCCACGACAAGCGACCGGTTGCTGGTGGCGGCGAGGCGGTCGGTGATCTTCAGGATTGCTTCGGCCAGTCCACCGATTGGCAACTGGTAGCGACACTCTTCCGCATCGGGGGCGGGCCGCTCAAGTCGCAGGCTGCCCCAGTGCAGATACTTCTCGGGAGGAACAGTCAGAGACAGTTGTCCCGAAGGGAATTTCGGCAGTTTGAGAAAGGCCAGCCGCTCGCCCCCCTGGGTGACGAGCGGGGTCGACAGTTTCAGACGCAGACGGTGCTTGCCCGCCTCGGGCGAATGGACCAGCAGGTCGCCCGAAGGATCGCGCGCCATCTGGGCCGGTTGATCGTCGAGAGTGGCCGACTCGATCGCGAGTTGCTTCAGCGGCAGACGCCAGACTTGTGGCGAGCTGCTCGCCTGCTGGAATTCCCAGGTGGCGTCGAGTGTCAGCAAATCGCCGTCGAGACGTCCGTCATAGTTGGCAGCGATCGCTTCGATCCCCGCCTGCTGCGGGTCTTCACCTTCTGCTGCATTGGCGACCAGGCGATCGAACTCGGCCCGGGGAAGAAGTACGCCGACATCATCCCGGTCGAGAAGCTGGTCGAGTTCCTCCCAGGGGACATACACCGTCTTGACCGTCGGCGGTTTCGCTTCCGGTTCAGCGCTGCAGACGAAACCGGGGCGACCAGTCCCCAGCCAGAGCAAGATCAATGCAGATAACCAGCAACGGGCAGACATCAATCCAGGCTCTCACCAGCGGCAACGGTCGCGCGAATTCGTTGAGCTGACGGCGCAGGTCCCCGAAATCGCCCAGTCCGCTTATACTAACAGACAGCAGGGTGGGGGGTAACTCACCGGTCCTGCTCGACCGGAGACCATGTTCACGTCGCCGCTGTCGCTGCTTCCAATCCAGGGCAAAAGCCGCTCTGTTTGCAGCCAGGGAAGAGACAGCCGCACGGAATTGGCCCCCACCCGCGTGACTCCCCGGGAACTGCAGCATAGCGATTCAAATGTATAGACTTTGTGGTCGACGCCGATTGGAAGGTCGTCTGCTGGAATTCTTCCAGATTGATGAACTGTGGAAGTGCCGGGCTGATTCGGGGGGCGTCCTCAAACCCTATGGAACGGTGCCACAGGCCTGCGTGAAAACGACATCCTGGGTTGAGGGTTGAGAACGGGCGAATGGCGAGGCGATCCGAAATCGGCACCCGGCAGATCTTCAGGGATCGGACCTTCTTTGGTCACTGGAGATCTCAGTGCCAGGTTGGACCGCAGCGGTTTTCGCAGGCAGCAATCGAGGTCGATCGAGTTGCTCAGTCCGCGGGAGCGACCCTCCCTCATGAGACCTCAACGGTCGGTGGCGTTGAGGCAGCGATAGTGCAGAAAAAGTCGCTGACCACTCCCCTGGCGGAGTGACAGCAATTCGAGGGGAACGGGAGCCCGGCCAGGGAATCCGAGGCCCGAGAAGGCACCGGGGGAGGTTTTACCGCCAAAAACCAGGGGGCAGAGTGTCAGATAGAACTCGTCCACCAGACCTTCTGCCAGCATGGCGAAATTCAGTTCGCCCCCCCCCTCGAGCAAAAGTTGGCCGATCCCCATCCCGGCAAGTTGCTGCATCGCCTCAGCGAGGTGCAGAGAAGATTCTGTGGTGGAAACGGCCAGAACGTCGGCGAACTGCTGCAGATCCGCCAGTCTGCCCGCCGGGTGACCGGTCGCGGTAATCACCAGTGGACGGGAATCGCTTTGTGTGAACAACGATCGATCCCGCCAGGGGAAATCGAGTGAACGGCTCACAACGATTCCCCGCGGTTGGACCGGGCGACCTGCGTCGAGGCGGGCTTGTCGCCATCGGGGGGCTGAGACCTGCAACCGCGGATTTTCATCGCGAACGGTCGCCGCCCCGATCATGACTGCGTCCGCGCGGGATCGCAGCTCTTCCATCAAATCACGATCTTCGGGGCCGCCGAAGCCGTGCAAGGCACGGTCGGCGGTTGAAATCCGACCATCCACCGAGATGGCCAGGTTCCCGAAGGTGAAGGGGCGACGCATCACGTGCTGAGGGCCCGCACGTCCGCCAGGGACGTTTCAATCTGGCCATGCAGATCGAAATCGTGGATCGACTCCATGCTGATCGAATCGATCAGAATGCGGGCCGAATCGGGCTCGTCGGCGAGTGTCTTCGTGAGATCGGCCGAGAGGTCACGCAGCACATCTTCGAGGAACTGCGGACGGGCATGTGCGAGATACACCGTCAGAAGTTCGAACTCCCGGGGCATGGTGTTCTGGCAGCGGACCGCCACCCGGTCGATCGAATCGAGAATCTGCAGCACGTTCAAAGGCTGCGACAGACCCTGCAGCTTGACGTGGGTCCGGCAGCGCTGCGAGTGGGTCATCAGGGGCATCTGTCGCACTTCCAGTTCATGCACGAACTGGGTGCTTTCGTCAGCATGGCTCTGGCGGAAGGTCTGCTGCACGCAGGGGCAGGCGGTGATGTGGCTGAAGACGATCCCTTCGGTGAAGGTGATCTTCCCGTTGGCATACTGGGCTTCGATGGAGAGTCCGAGCGATTCCAGTGAGGCCTTGGACTTCACCCCCTCGATGGCTTCCAGGTAAGGAAGCTGTCCCGAGACCCGGACCACTGCCGATTCGGCGTGTTGAGTGGTTCGCAGGGCTTCAATCAGCCGGGTGGCGTAGTGGTGCAGGCTCTCGTACTGCTCGCCCGCGAGGCGTGCGAGCACATCCCCCATCCGGGACACGTGGATGCCGCGCTTCTCCGCCGCGAGACCGACCAGCAAGTCAACATTGCAGGTGAGGTGCGACCAGCCCGTCCCCAAGGGGTTCCGGATGACAACGGGAATTCCCGTGCGGGCAACGCCCATCGAGCGGATCGCGAGGGGATGTTTGGCCGACTGGCTGGCCACATCGCGTCCCGTCTCGTTCATCGAGGCAATGGTTTCCTCGGCAGAACGCTCAAATACCTCCTGAAATTCGGGGAGATGTCGCTGATGAACGGCAAGGGGAGTCTCCGGATTCGGATTCCGCACCGGAGAGGAGTGTTTTTCGGCTGAAGGAGGACGCATCAACATAGATCACCTAAGGGACCGGCCAGTTACCGAGGGCATTCCCGGGTGTTCGGGGACAGCGTCCTGAAGAAGGTCGCCTGCAATCCCGCAAACCAATCAATGCTAGGGGGGTCGCGAAACAAATCAATGAGTAACCGTCTGTGGAAGCAAAAACTTCACAATTGGTTCCGGATGTCATCGGGAGGCGTGCAAACCCCCGGCAATGTCCAGCGCATCGTCCCGGAATTCATGCACCGATCCAATAAGCAGTCCTGAATTGAGGCCGTGGGGTCATGTCCGCCGGGCCAGGCGCACCAGTCAACGACTGACGGATATTGGCGATCCGTGCCCTCGTCCCATGGCCGAGACACGCGGTGGCGTTGGGTCTCCGGACTGGCAGACCATTGTCGGCGATTGGGATGGCCTCCGCCCGATTGCATTCGCCGCTCGTTGCGCAGGG
>Ga0255182_1001155_pt1 | contig 14532 bp, 15 predicted proteins | sample Atl_UVDOM_RepA_8_FD_188420 | JGI IMG/M metagenome (GOLD analysis project Ga0255182, IMG submission 188420) | Freshwater microbial communities from Altamaha River, Georgia, United States - Atl_UVDOM_RepA_8d | ecosystem: Environmental > Aquatic > Freshwater > River | place: USA: Georgia...
TCATGGGGGCGATGGAGGCGACGCTGACCCCCACCATGGAGGCCATCGAGCGCGAACACCCCGCCATCAAGGTTTTCAGCCTGCCCAGCGTCGACCATCCGCAGTGGGGTCGGCATATCGAGCTGGGCGTCAAGGGCCTGCCCGAGGCAGTCGAACGGGCCTATCGGGCGCTGCGCGAGCGGCTGCAGCCCTTTGGACTGGAATATGGCCCTGAGTTGGTGCGAAACGGCTGAATGCACAAAATTGGTGCAATAATGCACCAAATAAAGGCGTTGCGTTTCGGCCGTCGGGCGGATCTTGTGCCCGCAAGCGCGTATCGGCACTGCGGGCAGGCGCCGCAGCAGAGCGGCCAGGCCCTGATCTGACGCAGGTTTGGCGCCGTTTGTGTGCGTGAAGTCTGCAAGCGGTTGGCGCAACAGGGCGCCGGGCATGACCGGCCGTGCTACTCGGCGCTGGCTGGCACAGAACCTGCAAAGGTTTGCCCGTAAAGTTCAACCCACCCTAACAGGAGAAATCTGATGGCCAAGACCGTCGCTGACGTGATGAAGATGGTGCAGGACAACGAAGTCAAGTTCGTTGACTTCCGTTTCACCGACACCCGTGGCAAATGGCAGCACATCACCGTGCCCGTGTCCCAGTTTGACGAAGACAAGTTCGAGCAGGGCCAGGCCTTTGACGGTTCGTCGATCGCCGGCTGGAAAGGCATCGAAGCCTCCGACATGCTGCTCATGCCCGATGCCAACACCGCCTTCATCGACCCCTTCTTCGAAGAGGTGACGCTGGTGCTGGTCTGCGACGTGATCGAGCCCACCGACGGCAAGGCCTACGAGCGCGACCCGCGCTCGATCGCCAAGCGCGCAGAAGCCTACCTCAAGGCTTCGGGCCTGGGCGACACCGCCTTCTTCGGCCCGGAACCCGAATTCTTCCTGTTTGACGAAGTGCGCTGGAGCAACGAGCCCGGCCACAGCTTCTACCAGATCGACGAGTACGAAGCGCCCTGGAACACCGGCGCGAAGATGGACGGCGGCAACCGTGGCCACCGCAACCGCACCAAGGGTGGCTACTTCCCGGTGCCCCCGGTCGACAGCACCCAGGACATGCGCAGCGAGATGTCGCTCATCCTCGAATCGCTGGGCATTCCGGTCGAAGTGCACCACCACGAAGTGGCCGGCGCCGGCCAGTGCGAAATCGGCACCAAGTTCAGCACCCTGGTCGAGCGCGCCGACTGGACGCTGATGCAGAAATACGTGATCCAGAACGTGGCCAACGCCTATGGCAAGACCGCCACCTTCATGCCCAAGCCCTACCACGGTGACAACGGCTCCGGTATGCACGTGCACCAGTCCGTGTGGAAAGACGGCAAGAACCTGTTTGCCGGCAACGGCTACGCCGGTCTGTCCGAGTTCGCGCTGTACTACATCGGCGGCATCATCAAGCACGCCCGCGCCCTGAACGCCATCACCAACCCCGGCACCAACAGCTACAAGCGTCTGGTCCCGCACTTCGAAGCCCCGGTCAAGCTGGCCTACTCGGCCAAGAACCGCTCGGCGTCGATCCGCATCCCCAACGTGGCGTCCGACAAGGCCCGCCGTGTGGAAGCGCGCTTCCCCGATCCGCTGTGCAACCCCTACCTGGGCTTTGCCGCGCTGCTGATGGCCGGTCTGGACGGTGTGGAAAACAAGATCCACCCGGGCGAAGCCGCCACCAAGGACCTGTACCACCTGCCGCCCGAAGAGGACAAGCTGGTGCCCACCGTGTGCCACAGCCTGGACCAGGCCCTGGACTGCCTCGACAAGGACCGCGCCTTCCTGACCAAGGGCGGCGTGTTCACCGACGCCTGGATCGACGCCTACATCGAACTCAAGATGCAGGAAGTCACCCGCTCGCGTGTGGAAGTGGCCCCGGTCGAGTACGACATGTACTTCAGCCTCTGATGCGCCCGCGCCGCAGCGCATGAAAAAAGGACGGCGCTGGCCGTCCTTTTTTTTACCCCTGTCACCTCTTTTTTGTACCACCGTGACCGATTGCCTGACTTCTTCCGCCTTGCAGTGGCTCCCCGCCGCACGGCCCTTGTGCCGTCATGGTGCCGCACGGCAAGACCGACCGCTGGCCGGTCTTGCAAGGGCGCTGGTGTGCGCTGGCGCGCTGCTGTGGTGTGGGGTGGGGGCTGTGCAGGCGCAGCCTGTCTACCGCTGCGGCCAGGCTTACACCAACACCCCGCCGCCAGGCCAGGTGTGCGAGCGACTGCCCGAGCAACAGATCACGGTGATCGAGGGCACCCGCGTGCAGCGCCCGGTCCTGCGCGAACCGGTGGTCCCCGCTGCGGCTGCGGCAGGCAGCCGGGAGTCCGCCACGGGGCAGGCCGGTCGTGAGGCGTTGCGGTCCGGTGCAGTCATGCCGTCCGAGCCGGCCACCGTCCCGGCGCCGGCCTGGCGACAGGCCCAGGCCCGCGAGGTGCTGCTCGACGAACTGGCCCGCACCCGCGCACGCCACGCGCAGGTGCAGCGCGAGCTGGCATCGCTTGCCCCGGCCGCCGATGCTGCGCGGCAGCAGGCCCTGCAGCAGGCACTGGCGCGCAGCGAGCGCGACCTGCAGAGCCTGCAGCGTGAACTCGATCGCCTGAACCCGGGGGCGCCGCAATGAAGCTGGCACAACGCTACCAGGCCCTGGATGTGCTGATGACGCCGGTGGCGGTGCTCGATGCGCAAGGCCGCATCGGCTTTGTGAACTCGGCCATGGAAGACCTCACCGGGCTGTCGGCCCGCAGCCTTTTGCAGTTGCAGATGGCCGATTGCTTTGTGGACCCGGGTCCGCTGCGGCACGCGGTCGAGGGCGCCCGCAGCGATGCGTTTGCCACCCTGCGCTACGAATCCGCGCTGCGCCGGCACCACCATGGCGACAGCCTGCCGGTGCATGTGATGGTGGCGCCGGCCGACCTGCCGGGCCACCTGATCGTCGAGCTGATGCCGGTCGAGCAGCAGACCCGCCAGGAGCGCGAAGAACGCATCGTCGAGCAGACCCAGGCCAACAAGGAGCTGATCCGCAACCTGGCGCACGAGATCAAGAATCCGCTGGGCGGCATCCGCGGCGCGGCGCAATTGCTCGAAATGGAACTGCAGAGCAAGGAGCTGAGCGAATACACCCAGGTCATCATCCACGAAGCCGACCGGCTGCAGACCCTGGTGGACCGGTTGCTGGCGCCGCACCGACGCCCGCATGTGGTGGGCGATGTGAATATCCATGAAGTGTGCGAGCGCGTGCGCGCGCTGATCCTGGCCGAGTTTCCGCGGGGCCTGGCGGTGGTGCGTGACTACGACATTTCGATTCCGGAGTTTCGTGGCGACCGCGAGCAGCTGATCCAGGCGGTGCTCAACATTGCCCACAACGCAGCGCTGGCGCTGACCGAGCGCATGGCCCTGGGCGATGCCTGCATCACCTTGCGCACCCGTGTGTTGCGGCAGGTGACCTTTGGCAAGCAGCGCTACCGACTGGCACTGGAATTGCATGTGATCGACAACGGGCCCGGCGTGCCGGACTCGATCAAGGACCGCATCTTCTCGCCCCTGGTCTCGGGTCGTGAAGGCGGCTCCGGCCTGGGGCTGACGCTGGCGCAAACTTTTGTCCAGCAGCACCATGGCCTGATCGAATGCGACAGCGAGCCCGGCCGTACGGATTTCAAGATCCTGATCCCTTTGCCCTGATGACCTGAAAGCCGCACCCTATGAAGCCTGTCTGGATCGTGGACGACGATCAGTCGATCCGTTTTGTGCTGGAGAAGGCGCTGTTGCGAGAGGGCCTGCCCACCCGCAGCTTTACCCACCCGCGTGAGGTGTTGCAGGCCCTCGAAGTGGCCGACAGCCAGAATGGCCCGCAAGTGCTGGTCAGCGACATCCGCATGCCCGGCGGCTCGGGGCTGGACCTGCTTGGCGCCATCAAGCAGCGCCTGCCGGGCCTGCCAGTCATCATCATGACCGCGTTCTCCGACCTCGACAGCGCGGTGTCGGCCTTTCAGCACGGCGCCTTTGAATACCTGCCCAAGCCCTTTGACCTGCCCAAGGCCATCGAGCTGATCCGCCGCGCCGTCGACGAGAGCCTTCGCGAGGAAGTGGCCGAAGAGCGCGTCGACGATGCGCCCGAGATGCTCGGTCAGGCGCCGGCCATGCAGGACGTGTTCCGTGCCATCGGACGGCTCTCGCAAAGCCAGGTCACGGTGCTGATCACCGGCGAGTCTGGTGCAGGCAAGGAGTTGGTGGCGCGTGCCCTGCACAAGCATTCACCACGGGCAGGCGGCCCCTTTGTGGCCATCAACACCGCCGCGATTCCCAAGGACCTGCTCGAAAGCGAACTCTTTGGTCATGAACGCGGCGCCTTCACGGGCGCGCAAGCCTCGCGCCGTGGGCGCTTTGAGCAGGCCGATGGCGGCACGCTGTTTCTCGACGAGATTGGCGACATGCCGTTTGATTTGCAGACGCGGCTCTTGCGTGTGCTCTCCGATGGGCATTTCTACCGCGTCGGGGGGCACAGCGCCGTCAAGGCCAATGTGCGCGTGATCGCGGCCACCCACCAGGACCTGGAGCAGCGCGTCAAGGACGGGGTGTTTCGCGAAGACCTGTTTCACCGCCTCAATGTGATCCGCCTGCGCCTGCCGGCCCTGCGCGAACGCCGCGAGGACATCCCGGCCCTGGCGCGCCACTTTTTGCAGCGCAGCGCACAACAACTGGGCGTCGAACCCAAACGCATGAGCGAAGCGGCCATGCAGCAACTCGCCGGCTTTGCGTTTCCGGGCAATGTGCGCCAGCTCGAAAACATCTGCCACTGGCTCACGGTGATGGCCCCGACCCAGCTGATCGAGGCCAAAGACCTGCCCCCCGAAGTCCTGGCCCAGGGCGGCAGGCCTGTGGCGGCCTGGCCAACCGGCAATGCAGGCGGTGTGGCTGCGGCTGGGGGCGTGAACGGTACGATGTCCGCAGGCTCGCTGGCCGATACCCCGGGCGGGTCTGCGGGGTCTGGGCGTGCAGCATCGGCCAGCATGGGCCTGCCAGGCGTGCAGCCCGGGCCGCTCGGCGATGCCGGCATTGCCGAAGACTTATTACACAGGGTCGCAGGCGCGGCGCCTTCGGGTCCTGACGGCAGGCCAGCGACCTGGGTCGCAGGCGAGACGGCAGCATCCGCATCAGCATCCGCATTCAATGGCCACGCCCACGCGCAGGACTGGGAGGCCTTGCTGACCCATGAGGCACAGCATCTGCTTGGCGCAGGTCGCACCGATGTCTGGGATGTGCTCTCCCGGCGTTTTGAAAGCCGCCTGATTCAGGCGGCCCTGGGCAGTACCCGCGGCCGGCGGATCGAGGCGGCCCAGCGCCTGGGCATCGGCCGCAACACCATCACCCGCAAGATCCAGGAGCTCGGTCTCGACGATTGATGCCGCTGCGGGTTCAGCCTTCGAACGGGTCGCCCAGCGTCACGTCGCCGGTCGGGTAAGCCACACAAGGCAGTACGCAGCCTTGTGCCTTTTCCTCGGCACTCAGGCCCGGCCATTCGATGGCGTAACGCACCTCGCCTTGCTGCAAGGTGCCGATGCAGGTGCGGCAGCTGCCATTGCGACAGGAGCTGGGCCACCGCAGGCCGCCTTGTTCCAGGTTGTCGAGCAGGGTCTGGTCGGGCCAGGCGTCAAAGACTTCCTCATGCCCGTCGACGCTGCGGATACGGCCCATGAAAAACGGTGCGCTGCGGGTTTTTGACTGCATGGGGGCTGGTCCTCAGGCGGGTCCTTCGTAGACGATCTTCCAGCGGCCGGCTTCGAGCCGCCAGTAGGTGCGCACCAGGCCGGAGCGGACCGAGGCATGCTTGCCCTTGCCGCGCGCGTCAGTGCGTGCCGGCATCGTCGGGGCCAGGGTGGCGACGATCAGGTCTTCCTCGTCATGCCAGGCCAGGGCCGCCTGCAACTGCAGGGGGGGCACCCGGTCGGCTTCGCTGTACTGGCGCGCGAGCCGGGGCCACCAGTGGTCCAGGCCGAGGGCGTCGCGTTCGAAGCGCGGGCTGTAGAAGCCGGCCAGCGCCTGCGGCGAGCCGCGGTGCCGTTCGCGCAGCCAGGCCTGCAGGGTGTTGGCAAATTCAGCCGGTGTATGGGGGGCGTCGGCATCGACCCAGTCGAGCTGCTGCGCAATCAGCACCGGCGTAGCCGTGGTGTCGGGCAGGTCCAGCAGGGCCTGCATGTCGGGGTTGGCCAACACCACGCAGCCGTCGGTGGCCAGCGGCGCGCGCGAATAATGCAGGCTGGGGGTGCCGTGCAGCCAGATGCCCGAGCCGGTCTTGTTGCGCATCAGGTCGATGGCATTGGGGTAATTGAGGGTCAGGGCACCCACGCCGTACAGATCGGGCAGACGCTCGCCGGGCAGGTTGCGCTGGACAAAATAAACACCCAAGGGCGTGCGGGCATCGCCTTCGCGAAACTTGCCCACGCCATTGGCGCCGACCGAGACGTAGGTGCTCATCAAGAGGCGCAGACGGGGCTGCCCAGCTGGGTCTGTTGCATCGTTGACAAACCAGTACAGCCGCGAAGCCGCGGCATCGACCGCCGCCACGTAGCGATGGGCCGGCCCGATGTGGAGCAGCCCCTTGGGCAGCCGGCCCTGGAGCTGCTCGGCCGGGGTGTGGCGCAGCCGTCGGCGCGCTTCGCTGGCCAGGGCCTCCAGCGGGTCGGTGCCAGCGCCGGCATGGCCGACGGCGCCGGGCCCACGAGGGGCGGCGGTGGCCGGTTTTGCTTTTCCAGATTCGGCCCGGGCCTGCAGGGCTTCGGGCAGTTCGGCATTGAGCAGTTCGGCATGCAGCAGGTGGCCGAGCTGGAAGTGAGGGTAGTCGCGCACCAGCTGTTCGCTGCGCGCCAGCGCGTGGCTGCGCTGGCCTTGCTGCAGGTCGGCCAGGATCAACTTTAGGGCGGCCTCGGGCCGCAGGCCTGCCGTGGGTGCTGGCCCGGCCTGAGAGGCGGTCTCGGGCCCGCTCTGCATCTGCCAGCGCATGGGGGCGTACCCTGCTGCACCGTCGGTGATGGCTTGCGCCGGGCCACCGCGAAAGGTCAGCAAGGCTGAAAGCCCCAGGCCCAGGGCGACCAGCAGGGCGAACGCGACCAGCCACCAGGCCCGGCGCTTGAGGCGCGGCGCCGTGGACCCACTGGCCGTCGGTTTGCGCAGGGAGAGCATCTTCAGCCGGTGGTTTCGCGGGTGATGCGCCAGCGGCCGTCACGCCAGATCCATTGCAGGGTCTTGCGGCTGCTGACCTTGAGGTTGTCCGAGGTGTAGACCTGGCGGAACCGGGTGGTGGCAGTCGTGCCCTGTACGGTCACTTCCAGCTGGCTGATCTCGACCTCAATGCTGCGCTTGGTGGTGATCTTGAGCCGCCGATCGGCTTCCCACTGGGCGCGGCTCATGCCTTTGGGCGGATCGAAGTCGCGGTCATAAGCGCCCAGGTAGGCGGGCATGGCCTGCGCGCTCCAGGCCTTGGCCCAGGCCTGCAGGCTGCTGCGCAAGGCGTCCTCCCGGCTGTCCTGTGCAGTGGCTGCAGGACTTGGGGGGTTGTCGGCGCGCCCGGTGGCAGCGCTGGCCGCTGTCGTGACCTGGGGCGCGGCAGCAGGGGCGCCGGGTCCTGTGGTGGTGCCGGGGCGCGGCGAGGCGGTTGGCGGCGGGCTGGCCGCATCCGAGGCATTGGGCAAGGGCGTCTTGGGAGGCAAAGCGGCCGGAGGGGCCGTGGGGGCTGGCGGGACCGCGGCCACCGCGGGGCTGGACGCGGCAGGCGGCGCCGGGGCTCCTGCCACTGTCGGCGGGGCCGGCAGGTTTTGGGGCGGTCGCTGGCGCACGGGCTGACCTTCGGTCTCCAGGGCGGCCAGCAGCGTCAGGGCCGGGCTCACCGGGGGCTGACCGGCTTCGGTCATCAAGGCCCGGGCCAGGGACTGGCGGGCCATCTGGCTTTGCACATCGATCAGATTACGGTGGGCGGCCGCGTAGCTGGGGTGGGTTTGCAGCGCCTGTTCGAACGCGGCCCGGGCATCGCGCAGCTGACCTTTGGCGGCCAGCAGGACGCCCAGGTTGTTGTAGGGTTCGCTCCACTGCGGGTGGCTGCGGGTCAGTGCCCTGAAGGTGCTGATGGCCTGGTCGGTCTTGCCTTGCTGGGCCTGCAGCACACCTTGCAAAAACCGGACGCGGGCGTCTTCGGGTGCTTGATTGCGCAGGGTGACCAGCAGTTGCTGGGCCTGCTCCTGGGCCCCGCCTTGCAGCGCCCGGGTAGCCGCCAGCAAGGTCTCGGCAGCGGGGCCGTTGCTGGCGCTGGCGGCGGTGGCCATGAGAAACGCCAACGCCAGGGCGGTCAGGCCCCCCATCAGCCATGGGCCGTGCAGGTGCCCGCAGGGCGGTGGCAGGTCAATTGCGGTGTTCATGTCGGAAAAAAAGTGCGCCGGCGTCGCAAGCGATGGCGGCTTGCGATCGCCAGAGGCGACGCCCTTGCAAGGGGCCTGGAACCCCGATCACCTGGTGCCTGCACAAGACTGGCCTGCTGGACAAGGGCTGCCACATGGGATGCCACATGGGATGCGTCAGAGCGCCGCGCAACCCGGCAGTCTATCTGAAATGACCTGTCAGCTCGCCGCTGGCCACGCCATGGCCGTCGATGACAGCCGATGACATCGGATGGGCCGTGCGCCTGCAGGCGCTATCAGGGTTGTTCTCAATGGCAAAGTGGGCCGCCCGCCCTAGCATGGGGCACGAGCACAAGCTGTTTGCAGGAGTTGAGCACATGAGCGAAATCGATCATCTGCCCGCCGTCCGTCAGGGCCAATGGTTTTTTGCGGGCATGACCGCCTGTCCGGTGCGGATCGTGCAGCACCACACCCTGTTCGGGACACACGACCCCGAAGACCCTCCTGCACTGGCCGCTGACCAGCCCACCGCCTGCTTCTACATCCGATATCAGCCCCCTGGCGCGCAGACCGAGTGGCGCGACGGCGGCGTGGCCCTGAGCCTGCGCGAAGCCGTCTTCATGGCCCAGCGAAAACTCGGCCCGGTGCTGCAATGGACCGAGGCAGACGCCCATCACTGATGCGAGGGGGCAAGCCCGCCTGGGACAAATTCAGGGTGCTGGTCCACGATGCTGCCGTCTTCGGCATAGCTGATGTTGGTGTGCCAGCCCTGTAATTCTTCGCGCACGATCGGCTTGTCAGACACGCGAATCTGCAAGATGTCGTCGTTTTCGAAGTAGGTGCTTTTCATGGCGCGGGCCTCCAGTGGTGCATCACGGTCTTGATGCCCAACACATGATGGCGGCTTTGGCCTTGACGCTGTCGGCGCCCGGGATCACTTTAGGGTGCATCTGGATTACGCTGCCTGCAACTGCCCTAACGGCAGTTTGGACACTGACAGGTTGTTGATGTCCACTCGCTGGCTGGCGTGTTGCAGGTCGATGCCCACCAGGGCGCCATTGGCGTCATAGTCCAGCACCACGCCGTCTTGCACTTCGTCCGAGTCCACCGAGGCGCGATCAGACAGATGGATGTACAGCGAGTCGGTGGCTTGGTCGTAACTGATTTTCATGGCTTGAACCTCCGGTCTGGAAAGGCATTGTGAACGGTTTTGCCGTCTTCTAGGGTGACGACCCGCAGGTACCGCTGCAGCTCCTCAATCCAGATCCAGTGTCTGATGCGGCCATCTTCGGCTTGAACTTCCCGGCGCACGGGCGATTGCAGGGCCATGGCGATCCACGCCTCGCGCAAATAAGGCCGTTTGATGAGCACCTCATTGCGGAAGTAGTCGGTCGCCTCCATGGCTTTACTTGCCCCAGCTGTCCTTCAACCCCGTCACCCGGTTGAACACCACTTTCCCGCCCACCCCGTGGTCCTTGCGGTCGGCCACAAAGTAGCCGTGGCGCTCAAACTGGAACTTCTGGTCCGGCTGTGCGGCGGCCAGTGACGGCTCCACATAGGCGCTCACCACCGTCAGGCTGTTGGGGTTCAGCGCGTCCAGGAAGTTTTTGCCGCCCGCGTCGGGTTGCGGGTCGCTGAACAGGCGGTCGTATAGGCGCACTTCGGCCGGCACGCCGTCGGCCACGCCCACCCAGGTGATGGCGGCTTTGGCTTTTACGCTGTCGGCGCCGGGCGTGCCGCTCTTGGTGCCGGCGATCACTTTGGCGTGCACTTCGGTCACTTGGCCCGCTGCGTCGCGGGCGCAGCCGGTGCATTCGATCACGTAGCCGCCTTTCAGGCGCACCACGTTGCCGGGGAACAAGCGCTTGTAGCCCTTGGGCGGCACTTCTTCAAAGTCTTCTCGCTCAATCCACACCTCTTTGCCGATCTTGAACACGCGCTCGGCCGGGGGCGTTTGGCCCTCGGCTATTGCGCTGTGGGGCAGGGCGGGTTGGGTGCAGTCCTCGGTGTAATCGTCAGCGCCAAAGGCTTCGGCCCAGTTGGTCAGCACCAGCTTCACCGGGTCGAGCACGGCCATGCCGCGGTGGGCTTTGTTTTCCAGGTCTTCGCGCAGGCAGCCTTCGAGCGTGCTGTAGTCGATCCAGCTGTCGGCTTTGGTCACGCCAATGCGCTCGGCAAACAGCTGAATGCTCTCGGGTGTGTAGCCCCGGCGGCGCAGGCCCACTATTGTTGGCATGCGCGGGTCGTCCCAGCCGCTGACTTTGCCTTCGTTGACCAGCTGGGCGAGCTTGCGTTTGCTGGTGATGACGTAGGTGAGGTTGAGGCGCGCAAATTCGTATTGGCGCGGCGCGGGGGTGTTGATCAGGCCGCTTTCGCTCAAGCGGTCCATCAGCCAGTCGTAAAACGGGCGCTGGTCTTCAAATTCGAGCGTGCAAATGCTGTGGGTGATGTTTTCCAGTGCGTCCTCAATCGGGTGTGCAAAGGTGTACATGGGGTAGATGCACCAGGCGTCGCCGGTGTTGTGGTGCGTGGCTCGGCGGATGCGGTAAATGGCCGGGTCGCGCATGTTGATGTTGGGCGAGGCCATGTCGATCTTGGCGCGCAGCACGGCGGCGCCGTCGGCGAGCTGGCCGTCGCGCATTTCGCGAAAGCGCGCCAGGTTCTCTGCCGGGGTGCGGGCGCGGAAGGGGCTGTCAACGCCGGGTTTGCCAAAGTCGCCCCGGTTGGCGCGCATCTGCTCAGGCGTTTGTTCGTCCACATAGGCGTGGCCGGTGGTGATCAGGTGCTCGGCCGCGCGGTACATAAAGTCGAAGTAGTTGCTGGCGAAGTACAGGTGGTCTTCGGTCTTGCCCGCAAACTGGCTTTGCCAGCCAAAGCCCAGCCACTGCACCGCGTCCAGAATGGAATCGACGTATTCCTGTTCTTCTTTTTCGGGGTTGGTGTCGTCAAAGCGCATGTGGCAGACGCCGCCGTAGTCGCGCGCCAGGCCAAAGTTCAGGCAAATGCTTTTGGCGTGGCCCACATGTAGATAGCCGTTGGGCTCGGGCGGAAAGCGGGTGCGGATCTTGGCAGGGTCTGGCTCGCCCCGGGCATGGTGGGCGGCATCGCCCGGGCTGCCCGCCCAGCGGCGGCTGGCATAGGTGCCTTGTTCCAGGTCTTTTTCGATGATCTGGCGCAGAAAATTGCTGACTTTGTGTTCGCCGGCGTCGGCGTTGTGCGGGGTGGGGGCGTTCATGCGGGGATTTTAGGGCTTGCCCTGGAGCCCGAACGTGAGTCTGTGCCTCGGAAGGGAATGTCTCCTTGTCACTGTGCTGGGGGTTTCAATGGTGGGCAAGGACGGATAATCACGCTCTTGTTCTGGAGCCACTGTGGATATCGTTTTGCTTGCCAAAGCCGCCGTCATGGGCGTCGTCGAGGGCTTGACCGAGTTTTTGCCGGTGTCGTCGACCGGGCATCTGATTTTGGCGGCAGCCCTGCTCGACATGCCGGGCGAGAAAACCAAGTTGTTCGAGGTGGTGATCCAGACCGGCGCGATTCTGGCCATCGTCTCGCTCTATGCGAGCAAGCTGTGGCGGACGGTGGTGGAATTGCCGCGTGAGCGCCAGGCGCAGCGCTTTGCGACGAATGTGCTGATTGGCTTTTTCCCGGCTGCGCTGGCCGGGTTTTTGTTCATCGACCAGATCAAGGCGGTGCTGTTCCAGCCCTGGGTCGTGGCGATGGGTTTCATGGTGGGCGGGGTGGTGATTCTGTGGGCCGAGTGGTTGCAAAAACGCGGTGCTTCGGTGCACGTACACAGCGTGGACGATGTGCGCTGGAGCGATGCACTCAAGGTCGGCCTGGTGCAGTGCACGGCGCTGGTGCCCGGCGTCAGCCGCTCGGGCGCCACCATCATCGGGGCCATGCTGCTGGGTTTTGACCGCAAGGCGGCAACCGAGTTCAGTTTCTTCCTGGCGATCCCGATGCTCTTTGGCGCAGCTGCCTACGACCTGTACAAAAACCATGCGCTGCTGAGTTTGCAGGACCTGCCGTTTTTTGCCGTGGGTTTGTTTGTTTCATGGGCCTCGGCCTGGGTTTGCGTGCGCTGGCTGTTGCGGTTTGTGGCGGGCCACAGCTTTGTCGGCTTTGCCTGGTACCGCATTGTGTTCGGGGCGCTGGTGCTGCTCACCAGCCACTGGGGCCTTGTGAACTGGGGTGGCTGAAGCGCTGGTGGGGGTGTGCTGGCGCATGCCCACGCTGGACAAGGGGCAAGCCGGTCTCAGGTGAACACACCCTCGCGCAGCCACTTGGTGGCCACCCATTTCTCGCCTTCGAGCAAGGGGGCGCCGCCGTGCAGGCTCTGGCTGGCCGGGTGCGCCACCGGGTAGGAAAAGAACACCGCGTGGCCTTTTTGTGGCGCCACTTCAAGCTTGAGGTCCGGAAAGACCGTGCCGCCACCACGCGCCGGGTTGTTGAGGTACATGACCAGCGTGGCCAGACGCTGGCCGCCGCGCTGGAGGATGCTGGCCGTGCCGGGCTGGTCGGGGTCGAAATAGTCGTAATGCGGCTTGTATTCGGCGCCGTGGCGGTAGTGCAGCACCTGCAGGCCTTCGCCGTGGTCGATCGGCCAGTTCACCAGCCGCGCCAGTCTTGCCTCGACGCGTGCGACCACCGGGTTTTCACCGCGCTCGAAGAACATGCCGCGGCTGGTGCGGTCGGGGCTTTCGTCGTCGCCGCCGGTGGCCGTCTGCACGACCAGTGAACGCGCCATGCGCGGTTCGGCCGCAGCCATCAGGGCGTCGCATTCGTCGTCGGACAGCAGGCCGCCGAGCACCACCACCTGGGGCTGCCGCAGTGCGGTGAGCACCTGCACGCGGCGGTCGCCAAGGTCGAGCTCGCGCGGATGGCCCTCCAGATCGATCCATGGAAACTGGGTGGCGATCGGCAGTTTTTGTTCGCCGGACTGCTGCAGATCCTGAAGAAAGCCTTTGAGCGTCTGTTCGAGAGCACCTATGGCCACGTCTTCCTGCCAGCCGGCATCTTTCATGGACTGCAGGATGGTTTCGGCGGCAAAGCCGGCGCGTGTCTGGTCCAGAATCCACTGGCGCAGTTCGGGGGTGATGGCTTGGGACATGGGTGCTCCCGGGTTCAGGATATGAAGTTGCGCAAGGCCGCCTCGATGGCGGCGGCGGTGGCGACCGGCTTTTCCATCGGGAAAAGGTGCGAGCCGTCGAGCATCATCACACGTCCCCTGGCGACCTTGGCGGTGAACTCCATGCCCACCTGCCGCATCTCGCGCGAATGCGTACCGCCGATAAAGGCCACCGGGCATTTGAGCGGATGGCGCCGCAGCAGCACGCTGAGGTTGTCGGGCAGGGTGTTGTAGATGCGGGTTTCGATGTCGCGGTCAAACGCCAGCCAGCGCTGGCCGTCGCGCTCGACACTGCCGCAGTCCACATAGTCGGCCAGCACGCCCGGGTCCCACTTGGCAAAGGCGCGCTTGTGGCGAAAGTGCTCCAGCATCGCGTTGCGGTCGGGCCAGTGGTTGCGACGCTTTTTGCTCAACTGACCGGGCGAGAGGGCGCCCACCAGCTGGGTACGCTTGGCCAGGCCCAGCGTGGTGGCTTTCCAGCCGCCCAGAATCGGCGAGTCCAGCAGCAGCACCCCACGCGCCAGCTCGGGGTGCAGCGCAGCGCACATCAGGCTCAGGATGCCGCCCAGCGAATGCCCAACCAGAAAGGCCGGCTGGCCATCGGCCTGGTGGGCTGCGGCACAGTCGGCCAGCTGCTGCACCAGGTGCGGCCAGTTGTCGGTCACCGGGTAAGCCGGGTCGTGACCGAACTTGTCGATGGCATGCACCTCGAAGCCGCGCTGGCGCAGGTTTTCGTGCACCAGGCGGTAGGTGCCGCCCGGAAAGCTGTTGCCGTGCGAGAAGAGGATGCGGCCGAGCATGTCAGATCAACCGTTCTTCCGGGGTGGTGATTTTTTTCAGTGGGACATTGCGCGTGGACGGCACCATGATCGGCACCTCGGACTGCTGGCCGTCCCAGGCCGGTTGTTCGATGCTGTCGAACATCTGGCGCAGCTTCTGGCCCCAGCTGCTGCGCACCATCTGGAAGTAGGGATTGTGTTCGTCGATGCAGACGATG
>Ga0255182_1001156_pt1 | contig 14501 bp, 19 predicted proteins | sample Atl_UVDOM_RepA_8_FD_188420 | JGI IMG/M metagenome (GOLD analysis project Ga0255182, IMG submission 188420) | Freshwater microbial communities from Altamaha River, Georgia, United States - Atl_UVDOM_RepA_8d | ecosystem: Environmental > Aquatic > Freshwater > River | place: USA: Georgia...
CACGCGACCGGACGCGTTGGCCGGTAGTTTATCTCTCGCCGCGCGGGCGTCCGTTCGATCAGGCGACCGCACGCAAATGGGCGGCGGCGGATGGGATTACGCTCTTGTGTGGGCGGTTCGAGGGGGTGGATCAGCGGGTGCTGGACCATTGGGAGATTGAAGAGGTCAGCCTTGGCGATTTCGTGCTGACCGGCGGCGAGATTGCCGCGCAGGCGATGCTGGATGCCACGGTGCGGCTGATCCCCGGTGTCTTGGGCAATGCGGAAAGCATTGAAGAGGAAAGCCATTCGAACGGGCTTTTGGAGCATCCGCAATACACCCGCCCGCAGGAATGGGAGGGCAGGGAGATTCCGGCGGTTCTGACCAGCGGCGACCATGGCAAGATTGCGAAATGGCGGCGGGAAGAGGCGGAAAAGCTGACGGCCGCGCGGCGGCCAGATCTGTGGGCGAAGCGGCAGCGGTAACTCGACGCGGGGCACTCGTCGGGCACTTCGTGCTCTCCTCGTCAGGGAGCGCCGACGACGAGTGCACGACGTGCTCGAGGAGGCTGGAGCCCTACCCCTCAGCCTCGTCTCGCCACCAGGGGCCGCGCGTGACGATCTGCCTCCACGCCGCCGCGGCGCGGTCGGTGGCGGATTGGGTGTCGGGCTCAGCCGCCTGTTCATGGCCATGGGCGCGGGCGGTGGCGCTGTCGCTGACTTCGCCCAGATCGTCTTGCAGCGCGCGCAGATCGGCGAGGAAAAGATCAGATAGGGCGCCGGGCCAGAGGTCGGCGAAAAACTCGGACAGGTAGCGCAGCGCCTTGAGGTCCTTGCGCAGGTCGTGCTGGGCGCGCACCGACATTTGTGCCAGATCGAGGCCATTGGACAGGGCCTTGTCCCAGGCGCGGTCAAGCGCCAGAGCGGCGAGGGTGGTCATCGGCCCGTCGCGAAAGGCGCGCGCCTTCTTGCCGGTCTGGCGCCAGCTTTTTCCGGTCAGCCGCCGCATCACGCCGTCGCGAAAGCCTTGGGCTTTCTTCTTTTTCAGCGCCTTGCGGATCTTGGCGCGTTGGTGGCTGGCATGGGCGGCGGTCTTCTGGGCGCGGTCGGTGCCGGCAAAGCGGATCGCCATGACATCGGCATCGCGCACCGTGCCCAGAAGGCGAAAGAGCGCACGGGCGCGGTCGTGCAAGGCATCGGCGCGGTCGTCATCAAGGATCGGGGCGAAGGCATCCAGCGCGGTACGCAGGCGGCGCAGGGCAACGCGGGCCTTGTGGACCGGCTCGGCGCTGTCGTCGGTCATCAGGGCGGCGAGGTTGGTGTCGATGATCCGGGTCAGCCCATCGGCAAGGTGATGAAGCGCTGCGGCGGGGGGCATATCCGGCGGCAGGGTGATATTGTCGGCGGCGGCAAGCAAGGCGGTCTCCGGTGTCGGGGCCAGTGGTGACGTGGCCAGTGGACGTTTGGGGCCAGTGGGCGTTTGGGCGCAGGCTAGGGCGCGCTTGTAACGGGGCGGTGACGGTTCAATGATAATCCGGCACCGGTTCGGGTGGCCCCCCCCTCTTGACCCCCGCCCTCTTGACCCCTGTTCCCCTTGCCCCTATACGCCGCCTGTCCGGGGCCTTTGGTCCAGCGGATGCGATTCCCTTTGCCCGTCTGCCGGACCCTTCTTCCGGCCTTTGGGGCGGGGGCGGCGCGAGACAAGACACGGCATGCGGCATCTCTGGCGGGCTTGCGAAAGCGGGGACCCGAGTGAAGACCAGAAGCTCTGACGCGGGCATCACCTCTGCGGACCCACCGCAGGCATATGGAGACAGGCATGAACCTGATCGCACAACTCGAAGCCGAGCAGATCGCTGCGCTTGGCAAGACCATTCCGGATTTCAAGGCCGGCGACACCATTCGCGTCGGCTACAAGGTGACCGAAGGCTCGCGTTCGCGCGTGCAGAACTATGAGGGCGTTTGCATCGGCCGCAAGGGCGGTCTGACCATTTCGGCCTCGTTCACCGTTCGCAAGATTTCCTTCGGCGAAGGCGTGGAACGTGTGTTCCCGCTGTATTCGACCAACATCGACTCGATCGAAGTTGTGCGTCGCGGCAAGGTGCGTCGCGCGAAACTTTACTACCTGCGCGCCCGTCGCGGCAAATCGGCCCGGATCGCCGAGGTTACCAACTACAAAGAAAAAGCTGAGTGAGGAGAGGCGCCATGAAAGACGGTATTCACCCCGACTATCACTTCATCGAAGTGAAGATGACCGACGGCTCCACCTTCCGCACCAAGACCACCTGGGGCAAGGAAGGCGAGACGATGTCTTTGGACATCGACCCGCTGTCGCACCCCGCCTGGACCGGCCAGACCGCCAAGCTGATGGACACCGGCGGCCGCGTGTCGAAGTTCAAGAACAAATACGCCGGTCTGGGTTTCTGATCCCAACCGTAGCGGAGTTTGGGGGCGCCTTCGGGCGCCCTTTGCTTTTGGCGGCAGGTGATCTGGCGGTGGGGGCGTCGCAGGTGCGGGGCCTTCCGTCTTTCCGCTTGCGAAGAGCGGTTCCCTTCGATAGCCGGGGCGTCCTATAACAGAGGCGGTCCGCCATGGCGGCCGTGTGTGGGGGTGCTGGTCATGGCGCATATCATAGTCGTTGGCAACGAAAAGGGTGGCTCTGGCAAATCGACCACGTCGATGCATGTGGCCACGGCGCTGGCGCGGATGGGGTTTCGGGTGGGCGGTCTGGATCTGGACCTGCGGCAGAAAAGCTTTGCCCGCTATGTCGAGAACCGCCAGGCCTATCTGAAGCGCGCGGGGCTGGATCTGCCGAGCCCGCATTACCGTGATCTGCCCGAGCTGGATGCAGCGGGCGCGGCGCCGGGGGAAAACGCCTTTGATGCGCGGCTGGCCGCAGGGGTGGCGGCGCTGGAGGGGACGAGCGATTTCATCATCATCGACTGTCCGGGCAGCCATACGCGGCTGAGCCAGGTGGCCCATAGCCTTGCCGATACGCTGATCACGCCCTTGAACGACAGTTTCGTCGATTTCGACCTTTTGGCGCGGGTGGACCCCGAGACCGGCAAGGTGAAGGGGCCGTCGATCTATTCGGAAATGGTGTGGAACGCGCGGCAGTTGCGCGCCCAGGCCGGGTTGAAGCCCATTGACTGGATCGTGCTGCGCAACCGTCTGGGCGCGCAGGCCATGCACAACAAGCGCAAGGTGGGGGCGGCGCTGGAGGATCTGTCGCGCCGCATCGGCTTTCGCGTGGTGCCGGGCTTTGCCGAGCGGGTGATCTTCCGCGAGCTGTTTCCGCGCGGGCTGACGGTTCTGGATCTGAAGGATACCGGCGTGGACAACATGAACCTGTCCAATGTCGCCGCGCGGCAAGAGGTGCGCGAGCTTATGAAATCGCTGCGCCTGCCGAATGTGACGGTCGATTTCTGAAGATTGCGCCCTGGGCGCGCGCCCGCGCTTCGCGCAGGCCGAGGCGGGTCAGGCGGAGATCGAAGGCGTCGGTCTCGTCTGCCTTGCGGGCAAAGAGGCTGGCGCGGGCGAAGAACGCGATCAGGCGGGTCATCGGGGGGCCTTTGGGGTTAGTTGCGTGCCACGAGCCTGACCTGCGGCTGGGGCAGGCACGTGGCGGCTTTGCGGTCAATTGCGGCAGATCCCATTGCGACATGGAAACAACCGGTTTCCAAGGCGGCTTGAGGCCGGGCGGGGGGCTGTGGCAGAACCGCCGTGCTGCGGGCGCCCGGCGGGGGTGTCGGCCGGATGACCTGGGGGGGGGAGGGCGATGACAAATCCGCTGTATGAGGCGCTGTTTCAGCCGCTGGCCGGGCGCGCGGGGCCGGTCTTGCAGCTGGGCCAGGGGCGGGTGATGACCGGGCAGGAGCTGCACCGCGTCATCGCGCGGGCGGCCAATGCGCTGGGCGCCTTGGGTGTGCAGCCGGGGGACCGGGTGGCGGTGCAGATTGCCAAATCGCCCGAGGCCTTGGCGATCTATGCCGCGACCGTGTCGATCGGCGCGGTGTTCCTGCCCCTGAACACGGCCTATACGGCCGATGAGGTGGGCTATTTCCTGGGCAATGCCGCGCCGCGTGTCTTTCTGTGCGATCCGGGCGTGGCGGGGGCGATGGATGCGGTGGCCGCCCGGCACGGGGTACGGCTGGAAACGCTGGACGGCAAGGGTGGGGGCAGTTTTGCCGGCCGCGTGGCAGAGGCGTCCGAAAACCTTGTCCCGGTGGCGCGGACCGAGACCGATCTGGCGGCGATCCTTTACACATCCGGCACCACGGGGCGGTCGAAGGGGGCGATGCTGAGCCAGGGCAATCTTTTGTCCAATGCGCGGGTGCTGGCCGATCTGTGGCGGTTCACCAAGGCCGATGTGCTGTTGCACGCCTTGCCGATCTTTCACACCCATGGCCTGTTTGTGGCCAGCAATGTGAGCCTTTTGACCGGGGGGCAGATGATTTTCCTGCCCGGGTTTGACCTTGGCCAAGTGCTGGAGGCGTTGCCGCGCGCCAGCGTGATGATGGGGGTGCCGACCTTTTACACCCGGCTTCTGGACGATGCGCGGTTCACCCGCGATCTGGTGGCGCATATGCGGCTGTTCGTCTCGGGATCGGCGCCCTTGCTGGCCGAAACCCATGCGGCTTTCGAGGCGCGCACCGGGCATCGGATTCTGGAACGCTATGGCATGACGGAAACCAACATGAACACCTCGAACCCCTATGAAGGCGAGCGGCGGGCGGGGACGGTGGGGTTCCCGCTGCCGGGGGTGGAGCTGCGGATCATGGCCGAGGGCGTCGAGGTTCAGCCCGGCGAGGTGGGCGGCATCGAGGTGCGGGGCCCGAATGTGTTTCAGGGCTATTGGCAGATGCCGGAAAAGACGGCGGAGGAGTTGCGGGCCGATGGCTGGTTCATCACCGGCGATCTGGGGCGGGTCGATGCGGATGGCTATGTGCAGATTGTGGGCCGGGCCAAGGATCTGGTGATCTCGGGCGGGTTCAATGTCTATCCCATCGAGGTGGAGATGGCGCTGGACGACCAGCCGGGGGTGTTGGAAAGCGCCGTGATCGGCCTGCCGCATCCCGATTTCGGCGAGGCGGTCTTTGCGGTTCTGGTGGCGCAGAAGGGCGTGACGCTGGATGCGGGCGCGGTGCTGGCAGGCTTGCGCGACCGGCTGGCGCGGTTCAAGCAGCCCAAGGCGGCGGTGGTGGTGGAGGCCCTGCCGCGCAATGCCATGGGCAAGGTGCAGAAGGCCGAGTTGCGCAAGACCTATGCCGGGTGGTTTGCGGGCTGATCTGCGCGCCCCGCCTCCTCGGGCGCCTTCGGCTTCTCGTCGGGGGACACCGATCGGCCAGAAGGGGGGCTGTCTGCCCCCCTCGCGCGTGCCGCGCTCACCCCCCGAGGGTATTTCGGCCAAGATGAACCCCGAAGCCGAGACAGGGCGCGCGGGGGGTCAGGTTGCGGGCGTGTCGGTGGAGCCGAGTTCGGTTTCGAGGAATTTCTCGAAGGCGTCGAGGTCGATCGGGTCGAACTGCCCAAAGCCCTGCATCCAGACCGAGGCGTCGCGCAGGGCGTCGGGTTCCAGCTTGCACCAGATCACCCGGCCGCGCTTTTCGCGGCTTATGAGCCCGGCCTCGGCGAGGATGCCGAGGTGTTTGGAGATCGCCGCGAGGCTGATGTCGAAGGGTTCGGCCACATCGGTGACGGCCATGTCATCTTCGAGGAGCATGGCCAGGATCGCCCGGCGGGTCGGGTCGGCGAGGGCGGCGAAGGTGGTGTCGAGTGAGGCGGGCATGGCGGACTATTGCGGCGATGGGCGGCAATCGTCAACCGGATGGTTGAATGAGGCGCGGGGCCGGGATCTGGCCCCGGAGGGGTGGTCTTGGCGGATCGTGGGGTTGCGACAGAATGGAAACCCTAGTCTTTTCAGATGGATATGGGGTGGTTCCTGGGCGCTTTGGCGTCTTGACTCAGGGCGGGGGCTTCGCGTAGGTGTCCTGCGACTTCTCTGGAGGCGATTTGCCATGGTGTCAGAGGCTGACCGCGCACGACTTGAGGCGCTGGAAAAGCGGATTACCGAGGCGAAGCAGGCGGTGAACCCCGCCCGCAGCACGAAGGGGGATCAGTATTCGCAGGCCCAACTGGCATGGCGGATGGTGATTGAGCTGGTGGCCGGTCTTGGGATCGGCTTTGGCATCGGATACGGGCTGGACCATCTTTTCGGGACCATGCCGATCTTTCTGGTGCTGTTCATCTTCGCGGGGCTGGCGGCGGGTATCCAGACCATGCTGCGCTCGGCGAAGGAAGTAGAGATGCGACGGGTCGCCAAGGCGGCCGAAGAAGGGGAAGACGGACGTGGCAACTGAGAACGCAGCACATGGCGAAAGCCTGGTTTTCCACCCGCTGGACCAGTTCAAGATTACCCGTTTGTTCGGCGAAGGCCCGATCGAGTGGTATACGCCCACCAATGCCACGCTGTGGATGGCGCTGGCCATCATCACCATCACCGTGATCTTCGTTCTGGGCTCGAAGGGCCGGGCGCTGATCCCGACGCGGATGCAGTCGGTGGGTGAGCTGGCTTATGGCTTCATCTACAAGATGGTGGAAGATGTCGTCGGCCATGACGGGGCCAAGTATTTCCCGATGATCATGACGCTGTTCATCTTCATCCTGACGGCGAACTTCCTGGGGCTGATCCCCGGTTCGTTCACGCCGACAAGCCATATTGCGGTGACGGCGGTCATGGGCTTTGGCTTTTTCATCTTTGTGACCATTCTGGGCTTTGCCAAGAACGGCATGGCGTTTCTGGGTCTGTTCTGGATGAAGGATGCGCCTTTGGTGCTGCGCCCCATCATCGCTGTGATCGAGGTGATCTCGTATTTCGTGCGCCCGGTGAGCCATTCGATCCGTCTGGCCGGCAACATCATGGCCGGTCACGCGGTGATCAAGGTGTTCGCCGCCTTTGCGCCCTTGGTGCTGATCTCGACCGGGATCGGTCTGGTGGTGACGCCGGTGTCGATCCTTGCCATCACCGCCATCTATGCACTTGAGGTTCTGGTGTCTGCCATCCAGGCCTATGTGTTCACCATTCTGGCCTGCGTCTATCTGCGCGATGCGCTGCATCCGTCGCACTGATCTGCAAGCCGAACAATCAAACTGACTATTCCATCGTAAGGAGAAGACACATGGATCTCGCAGTTCTCGCCGATATGGGCAAATTCATCGGTGCCGGTCTGGCCGCCATCGGTTCGGGCGCCGCTGCCATCGGTGTTGGCAATGTGGCCGGCAACTTCCTCGCAGGCGCTCTGCGCAATCCGTCGGCTGCCGGTTCGCAGACCGCCACCCTCTTCATCGGTCTGGCCTTCGCCGAAGCTCTGGGGATCTTCTCGTTCCTCGTCGCGCTTCTGCTGATGTTCGCCGTCTGATCTGACCTTCGCATCCTTACGGTCAGGGATGCAGGGCCAGCCGATACCGGGTATCGGGCCTTGCATCCCTGAAATTCCCAAAGGGTCCGACGGAGGACAAGAGACATGGCGACCGAAACGACGGCCACGGATGTGGCGCATGGGGGCGCAGGGATGGCCGAGGCAGGGATGCCTCAGCTGGACTTCTCGACCTTCCCCAACCAGATTTTCTGGCTTTTGATCACGCTGGCCGTGATCTACTTCGTGTTGTCGCGCGTCGCGCTGCCGCGCATTGGCGCGGTTCTGGCCGAGCGCAAGGGCACGATCACCAATGACCTTGCCGCAGCCGAAGAGCTGAAGCAGAAGGCCGTGGGCGCCGAGAAGGCCTATAACGACGCGCTGGTTGCGGCCCGTGCCGAGGCGGCCAAGATCGTGGCTGCGGCCAAGGCCGATATCCAGAAGGATCTGGACAAGGCGCTGGCCAAGGCCGATGCCGAGATTGCCGCCAAGGCGGCCGAATCCGAAAAGCGGATTGGCGAAATTCGCGCAGGGGCCATGGAAGCCGTGACCGAGGTCGCCAAGGACACCGCCAAGGAACTGGTGGCGGCCCTGGGTGGCAAGGCTGATGCCAAGGCTGTCACCGCCGCCGTGACTGCCGCGTTGAAAGGGTAAGGCCATGAAACATCTGATCCTTCCCTTTGCCCTGTTGAGCGCCAGCCCCGCCTTTGCGGCCGGTGGCCCGTTCTTCTCGCTGTGGAATTCGAACTTTGTGGTTCTGCTGGCCTTCCTGGTGTTTATCGGGATTCTGCTGTGGGCCAAGGTTCCGGGCAAGCTGGGCGGCATGCTGGATGCGCGTGCCAACCAGATCAAGGCCGAGCTGGCCGAGGCCCGGGCGCTGCGCGAAGAGGCGCGTGCGCTGCTGTCGTCTTACGAGAAGAAGCAGAAGGACGTGCAGGAACAGTCCGAGCGCATCGTAGCGGCTGCCAAGGATGAGGCTTTGGCCGCGGCCAAGCAGGCCAAGGAAGATCTGAAGCTGTCGATCGCGCGCCGTCTGGCTGCGGCCGAAGAGCAGATCGCCAGCGCCGAGGCTTCGGCCCTGCGTCAGGTGCGCGAGCGGGCGGTGACCGTGGCGGTTGCTGCGGCGGCCGATGTGCTGGCCAAGCAAAGCTCGGCCCAAGCGGCGGCGGCCTCGATCGACGAGGCGATTGCCCAGGTTGAAGCGAAGCTGCACTAAGCCTTGCCTGACAGGAAACAGGAAAACCCCGGGCTGGCCCCGGGGTTTTTTCGTTAGTGGCGGCTTTTTTCGTGTTGCAGGCGCTGGCGGGCGATGGCCTCGTTCCGGGCGGCCTTGATCTGGTCGGACATGGATCGGGTGACATAATCCATATGCGCCTCGACCGCCGCGCGGGCGGCCTTCGGGTCGCGCGCCTGGATGCCGGTGTTGATGGCGCGGTGCTGGTCCAGAAGCATGTCGCGGGTCAGGCGGTTCTTGAACATCACTTGCCGGTTGTAAAACACGCCCTGGCGTAAAAGGTCATACATCGAGCGCATCATGTGCAGCATGACGACGTTGTGGCTGGCCTCGATAATGGCCATGTGGAAATTGGCGTCGAGGTCGGCCTCATCGGTCGGGTCGCGTTTCTGATGCGCCGCTTCCATCTTGCGGAAAATGGTGTCGATCACCTCAAGATCGGTGTTCGAGCCGAAATGCGCCGCGCGTTCGGCGGCCAGCCCCTCCATGTCGCGGCGGAAGGCGACATAGTCGAAAACCGCGTCTTCATGGGTTGAGAAAAGCTCGATCAGCGCGGGTGAAAAGGCCGAGCCCAGCACATCGGCGACAAAGACCCCGGCATTGGGTTTGGCCATGAGCAGGCCCCGGTCTTGCAGATCGGCGATGGCCTCGCGCAGCGAGGGGCGCGAGACGCCCAGCCGGTCAGAGAGTTCGCGTTCCGAGGGCAGGCGTTCGCCGGGGCGAAGGATGCCGCGCAGGATCAGGAGTTCCACCTGATGGACCACGCTCTGCGAGAGCTTTTCCGCTTCGATCTTCTGGAACGGCATCGTCTCCTCCGGCGATTGGTTCAAACATATGACCAATTTCGGGGAAACATCAATGAAGAAGGGCCGGAGGTTTCCCCTCCGGCCCAAATTTTTCCTAACAGGTGACGCGGGGTTCAGCGCGTCGGGCGGATGATGATTTCCACCCGGCGGTTCATCGCGCGGCCCGCTTCGGTCTGGTTGGTGGCGATTGGTGCATCTTCGCCGCGCCCGATGGTGGCGATGCGGCCCGTCGGCACGCCCGAGCTGCGCAGCACCTCGGCCACGGCGACGGCGCGGCGTTGCGACAGGTCCTGATTATAGGCGGCCTCGCCGACGTTGTCGGTATGGCCGATCACCTCGATGGTGGAGTTGGGATAGCGGATCAGGCTGGAGGCCACCGCGCGCAGGTCGCCGACCAGATTGCCCGAAAGCGCGGCGCTGTCGGTGGCGAACAAAAGGTCTTGCGGCATGTTGACGACCAGATAGCCGCCCATGTTGGTGACCGAGATGTTGGAGTTCAGCGAGCTGCGCAGTTCGGCCGCCTGACGGTCAAGGTCCGACCCGATGGCCGCGCCGGTGGCGGCACCGACCGCGCCGCCCAGGATCGCGCCCTTCAGTTCATCCCCGTCGCCCGACACCGCGACACCGGCCATGGCGCCCAGCATCCCGCCGATGATTGCGCCGCTTTTGGCGCGGGCGTTCGGGTCTTCGGGATAGGCGTTGGGATCAACGCAGGCCGAAAGGGTCAGCGCGCCGAGGGCGGCGAGAATCATCGGGGTCTTCAGGGTCATGGTCGTGCCTCGTTACTTGGGGTCGGCGTTTTCCGCCTTGGGGTTCGGCGTTTCCCGCCTTGGGCCCCATATAGCAGGCTTGGCCCTGCTATCCCATAGCAGCGCCGGGCAAACGCGGGTTCTTGCCCATCACGGCTGCGTGTTGGTCGGGGCTGGGCGGTCTGAGCGGCTGTCTTTGCGGGCGCTTTCCCAGGCGAGAAGCGCGCGTTTCACCGGCAGGCCCCAGTGATAGCCGCCAAGCGCCCCCGATTGGCGCAGCGCGCGGTGGCAGGGGATGAGATAGCTGATCGGGTTGCGCCCGACGGCGGTGCCGACCGCGCGCACCGCCTTGTCATGGCCGATGGCGCGGGCCAGTTCGCCGTAGCTGGTGACATGGCCCGAGGGGATGGACAAGAGCGCCTCCCAGACCTTGATCTGGAAGGGGGCGCCGATGAGGTGGAGCCGCGTCTCGCCTGCGCCGAAGGCGGCGGCGGCAAGGGGGGCGATGGCGGCATCGTCGCGCTGGAAATCGGCGGCGGGCCAGCGGCGCATCAGGTCATCGGTCGCCGCCGTCTGCCCCATTTCGGCGGCAAAGCCCATGCCGCAGATGCCGCGCGGGGTGGCCATGACGACGGTTTCGCCAAAGGGCGAGGGGGCAAGCCCCCAGCGGATGGTCAGCCCGGCACCGCCCTTGGCATAAGTGCCGGGGGTCATCGCCTCCCATGTCACGAAAAGATCATGCAGGCGCCCGGGGCTGGACAGGCCGGTTTCATGGGCGGTGGCAAGCGTGGTGAAGCGCTGGGCGAGAAGGTCGCGGGCGTGGTCAAGGGCCAGGTATTGCAGATAGCGTTTCGGGCTGACGCCAACCCATTGGCTGAACAGGCGTTGGAAATGGGCAGGCGACAGGCCGATGCGGGCAGCAAGGGTTTCAAGCGTCAGGCCGGGGCCGGCCTGGTCCATCTCGCGCAGGGCCCGCGCGATGGTGGCGTAGTGGTAGCTGGGGCTCTGGTCGGTCATGGCGCTCTCCTGCGGGGCAAGCTTAGGGGAAGCTGCGGGCGCAGGCGACCCGGATCTTGCGGGAAGAGCGTTGCAGCCGCACCGCCCGATGGTGCATAGATCGGCCATGGCCAAGCAGCTTTCCTATCCCGCGATGCAGCGCATCTTTGCCCGGTTCCAGGAATTGGAGCCCGAGCCGAAGGGTGAATTGCACCATGTCAACGCCTTTACCCTTGTGGTCGCGGTCGCCCTTTCGGCGCAGGCGACCGATGCGGGTGTGAACAAGGCCACGGCGCGGCTGTTTCAGATTGCCGACACGCCCGAAAAGATGCTGGCCTTGGGCGAAGAGGGACTGATCGAGCATATCAAGACCATCGGTCTTTATCGCAACAAGGCCAAGAACGTCATCCGCTTGAGCCAGATGCTGATTGATGAGTATGGCGGGCAAGTGCCTTCGTCCCGCGCGGCCTTGCAATCCTTGCCCGGTGTGGGGCGCAAGACGGCCAATGTCGTCTTGAACATGTGGTTCCACCAGCCTGCGCAGGCGGTGGATACCCATATCTTCCGCGTCGGCAACCGCAGCGGCATTGCACCGGGCCGCGACGAGGCGGCGGTGGAGCGCGCCATTGAAGACAACGTGCCTGCCGAGTATCAGCAGCATGCGCATCACTGGCTGATCCTGCATGGCCGCTATATCTGCGTGGCGCGCAAACCCAAATGCGGCATCTGCCCCATTCGCGATGACTGCCAGTTCGAGGACAAGACCGCATGAAGAAGTATCAGGTTGTGGGCATCGGCAATGCGATTGTCGATGTGATCACGCAGGCCGATGAGTCCTTCCTTGAGATGATGGGCATCGAAAAGGGCATCATGCAGCTGGTCGAGCGCGAGCGGGGTGAGCTTTTGTATGCGGCGATGAAAGACCGGGTGCAGGCGCCGGGCGGGTCTGTGGCCAATACGCTGGCGGGGCTTGGCAATCTGGGTTTGAAAACCGCCTTCATCGGCCGGGTGCATGATGACACCTTGGGCCGGTTCTATGCCCAGGGCATGGCCGAGGATGGCACCGATTTTGTCAACCCTCCGGTGCCGGGGGGGGAATTGCCGACCTCGCGGTCGATGATCTTTGTGTCCAAGGATGGCGAGCGGTCGATGAACACCTATCTGGGCATCTCGTCCGAGCTTGGCCCTCAGGACGTGTCGGACGCGGTGGCGGGGGATACGGATTATCTGTTCCTTGAGGGCTATCTTTACGACAAGCCCAAGGGCAAGGCGGCCTTCGAGCGGGCGGCGAAGCTGTGCCAGAAGGCCGGGGGCCGCGCGGGGATTGCGCTTTCGGACCCGTTCTGCGTCGACCGGCATCGCGACGACTTTCGCCGGTTGGTGAAGGATCTGGATTATGTGATCGGCAATGAACATGAGTGGTCGAGCCTGTATCAGACCGATCTTGAGGCCGCTTTGGCCCAAGCCGTTCAGGATGCGGGGCTTGTCGTTTGCACGCGGTCGGGCGATGAGGTGATCTTGGCGCGCGGGGCCGAGCGCGCCGTGGTGCCGGTGCGCCGGGTGGTGCCGGTGGATGCCACCGGCGCGGGCGATCAGTTTGCCGCCGGTTTCATCTATGGCATGGCGACGGGGCAGGGGCTGGAACTGGCGGGTCGCATGGGTTGTGCGGCGGCGGCCGAGGTCATCAGCCATTACGGCGCACGGCCCGAGGCCGACTTGAAGGCGCTTTTTCGGGCGCAGGGGCTTTTGTAAGGAAAAACGGCATGGATTACGCAGCGGCAGGCAATTCGATTTCGTCGGGCAAGCAGCCCAAGCACAAGGTCGGCAAGAAGGGTTTGGGTGCCGAGAAAAGCCCGCGCGGGGGCAAGGCTTCGAAAGAGGAGCTTTTGGCGCGGATGAAGGCGGCGGCTGAGGCCAAGAAAAAGGGCTGAGGGTTTTCGGGGATTTCCCCTTTGGCGGGGGATAGCCCCCCACCCCCAGCCCCTCCCTACGAGGGGGAGGGGAGGCGCATGGTGTTCAGGCTTGGGCGGCTTGGCTGGATCGTGGGAAACAGGCGCGCGGGGCCGGACTTGAACCGGCATCAAGCCGGATAACCGGCCCCCCGAAGTCGCCCGCTGTTTTTCGTCATGCAGGCAGATGCCCCGATTGCGTTAACTGAAGCTGCGTGGCTTGCCGCGCAGGCGCCAGGCCTTGAGCGCCTCGCCCGGCAGGATGGCCGCGCAGGCGACATAGCGCGGCACGAGGCGGCGGGGCGCGCTGATCGCGCGCCAGAGCCATTCCATGGCGATGGCGCGCACCCAGCGCGGGGCGCGGGTCTGGCGGCCCGAGATGAAATCGAGCCCCGCCCCGATGGAGGCAAAGCCCACGGTCGGGGCCAGATCGCGGCCCAAAGCGGCAAAATGCTCTTGCTTGGGCGAGCCGAGGGCCACAAGGCAGAGGCCGACATCGCGGGCGGCAAGTTCGGCCAAGATGCGGCGGGCCTCTTCTCCCTTTGGGTCGAAATCCATCTGCGGCGCGTGGCGCATCACCACGACAAGGCCGGGGATGTCGCGCATCAACTGCTCGGCCGAGGCGGCGAGCGTTTCCTCGGTGCTGCCCACCATCGCGACGCTGCGGCCCGCGCGGGCGGCCACCGTCAGCATGGGCCGGATCATGTCGGAACCTTGCACCAAGCCCACCGGGCGGCCGGCCAGCCGCGACAGCCAGACGATGGGGTTGCCATCGGCGCAGATCATCTCATGGCGGGCATAGGCGCTGTGGTAATCGGGCAGGCGGTGCAGTTTGACGATGTGATCAAGGTTGATCGTGGCCAGCGCAAAGCCCTGACGCGCGCGAAGGCGCTGGTCAAGCGCGGTCATCAGCGCCTGGGGTGTGGGAATGTTGACGGCAATCACCGCCGGGCCGATCTGAAACTGCACGTCAAAACACCTGAAACGTCGAATTCTGTCGTCCTAGCACAGGGATTGCCCCTTGGACGAGGGTGAAGTTTGGTGGCAAGCCCGGCTGCCTTGGTTTGCCCGCATTTCAAGGCTAGCATGGCGCGTGACCGCGCCGATTTGGGTGTGGGTGTGACCTTGTGATTTTGAAAGCCAAGCCCTTTGCCAAGCCCCAATATCATCGCCTATCTCGTGCTGGCACTGTGGCCTTTCGTGGCCTGGCAGCTGTGGCGGCGGCTTGATCCGGGCCGGGCGCTGATCTGGACGATCTTGGGCGGCTATCTCTTGTTGCCGCCGCTGACGGCCTTCAACTTTCCGGTGATCCCGGATCTGGACAAGGTGTCGGTGCCGAACCTGATGGCGCTGGCCTGTGCGCTGTGGCTGGCG
>Ga0255182_1001157_pt1 | contig 14497 bp, 10 predicted proteins | sample Atl_UVDOM_RepA_8_FD_188420 | JGI IMG/M metagenome (GOLD analysis project Ga0255182, IMG submission 188420) | Freshwater microbial communities from Altamaha River, Georgia, United States - Atl_UVDOM_RepA_8d | ecosystem: Environmental > Aquatic > Freshwater > River | place: USA: Georgia...
CCTGATTTCGATCACGGACGGCCAGATCTATCTCACCCGCAGCCTCTTCAACGCGAGCGTGCGTCCCGCCATCGACATCGGACGCTCGGTCTCCAGAATCGGGGGCCAGGCGCAGCACTTCCTCATCAAGCAGGAAGCCGGGCGAATGAAACTCGACTACCTGCAGTTCCTCGAGCTCGAAGCATTCACCCGCTTCGGCGCCCGCCTCGAGGCCTCGATGGAGGCCACGATTCGCCGCGGGCAGCTGCTGCGGGAAATCCTCAAGCAGGACCGCCTGATGCCACTGCCTGAAACCTTCCACATCGCCTGGCTCGTGGCGTTCAACGAGAACCTGCTGCAAATCGACGGACTTCAGGCGGCGCTCGAGAAGCTGGAGGCGCGGGTTCGCGGCAGCGACCTCACGCTGGACAGCCCGCGCCAGTCCTGGGTGCGCGCGGTCAAGGACTGCTTGGGCGAGGCGACGGCGGCGGGCCCGGACACACGATGAGCAGGCGGCGCGATCTCGAGCGGCACCGCGAGCAGCTCGACGAAATGCACGAAATCTTGAACTCGATGAAAATGCTGGCGTTCATGGAATCGCGCAAGCTCGGCGAGATCATCGCCACCGAACGGGCAGTGGTCCGACACATCGACGCGACGGCGCAGGGTTTCCTGACCTGGTGGCCTGCGCTCCGGCCAGCCCCGCCGCCAGGCCCGCGCGTCTGCGTACTGCTCGGCTCGGAGCGCGGCTTCTGCGGCGACTTCAGCGAAGCCGTCGCCCGCGCGGCCGGCGCAGATGCTGCGGTTCGCCTGATCGCTGTCGGCCACAAACTGCACGGACTCCTGCTGGACGACCCGCGCGTCACCGCCCGCCTCGACGGCGCGAGCGTGGCCGAGGAGATTCCTTCACTGCTCACCGGGATTGTCGAAGCGCTCGCGCAGGCCCGGGCGTCGCTAGGCCCATGCCAGGTGGAGGTCGCCCTGCATCCGGAAGCGAGCGGAGGTGTCGTGCGAAAGCCCCTGCTACCGCCATTTCCGACACCACCGGCGGACGAACCGCGGCGCCCGCGCCCCCTGCTCTACCTTTCCCCGGAAGGTTTTCTCGGGGCTCTGGTGGAGCAATACCTGTTTGCGGCGCTGAAGGAGACGATCTGCGCATCGCTGCTGGCGGAGAACACGCGAAGGATGGCGCACCTCGACAACGCCTCGCGGCATCTCGAGGACAGGATCGAGGCACTGCGGCAGAGGACCAACACGCTGCGCCAGGAGGAGATCACCGAAGAGCTCGAGGTGATTCTGCTCAGCGTCGAGAACAGGATGGCAGACAGGCTTCGCGCGGTGCGTTGACCGCGCGCCCGCGACGGATCACGACTCGTGCTCCAGTTCGTGGCGCGCACGCTCCAGCAACTCGCGCTGCGCCGCGTCCGGCTTCGGATGCTCGAGGTTCAGACCCCGGACCGCGGAAGCGATGACTTCGGCCACGACCGCACGCGTCACCCACTTGTCGTCCGCCGGCACCACGTACCACGGCGCCCAGTCGGTGCTCGTTGCGGAAATCGCCTTTTCATAGGCATGCATGTAATCGTCCCAGAAGCTGCGCTCGACGAGATCCGCCTGCGTGAACTTCCAGTTCTTCTCCGGGTTGTTCAGCCGCTCGAGGAATCGCCGCTTCTGCTCATGGCGTGACAGGTGCAGGAAAAACTTGAGTATCACGGTTCCGTTGCGCGCCAGATGGCGCTCGAAAGCGTTGATGTCGTCGAATCGGTGTTGCCAGAAATGACCGTTGACGTCCTCGATCGGCAGTCTCTGTGCAGCCAGGATTTCCGGGTGCACGCGCACCACGAGCACGTCCTCGTAGTAGGAGCGATTGAAGATGCCGATCCGGCCGCGCTCCGGCAAGCGCCGCATGTAGCGCCAGAGGAAATTGTGATCGACCTCTTCGAGCGACGGCCGCTTGAAGCTATAGACTTCGCAGCCCTGCGGGTTGATGCCGGACATGACGTGCTTGATCGTGCTGTCCTTGCCGGCCGCGTCCATGGCCTGGAACACGATCAGGAGCGCATAGCGATCCGTCGCGTACAAGAGTTCCTGGGCCTCCGACAAGGCCTTGACGCTTTGCTCCAGCATCTCTTCGGCGAGCCTGCGGGCATCCGCCTTGCCAAGGCGGCGCATCTCCTCTGTCTGGGCCCAACCCGGATCATGCCGCGCCAGCGAGACGTCGGTCCCCGGCTGGATGCGGAACAAATCGTCGATGATGTCGCGAAGCATGAACCGACCTCGCTGCGGTCATGGTTGATCGTTCGGGCTTTGCAACCCGTTGCCGGCCCTCAGCGCATCCGCGGGCTTCGGATCCCGCACCGCCGCGTCAGTCGATTACATCAAAGCCGAAATTGAACATCAGCGCCTCGTCGACGAGGAACACGAGGTCGAAGGACCAGCGGCCCATGTCGATGCCCAGCGAGGGGATGATCACCGGGCCGATGTCGCCGATCGTCACCGGCAGCGAGTCCTCGTGCTCGTCGTGGTAGCCGTGGATGAGGCCGCCGGAGAGTTTCAGGTGCAGGCCGGTTTGCTCGTCGATGCGGTAGAAATCGAACTGTCGCCCGAAATACAGGTACTGCGAGAACTGGCCGTAGGAGTTGTTGAACAGGCCCAGCCCGTAAAACCAGCCGCCCGGCTTCTTCACCTCGGCGCCTCCGTAGATCGGCGGCCCTTCGTAGTCGTCACTGTCCGTGTAATGCGTATAGCTCGCTAGCTGGAGTTCGAGCTTGTCGGCACCGGGCTTGAACAGGAAATCGGTGGGCGCGGCGGCTGCGGCGCCGGGGACCAGGAGCACCAGGGCCAGGAGGCGCAGGCGACGGCGCCAGTCAACGGGTTTCATCGTTCCTCCCGAACGCGTGTTGGCCATCGACTTGCAGGCCGCGGCCGTATCCATGTCGAAGACATCCTGATCGTGGCCCCGGGACGCTGCGCCGACCCGGAGCCTCCGGGCCGACAGCCAGCATCGACGGGGGCTCAGTAGTTATAGGCGGGCGCGGGTGCGGGCGCGGGTGCCGGCGCCGCTTCGGCGACGAAGATCTCGACCCGCCGGTTCTGCGCGCGCCCGGCCGGCGTCGAGTTGTCGGCGACCGGCTCGCGGGAACCACGGCCGTCAATCGCGATGCGCTGCTGAGCGACGCCCTGCATGGCCAGGTAATCGCGCACGCTGGCAGCGCGCCGCACCGACAGCGGGTCGTTGATCGCGTCGGTGCCGGTACTGTCGGTGTGGCCGATGATGCGCACGGTGGTCACGGAATTCGCCTGCAGCGTCTGTGCGAAGCGGTCGAGGATCGGGCGCATCTCGGGCTTCACGTCGGCGCGGTTGGTGTCGAAGGAGATGTCGCTCGGGATCTCGAGCTTCAACTGGTTGTCGGCAGTCTGCGTCACTTCGACGCCGGTGCCCTGCGTCGCCTGCTCCATTGCCTGCTTCTGCTGCTGCATGCGCTGCGACCACAGGTAGCCGCCGCCGGCGCCGACAGCGGCGCCCGCCGCCGCGCCGATCGCCGCCCCCTTGCCGCCGCCGGCAATCGCGCCCAATGCCGCGCCCGCCGCCGCGCCGATCCCGGCGCCCGTCGCGGTGCCGCGCTGGGTCTCGGTCATGTTCGCGCAGCCGGAAAGCAGGCCGGTGATGATGAGCGCGCAAAGTGCCGTGCGATGAGTCATGCGTAGTCCTCCCTGATGATCGGCGTAATCCCGCAGTTGCCGTTCCCGGCGCTGCCCTATGCGATTGTAGCGCCGCCAGGGTCGGCTTCGTGCAGGACAACGAGACGAGCGCCGCACGGGAGTTGATCCAGCGCAAGGGGCGGCCGCGCGAGGCCCCCCGGGAGCTCAGGCGTGCCCCACGTCCACCTGCCCCCGCGTGGCGCCCCCGACGCTCGCGAGCGCCCGCTCGACGACGTCGCGCGCGAGGTGCTCGCGGACGTCGCGCGACGCGGGCAACATCGCCGCGCGCAGCGCGAGCAGCATCGCGACGGCCTGCAGCACGTCGCCGTTCGCAGCCGGCGAGCGACCTTCCAGTTGCTGGTCCAGCGAGTTCAGCAGCGCGGTGACGAGCAGCGCGACGCGTTCCGGCGAGACCGTCTGCGGGTGCAGTTCGAAAGCGACGTCGAGCACGGCGCCGCCCGAGGTGACGGCGCGGTAGGGCAGCTTTTTCATGGCGAACCGGCTCACTGTTTTTGTCCACGCCCTGCGTACGCTGGCCGGCTGGGCCCCGGTTCACGTCCTGCGCGGACCCGTCAGTGGAAATCCCGCGACGCCGTCGGCAGGCGGCCGAGCAACGCGGTGCAATCGTGCAGACGGTGCGCGATCACGTGCACGACGCTGCCCTCGCGCTGCACTTCGCCGTCGACGCCCAGCAAGCGCGCGCCCAGCAGTTCGCGGCGCTGCGCGTCGACGAGGCTGGACCAGACGATGAGGTTGGTCACGCCGCTCTCGTCCTCGAGGGTGACGAACACGACGCCGGTCGCGGTGCCCGGACGCTGGCGCATGATGACGAGCCCGGCGGTATGCACGCGGGCGCCGTGAGGCAGCTGCCGGATCTCGAACGCGGTCACGCAGGCACGCCGGTCGAGCAGTGGCCGCAACAGCGCTAGCGGATGGCGGCCTAGCGTGAGCCCCAGCGACGCATAGTCAGCGATCAGGTCGTCCCCCTCGCTGGGCCGACGCAGCAGCGGCTGCGCTTCGCGGATGCCCGCGTCGCGCAGCACCGGCAGCGGCGCCTCGACGCCGAGCGCCGACCAGCGAGCGCGATGGCGGTTGCCGGCGATGCCGGCGAGTGCGCCGGCCGCACCCAGCAGCGAGAGCTCGCGTCGGTCGAGCCGCGCGCGCCGCGCGAGGTCCTGCACGTCGGTGAACGCGGCCTGCGCGCGCGCCGCGACGATGCGCCCGGCGGCTGCCTCCGTGCAGCCTTTCACGAGCCGCAGGCCGAGCCGCAGCGCGGGCTCGCCCTCGCCTTCGAGCGTGCAGTCCCAGGCGCTGTGCGCGACGTCGACCGGCGCCACGACGACGCCGTGGCGCTGCGCGTCCTGCACGAGCTGCGACGGCGCGTAGAAACCCATCGGCTGGCTGTTGAGCAGCGCACAGGTGTAGGCCGCGGGCTCATGGCATTTGAGCCACGCGGAGACGTAGGCGAGCAGCGCGAAGCTCGCGGCGTGCGATTCAGGGAAGCCGTACTCACCGAAGCCCTGGATCTGCTGGAAGATCCGCTGCGCGAACTCCTCGGCGTAACCGCGCGCGCGCATGCCCTCGACGAGCTTCGCCTCGAAGTGCCCGAGGCCGCCGTGGCGCTTCCAGGCCGCCATCGAGCGCCGCAGCTGGTCCGCCTCGCCGGGCGTGAAGCCCGCGGCGACCATCGCGAGCTTGATCACCTGCTCCTGGAACAGCGGCACGCCGAGCGTGCGCTCGAGCACGCCGCGCACGTCCTCGCTCGGGTAGTCGACGGCCTCCTCGCCGTTCCGCCGACGGAGATAGGGATGCACCATCTCGCCCTGGATCGGGCCCGGACGGATGATCGCGACCTCGATCACGAGATCGTAATAACACGCGGGCTTCAGCCGCGGCAGCATCGACATCTGCGCGCGCGATTCGATCTGGAACACGCCGACGGTGTCGGCGCGCTGGATCATCGCGTAGGTGGCCGGGTCCTCGGCGGGCACGTCGGCCATGGCGAATGGCCGGCCGCGTCGCGCGGCGACGAGCGCGCAGGCGCGGCGGATCGCGGAGAGCATGCCGAGCGACAGGCAGTCGACCTTCAGCAGGCCCAGCGCGTCGAGATCGTCCTTGTCCCACTGGATCACGGTGCGCTCGGGCATCGCGGCGTTCTCGATGGGCACCAGTTCGTCGAGCGGGCCGTCGGAGATGACGAAGCCGCCGACGTGCTGCGACAGGTGGCGCGGGAAACCGATCAGCTCCGCGACGAGCGCGGTCAGGCGCTGCATCACCGGATTGTCCGGATCGAAGCCGACCTCGCGCAGGCGTTCGGCGATGTCGGCGCGGCCGTCCCACCAGTAGAGGTTGCGGGCGATGCGGTCGACCTGCTCCAGCGACAGGCCCAGCGCCTTGCCGACGTCGCGCACGGCGCTGCGCGTGCGGTAGCGGATGACGGTCGCCGCCAGCGCCGCCCGCTGCCGCCCGTACTTGCGGTAGACGTACTGTATGACCTCTTCACGCCGCTCGTGCTCGAAGTCGACGTCGATGTCGGGCGGCTCGCCGCGCTCGCGCGAGATGAAGCGCTCGAACAGCATGTCCATGCGCGCCGGGTCGACCTCGGTGATGCCGAGGCAGTAGCAGACCGCCGAGTTCGCCGCCGATCCTCGGCCCTGGCACAGGATGCCGCGGCTGCGCGCGAAGCGGACGATGTCGTGCACCGTCAGGAAAAAAGCCTCGTAGCCCAGCTCGGCGATCAGCCGCAGTTCGTGCTCCACCTGGGCACGCACCGTGCCCGGCATGCCGCGGGGCCAGCGCCGCGCGACGCCGCGCTCGGTCAGTGCGCGGAGGTGCGCTGCGGGCGTCGCACCGGCCGGCACCAGCTCACGTGGGTAGGTGTAGCGGAGTTCGGCGAGCGAGAAGCGGCAGCGCGCGGCGACGCGCACGGCCTCGGCCAGCAAATCGGACGGATACAGGCGCGCGAGGCGCGAACGCGGCCGGAGGTAACGTTCGCCGTTCTGGAACAGCGCCTCGCCCGCCTGCGCCAGCGGGCGCTTCAGGCGCACTGCGGCCAGCACGTCGCACAGCGGGCGCCGCGCCGGCACGTGCATGTGCACGTCGCCGGCCGCGACGAGGGGCAGGTCGTTGCGCGCGCCCAGGGCGCGCAACGCGTGCAGCCGCGCCGCGTCGTCGCCCTCGTAGAAGCGCTCCACCGCGATCCACGCGCGCCCCGGGAAGCGCGCCGCGACCCACTGCGCGTCGGCGTCGAGCGGCGTGGCCGGCGGCAGCCACAGCGCGAGCAGGGTCGGCGCGGCAACGCCGAGATCTTCGCGCGTGACGCGGTAGGCGCCCTTGGCACACTGGCGCCGGGCCCGGCTCACGAGCCGCGACAGCGCGGCGTAGCCGGCCGCGTCCGGCACCAGCAGCACCAGCCGCAGGCCGTCGTCGAGCCTCAGCTCGGTGCCGACGATCAGTCGGCATGCGGTTTCCCTGGCCGCGACGTGGGCGCGCACGATGCCCGCAAGGGAGCATTCGTCGGTCAGCGCCAGCGCCCCGTAGCCGAGCGACGCCGCCTGGGCGACCAGCTCTTCGGGATGGGAGGCGCCCCGCAGGAAGCTGAAATTGCTGACGCAGTGGAGCTCGGCGTAGTCGGGGTCGGGCATCGGGCGGGCCGGAATACTGTTTTTATATACAGTATTTGAACCGCCCGCCCCTGCACCGTCAATCGATCCTGCGCCAGCTCAAGGCAGCGGCCGGCGCGGCCGACACACTGGCGAAGAGGTCCGGAACGGACAGGCCCAGGAGTGGATGAACATGCGCGCGAGAAACCTGCTGCTGCCCGTGGCACTGATGGCTGCCGCAGTGGCGGTGTTCGCCGACCCGCTGCCGACGGAGGCCTCGTCGCCCGCCGCGGACTTCGCCGCCGCCCGCGTCGAGGACACCCGCAGCCTCCTGTTCGGCCACGCCGCGCCTGCCCCCGTCGCCCCGCCGGCCGGGCTGTCCTGCGCCGAACTCTACGAGCGCCGCCTCGCCCTGATGCGCACGCAGCTCGACTATCGTCCGCCGTATTCCGACGACCCGCGCAACAAGGCCGCCTTCGTGGTCGGCACGATGTGGACCCCGGGCTTCTACTTCCTGCCCTTTTCCGCCGTCCAGGATTACCTCGACGCCGACCGCAAGACCGACGCCGAACACGAGCTCGACCAGCTGCGCCACGCCTCGGCGATGCAGCAGTGCTACGTCCGCTGAACTGACGCACGCCGGGGGTCCCGCCGCATGGTCACGGTCGGCGACCGGCGCTATCATGCGCCCGGCCTCGATTCACCCGTGCCACGGCACGTCAGCAGACTATCCGGACGACCAGACGCCCATGTTTGAAACCCTCAAAGCACTGAATCCCGACCCCATCCTCGGCCTCATGGCCGCCTATCGAGCGGACCAGAATCCGCAACGCGTCGACCTCGGCGTCGGCGTCTACAAGGATGAAGCCGGCCACACGCCGATTCTCGACTGCGTGAAGAAGGCCGACGAACTGCACCACGCCGCCGAGACGAGCAAGACCTACGTCGGCCCCCCGGGCGACCCGGATTTCAACGCCGGGATCGAGCGCCTGATCTTCGGCGCCGACCACCCGCAGCTGAAAGCGGGTCTCATCCGCACCGTGCAGGCCCCGGGCGGCTGCGGTGCGCTGCGCATCGCGGCGGAGCTCATCAACCGCGCGAAGCCGGGCGCGGCGATCTGGGTGTCCGATCCGACCTGGGCCAACCACGTGCCGCTGCTCGGCGACGCGGGCCTCGAAATCAAGATCTATCCCTACTACGACGCCGCGAGCCAGGCCCTCAAGGCCGATGCGATGATGAGCGCGCTGGCGCAGATCCCGGCCGGCGACCTCGTGCTGCTGCACGGCTGCTGCCACAACCCCTGCGGCGTGGACCTGAAGCCCGCCGAGTGGGACGCCGTGGCGGAACTCGCTGTCGCGCGCGGCTTCACGCCCTTCGTCGACCTCGCCTACCTCGGCCTCGGCACCGGCCTCGACGAGGACGCCTACGGCGTGCGCAAGCTCGCGGCGAGCGTGCCGGAACTCGTCGTCGCCAGCTCCTGCTCGAAGAACTTCGGCCTCTATCGCGAGCGCGTCGGCGCGCTGTCGCTGCTGTCGCCGAACGCCGCGCAGACCGACATCGTCTACGGCCAGATCCAGAACGTCGCGCGCGGCGTGTACTCCATGCCGCCGAACTACGGTGGCGCGCTGGTCGGCCGCATCCTCGCCGACGCCGGCCTCACGCAGGCCTGGCGCGACGAGCTGACCGCGATGCGCGAGCGTATCAACGGGCTGCGCGGCCAGCTGGCCGGCAAGTTCCGCGAGCGCCTCGGCAACGGCCGCTTCGACTTCATCCCGCAGCAGCTCGGCATGTTCTCCTTCCTCGGCCTGACGAAGGAGCAGGTGCAGCGCCTGCGCGCCGAGTACAGCATCTACATGGTCGATTCGAGCCGTATCAACGTGGCCGGCGTCAACCAGCAGAACATCGACTACTTCGTCGACGCGGTCTGCAAGGTGCTGTGAGCGCTTCATACGATTGCCCCCTCTCCCGCGCGCGCTGTCTCCTGGTCACATTTGTGCCCGCTCGTGGCTTGCTGTGAGCGAGGCGTGATCGAGCGCCAGGCCTCGTCACCTCTCCCGTTCCGGGAGAGGTCGACGCCGAAGGGCGGCGGGTGAGGGTGGCCTGAGCCGGCGCAGCGCCGATCTGAAACGACCCTCACCCGGCCTGGCGGCCGGCCTCTCCCGGGGCGGGAGAGGCGAAAAATCAAATCGCCGGTCGCGCCCCCCGCCACGGCCGCGCCTTCTCGAAGGCCGATGCGACCCGGAACACCGTCGGGTCGTCGAAGGTGCGGCCGACGATCTGCAGGCCCGTCGGCATCCCCGTCGTCCCGAAGCCGCTCGGCACGCTCGCCACCGGGCACCACGACATCATGTTGAACGGATAGGTCATTGCCCAACCGACGTAGGCCGGCACCGGCTTGCCGTCGATCAGCAGCTCGCGCGCCATGTCGTCGTACTCGGCGTCGAGGCAGGACACCGCGCAGGTCGGGCAGACCAGCGCATCGTATTTCTCGAGCACCGGGCCGAGTTTCTGCCACATGCCGCCGCGCACGACGTTCGAGCGATAGAGCCGCGCGGCGCTGTGCGACAGCCCCGCCTCGAGCAACTGCACGACGTGCGGCGTCATCTGGTGGCGCCAGCGCGGCAGCAGGTCGCCACACAGTGCGGCGAACAGGCCTTCCCACCAGGTCTGCCACGCGTCGAGCACCGTGTAGTCCCAGCCGATGTCGACTTCCTCGACCGTCGCGCCGAGACGCTTCAGCGCGCGCACGGCCTCGAGCGTGTTTTTCCGCACGTCCTCCGCGACTTCGAAGTAGCCGAGGTCCATCGAGAACGCGATCTTCATGCCCTTGATGCCGGGATATTCGAGCGGCAGGTCGACTTTCTCGCGCAGCGAGCAGATGTCCGCGACGTGCTGGCCGGACATCACGTTCTGCATCAGCGCGGCATCGGCGACGCTGCGCGTCATCGGCCCGTAGTGCAGCAGGGTCTCGAGCGGATGCTCCGCGTCGAGCGGGTTGCGGCCGAACGGCGGCTTGTAGCCGAAGATGCCGTTGATGGCGGCCGGGATGCGGATCGAGCCGCCACCGTCGGTGCCGTCGGCGATTGTCGTCATGCCCGCCGCCACCGCCGCGCCCGAACCGCCGGACGAGCCTCCGCAGGTGTACTGCGGGTTCCACGGGTTGCGCGACACGCCCCACAGCGGGCTCTTGGTGATGCCGCCATGCGCGAGTTCCGGCGTGGTCGTGCGCGAGAGCAGGATTGCGCCCGCCTTCAGCAGGCGCTCGACGGTGGGCGCGGAATGCGCCGGCCGGAAATCCCGGAACGCGTGCGAGCCGAAGGTGGTGATTTCGCCCTTGACCGGATGGAAATCCTTGATGGCGACGGGCACGCCCTCCAGCGGCCGCAGGCGCGCGCCACGGGGCTTCGCGTACCTGGCTTCGGCGGCGCGCGCCGCGCTCAGCGCGCTGTCGCGCTTGAGTTCCGTCAGGACGTTGAGCCGTGGATTCAGGGCTTCCGAGCGCGCGATCAGCGCGCGCGTCAGTTCCACCGGCGACAATTCGCGGGACTGGAATTTCGCCAGCGCTTCGGTGGCGGACAGGTAACACAGTTCGAGATCTGCATCGGACTTGGCCATGGCGGTCGCTCCCCTCCTGCGGATTGATGTCCGACGCAGGGTGGCAGCCGCCACGCAGGCGATCAAGCCAGCGCGCCGCAGCAAGCTTCCAGTGTCAGTCCAGCGGGCCGCGGGTGATTGGCGGGAGGATGTTGCCGGCGGCGCACGGTGGTCGCGCGCATCGCGCGTCCATTCCCGTGAGCCACGCGGAGTGGCGCATTGCAGGTAAAAAGCTGCCGCACCGCAAAGAGGAGCGCGGCACGGCAGAGTCGGGTGTCAATCCGGCGGACTCACGGCGAGTCCGCGGCGGAACGCCAAGGGACGCAGCTCGCGGTCAGGCGCTCGCACCTCCTCCCATTTTCGCCAGCGACTTCGCCTGCCAGCCGGCCAGTTCCTGGTCGCGTCGCGTGTCGCGGTCGTCGACGTGACCGTCGGTGATGAAGCGCGGCTTGAAGATGCGCACCAGCAGCGGGATCAGCGTGATCGCGCCGACCATGTTGCTGAACAGCAGCAGGCAGAGGAGCAGCGACATTTCGCTGTTGAAGCGCAGCGACGAGCCCGGGATCCAGTAGATGATGCCGGCGAAGATCGTCACGGCCGTGAACAGGATCGCCGCGCCGGTCGTCCGCATCGACGTCACGATGGCGTCGATCAGGGTCCGGTAGCGCGCTTCCTCCTTCAGGCGGTCGAGCATGTAGATCGCGTAGTCGACGCCGACGCCGATACCCACCGCCGTCACCGGCAGCGTGTTCACGTTGAGCCCGATGTCGCGCATGGTCATGAACGCACGGTTCGTCATCACGCACAGGATGAGGAGACCCAGCACCATGATGCCCGCCACGAGCGAGCGGTACGCGATCGTGATCGCCAGCGTCACCATGCCGATGATCGCGAGCGTCGTCTTGAGGTCCGAAATCTCGGTTTCCTCGTTCGCCGCGGCGGTCGTGCCGATGATGCCGCCCGCGAAGCGCGGCGTGACGCCCTCCATCGGGTGCGCGTCGAGCCAGGCTTTCGCCTTGTCGACCGCCTCGTGCACGGTGCGGCCCGTGGCGTCCTTGTAGAAGATGACGTAGTTCGCGGTCTTGCCCTCGAGATCCATGTACTCGAGGATCACGCCCGGCATCGAGGCGCCCGCCTCGTACATGAACAGCGTGTTGCCGATGTCCTTCTGGGCGGTGGGGATGATCGACCAGCGCGGATCGTCGTAGTGGTACAGGCGGTTGATCGAACGCACCAGCTGCGGGATGTCACGCGTGCCGCCGTAGTTGAAGGTGTCGGACATGTAGCGGCCGAACTCCTGCATCGTTTCGACGACCTTCGGGTCCTTCATGCGGTGCGGCTTGTCGCCTTCGAAATAGATGCTGAACTGGTTGGCGCCGGCGAACTTGTCGGCAATCTTCGCGGCCGCGACGTTGTAGTCGGAATCCGGGAAAAGAATCGGCGAGCCGGGCTTGCTCTCGCCGATCTGCACGTTCCAGCCGTAATAGAACGACCAGGCGGTCAGCAGGATCGCGCCACCCATGACGACGAGCGACGCCTTGGGACCGACGAGGAACACGCCGAGGTTGTGCATCATGCGCGACGGCAGGTGCTTGTGCTCTTCCTGGATGGACACCGTCGGCTTCGGCAGGATCGACATGATCAGCGGCACCAGCACCGCCACGGTGACGAGGTTGCTCGCGCCCCAGAATGCGCAGTACATCCCGAGCTTCGCGATCATCGGCATCGATGAAATCACGAGCACCAGCAGCGCGAAGGCGTCGGCGAGGATGCCGAGGGTCGCCGGCAGCAGCAGCTCGCCCATCGCGGTGCGCACCGCGGCTTCCTGCTGGGCGCCGACGCGGATTTCGTCGTAGTAGCGCTCCATCATCTGCACGCAGTGGCTGGCCGTGCGCGCGGAGATGAGAATCGGCACCACCAGGATCAGCGGGTCGAGGTTGAAGCCCATCCAGCCGACGAAGCCGAGGCCCCACACGGCGGAGAGGAAGGTGCCCAGCGCCGGCACGACGACGCCGGCGATCGAGTTGAAGTGGAACCACAGCAGCAGCACCATGACCGCGCCGGTGACGCCGAAGATGACCTTCAGTTCCTTTGAGTAGTAGTAGATCCAGCCCTTCAGCATCGGCTCGCCGGCGACGTAGAGCTTCGTCTTGCCGTCCTTTTCCACCTCGGCCTTCAGCTCCATCAGGCGGGTGTGGATGACCGTGTAGTTGAGGCGCTCCTCGTCGAAGCCGGCGAGGATCAGCGCGGAACGCCCGTCGGTCGAGATGTAGGTGCCGTACACGATGTCGTTGTTGAACGACTCCTCGCGCAACTGCTTGAGCTTCTCGGGCTCGGTTGGAATGTCCTTGGGCAGCACGGGCTCGGACTTGATGAGCCCGCCGCCGGTGGTGCGGATGCGCCGGATCTTCGGGTGCGCAATGCTCGCGACCTGGTAGTGGTTCACGCCCTGGATCAGGTCGACCTCCTCGGTCAGGTACTTGATCTTCTTCAGCGTGTCGGTGGTGAAGATGTCCTCGCCTTCGCCCGTTGCCTCCAGCGCCATCGTCACCACGTTGGCGCCGCCGAAGGTCTGCTTCATCCGGTTGTAGTTCTTGATGTACTCGTGCTGCTCGGGCAGCAGGTCCGCGAAGCGCGAGTAGACCTCGATCTTCGGAATGTGCAAGGCCAGCATGATCGTCGGCACGCAGATGATCAGGAAGGAGATCCACTTCCTGTCCATCATCCAGTTCGCGATTGCCGCGCCCCGCGTTTCTTTTGACCTGTCCGCCCCGTGACTGCTCATGTTCATCCACTCTTGAAAGTTAGTGGGTAAAAACAACGCCAACGCCAGGCGCATTCCGCCAGGCGCCGCAAACCGCGATCGCGCGCGGCACTCGAGGCGGCACACGCTAATTTCGCGCCTGCGGGGAGACAAGGCGCGGGCGTGTAGGACTTTTCTGAATCGGGTGAAGACGGGGATGGAGGCGCCGGCGGCGTTCCCGCGCGGGCCTTCGAATCGTATTATCGGGGTTCCTCCTCACCGGGTGAACCCGATGGCCCGAGACCAGAAGCCGATGCGGCCACGCGATGCCGCGAGCCTCGTGATCCACCGCCGCGCCAGAGGCCGGATCGAAGTGCTGATGGGGCGGCGGAGCGCGACCGCGCGCTTCAAGCCGGGCATGTACGTGTTCCCCGGCGGGGGCCTGGAGCGCGCGGATCACCAGGTGCGCACGCGCTCCACGCTCGCACCTTCGATCGTCGAGCGCTTGGCCGTCGCCGGCTCCCCCACCCGCGCACACGCGCTCGCGCTGGCCGCCGTGCGCGAAACCTGGGAGGAGGTCGGGGTGATGGTCGGCGAGCCGGGCGACATCGGCCGGAACCCTTCGCCGTCGTGGCAGGCCTTCCAGGCCCGCGGAGTCGAGCCTCCGCTGGGGCGCCTGGCCTATCTCGGACGCGCGATCACCCCCAGCGTGCAGCCCATCCGCTACCACGCGCGCTTCTTCGCCGTGGATGCAGCGGTCGCGCATGGCGAACCCCGGCCCTCGGGCGAGTTGCACGACGTGCAGTGGGTGGCGCTCGCGGACGTGCAGCGCCTCGACGTGATGGCGGTCACGCTCCTGATGCTCGAGGCGCTGTCA
>Ga0255182_1001159_pt1 | contig 14455 bp, 11 predicted proteins | sample Atl_UVDOM_RepA_8_FD_188420 | JGI IMG/M metagenome (GOLD analysis project Ga0255182, IMG submission 188420) | Freshwater microbial communities from Altamaha River, Georgia, United States - Atl_UVDOM_RepA_8d | ecosystem: Environmental > Aquatic > Freshwater > River | place: USA: Georgia...
AATGACTCGTACCGCTCGAGGTCGAGCTTGGCGGCGTCGAGCGTAGCTTGGTCGCGGGCCAGTTGGCCCTCGGCCTGCCGCAACTGCACCTCGAAGGGCCGCGGGTCGATCTGGGCGAGCAGGTCGCCCTCCGCGACCGACTGGCCCTCCTGGAACGCCACATCGACGAGTTCGCCATCGACGCGGCTGCGGACGGTGACGGTGTTGAAGGCGACGACGGAACCAAGGCCGTCGAAGAAGAGCGGCACGTCCTGCTTCCGGGCCTCGATCGCCGTCACGGGCACGACCCGTGGCGGGGGCTTGGCGGCCGGCGGCTCGGGGTGCAAAAGCGTCTTGCCCCGCTCGAGGCCCTGCTCGGCGACTTGCCGCGCACGATCGACGAGCGCCGGGTCACGGATTGCCACGACTGCGCCGCCGGCCAAGGCCAGCAGGCCCAGGAGCGCGGGCCACCACCGGCGACGCCGCGGCACGGGGCCCACGGCGGAGAGGGGGGCGGTGACCGGCGGTGTGGCGGCGGGGTCGGTGGACATCGGGCGATCCCTGGCGAGGCCGCCAGGGCTCTGGGGCGGGGAGAACGTCTTAGTCTACCTCAGCCGGAGCCGCGCGTCCCCCCGGGTCAGCCGGGCCGAACGCGGCCCTGGCGGACGTGCCGCGGCTGAATGACGTCGGTCGCGAGGCCGAGCCGCTCGAGCAGCAGGATCACGCAGTAGGTGGCGTCGAACTCCCACCACCGGTGCCGCACGCTGGCGCTGGCCGGGTCATGGTGGTGGTTGTTGTGCCAGCCCTCACCCATGGCGAGGAGGGCGACGAGCCAGTTGTTACGGCTGTCTTCACCGGTCTCGTAGGTGCGGTAGCCGAAGAGGTGCGTCAGGGAATTGACGCTCCAAGTGATGTGCCAGACGAGCACCGTGCGGACGAACACGCCCCACACCAGCCAACTGGCCGCCAACTGCAGCCCGTGCTCCCAGTCGCCGCCGATCCAGCGGCCGACCAGCAGGCCGGCGGCCGCGAACGCCGCCGCGTGCAGCAGGTAGATCGCGACGATCGCCCAGGGGCGGCGTTCCAGCGAACGGTAGTAGCCGTCGGCGAGGATGTCGCGGGCGTACCGCTCGAGAAAGGCCCAGGACCGCCGCTGCGGCATCCGCTCGAACAGCCAGCCCATGTGCGACCAGAGAATCCCGTCCCGCGGTGAATGCGGGTCGAGTTCATCGTCGGAATGCTGGTGGTGGAGCCGGTGGTTGGCGACCCACCGCGACGGCGTGTCCTCGAGCGAGCAGAGCGCGATCGTCGTCAGCGTCCTTTCGAGCCACCGCGGCACCACGAGGCTGCGGTGCGCGAGCAGGCGGTGGTAGCAGAGGTTGATGCCGAGCGTGCCGAAGACGTTCGTGCCGATCGCCGCGAGCGCGACTCCCGACCAGCTGAAGCACCAGGGAACCAGGGCCAGGAGAGACAGGGCGTGCACCGCCGCGATCGGCACCAGGTATTCCCAGTGGACGCCGTGGGCGGACGCCGGTCGCGAGCGGACAATTGTGGCCACGTGAGAGGTGCCCCGGGGTGAGCGATCCGTGCCGACAGGGGCGCCTCGATGACGCCGGCCCGCATTATGCACAGTTCCGCAAAAAGGGAACCGTGAACGCCCGCGCCACGGTCGATTTCTCGTGGCCTGAGGCCCGGTTGCACCGGTTGGGAAAGACCGGCGCCCGGGACCGCTCGCCACGCGGACCGTTCGGCTTGTCGCCCGCGGCGCGCATCGGTATCGTCCGCGGCCCCGCCTTCCCTGGGGCCCCGAGGGGTTCCGTGCGTCCGACCATCCTTCGCTCGCTGTCGTGCCTCGCCGTGGCGTTCGCGCTGTGGGCCGGCGTCGCCGATGCGCAGGATCAGGATCGTGTCGCGCTCCTGCCGCCGGTGGACTTCAACCTCGAGGAAGACCTCTTCGCGAACGAGCCCGTCTCCGACGCCGATCCCGGCGCCGCGGCAGCCCGCCGGCCCGCACAGGCGCCCTTCGGCTCGTCGGCCCCGGTGAGCTTGGGCGGATTCTGGGCGCCGGCGGTCGATGTCCGCGGGCAGCCCGCGACGCTCGCGATGAACGCGCAGTTCGCCCGGGTCGCGGCGCCGCTCGTGCCGCCGGAGGAGGGCGGCCCGCTCTGGCTCGGGATCGCGAAGTTCGGCCGGCTGGAGATCGCCACCGACGCCATCCTGCCCGACTCGCGCGCCCCCGTCCCCGACCAGCTCTGGCTGGTCGAGACGGGCTTCATGCACGTGCGGCCGCTGGCCGCCGGGGGCACGCTCGGCGGCACGTTTCTCTTCGGCTCGGCGAGCGACCGGCCGTATGCCGCCGGCCGCGACCTCACGCTCATGGCGATCGCCTTCTACAACCGGCCCGCGGCCAACGACCGTGACGAGTGGAACTTCAGCGTCTTCTATTCGCCCACGTCGCAGTTGCCCTATCCGCTGCCCGGGCTGGCCTACGTGTGGCGGCCCGACGCGACGCTCGAGGCGAAGATCGGTCTGCCGGCGGCGATCGAGTATCGACCCGACGACGATTGGACGTTCACGGCGAACTACTTTCCGCTGGTCAACTTCGCCGCCACGGCCCGTCGCCGCCTGGGTGAGCGTCTCTCCTTCCTCGCCTACTATCGCACCGACACGCAGATCTTCTTCCTGGCCGACCGCCAGCTCGACGACGAGCGGTTCTACGTGTTCGATCAGCGGGCGGCGGTCGGCCTCGAGCAGTCGATCGCGCGGGGCTTCGCGCTCGAGCTGACGGCGTCGTATCTTTTCGATCGCCAGCTCTTCCAGGGCACGAGCTTCTCCTCCGGCCGCACCGACGTGGTCGCCTTCGACCCGGGGTTGGGGCTGTCGCTGCAGTTGCTCTGGCGGCGGTAGGCGGGGTGCCGGCCTATCCGGGCGGCGTCATCGGAGCCCAGGCGGGCAGTTCGGGCACGATGACGTTCACCGGCGGCCTGGTCACCACCAACACCGCGGCAACGGGCAATTTCATTTACGTCAACGAGAATCATTTCATCCTCGGTCGCTACGCGCCGACGACCGGCGAGATGGTCGTCCCGAGCGGCTCGTTCATCGCCCAGCGGGATTTCTACGTCGGCCGCAGCGGCACCGGCACGGGTTCGCTCACGGGCTCGGGGAAGTCGCTCGCCGTGCTCGGCGAGTTCCGGCCAGGATCGAGTCCCGGCACCATCACGCTCGCCAGCGGATTCACGCTCGGCCTGTCGGCGTCCGAGGGCAGCGTGTTCGAGCTGACCGATCCGAGCTATGCGGCGGGCAGGTTCGACCTCGTGAACGGCGCCGGCGACGCTCTTGGCGCGGGCATGGCGGCGTGGGGCGGCTTCGCGGAAGCGGCCATGAGCCCCGCCTCGCATTCCCGGCCGCAGAGGGTTATCGTGTCAGGCAGGAAAGAGCAGCGCGGGGGAGGTGATGTCCTACGGTCATGTCGCACGTCCGCCGTCGGCGGTGAGAACGGCCGCCATACGGGCGGCGATCGTCGCCGCCGCGGCCGTGATCGCCGCCCCGGCGGCGGCGGACGAGCCGCCTGCGATGGCGGTCGCGGATGCGGTCGCGACACCGACGGACGGGTATGGACGGCCGACGTGTGTGAGCGGCGTGGTGACCTGGCGGCACCAAAACGAACTGGTCATCGAGGACGACACGGCCGGCATCTGGGTGGCACTCGGAGAGGCTCAGCGGCGCCGGATTCTGCAGACGGTCGCCGCGGACGTCGCCGCGATCACCATCGGCACCCGACTGAAGGTCTGCGGCACGATCGAGCAGGGCGGCTTCAAGCCACTGCTCCTCCCGACCAGCCTCCAGTCGCTCGGACGGGCCGCGCTGCCGCCCGCCCGGCCAGGACATGAGGCCGAGTTTTTTCGCGGACTCGCGGACTGCCGCCGCGTGGAGGTGTCGGGTGCCGTCCGGAGCTGGGCCGAGCAGTCCAACTACTGGGTGCTCTACGTCGAGTCCGTCGGCAACTCCTTCAGTATCGAGATCCCCAAGCACCTGCTCTCCGAGGCTCCGACGGCCTACGAGGGCGGGCGGGTGACGGTTCGCGGCGTGGCCGCGACTATTTTCAACACCCGTGGGCAGATTCTCCATCCGAGCGTGAAGGTCGCGGATCTCGGCGATCTGACGGTCCGGCACACGATGGACGACGAGTCGGACGGCGTGCCTGCTGTGGCATTGGCGGATATCGCCCGCTTTCGGTCCGATGACGACGGCGAGGACCGCATCCGCACGATCGGCGTGGTCACGCACGTCTCGCCGGGGAAGTTCGTCTGTCTGCAGGATGGCCTCTACGGCGTCATCGTCGAGTGCCCCGTCACGCCGATGGTGACGCGGGGCGATCGGGCGGAGGCGACCGGCCGAGTCGACCGGCGCTCCGCGGTGGCAGGTCTCGTCGATGCGGCACTCCGGGTGATCGATCATGCGGCCGCCGTGGCCCCGGTCGACGCCGCTCCCGCGGAGATCGTGTCCATCAACACGGCGGCCGCGATCCGGTCGCAGCGCGCAGAGCCCTCCGACTACTACGGTGTGCTGATACGCTTTCCGGCGCGGGTCTTCGGCGTGCAGCAGTCGGAGACCGGAGGCACGCTCCTCCTTGACGCCGATGGCTGCACGGTAGTGGCGTCGCTGAACCGCAGCACCTTCGGGCATCTCGCATCCCTGCCGCCGTCGGCGGCCGTCGACGTCGCGGGGATCGCCCTGGCGCCGGACACTCCCGCGAGCCGCCTGAACAGGCCATCCCTTCGGGATGGGGAGAGGTATCTGCGGCTCCTCGTCCGCGGACCGGAAGACGTGGTCGTCGTGCGATTGCCGAGCTGGTGGACGCCCGCCCGCCTGACGGCGGTCTTGGCGGTCGTAGCCAGCCTCGCGCTGGCCGCGCTCGGCTGGGTCGCGCTGTTGCGCCGCATGATCGCCCGCCAGTCGGCACGGCTGGAGTCGGCCATCCGTTCGCAGACACTCCTCCACGAGCGGCTACGGATCGCCCGCGACCTGCACGACACGATGGAGCAGGACCTGGCCTGCCTCATGATGCGGCTCGATGCCGAGGCGGCGATCACCTCCGACGGCCGCGTGGCAGAGTCGCTCCATCAGCTCCGCCGCTGTCTCGCCCAGGTGCAGGCGGACACCCACGATTTCCTCTGGGACTTGAGGGACCCGATCAGGGTCGACGGCAACCTGATGGCATCGCTGGCCTCGCAGATCGTCTACATGCGATCGATGACGGAGACCCCGATCTCGTTCGTCACCCGCGGCGAGCTTCCCGTGTCGGTGCCCGGCCATGTGCAGCATGCGCTGTTGCGCATCGCCCGCGAGGCGGTCGGCAATGCGATCCGCCACGCCGCCGCCGGTCGGATCGACGTCGTGCTCGCCGGCTCGCCGTCGGGCATCGTGCTGGAGATCGCGGACGACGGGAGAGGTTTCGATCAGGTGCAGGCCGCCGGGGCCGAGGGCCACTATGGACTCGTCGGGATGCGGGAGCGGGCGGAACGAATCGGTGCGACGCACGCCATCCGCAGTGGACAGGGCGGCGGCACTCGGGTGATCATCGACGTCTCCGCCGCTCTCCTGGGCCACTGAGGCGATGCGACGATGACGCCGTCCGCAATCTCGATCATGCTGGTGGACGACCACCCGCTCTTCCGCGCGGGAGTGGCGGCGTCGCTCCGCTCCGTAGACGGGCTCCGGGTGGTCTGTGAGGCCGCCGATGGGGAGTCGGCTGTCAGCCTCTGGGGCCAGCATCGGCCCGATGTCGCGCTCGTGGATCTCGCGCTGCCCGGGATCTCGGGCATCGAGACGATTCGCCGTATTCGCCAGGCCAATGCCGATGCCCGGCTCTTGGCGCTGAGCTCTTCGGGCGATCCCCAAAGCCGGTCGGCCGCCCTGCAGGCGGGGGCCTGCGGCTACGTCATCAAGACGGTGCGGTTCCACGAGCTGGTCGAGGCGGTGCGCGGGGCGGCGAGTGATAGACGTCTCCCGGCGTTGAATGTCGCCACGAAACCTCGCCCCACCGACCTCGCCGGCCTGACGGCGCGGGAGTTCGAAGTGCTGCAGCTGCTGCGTCTGGGGATGCAATACGACGAGATTGCACGACGGCTCGCGATCACGGAGCGGACCGCCCGGAAGCACGCGACGAACGTCAAGGAGAAACTCGGCGCCAGCAACGTCGCCGACGCCGTCGCCAAGGGCTTCGAGCGTGGGTTGCTGTCGGTGATCCCACAGCGGCCCGCCTGAAGGCGATCGGCTGCGTCGGAAATCATCACCGTCCGGCGGGTCGGAGTGCCTCCAGTTCGCGCTGCACCGCGTAGTAGGAGGCTTTCGGTGCGCCGTCGTCATCGAACATGGTGCCCCGTTTCTCCGGGCGCTGGCAATCGCAGTCCCGCATCTGCCAGGCGCTCCATGACACGCGCCCCCTGTCACGATGCGCCGCCACCGCCTTGACGATCGCCGCGAACGTGTCGCCCTGGGCCTTCATGGCGGCTGCGCCCTCGCTGCCCGGCTTCATCCAGACGGTGTTCTCCGTGACGTGAAACTCGAGGTCACGGGCATGGCACCACCGGATCAGTGCATCGAGCCGCGGCAGGTTGTCGGGCTCCTTCTCCCAGCCCGAATCGACATGGGCCTGCCAGCCGATACCGTCGACTCTGAGTCCCGCCTCCCGGAGGTAGCCCACGAGTCCCTTGACCTTGTCCCACATCGGTGGCTGCATGCCGGCGTGCTGGTTGATCAGCAGCTTGATCGGCCCGGCCCGCTTCGTGGCGATCTCGAAGGCCCGCTTGATGTAGAGCGGCGGCCGGAGCGGGTGCGATTCGTCGAAGCCGATGCCCGTCCAGGGATTCTCCCACTTGTCGGATCCCGGCTTCGGCCCGAACCATTCGCCCTTGTCGGTCACGGTCTCGTTGACCACGTCCATCCAGCGGACGTGCGGCTCCGCCGCGTACCGCTCGCAGAGGGCGGCCAGAAACTCCTCCATGTTGCTCGACAGCTCGGCAGGCGTCCGGGCGTCGTCCTTGGCCCAGGGCGAGCACTGCGGGCTCAGGGGGCCGTGCAGACGCATGAGGTAGCCGCGTTTCGCGGCATACCGCACCCAGGCGTCCGGCTTCTCCCAGCGCCACTTCCCGGGCTCCGGGTGAATCTGGCTCTGCTTGAACTCGTTGCCGGGTGTCAGGAACGCGAACTCGCGGTTGAAGATCACCTCGGCCGCGGTGCCCAGGTGGGGCTCGTTGATCGTCCCGCCGATGAGAAACGGAATCGGGCCGTCGATCGGCATGATCTCCTTCAGCCGGCGGCCAGTCGGCAGCGGGGGGTCGGCTGCGCGGACGGTCGGCTCGTCCGGTGGCAAGCCGGCGATCGTGCCCACGAGCACGAGAGTCGCCAATCGGCAATACAACCGCCCTGCAGAGTCCGCGACCGCGCTCATAGACCATCTCCTGACTACTTTTCCCGGCTCACGACGAGCCTGTCGCAACCGTCGGCCACTTCCTCCAGCCGCCGCGCCATGTCGGTCACCACGTCCCGTGCCTCGGGACGATCGGACAGGTTCTTCGTTTCAAGCGGGTCGTCCTCGTAGTCGAAGAGATCACGGGCCACCACCTTGCCGAACTTGTTGATCCACTCCGTGTAGCGATGGCGACGGGTGCGGATCGAGTAGCCCAGCGCGCCGCGATTGCGAAAGACGGTGAGCGCCGCAGGCCGCACGTCCGTGGCGGATCCGTCGATCAGCGGCAGGAGGCTTCTGCCGGCGATGCCCGCCGGGGAGGGAAGGCCCGTCACGTCGCACAGCGTCGGGAAAATGTCGGTGAACTCGACCGGGGAGTCGCTGCGCGCGACGGCGGAACCGCCGGGCTTCACGACGATCAAGGGCACTCGAGCGGCCGCCTCGAGCGTGCTGTGCTTGCCCCACATCCCATGGTCGCCCAGGTGGAAGCCGTGATCGCCCCAGAGCACGACGACGGTCTTGTCGGTCAACCCCTTGCGGTCGAGAGCGTCGAGCAAGAGCCCCACCTGGGCGTCGATATAGGACACGCACGCGTAATAGCCGTGGAGGAGTTCCTTCTGGAGCGACTCCGGGATCGGGCCGGAGGCGGGGATCCCGCCATACCCGCGCAACTCCTTGCTGTCGTGGAGCACGTAGCCGCTGTCACCCTCGATGCCTCGCTGATGCGGTGCGACGGGGAACGCCGCGCGGTCATGGCGATCCCAATGCGCGGCCGGGGCGACGAACGGCAGGTGCGGCTTCTTGAACCCCACGGCCAGAAAGAAAGGCTGCGTATTCGCGGCGAGTTCGTCCAGGAGGCGGAGCGCATCGCGGGCGATGGCGCCATCCATGAGGTCCCCGTCGGCGCACGCGACGCGGGCCGCGGCAGCCTCGTCCTTCTTGCCGTTGTCATCCCCCTGCTTGGGCTTGGAATGCACGAAAGGGAGCGACCATGACGGCTTGTCGAGGTCCTGCTTGTTGTCGACGCAGCGCGGATCGAAAATCTTGCCGACTCCCGCGGTGACGTGGCCTTGACGGCGGAAATACTGCGGGAGCGTGACGACGTCCGGGTTCTTGGCACGGACATCGGTCGCGAGGTCCATCACGCCGGTCGCCTCGGGACGCAAGGCCGTGAGCAGGCTCGCCCGGCTCGGGCCGCACACGGGCCACTGGCACTCGGCATTGAGAAACACGGTGCCGCGGGCGGCCAACTTGTCGATGGAGGGCGTCTTCGCCAGCGGATCGCCGTAGCAGCCGAGCGCCGGCCGCAGGTCGTCGACCGCGATGAAGAGCACGTTCGGCCGTTCGGCCGCAAAGGCCGACGTGCCGCCGGCGACAGCGCCCGCGACGAGGAGCAGAAGGCGGACGGTCACGCGGAACGGACGCTGGACGAGCCGCATGGTCAGTACTGGTCCCCGGCGACGGGCTCGCCGCCGTTGTTGGTCGACAGGCTCAGCCAGACCGGCATGGCGACGGAGTACGAGATGAACCTGGTGGATCCGTCGACCATCGCGACGCCCCCCACGCCGCCGGAGTGCTCGGACGACAGCCCGATGTCCTTGGCCGTGTTCCACGGGCTCGTGCCGAGGTGACGGCCCGCCTTTCCCCGCGGGACCTGCGAGTCGAAGAGGGTCGTGCTGCTGCCCCCGGCCCGCTCCCAGGTGCCGTTTGAGAAGAGGTTGGTGCCGTACTGGTGTGCCGTCGTGAACGTCCGCCGGCCGTTGAGCCAGAAGGCTCCGGAGAAGTTCTCGACGAGCATGATCGTCTTGCTCGTGCCGTCCGTGAAGGCCCGGAAGCCGATGGGCTTGATCGTGCCCAGGCCCCCGTTCCCGGGGTCCGTGTAGTTGTTGCTCGCGTTCTTCACGCCGGCATTGGCGCGGTAGGTGATCAGCCCCTTGGTGGAGTTGCGCAGGATCGGCGCGAAGGAACTCTGCCTGTCGCCCACCGCCGGATCGGCCTCGCCGCCAATGTTGAGCGTCGCGTCGTCGTCTTTGCCGGCGCCCGTCCATGATGGGCAGTAGGCCCACGGAAGTCGGGCCGAATCCGCGGTGGCGTCCGTCACTCGGAACGTCGACAGGTCCCCCTTCGGCACGCCGCCGCTGAGGGGCCCGCTCTGCTTGAAGAGCGTGTCGTAGAGCACCGCCTCTTCCGCCTGGGGCAGGATCTGAAACACCCAGCTGTAGCCGTCCTGGCTCTGCATGTCGGTGATCGGGTTCGAGTAGGACCGTGTCGTGATGGTCGGGAGGAGGTTGTCTCCGCCCTTGCCACGGCCATCGGCGAACGTGTGCACGGCCAGCGCCATCTGCTTGAGATTGTTGCCGCAGCTGTTGCGTCGCGCCGATTCGCGGGCAGCCTGCACGGCCGACAGCAGGAGGCCGACAAGCGTGCCGATGATCGCGATGACGACGAGCAGCTCCACCAGCGTGAAGCCCCGGAAGTCGCGGGCGTGGGTTCGGAGCGATGGCATGCGAATCTCCCTTGTGCTGGCGTCCCCGATTCAGAATGACCGGCGTGGCAATGTCTCCCCGCCGACCGAACGCCTCCAAGGATGTCCGGCGATCCCTGCGACGGCAGTGTCAGAAACGACACCCTGAAGAAACAGCGGTATTTGCTAGGCTCCATGGCGTCGCCTGCCGCGTTCGCCGGGGTGACGAGGTCCACGGAACACGATGCCATGCACCCCCTTGTTCGGCTCGTCGGTGCGGTCCTGCTCACCCTGTGCTGCGTCTTTGGGGGGGCGTTTGCGGCGCCGCCGGCGGATCGGCCTCCCAACGTGCTCTTCATCCTCGTCGACGACTTCGGGGCACGTGACCTCGGCTGCTATGGATCGACGCTCTACGAGACGCCGCACGTGGATCGCCTGGCGGCAGACGGCGCCCGGTTCACGCAGGCGTACGTCGCCTACCCCCGGTGCGTGCCGTCACGGTTCGCCATCCTCACCGGCAAGCACCCAGCCCCGTTCCAGAAGGACAGGGACAGCGTGCATGTCGAGCCCGGACGCGATGTCACGTTCGGCCGGGCCTTTCAGGAGGCGGGCTACGACACCTTCTATTGCGGCAAGTGGCACTTGGGGGACGGGCCGTCGGCGCCCGACCGAGCGGGGTTTGCCGTGACCGTGGCGGCGGGGGCGGCCGGTGCGACGCGGTCGCATTTCGCACCGTACACGGAGTCGCGAGGCAAGGGCAAAGGCGAGAAGGAACTCATCGTCGGGCTCGACGACGCGCCGCCGGGGGAGTATCTGACAGACCGGCTCGTCGAAGAGACGGTTCGTTTCATCGAGACCCGGCGCGAGCGGCCCTTCCTGGCGGTGCTCGCCCACTACGCCGTTCACACGCCGTTGGAGGCCAAGGAGGACAAGACCCGACGCTACGCGGCCAAGCTGGCGGGCGAGAAGTTGCCCGCGCCGCTCTACGAGCGGGAGAGCGCCGGCGAGAATCTGCGGGTGCAGAACAATCCGACCTATGCCGGGATGATCGAGAGTGTGGACGAGGGGGTGGGGCGTCTGCTCGGCACGCTGGATCGGCTCGGAATCGCGGAACGCACGATCGTCGTGCTCGCCAGCGACCATGGCGGGCTCTCGGCACGCGGCAACGAGCGCGGTGTGGCCACCTCGAACCGCCCGTATCGGGCCGGGAAGGGGCATCTGTACGAGGGCGGCCTGCGGATTCCGCTGATCATCCGCTGGCCCGGTCATGTCGCGAAGGCGACGCAGATCGACGTCCCGGTGCTGTCGACCGACCTGTTTCCCACGCTCCTCGGCATGGCGGGGCTTCCAGCCCGACCTGCCGACCACGTCGACGGGGTGTCGCTCGCGTCGCTCGTCACTTCCGGCCAGGCGCCTGCGGACCGGGCGTTCTACTGGCACAACCCCGCCCCCAGGCCGACGAGCACGGGCGATCAGTTCTCGTCCGCGATCCGGGTCGGCGGCCTCAAACTCGTGGAGTTTCCCGAGGATGGCCGCGTGGAGTTGTATGATCTCGTGCACGATGGGGGGGAGGCGAAGAACCTCGCCGCGGATCGGCCGGGCGATCGCGACCGACTGCTCGGCATGCTGCATGCCTGGAAGGCGAAGGTCGGCGCCGGCTCACGCCAGAAGCAGCGGGCAAGGTCGAGGAACTGATGCAGGCGAGCACCGGGTGCGGCGGCGTTTCCGTGGGATCGCGGCGGCGTCATGCCATCGCCGGGTCCACCTTTCTGGCAGCGGTTGCAGGGCTGATGGCGTGCGTCTCGGCGGCGGAGACGCCGAGAGCCGGTCGGCCACGACCGCCGAATGTCGTCGTGATATTTGCCGACGACTTGGGCTATGCCGACATCGGGTGCTTCGGGGCGGACAGGATCCTCACCCCCAATCTCGACCGGATGGCGCGGGAGGGCACCCGATTCACCAGTTTCTGCGTTCCTCAGGCTGTCTGCACGGCATCGCGGGCCGGACTGCTCACCGGCTGCTATCCGAACCGCGTCGGGATGTCCGGAGCCCTCAATCACACGAGCCAGACCGGGATTCATCCGAGCGAGACGCTGCTCAGCGAGCGTCTGCAGGCCCGAGGCTATGCGACGGCCGCATACGGCAAGTGGCACCTCGGCCATCATCCGCCGTTCTGGCCGACGCACCGCGGCTTCGACGACTTTTTCGGAATCCCGTACTCGAACGACAACGGCCCGCGCCACCCGGTTGTCCGTGGTCTTCCGCCGCTTCCTCTCTACGAGAGCGAACGGGTGGTCGAAACCGACCCGGATCAGTCGCTCTTCACGCGTCGCATCACGGACAAGGCAGTCGCGTTCATCGATCGGAATCACGATCGGCCCTTTTTCCTGTATGTGCCCCATGTCATGCCGCATGTCCCGATTGCCGCGTCCGAGGCATGGCGTGGGAAAAGCGGAAGAGGCCTTTATGCGGACGTGATCGGAGAGATCGACTGGTCGGTCGGCGAGATCATCGGGGCCGTCGCGAAGGCCGGCATTCGCGAGCAGACGCTGGTCGTATTCACGTCCGACAACGGTCCGTTTCTTTCGTACGGCGAGCACGCGGGGTCCGCCGCCCCGCTTCGCGAGGGCAAACTCACCTGCTTCGAAGGCGGGGTTCGCGTGCCCTGCGTCATGCGATGGCCGGGCCGCATCCCGGCCGGCCGCGCTTGTGATGCACTGCTGACGACGCTCGACCTGTGCACGACGGTCGCGGCGCTCTGCGATGCGGGCCCCGTCGCGGGAAAACCCGTTCACGCAAGCGACGGGCTCGACCTGAGCCCGCTCCTGTTCGGTGAGCCGGGAGCCGTGGGGCGCGGTTCGCTGTGGTACTACTCGGGCGAGGAGTTGCACGCCGTCCGCGAGGGCGATTGGAAGCTCCACCTCCCGCACGAGTTCCTCACCGTGGCGGGCGAGCCCGGCCGGGACGGCAGGCCGTCGTCTTCCGCCGCGGTGAAGCCTCTGCAGATCAGCGAGTCGGGCATACGGGGCATCGCCAGTCGCCATGGCTATCGCGTCGAGCAGTTGCCATTATCGCTCTTCAACCTGGCAACCGATCCGGGTGAATCCCGGAATCTGGCCGACCTGCATCCGGAGGTCGTGGCGCGACTGATGAACGTCGCTGAGGAGGCCCGGCGCGAACTCGGCGACGCCCTTACGGGCGCCATCGGTCGCTCGGTGCGGCGGGCCGGCGATGTCCGCCACGAGCGGATTGATCGAGCGCGGGACCAGTAGGCGGCAAAACGCCAGCCCGGCTGCGGCATCGGGCCCGATCGCTTCTCCGGCTGGTCTTTTCCCGGCGCAACGGCTGCGGTACTTTCCCGCCGGAGCCGGCGGCGCGAGTTGGGGCTGTTGCCGCGCGGGCCTTGGTGAGCTTGGTGAGTCAGGAGGACTCGGTCATGGTCGTCAGCTTCCGTCTTCTCGTGATCTCATGTGTGGCGTTGGTTGCCGTGCAGGGCCAGGCCGACGCTCAGGGCTTCGGCCCGACCGCCACGGGGGCGCTGGCGACCAATGTCACCTGGCCGGCCGCGCCGCCCCGGCGGATCTACGTCCTGCCGTTCGCCATGGACCCCGCGCTCCAGGCGGAACTCCAGCAGCAGGCCTCGGCCGGGATCGTGCCGCAAGGGCCGGTCCGGCAGATGATGGCCTCGCGGCCGCGGGTGGTGGACATGGCGACCGGCTATGACCGCAACCAGCAGCCGGGGGTGGGCGTGGCCCGGCTGGTCGCCGACGCGATGGCCCGGGCCGGTTGGCCGGCCGTCTTCTGGACAGAGCAGACGCCGCCGCCGAACGACGGCTGGCGGCTCACGGGGCAGGTGGTCAACCTCGACGAAGGAAGCGCCGTCGCCCGCAACGTGGTGGGATTCGGGGTGGGCAACAAGCATGTCGGGATCGACGTCTCGCTTGCCGACCCGAACACCGCCGGCGGGCGGCCGTTCCTGATCCTCGACAGCTCCGACAAGGGGCGGATGATGCCCGGCACCGTCGCCGTGGGCGCCGTCGCCGGCTTCAATCCGGCCGTGATCGTGGGCAAGCACGTGATCTCCAATAGCGGCGTCGCCGACGTCACGCAGCAGCAGCGGCTCGCCGACGAGATCGCGCGGTCGATCGCCGACGCGGTGAACGCCCACGCGACCGGCCGCTGATGGACGGCGGAACCGCCCTGGCGCCGAGAAAGTTTGCGTCGCGGGCGATCCGCAAGTAAACTCACCCCGTTGGTTGCGGATGACGCTCCTGGACGCACGGGCGGGTGAGATTCCCCCGGCTCTGCTGCTTGGCTCGCCTTCTTCCTCTGGCCTTCGTTTCTGGCGGGCAGCCATTCTCTGGCCCTTTCGTCGTGACCCCGAAAATCATCGGGTCACCAGGTGGAGCAGCGTGTTTCATGGGTAAGAAGCTTTATGTCGGCAACCTCGCGTACAGCGTGACGAGCGAGGCCCTCGAGCAGATGTTTCTCGAGTTCGGCACCGTCGTCAGCGCACAGGTCATCCAGGACCGCGATAC
>Ga0255182_1001162_pt1 | contig 14422 bp, 16 predicted proteins | sample Atl_UVDOM_RepA_8_FD_188420 | JGI IMG/M metagenome (GOLD analysis project Ga0255182, IMG submission 188420) | Freshwater microbial communities from Altamaha River, Georgia, United States - Atl_UVDOM_RepA_8d | ecosystem: Environmental > Aquatic > Freshwater > River | place: USA: Georgia...
AGTGGGTGCCAACGGACGAATACTGGCGAATTGCCTTTCAGACGTATGTCGCGATGACCCGAGCAAGAGACAACCTGTGGCTCCTCACCGCATCGGATAAGGCCAGCATTCTTGACTGCTCTACGGAGCTACTGGACAGCACCACGGGCAAACAGTTTTTGGCCCAGCTAAATACTGCTGGCTCCGGCTAGTGAGTAAGCGTAGGCGCACATCCGCATGCTTCGGCGAGCACGGTGTTTTTCTAGGCGAGCGTGAGAGTGGGCTGCTGCTCCAGACTGGCAGACTTAATGCTTTGGAATGGAGTAGCGTTCCCCGACCTTCCCGTGCCGCACCATTCCCGCGACACGACAAGCCGTACTGCACTGCGGCATATTGAGTGACTTACTGCTTTGTTGTTATGCGAACAACACCTCAAAAGGCATCGTTTCTCGCCTACGACTTGAGCCGTAGGTACGCGGCCGACGACCGGCGAAGGCTGCTGACCCCGCTCTCGGAAGCCAAGATCGATCTGAATCCGCACCAGATCGAAGCCGCTCTCTTTGCGCTGGAGAGCCCTTTTGCCAAAGGCGTGCTGCTCGCAGACGAGGTCGGGCTGGGGAAAACCATCGAAGCGGGGCTCTTACTTGCCCAACGCTGGTCTGAGGGCCGCCGCCGACTCATTGTGATTGCTCCCGCGAGTCTCACCCGGCAATGGGCAGATGAGCTGCGGGACAAGTTTCATCTGCCGGCCGTCGTCCTCACCTCACAGAACACGCTCGGCTCTTCCAGCGCAGAGATGCCCGATGGCCTCCCATGGAAACACGACGCAGTGGTAATCTGCTCTTACCATTTCGCTGCCAGCCGCATTGATGACGTCCGCGCTGTGCAGTGGGATCTCGCGATATTCGATGAGGCGCATCGGCTTCGCAATTGCTACAAGGCGGGCAACAAGATCGGGCAAGCTCTCCGAGAAGCATTCGCCAACACCCAAAAGGCACTCCTTACGGCTACACCGTTCCAGAACTCATTGCTGGAGCTGTATGGCCTTATGTCCATCGTCGACCCTCATCTGTTTGGAAGCCTCGATAGCTTTCGGCAGCAGTTCTCACGGCGGCGAACCGAGGAGAGTCTGAAGCCGCTCGCCGATCGCATCAGGCCCTACTGCCGACGGGTGCTCCGAAAAGACGTCAATATCCGTTGGACCCGTCGCCTCTGTCAGCGGGAAGAGTTCGAGTCCTCTGATGAAGAGGGAACTCTCTATGCACGTCTCACGGATTACCTGACGAAACCCAAACTTTTTGCCGTACCGCGTCGCAACCGCCATCTGATCGCGATGATGCTTCGCAAACTGCAGGCATCGTCACCAATCGCTCTGGCAGGCACTCTGCGAAAACTAGCCGCCCAGCTGGAGGCCGATGCCGCTGAGAACAGCGTTCGGTTTCGGGTCGATCGGGTCATGGAAGACGAATGGGACAATTATCCCGTTCTGCTCGACGAGTGGGACGAATTGGATGACGAGTCACCTGACACGTCAGCCACTACGCAAAGCGCGTGGTCCGTTGAGGAGGAGATACGCACGCTTCGCGAGTTGATTGGGCTGGCCGAGGCAATACAGCACCCTCGTAAAGCGCGGGCACTTCTGCACGCCCTGAAGCTGGTCCTGCGGCCAAACACCTCTGCCGCCACTAACGCGATGCAGAACAAGGCAGTCATTTTTACGGAATCCCGTCGCACGCAAGAGTATCTGTACGAGCGACTCCAAGAGATCCTCCCGGCAGAAGTTCTACTCGTCTTCAACGGCACCAATGACGGCGCGCGTACCAAAGAACTGGTCCGCGCATGGCAGGCAGCCCGAGCCGGAACCGATGTCGTTACCGGAACCTACTCGGTGGATTCGCGGGCAGCCCTGGTTGATCACTTCCGAAATCATGCAACCGTGTTGATTGCGACAGAAGCAGCTGCAGAGGGGCTCAACCTTCAGTTTTGCAACCTTGTCATTAACTACGACCTTCCGTGGAATCCGCAGCGGATTGAACAGCGCATTGGTCGTTGTCACCGCTACGGCCAGACCCGTGACGTCGTGGTGATGAACTTCCTTGACACCAGCAATGCCGCCGACCGCCGCGTCTACAACATTCTCGCAGACAAGTGCGAGTTGTTCACGGGGGTCTTCGGGGCAAGCGACGAAATACTCGGCGCCCTCGGTGCTGATTTTGCTTTCGAGAAACGGGTAGCGGCGATCTACGCCACATGTCGCACACCCGAAGAGATTGAAGCTGCATTTAATGAGCTTGAGAAGCAGGTCGACGAGCAAATCAAACTCGCCCGGGCCTCTGCCATCAACACGTTGTTCTCATCTTTCAGCGCAAACGTTGCCGGCCGCTTTGATGTGACGCTCGCAGACCAGGGCCGGGACATTCGGCGCCAGCTTCTGGAGTGACCTGCCCCCCTTAAACGTCGCCACTTTTAGAGAGAGAATCTTTGGTGGCGTAAACCAAGGGAGGGCAGGAGATGCCACGAGGGAAGAAGTTCACAGCGGAGCAGATCATCGGGAAGCTCCGCGAGGCTGAGGTTGGGTTGGCTCAGGGGAAGACCGTGCCCGAAGTGGTACGGAAGCTTGGGGTGACCGAGCAGACGTACTACCGGTGGAAGCGGGAGTATGGCGGCCTGCGGACGGACCAGGCGAAGCGGCTGAAGGATCTCGAGAAGGAGAACGCTCGGCTGAAGCGGCTCCTAGCGGACGCCGAGCTCGACAAGGCGATCCTTCGGGAGGCGGCCTCGGGAAACTTCTGAGCCCGGCGAAGAGGCGCCAGGCGGTCGAGCATGTGCGTGACATGCTCGGCCGCGACATGGTGACCGAACGCCGGGCATGCCGAGTGCTGGGGCAGGCTAGGAACACGCAGCGCCGGAAGGCGTGTGTCGCCGACGACGAGCGGCAGCTCGTGAAGCGGATCGTCTCGATGGCCCGCGAGTATGGGCGGTACGGCTACCGCCGCATTACAGCCCTTCTGCGGGCCGAAGGCTGGTGGGTGAATCACAAGCGGGTGGAGAGGATCTGGCGACAGGAGGGCCTGAAAGTGCCTGCGAAACAGCCGAAGCGGCGAAGGCTCTGGCTTGGAGACGGGTCGTGCATTCGGTTACGGCCGACGCACCGGAACCACGTCTGGAGTTACGACTTCGTGATGGACCGGACCGCCGACGGCCGGTCGTTCCGAATGCTGACGATCGTGGACGAGTTCACGCGGGAGTGTCTGTCGATCGATGTGGCAAGGAAGCTCACCAGCGAGGATGTCTTGGAACGGCTCAGTGACCTGTTCGTTGGCAGAGGTGTACCTGACCACATCCGTAGCGACAACGGGAGCGAGTTCACCGCCAAACGAGTTCGGGAGTGGCTCGAGCGTGTCGGGGTAAAGACGCTCTACATTGAGCCTGGGTCGCCGTGGGAGAACGGCTACGTGGAGAGCTTCAACGGCAAGCTCCGAGACGAACTCCTAGCCAGGGAGGTGTTCGACACGCTGCTTGAGGCGAAGGTGCTGATCGAGCGATGGCGGAAGGCGTACAACACTGTTCGTCCGCACAGTTCACTGGGGTACCGGCCCCCGGCTCCGGAGTCGCGCCGCCCCTGTCCGCTCGCTTCGGCTACGCCTCAGCAAGCGGACAGGGGCGATCCCTTGGCAGGGCTACCCTACTGATAGAGACTGGTGCCATTCATGGGGGCAGGTCAACACGCGACATCGGGTCGTCGCCCTTGGGAATACCGACGTGATCAGGTGGTATCACGACAATGGCGTGCCTCAGGTTATCCAGTTGCCACGCCGTGTGATTGAACTGGAATAGGGGAACACCGTCTCTGCGGGATGGAGAAATAGTTTCATGCAATCGACCCGTAATCGACGCGGTTTTTCTGTCAACGTTTTCCTGCCATCCGGCGACCCTGACGGACTGAAGGTCGTCGAGAAGTCGAACTGGACCGGCCGCGGTCTCGTGATTCCCCGGCCGATGTTCGCCGAAAGCCGGTCGCGCGCCGAGTTGGACCGTACCGGCGTATATCTGCTCGTTGGGCCGAGCGAAACCTCAACGCTGCCAGCCCTCTACGTTGGTGAGGGTGATCCAGTGAAGCCTCGCCTCGATCAGCATGCCCGGAACAAAGACTTCTGGACCCACGCGATCGTCTTCACAAGCAAAGACTCGAATCTCAACAAGGCGCATGTCCAGCGGCTCGAGTCGCGACTCGTCGAACTCGCCAGCGCAGCCAAGCGGTCTGCCTTGGAGAACGGAAACATGCCCGCCCCGCCATCGCTCTCGGAGGCCGAGGAGGCCTATGCCGAAGGCTTTCTCGATGATGTGTTGCTGTGCCTGCCGATTCTCGGCTACTCGCTTTTCGAGACGGCTGAGACCGCTGCCGCCGGATCCTCGCCCTCGGACTCAGGTAGCGTCACGCTCTACCTCCGGGCAAAGGGCATCGAGGCCACTGGTGCCGACACTGCCGCCGGCTTCGTCGTGCGAGCCGGCTCGAAGGCGGTCGCCGATGACAAAATGGCCCCCTCAACTCATGCCAACATGCGGGAGATGCGAGAGGAGCTCGTCCGCCAGCACGTGCTTGTCGCCGACGGGGAATGCCTACGGCTCGTCCAAGACTATCTCTTCGCCTCCCCCTCGCTGGCCGCGGGAGTGATGCTCGGCCGGCCCGCCAACGGGCGAGTAGAGTGGAAGGCAGCCGACGGCCGAACGCTCAAGGACATGCAGGACTCTTCCGGCGCGGACTAAAGCGTCTTCCCGGCAACCCATGCACGACCTCATCGGCGACATCCACGGGCACGCTGACGCCCTCGAACGGCTGCTCCGGCAACTTGGCTACTCCCGGCAAAAGGGCGTCTATCGGCACCCTGAACGCCAAGCCATCTTCCTCGGCGACTTCATCGACCGCGGCCCCCAGATTCGCGAGACGCTGGAGATCGTCCGCCCGATGGTTGATTCGGGGGCGGCCCTGTCGGTTATGGGCAACCACGAACTCAACGCCTTGGCTTTCCACACCGCAGACCCCAACAAGCCAGGCGAACACCTCCGGCCACACAACGAGAAGAACAGCCAGCAGCACGCCGAGACCATGCGGCAAGTCCCGGCCGGTGAACTGGCGTCGTATCTCAACTGGTTCCGCACGCTTCCGCTCTGGCTCGATCTCGACGGCCTCCGGGTCGTCCATGCCTGCTGGGACGAGACCCGCATGGCCAAGATCGCCGGGCCAATCACCGACGAGTTCCTGTATTCAGCCTGTCTGCCCGGAGGGCACCTGTTCGAGCCAGTGGAGGCGATCCTCAAGGGCAAGGAAGCATGCCTGCCGCCTGGGGCCACCTTTCGCGATAAGGACGGCCACGAGCGGCTGGCCACGCGAGTGAAGTGGTACGAACCTCCGCAGGGCCACACCTACCGCACCTACGCGATGGCCAGCGAGCCCATAGATTCCGATGAGCCGCTCCCAGCGGACGTCATCGCTGCAGCAGTGCCCTATCCCAAAGACGAAAAGCCGGTGTTCGTCGGGCACTACTGGCTGAAGGGGGCTTGCCCTGAGCTTCTCCGCCGAAACGTCGCCTGTGTCGACTGGAGCGTGGCCAAGGGTGGGTTCCTGTGTGCCTATCAGTGGGACGGAGAGCGGGAACTAGACCGCGGGAAGTTTGTTTGGAATGACTGAAACCAAGAGAATTGCCGATTCCCGCGACAAAATCATGCGCCGGAGTCGAGTTCTGCTGAGCACGCTGTGTCGAAGGCCGATCGTATGGGGCCCCAGATATTGATAGCGCCCATGCTATCAAAGTCTGGTGCTATGATAGTTTATCGCCTATCAAAACCTGTTGTTCAGGAGCCCCGACATGTCTCTCCGCACCGATCGCGCGGCCCTTGGTCGCAGGCAGCTCGACATCGCACTCGACAGGACCCTCGCTGGAAGGCTTCCTGCACGGCCGGCTCGTGGCTGGATTGCGGCAATCCGTTCCGCTCTGGGCATGACGACGCGGCAACTCGCCGCGCGGCTCCGAATCCGGCAGCCATCACTCCTGGCGATCGAGAAGTCGGAGGTTGCAGGAACCGTTTCGCTCAACACGCTCCGCCGTGCGGCGGAGGCGCTGGACTGTGACCTCGCCTACGTCCTCGTCCCTCGCCGACCACTCGAGCAAACCGTCCGAAACCGGGCCCGGGCCCTGGCCGAAATGCAGGTCGCAGCAACCTCGCACTCCATGCAGCTCGAGGGACAGGGCATCGGCCCGCGGGAACGTGCAGCGGAGGTGAAGCGTTTGACTGACGTTTTGATGGCACAGGGAAGCCGGCTTTGGGAGGAGCCGTGAGCGATCCACTGTTTTCCCCGGATAATCCCGACGAAACGCTGCTAGCCCCAGACGAGCGTCGGCAGCTTCTTTTGCCTCATATTGCCACGCGTGCCCAACTCAACGAGGCGGAGCAGCAAAACATCACCGATGCCGCCGCGTGGGCTTTTGGTCGGCGCAGGGACGTGTTGTCGGAGCGTTTCCTGCTTTCGCTCCACAAACGCATGCTGGGGAGGGTGTGGCGCTGGGCCGGTGAGATCCGCGATTCCGACCGCAACCTCGGCGTGGCCTTCCACCAGATCCGGCCGCAGCTGCGGCTGCTGATCGAGGACGCACGGTACTGGCTTGAAAACTGCACTTTTCCACCCGACGAGATCGCCGTGAGGTTCCACCACCGCCTCGTCCTGATCCACCCGTTCCCGAACGGAAACGGCCGGCACGGCAGGCTGGCAGCCGATCTCCTTGCCGTTCGGCTCGGCCAACGTCGGTTCACCTGGGGCAGCGCAAATCTGCTCGAACCGGCTGAAACAAGGCGGCTGTACATCGGCGCCCTGCGGGCGGCCGACGCCCATGAAATTGGCCCCTTGCTCGCGTTTTCTCGGTCCTGAGGGGAGGGCGATGAGGGCCCCCATGCTCCGCCCTGCCCCCGGCCCGAAAAATTTTTTCGGGGGGCCATGCACATTCGGGCGGGATGGTCCCCATAAGTAGGACAGGAGGCCCCAGCAGGGTCTTCCGCGGTGAACAGCTCACCGCCCGTCCCCCGAGGGTATTGCCATGCCCAAGCCCCCAACCCCGTTCGGCTCGGCCCCGCTGGTCGATGCCGAGCAAATCGCGGCTTTTCTCGGGTGTTCCGTGAAACACGTCCGCCGCCTGGCCGAACTGGGCCAGTTCCCAAAGCCCGTGAAGGTAGGCCGCCTGCGCCGCTGGCGTCGGCAGGCCGTCGAACTCTGGATCGAACAGCAACAACAACAAGGAGGCAGCAATGACACCCATTGAGAAGGTTCTCTCCCGGCTCCCCGGCCACCGAACGGCAGGCGACGGTTTCAAGGGCTGCTGCCCGTCCCACGAAGACCGGAACCCCAGCCTCTCCATCAGGGAGGCCAACGACGGCACCGTGCTCTTGAAGTGCTTCGGCGGCTGCCCGACGCCGCAGGTCGTCTCCGACCTGGGGCTCAACATGGCTGATCTGTTTCCAACGTCGAGCGAGCCATCGTGGCCCACCAACACCGGCCCGAAACCTCGCTCTCAGCCGAGGAACTTCGCGTCCGCGGACGATGCCATCAAGGCCTACGGTCGCGGGGCCCCGGATCGGCAGTGGAGCTACATCGACGCTGACGGGATCGAGGTGGGCCGCATCGCTCGCTGGGAGACGTCCACTGGCAAGGAAATCCGGCCGGTCGCGAAGTTTCCAGACGGCTGGCGGCACGCGGCCATGCCGGAACCCCGGCCGCTCTTCAACCTGCCGGCCCTGCTGGCCGACCGCGACTCGGTCGTCTACGTAGTCGAAGGCGAAAAGTGCGTCGATGCGCTCACCGCCCTCGGCCTGCTGGCCACGACGAGCGCGGGCGGCTCACAGGCGGCGCGGCTCACCGACTGGTCGCCTCTGGCCGGCCGGCGGGTGGTCGCGCTCCCCGACAACGACGACGCTGGGCGGAAGTATGTGGAGCCGGTTGGTGACATTCTCGAAGACCTGAGTGCCACCGCCCGTGTTGCCGCACTGGATGGCCTGCCCGTCGGCGGAGACGTCGCCGACCTCTACGAGCGCTGTGCCGACGATGCCGCGCGGAAGTCGCTTCGGGAACTGCTTGAGTCTCTGGCCCCCCAGCCGGCGAAACCAAGAACGCTACCCCTGGGCAACAGACCATCGAGTCTTGATTATCGCCAGTTCCCCGTGGACACGCTGCCCGACGCAGCGGCGGCATTAGCCACGGAAGGCGCTGACGCCATTCTGTGCGACCCGGTATACCTGGCACTGCCGATTCTCACTTTTCTCGGCGCCGCGATCGGAAACTCTCGCAGACTCCGCCTCAAACGCACCTACGAAACATCACCGGTCCTGTGGACCGGCATCGTTGGCCTGTCAGGGACTGCGAAAACACCTGCCATCCGCACGGCAATGGCGTCTGCGTATGCGCACGAAGAGAGCCTGCACCGACTTGCCAAGCCCGGGCGCTTTTTGGTTGGTGACACCACCACGGAGTCTCTCGCCCCGCTGATGGCCTCGAATCCAAGAGGTATTTTCTGCGTGCGTGAGGAATTGGCGGGCTGGTTCGGGTCAATCGATCGTTATGCCCAGACACGAAGTGCCTGCTCCGCGGACCAGGCGTTTCTGTTATCCGCCTACAACGGGATGCCGCATATCGTCGACCGGCGTACCGGCGACCAACGGCACCTTCACATCCCGCGCGCATCGCTTTGGGTCACGGGCGGAATCCAGCCTGGGCTGCTTGCCGAGGCCATGGGCACGACCCAGCGTGAGTCGGGACTGATGGCACGGCTGCTCATGGCCTGTCCGCCATCGCCACCCCAGAAGTACACCGACGCCGACGTCACTGAAGCCACGCAGGATCGATTCGATGCAGCACTCCAGGGCTTGTTCGCGCTCGAGGGGCAAGACGTCGTGACGCTCGAACCGGACGCCAAAGAACTCTGGCGGGTGTTTCACGACCGCACTGCCGAAGAAGCACAGCGACTCTCGGATGATCTCTGCGCAGCCTGGAGCAAGTTTCGGGACACCGCGTTGCGCATCGCCCTCATTTTTCATCTTGCTGAATCGAAGGATGGCCCAGTCTCGCGACAGGTGATGGAACGGGCCCTTGAACTCACGGAGTGGTTCAAGCATGAAGCCCGCCGAGTCCATGCGGTCGTGGGTGATACCTCACAGCGACGGTCGGATCGCAAGGAAGAGGATGTGCTGCTCGCCTGGTTGTCCAGCCGGGACTGGGTGACGCAAAGGGAGATCGAGCGCGGCATCAGATGCTTTCGCGGAGCTGGTCAGGCCAGTGCGGTCTTGCGCCGGCTCGTGAAGAGCGGTCGCTTGGATGAGGAATATCGCCGCTCCGGCCCTGCAGGCGGTCCTAGCACCTATGTCTTTCGGATCGCCGAGCTGTCACCTCCGGCCTCCAGCCCGCCCGCGGCGTCGCTACCGCTGCCAAAAGCCGCAACACCCTCGCGGCCCACTGAGCCAGCCGAGGAGGACCCATGGACGAAACTGTGACCCGTCTGCTGGCTGACCTCGACGCCCTGGGGATCTCTGTCAAAGAAGAGCGCGGTGACGTCTTGATCCGGCCCAGGCCTCCCCCTGAACTCCTCGACCGTCTCAAGCGGCACAAAGACCAGCTTGCTGAAGCCGTCTGGGCGCGGGATGGACGGGCTCGCCAGGCCAGGGCGATCGAGCGGCTCGCCGAGGACCGGAGGACCTGGATCGCGGAGTGCAAGCGGCTGGGCCGCTATCGCGGGCCGGGCTGACCTCGTTCCCGCGACCGGCTCCGCCATTCCTTGACGAGCTGCTTGCTGTCGGTCTGCTGCGGGAAGCCCAGTTCCGTGGCCGCGATCGCCCACTCCACGGCTTTGTAGTTGTCGAGCTTGCGCTTGTTGGGAAACTCCTTCTGCGTCACCAGCCAGAGGGCGATCCGTTCGATGCTGGTGCCGGCCTGACGCCGCGCATGAATCGCCTCGGCGAGCCGCCGCTCCCGATCGTCGATGGCAAACTCCCGGGTGGACCGCTTCGAGCCGGTTTCCCGGGCCCGCAGGCCAATGATCTTCCAGCCCAGGGGCGGCCTGTCGGTGACGGGCAGCCCCCGAACCCTTCGTTCAGCGATCACCTCGAGCGTCCGCTCGCTGGTAAACGATCGCTCCATCTCGGCAACGGCCTGCAGCACGATGGCGAGACTCGTGCTCCACGATGCCCCCTGTTCGTGCGGCAGATCCAGCGAATGAAACCGCACGTGGCGTGCAGCCAGGGCCTGGATGACGGCCGCGGCATCAGCTGCCGAGCGAAACGAGCGGTCGAGTTGGCCGACCACCACCCAATCTCCGGGCCGGGCGAGGCCGAAAACCTTCCGGCCCTGAGCGCGGTCGGAAAACCCGGCGTTCCCGGAGGTGGCCGAGTCACAGAAGAACCCGGTCCAACTGACTCCCTGGGGCTCCAGGTGCTGCCGCCAGTATTCGAGCGTCTGTGCTTCTTGGACGGCCTGGGTCAGATCAGGCCTCGGCGAGGAAAGCCGGCCGTAGCCGAAACACCTTGGCGACCGCCCGGCCATGCGTTTCCTGTTGCGTCTTCCCACGACGGGTCTCCCGGAAGTGCTGATAGTCCTCCCTCTATTTATGGGCGGCCCGGGATCATTTCGGGCATGGGCTTCCGCACCTCGGCGAGTTCGCCCCTGCCCGCGGTCACTCCCTTCCCTGCCCCGGCCTGACCTGCTCGCCTTCTGCGTCCTTCACGAGCCACTGCCCGTCCTTCTTGTGGAGCAGAACCTTCACGCCCGCGAGGACTGCGCCGGGCGTGCCTTTGTCGATCACGTTGCCCGTGACCCGCACGATCAACGTGGCTACGGCCTCGGGTGGCCTCCTGGCGGAGTCAACAGCCACGTCGATGCTCGTGATCAACACCTCCGTTGGCCGCACATGCTTGAGGACTCGCTCCGCTTCGTCACGCAGGGGCCGAAGGTCGGGATCGATTGCAGCCATGATCGTCGCCACATCCTGCGTCTCCGCCGCGCGGGCCAGCCGGGGAAACAGCGCCAGCAGGTGCTCGCGGTCGGTCACCACGAGCGAATCCGTTACGAAGGCCGCGACGCCGGCGACGGCCAGCGCAGCGGCACCAGCAAGCACCCACCCCCGCTGCACTCGCATCCACATGAAGCAGGCGACGACAGCCCCGAGCAGGCAGGCGATGACCAGCGGCAAAGTTGATTCAAAGGGCATCGCTGAAGATCCGTGACGCGGAGCGGCAGTTGGCTGCGGCAGCTGCTCGCCATGTGATGCGGTCTCGCATGCGGGCGACCCACGGCACAGTTTCGCCGGCGTCACCGAGTCGATCAACGGCGGCCGTCATTCGTGCAGCGGTTCGGCCTGCCGCTCGTAATGCTCGCCGTGGTTCTCTGGTGGGCGAAGAACGACGTCGTGATGCCGCTGCTCAACGCCCACTTCGAGGTCGTCCAGCAGATCGTGCGCGGCCAGAAAGATCACTCGGAAAAACTCGACACGATCGGGAGCAAGCTCGATGAACTGATTAGGGTCAGTAAGTGACGCCACGCCGCCTGACTGCGGCCCAGCAGTCTTACGCAGAAAAGGCCATGCCGCTGGTGCCCATGGTCATCGGCTCGTACCTCAAGCGGAACCCCGACTTGATGGACGTGGCTCAACGCTGCGACCTGAGCGGCACGGCGGAGCAGGCGGTGTGCCAGGCCGCCCTCACCTACAACCCGGAGCGGGCCGGCATCAGCGCGTACTTCTCGGTCGCCGTCCACCGGGCGATCTCCAAGGAAATCCAGGCCCGCCGGAACCACGAACGCCGGATGCGGGTGGCGTGGGACATCTGCAAGCCGCATCTGAATCCGCACATCGAGCGGATGAAGCACCGGGCGGTGCAGGCGCTCCAGATGCTCTCACCCTACGAGAAGCAGCTGCTCGAGGACCACTTGATCGAGGGCGTCACGCTCGAGCGGCTCGGCCGGGAGCAGAACCTCGACCGGCGCACAATCCGTAAGCGGATCAACCGGGCGATCGATAGGCTGCGGGAGGCGGAGAAGGACTTGCCGTAACGACCGCAATCAGCGGCGAACACAGGAGAACGAACATGACACAGGAATCGAATGAGCCGTCTGGTGCATCCGGTGGTTATCCATGCCCGAACGGCTGCGGCATCATGCGTTTTTTGAACAAGACTGCGGACGGGTATCCGGTAAGCCAATGCGATTTCTGCAACTCGTTCTCGTTGAATCCCGTGCCGGGGCGTGAGCCGCCTTTGCGGCGAGTGCTGCGCGCCCTGCACGACGTTGGGCATGAACCCGGAAGCGACGGATAACGCTTGAGATCAATGGCTCGCGCCAAGGGGATTATCCACACCACTAAGCTTCATCGCGAGTCGATTGCATCGATTGGTTCCACCTTCGCATTATCCGCACACAGAGCTATCGCACGGCAGGCACGATCCAGTTCGTCCGGCTCCGCTGAGCAATACCAGCCGACCTCGTCATGCGACACGCCGCAGCTCTTTTTGCTGCCAAGCACCGCACAATCCCAAGTGAACAGCATGGCGGCGACGACGAAGGACAGGGAATCCTCTGCATCGTCCGGCTGGGCAAGAAAACCCGGAGCCTCTATCAGGTCGCGATGCTCTCCCATTGCAGCCCGAAGACTCATTATCAACGGCTTGTGCTGGCTCGACGGCCACACATCCCAACCACCGAGCCAAACGAGGATCTCGGGCTGGGATCGAAACGGGCCAAACAAGGCCGCCGCCAGCGCCACCCTGCGCCCTGCATCGGAGGGAACACGAAACGACACTTTGCCTCGCGACGGGCAAGCGATTGGCAAGGGAGTCACGCCAGTAGTTGCCGGGTGCCCGTGGCTCTGCGCCCAAGACGAACACTCAGGAGCGGTGAGGAAGTGCATGGTGGAACGGTAGCGATCAATGGCTCGCGGCCCACGGGCATCCATCACCCGCGATGCCGCCGCGAGTCCATTTGCATCGCGTGGTTCGATCTACTGGCTTCGGAACGGAGTGGGATGTGAGTCCCAACTATGCCAGAACGGAACATCCGGCGGGGGTTGGTGCGATTCATTTTCGCGGAGGAACTCCTTGTCCGCCACGCAATCCCCGAAACAGGAACTCCCGTCCGCTTCGATTACGTGAATACGTCCTAACGGAGGAAGCCTAACATCCCGTTTTGACTGGATGATCGTGAATGCCTCCTTTGATACACACCGGAGTAACGGCATGGACAAGTTGCCTTTTCGCTGGACGAGCACTGCTGCGATTTCAACGGCGCGGGGCCCAATCAGCCTGCTCTCGGTACACACCCCCAGCGGCATTTTCTCCGAGGCGATGAGTTTCGCGGCTGAAACGGTCTGTGGGCTGAGTCCCGTAGTTACGAAAAGACGGCCTTGTCGTCTTAGGAGACTTTCAGCAACCAGCGCAGATTTAGGGAGCTCGTCCACAACGAGATCCCCCAAGTGGGCCTCAAGAGCCATCAACTGTGAATCGGTTAAGTCGCCGGCTAATCGGAGGGGCCCGTCGTAACGTGCAAGCCGCGAAAACAGCTCCTGAGAGATCGGGGGGGCCTTCCGTAGTGCTGAGCGGCCGTCATTGTCCGACACCGTCCACCCTACCAACTCCAATCCTCCGACATGCGCCAACAACGCCTCAATCGTATCTTCCCGAACAACGTGCGCGGGTAGGCAAAGCGAACCACGATGGCAAGCCAATGCGGCGATCACCTCGCCATCAAGTTGAGGAATAGGCTGCTTGAAGCTGATCTCAAGAGGCCCGGCGTGCCTGGCAAATATCGAAGCGACTCTAAGACCAAGCCGCTCTATTCCAGCGATGGTGAGCTTTGCACGGGTGTGGCTCAGGGATGCCGCTGCGGCTTCGGAATACTCCGCGGGGCCGTATATCTCGACATTGCTCTCGCTGCTCGGGCAAATTTCAATAACGTCAAGTCGCTGTTGTTCCGGAAGGCCGAGCGTAAGCGATCTTGTTTGACGCCCAAGATGTCTCGCAACGCCAGGCGACGTAGAGGGAAAATCTTCATAGAGACACAGATCGCCCGAGAATGCTGCTAGGGCCTCGGCTATGGCTTCCGCATTCGGTTGGCATATGACGTGTGACAATCCAATCGTTCCATTGAGATTCGCCAGGGCGGCAGCTGTTTCCCTCGTGAGCACACAGGGAGAACCGTCGCGCCCCAACCCGAGCCCCACTGACCCGCGGCACTTGGCCAATGAAGTCGCGGCTCTCGTGCTGAGTTCAGACACTGTTATCTGTAGGGGGCCGCTTCGCTGCGCTAGCGCCGTGGCCGACCGGTCCTCAAGTCGTTCCATGTTCCACAGCCTCAACAAGCCGGTAAAGTTGGCGAGCGCTTCGTCAGCGCCGCTTGGAATAGACGATATCTGAAGCATTA